>Ga0335072_10008950_pt1 | contig 14483 bp, 12 predicted proteins | sample Lox_Sample_21_FD_206725 | JGI IMG/M metagenome (GOLD analysis project Ga0335072, IMG submission 206725) | Soil microbial communities from Loxahatchee National Wildlife Refuge, Florida, United States - Lox_Sample_2.1 | ecosystem: Environmental > Terrestrial > Soil > Wetlands | place: USA... | reverse complement strand
GCTGGAGCGGCGCCTTGCCCGCGTCACGGCACCCGCGCAGGTGCTGCTCCCACAGCGTGACCTGCTGGTCCCGGCGTCTACCGGCCCGAAGTACGCTGACCTGCTGCCCGGGGCCCGGCTGGTGACCGTCGACGGCCAGGCGGCGCAGACGGGGCACCTGCTGGTTCTGCAGGAGCCCAAGCAGGTGGCCGCGCTCATCGCCGAGCTGGCTGACCGAGGGGCGTCACGGTGAGCGCACGGCTCGGCCCAGTCGTAGACGATGTCACCCTTGAGGAGCTGGACAGCGATCCCTACCCGTTCTACGCACGGATGCGCCGCGAGTCGCCGGTCGCCTACCTGCCCCTCTCAGAGCAGTGGCTCGTCACCCGATGGGATGACTGCCAGGCAATAGGGATCGACGCCACGGTCGCGGACACCGCCGACGCGGTGATGGACGACTACTTCGGCCCGAGCATCATCACCGCCGCGGGTGACGTCCACCGCTGGCTGCGCGGCGGCGTCGACCCGCCGCTGCGGCCCCGGGCGATCCAGGGCTATATGAACAGCCGCGCCCGGCATGTCGCCCGGGAGTACGTCACGCGGATCCGGCCCCGTGGGCGAGCCGATGCCACTGGTGAGCTGCTAGAGCTCATCAGCGTCCGGGTGATCGGGGACGTGCTCGGGCTGCGCGACGCTGCCGACGAAACCCTGCAGCGCTGGTTCCACGCGCTCAGCGCCGGGCTGACCAACTTCGACGCAGACTCAGGGCTCGCCTTGGCCGCCCGCGCCACGATGCGCGAACTGGACCAGTACGTCGCGGGTGCCATCGACCGGCTGACTGCGGCACCCGACGACAGCGGACTGTCCTCCATGGTCCATGCCGGCACCGGTGACGGTGGCCCGCGCACATTCGACGACCTGATCGGAACCGTCCGCGTCATCGTGCTGGGAGGCTTCCAGGAGCCCGGGCACGGCGCCGGGGCGTCCCTCCTGGGGCTGCTAAGTAACCCTGGTCAACTTGCGGCGGCGATTGCCGACCCTGATGCCACGCTTCCGCTCGCTGTCCACGAGGGCCTGCGCTGGATCGCCCCATTCGGGGTCACTGGGCGGCGCGCGATCCGCGACCTTAAGGTCGGCGACGTTGTGATCCCGGAGGGCGCACGGATTGCCCTGGGCTGCGGCTCGGCCAATCACGACGAGACGCGGTACACCCGCGGTGAGCTGTTCGACCTGGGGCGCCCGAAAGTGGCGCACGCCGCCTTCGGATGGGGGTTGCACTACTGTTCAGGGCACTTCATCTCGCGGGCGCTGGAACAGGTTGTCCTTGAGGAGGTGCTCAGCGGGCTGCCCGCTCTTCGGCTCGATCCGGATGAGCCTGCCACTGTCCACGGCTGGCAGGTACGCGGAGTCAAGCGTCTCCCGGTCATCTGGAACCCGTGAGCTCGCCCGGCGAGCAGAACGCGGGTGGCTAAGGCGGCACCTCCAAGGAACGGAGCGTGCCGCCTCGCCCGGCGGAAGCAGGGGCCGGTAACTCCGGCTGTCGCGGCAGCCGGCCAGTGATCATCGTGCTGAGCTCGCCTGCCACCGCCTTGCAGCGGTCGGCGATCTCGTCTAGCTGGTCTGGTGAAAGGCCTGCCGGAAGCCCTGATACGGCAAGCGCCAGGCCCGGTTCGCCGTCCGGCCCGAAGATGGGCACTTGGATCGAGCTGACGTGAGCTGCCCATTCGGGAGTCTCACCGAGATCGGCGTACTCGCGCGCGATTGCAGCCCACAGTTCTTGCAGGTCGGCATCGCCCTTAGCGGGATTGCTCACGATGTACTCGAACTGCTCGGCCATGGCCGGGCCGACGCTGATGGCGTACCCGCGCTGGCGCACCCGTTGAATCATCTGAGAGAGGATCTCGTCGTCGCTGAACCCGAGGGCACGCCCGGCCTTGCGCCACATCGCCGGGCGGAGTCCGTCTCCGTTCCAGGCGGCGAAGACAACGCCCATCGGGGCGGCGAACGGGAAGGTCGAGCCGACAGCCTGCGGCCGGGTACCGCGCGAGGTCAGGTTCGCCGCGCTGAGAACGACGACCTTGTCTTGGGCCAGAGAGCACAGCAGCACGGTGGCCTTGATCTCTACAGCCAGCGTTTCCACCTTGGGGCGCATCTCCTCGGCGACGCGCAGGTACGACCCGAGGTGCTCGGCGTCGAACTCAAGTCGTTGCAGGGTGAACGAGCCGTAGCCGCCCTTCAGGAACAGCATCGGCATGCCGGCCGCCCCGTTGCCGAAGCCGAGGTCGTGAACCTCGCCGAGCACGATGTCATGATCCCCGGCGGGAATCGTCGACAGGCGCACGCAGTCGAACCACACAACCGCGTCGTCCAGCCGAGGCACCCCGTTGGCGTCGAACGACCAGTTACCGATCTCGAAGCGGCTCTCGGGCGGAGCCGAGGCGAATGCGCGGCAGAGGTCCTCGTGTCCCGCGCCGAGAACGCTGACGCGGAAGCTACTGCAGTTCGCTATCGCTGTATAGGAGCGGGAGGCGCGCATCGGCATGAACGAAACCAGCGGAGGGTCTTGCGACACCGATGAGAAGGTCCCGACGACCAGGCCTTGGGGTTTTCCGGCCGCGTCGAGCGCCGAAATGATTGATACTCCGGTGGGGTACTCGCCCAGCACGTTGCGCCACCAGCGCGAGCGCTGCTCCGGGGAGGCAGCCACGAAGTCGCCCGCCGCCGTCGTGTGCTCGACGTGGGCACGGACCTCGCCGCGCGTGACCCAGCCGTGGCTGTCCGCGTAGGCGATCATCGCCTCGAAGTCGGCCTGGGGGCAGCCGCCGTCCAGTGCTCGCTCGCGAAGCGCGGCGATGATCAGCCAGGCGTATCCGCCGGGCCCGTCAAAGCGCCCGAGGGCTGCTGCCGCGAGGGCGCCCTGAAGACGCGCTGGGTTCATGCCGACCCGGGAGACAACGCTCAGTGCCCGGGTGTCGGAGGCCTCGCGCAGGGCCGCTCCTTCAGGGGTAACTAGGACGTACATGAGGGCTCCCGTGGGCAGTGCTATCATTTGTACAGATGTACAAGATACGGCAAGGCTAAGTCGGCGTCTAGCTTTGGAGGGGTTTGATCACCGGCTCTGGTCGAGCCCGGCGTGGTCCTGGTCCATCAGTGGCGGCCGGACACCGACCTGTACGGCGCGCTCTATGTCGATGCCAGGGCCATCAAACCGGCTTCCGGACATCCTCGCGGTACCGCCGGGAGCCAGGATCGTCGTCTCAAGGTCGGCGAAGTGGCCATGTGCCATATGCGGCGTCGTGGCTTCGAGCAACTGGCGGACTGCCAAGTAGCCGTTCGACAGGTAGCCGCTGCGGAAGCGGTAACTCCCTTCGAGCAGCAGCTCGGCGGCTTGGTCGGCGTACCGCGCACTGTCTGCGCGCAGAGCTTCGTACAAGAGCCGCTGGGCACTGTCATGCGGGTCGGCCGCGAGCAGATGAAGCGTCGACTGGGCGGCCCCGGGGTCTTGCGCGACCAACTTACGCAGTGCCGTGGCGGTACCACGGATAAGCGCATCATCCAGAGTGGGTACCGGCGCAGGGTCTTGCTGCCGAAACGAGAAGTGATCCTGCACCGGCCGCCGCGCGGGCTCTGCCTCGGGGAGCGCCATCACGCTCAGCAGATACGGGACAAGCCGCTCCACGTAGAGGGCTGCGGCTCCTTCGGCTGCTAGGGGAACCAGTGCAAGCAGGCTGTGTTCACATGAGTCCAAGTGGGGAAGCTGCCGCGGTCATCAAGGTCAAGCGCTCCGGGCCGGTCAACGAGCCAAGCGGCGAGCAGTTCTACCGCCCAGACCGGCTGGTGCTGACCGAGGCCGTAAACGGAGTGCCCCAGGGCGGGCTGGCGATTGTTATAGTCGCCCCGTCGCACAGCCTCAAGCATCAGGTCGAACAGCGGCCGGCTGGCCTCCGGCATTCAACTCACCTGCCGTTCTAGGCAGCCTGCTGTTTTCAGATAGCTTTGACCTGGTGTTTTTCAGTTGAGTACCTGGTTACGAGCGTGAAGGCTCCGCACCTTGCGGGTGCGCGGTCTGCCCGCGGGCGGAAACCCGGGATCGCGGTGATTTCACGGCGAAGAGCGCCCAGGTTCTGGGAAATTGGCGGTTACCACACCTGCCATCTCCAGACCGGAGCGCTCTTCGCGATGAAGGATACGTCCTGGGCTCATGCCCTGGAAGTCACCGATGACGGAAACGGGCTGGTCGGGCACGCCGGGGCGATCTTGCTGCGCATGCTCGCCGACCAGGCCGCCCTGACCTCCGAACTCGACGCGGCACTGGCCCAGAAGGGGACGTTCCCGCTGATCAGCCGGGGCATGGTGCTGGTCTCGACGGCGATCTCGATCGCGATGGGCGCCACCGCGATGGCTGACATCGAGGTCCTGGAGCAGCTGAAGCCGGTCCTCGGGGACGCGCCGTCCGATTCCACGGTCCGCCGGGTCCTGGACCTGGCCTCCGGCCCGGTCCTGGTGAGAGCCGCGCAGGCCAGGGCACGAGTCCGCAAGCGGGTATGGAAGCTGATCAGCGAGACGCCGGAAGGGCTCCCGCGGATCTCCGTCGCGGGCAAGGCCCTTCAGGGCTGGATCGTCATTGACATGGACGGGACCCTGATCACCGCACACTCGGACAAGGCCGGGGCAGCTCCCACCTGGAAGAAGGGCTACGGATTTCACCCGCTCGCCGCGTGGTGCATCAATACCCGCGAGTGCCTGGACATGCTGCTGCGCTCCGGGAACGCCGGCCCGGACACTTTCGAGGACCACGAGGACGTCCTGGGCCGGGCACTGAAGCAGGTCCCGGCCGCGTACCGGCGGCAGGTCCTGGTCCGGATCGACGGCGCCGGCGCCAGCCACAAGCTCGTCGAGCACCTGCTCGGCCTGAGCACCGAGCGCAAGGCCCTGCTGTTCACCTGCGGCTGGACCATCCTCGACGCCGACGAGGAAGCGATCGCCGCCGTTCCCGAAAGCGCCTGGGAACCCGGGCTGCTCCAGGACGGCGGCCTCGAGGAGGACAAGGACGTCGCCGAGATCACGCACCTGATGAGCCGCGCCGGGAGCTGGCCCGGCGGGCTGCGGTTCATCGCCCGCCGGGTGAAGCCGTCGCGCAGGCATAAGAAGAACATGACCGCCTTCGAGAAGCAAACGGGCTGGAAGTACTCCATCACCTGCACGAACATCCCGCACACCGGGATGGCCGGCGTCCCCGGCAGCCAGCACGCGCAGTTCATTGACGTGCTCCAGCGCGACCACGCCACCGTCGAGACCGACGGCGTCCGCACCGCCAAGGCCATGGGACTGCGCAACCTTCCGTCCAAGACGTGGCAGGTCAACAAGGGCTGGGTCCTCGCCGCGAACATCGCCGCCGACCTCACCTCATGGGCGAGACTCCTCGGCCTCCATGACCAGCCAGAACTCCGCGACGCCACCCCGGACACGCTCCGCTACCGAATCTGGCACGTCCCCGCCCGGCTCGTCCGCCGCGCCCGGAAGCGGATCCTCAAGATCAGCCCGGACTGGCCCTGGAAGGACGCCTTCATCACCTGCTGGAACCGGCTGCGCGCCATCCCGGCACCCGGCTGACCAGCGCCAACTGCCCCGACAACACGAAAGGAGACGCATTCCGGTCCGGTGGAGGCCGGTGCCGCCCCGGGCACGCCGGGCAGCACCCCGCCCCACCGGCCGGAACCGAAACGGACATGAAGCTCAAAAACCGGCTCCAGCACGAACGGTAACCAAGCCCGTCGAGCCTGACTCATTGAGGCTGGTATGAACATCAGCGAACCGGGTGATCCATGCCAGCCAATTCGGGTACTGCGGATTAGTCCCGGCGTACGGCGCAATGAGCTGCGCCATTCGGTCGGCCCGCAGCTTGGTCGATTCCACGATGGCCAGCATCACACGCTCATATGTGGTGAGATCGCTGCTGGCCAGCCTGTGTGCGACCGCCCCTTCGGCGTCAAGCCGGTCAAACCACGCGACCGCATTAACGGTCGCCCACAGATGAGGGGTCAGCGGCTCGGCTGGCGACATCAGCTGCTCGATCATCTGCCACTCCGCCTTCGTCGGGTTGGGCAGGGACCGCAGGACAGCTAGGGCAACGGCTTTGATGTGGAACCGGATCTTGGGATGGGACAAGACGGCTTCGGTCTCGCGGATAAACCGTTCTGGGTCGTCGTCACGGATCTGCAACAGGATCTGCCTGACCTGGGCGCGGCGGAACAGTTCCTGTTCGTCGTCGAGCAGGAAGTCAACCAGGCTCTGGTCTAGGTCGAGCCATAGCCGCGCAAAGGCGTAGTCGAAGAATGCCTCATGAAAGAATGCGTAGCGTTGCCCGTCACGGACCAGCACGTGCTCGGACGCCAGAACTTCCGCGTCTGAGCCTAGGTCGTTTCGCATCGAGGACCGAGATTCGGGCGGTCAGTTGCTGCCGTTCGCTCATGGCGTTAGCAAGCGTGCCGATGACAGCCGCGAAGCGCGGTGCTGGCTGCGGCTGCCGTCGGCTGGCACAATCCCGGAGCTTCCGGTCCCAGTACGCCGCCAGCAGGCCGTTCGATGACTCGAACGCCAATGCGTCAGGCTGGTCCGCGATAGCACTCAGCAGCACGAGATGCAACGGCGATGCGAGCAGCGACCGCTGTCGGCTGGTGAGCTGGTTCCCGCGCAGGCCCATGGCTGCAACTGCGGTGTTCACCTGTTCAGCGGTGAGCGGGTCGACGTCAAGGCGTGTGACCTTCTCATCTGCGACCAGCTGGCGAATCCGGTAATCGTTGTCAAGTCGAATCCCCGGCAAGCCAGCGGCACCCGCATCCCGGGAAAGGCCACCGCTTCCTGAATCAGCTCGACCACCGTATGGAATCCGGCGGGCACGTGTCCAGAGGCGAAGCTCACGGCATCCAGCTGATCAATGACGAGCAGGCATGGATCGCCCGCCGCGACTGCCGCCAGCGCGGTAACCGGTGACATGCCAAGGCCGAGCTTTTCACCGATCTCCAGTGACGAGGTCATGCTTTCAAGCCGGTCGAGCCGGAAGGCGTCTGTGACGTACGCGAGGCAGCGAGCCGCCCCAACCGGAGGCGGTGGCGACAAGGACAGGAGGTTGGGTCCGCCGCCCGGCCAATGTCGGTGGCTCGCAGTGCGCTTTCGTGATCATGCACAAGTTCAAGTGATCGGGGATCGTATGAGTGTGTGATGTACGCCAAAGAGGGTCCGCGGCAGCCGATGCCGCCGGGTCGGTACCGGACGGGCTGGTCGGATCGGGGGTGCCATCATCGCCTCGCATGGGTGTGCGGCTTCCTGTTGCCGGAACTACTGGTTCCGTCAAAGTTTTACCGGAACCGCTGGTTCCGTCAAGCGGTATGGTGGGGGTCATGACCGATCACCGCGCCCCGCCACAGGTGCCGCGTCGGCCGCATACGGGGCGACAGCGCAACCAGGCCGCCCGCCAGGCGGTCCTGGACGCTGCTGCCGGGCTGCTCAGCCGTCCGGATGGCGCGGCGACCTCGATTGGGGAGATCGCCCAGGCCTCCGGGGTCAGCAAGCACACGATCTACCGGTGGTGGCCGTCCAGGGGCGCGGTCCTCCTCGAAGCCATGGTCCAGCAGGCCCGCCAAGACACCGACACGGAACCCTCGGGCGTGCTGGCGGCAGACCTGGAGACCTTCCTGACCGCCACCTTCCGCGCCGCGGAACGTGCCGCCCCGCTGCTGCGCGGCGCGATGGCCGAGGCACAGCGCGATTCCGAGGCCGCTGAGGGCATGCGGCAGTTCACCGCTGGGCGCCGGGAGGAGCTCCGTCATCTCCTTGCCGTCGGGCAGAGCCGCGGGGAACTCTCCGCTGCCACGGACTTGGACCTGCTGGTCGACCAGCTCTACGGCCTGCTGTGGTACCGGATCCTGATCGGCCACGCACCGCTCACCGCCGACGTCGCCCAGCGGCTCACCCGTGGGCTGACCAGCGCAGCCCGCAACGCTGACAGCGGCCGCGGCCGTCCCTCGTAATTGAGACCGGGCACCTGCATGCTGCAGAGGATGGTCTCCGAACCCGGAACCACCACGCCCACATGATAAGTAGCTGCATGGATGGCATCCGTCATGACAAGTAGGCGGCTCGGCCGGTCAGGCTATGCCGACTTGCCGGGACGCCGGTGCCCGGGAGTGCCGCCCCGTTAGGCTTTGTCCAGTGCGCTGCGCACGCTGAACCGCGGGTCGACGGCCAGTTGCTGCCGCGCCGGGTCGGTGCGGGGGCTGGCCGGAACGGCGGCCAGCGCTGCTGCCAGCGCGCGGCGGACCCGCTGGTCGGGGTCATTCGCCAGAGCAGCGCCAAGAATGCTGTCAGGGTTGTCGGCGTTGGCCCACACGATCGCGGCGAGGCACCGCAGCGGCCACCCCAGCCTGGCGAGGGCGGGGACGACCTCAGGCGGCAGGTCGTCGGTTAGCACTTGCAGGGCACGGGTGGACCAGTAGTCGCCATCTTCGGTAGCGCCCAGCAGCCGCAAAGCGGCATCCCGGGCTCCCGCCTTCTGCTCCTTGGTGCGGGCCAGCCGGGCGGCGAGGAACACGGCGGCTGGCCGTTCGTCGCCGATGTTGTTCTTCACGCGCAGCCCGCCCAGCGGGTGGGCCAGCATTCCGTCGATCCTGTCGATCTCGGACTCTGCGGCATCCTGGGGCATGCAGATAACGGCATTGAAGAGCTCGTCGGACTGGGCTTCAGGCAGGTCGTCGGTCAGGTTGGCCGCTGCCAGCAGGTATTCCCTGCGGTTCACTGCCGCCTCATAGGGAGACCGGCATCGTTCGAGCTGCGCCCGGATGATCTCGGCCCGTGGTCCGGGTGGCAGCCGCCGGCAGAGCATTGACTGATAGATAGCTCCGGTGCCCATGTAATAGGAGCCTGACTTGCTGGCGGTCGGGCAGGTGAGGGCGGCGGCGGCTTCTTCGACGGCTGCAGGGGCGACGGAATCCGGGGCGGCTTGGGCAAGCAGCTCGCCTGCTGCGGTTCCTCCGGCGTCTCGCTGGCGTTCCAACTCCGGGCGGCTGTAGCCGACGTGCTGGATGATCAGGTCGCGCCCCTCGGCGGGGACGGCGTGGCTGGCTCGTTCGAGCAGGCCCAGCAGCTGGTCAACGGCGCGTTCGGCCAGCTGGGGGCAGGCGCGACCGATGCCTGTGCAGGCGATCGCGTGGGATTCGTCCGTGTATCGGTACTGGTTCGGACCATCGACGCCGGTCAGCGGTTCCAGGATGTCGAGCAGGCGTGCGGCCTGGGATGCGGTGAGCCGCTGGCTGAGGGCGGCGAGGGCTTCGTGAGCGGCGAGGTTGGCAGAGGGCGCGAAGAACGGAGTGTCGCGCAGTTCCCCAGTCGTAACCTGGTCGAGCACGGCGAAGGCCTTTTCGGCGATTGCCGCAACCTGGTCGTCGGGCACGAGGTCGGCCTGCGCCGCGATCAGCCGCAGCGCCGACGCCTTCACCCAGTACGCGGGCTCCTCGAGGTACTCTGTTACTTCTAGATACCGGCTGACCTCGCGTCCCAGGTCATACGCGGCATCGGCGATCCCCGCTAGGATCAGGTGGCGGGCAGCCAGCCGAAGCTCGCCGGAGCGTTTGAGGACGTCGGCTAGCAGGCGCCGCGCATCGTGTTCATCGGCCCAGCTCGCGCTCGCCATCGAGTCGCGCAGGTAGCGCTGCAGCCGGATCGCCGCAGCCCGGAGCTTCTGGTCGTGCAGTTCGGCGAGGGCGCGCTCGCGGGCGGACGTTGATGCTCCCGCGACCGGAGGCTGCCCGCCCTCGGCGTTCAGCGCCGACGCCAGCGGGTGGTAAGGGTCCTTCAGCTGCGGCCGGTACCGCGAGGCGAGCATGCGCTGACTGTAGAGCCAGTTAGCGGCGTCACCGTGGATCTTTGCCAGGCAGCCCTGCTCCACTGCCTCGTTCCATTCTGCGTCCGCTGCCTCCGGGTCCGCGCGGTCGGCAAGGTAGCGGGCGTGCCGCGCCAGGACGAGTGCCGCCAGCCGCCGGGCAATCTTCCTTGTCCGCGCCCGGGCAAGCAGCGGTGTCCAGTCGCCGCTGGAGTCGGCGACGCACAGCCCGAGCCGCACAGCCACCGCTTCGTCCAGAGCGGGAGTCCCGGTCAATAGCGCCCGTACTTGGGCGGAAACCTCCCCGCTGAACGGGACCCGCCCTCGCGCCAGCTCGCTTTCACCGGCCAGCAGCAGGAAGCGAGCCCGGTGGACAAGGGGCACGTGGCTGTTGAGGACTGACAGGTCGGGCGGCTCCCCAAGCGGATGCTGGCAGCTTGCCACGGCCGCCTCGACGACCTTAAGAAGGCCCTGCACGACGGGGTCTTCCGTTTGGCGGGCCAGGGTGGCGAACTGTCGGCTTAGCCGTGCAGCCTCACTGGTCCGATCCTCCTCCAGCGCCGACCACACACTCTCGGCGAGGAGAAGAGCAGCGTCGGTAGCGCTGTCGGCTTCGGCGAGGATCTCGACGACGGTGGCGCCCAGGACCCTGGCGTGCGCGGCGAATCCCGCGGTCTGCAGGAGCTGCTGGGCCTTCCGCACGTGGGCGACCGCCTCGCCAGGGTCCGTGCCCCGGCAGCGGTCTGCTGCGTCGAGTTCCTCTTGCGCGCCGCTAGTTCCCGCCGGTCCGCGCATCACCGCGTCGGCCATCGCGACTGCGTCCAGGGGAGGCACCGGCTGGGGACCGATCGTGTAGCTGCCGCAGAAGCGGACCGCCGTCGCTTCCCCGAAGAACTCGCGCACGATGTCCGGACGGCCGCGCAGGATCTCTGACAGTCGGTCCCGGTCCCACAGGTCGAGTTCCAGGGCCGCGTGCTGCTCGTTCAGCTCGATGAGCCGCTTCGCGACCCTCTTGTCGTTGGCGCGGCAGGAGACGCCGACCGTCAGTCGGCGGATCGTGAACGGGAGCGCCCCGCGAAGGTACTTCGCGACCGCCTTGTCGAGATCGCGGACCTTGAAGGCCTGGTACTTCTTGCCCTGGACGGCCTCGTTCTCGCCGTCAGGGTTAATGCCTACCATGTCGATGCCGTCCTGCGCCTGCCCGGGCACCCCGTACAGCCGGACCGCCCGCAGGCCCTCAATCTCCCGGGCAACGCGCTTGAGCAAGTTCTCGAAGTTCGGCCAGCTCATCTCATGCGTGGGCAGCAGGTCAAGCATCGGATCGACCAGCGCAGGCGTGACCCCAGTCGGCGGCGCCAGCAGTTCCTCATCCGCCAGTTCCCGCCAGTAGGCGGCATCATCCGCCAGTGAACGATGACCGGCCACGACCCCTCCCCATACTCGCAAGGCAACGCCTAGGACAGGCGCGAATCGGTCCAGGGCAACGTCCCCTCACCGGCCTCTAGGCCGGCGTTCACTCCCGGATCGGGACGCCGAGCTGAGGTTACCTGAAGCTCCGCTTCTCCCGGCGAGGTAGCCGTTCGGAGCAACTATGAGGTGACCTTGGCTGAGAAGAGGCGCTGGGCAACGGCGGTCGCGGTGGCCAGCCTGAGCGTGGCGTGCGCACGGGTCCAGGCTACAGAGCACAGGACTGGGCCAGGGTGGATGGCCGACCATGGTTGCAGGGCTAGCACTCGATACGGCGGCGTGACAAGCCGAACCGGCCACGCCGCCGTCGTGCAGCTTTAGGGCACTCAGTACATGTCCCCCATCCGGCGCTTGGCCTCGTTAGCGCGCTGCTGGGCCATGTCCGCCCCGTAGCGGTCGACCATGGACCGGATCCGCCAGCCCGCGAGCCGCATCAGGTCGCCCTCGGAACCGCCGTTGGACATACTGGTAGAGAGAATTGTTCCAACCCGCTGAATGGGTCACCTTGGCGAACGGACGGTCGTGGCATCTTCCCTCGTCGCTGCGCCTTTTGGTTGTGCCTGATGCATCATGCGGGCGTCCGATGCAACCGAACTGGCTGCATCATCGTCTGGCCTGGTGCAAGCGGATAGTGACATCCCAGGTCACCCATGGTGCGCGGGCCATCGTTGCTCCGATCTCGCCTCCGAGCCACGTGCTGCACCGCAGGCAGCGCGCGTTCACAGAAAATGCCGAATGATGCTTCGGATGCAACTATTCCCATTTGGGTCCGAATGGAGAAGCTGTGGCGCAGCCGGTGGGGGTAGACGTGCGGGAAGCGGGGCTCCCACCGGACCTGGATCCGGTCGGCGGTGCGCTCGAAGACCGAGGCCCACACAGTGAACGGGCCTCCGCCAGCCTTCGCCGCGAGGATGCACGTCCCGCCGTCCGGGGCGACCAGCCGTCGGCGCTCGGACGGGGTGAGGGTCTCCCACCGTCGGCGGACCCCGTTGACCCGCCCGCCCCGCTCATCCGGGTCGGTCACCAGCAGCGGCCCGCCGGACTGGGATGGAGGCCGCCATGAGGTGCCGTCGGTGGTCGCCGGCCGGTCCAGCTCCAGGTAATGATGCACGGCCGCCAGGGCGTCGTAGGAGATCCACGTGATGCGGAACTTCCTGCCCTTCGTGATGGCGGCCGGGACGGGGAGCGGGATCGGCACCCTGGTCGGTGCCGTCGGCAGCGGCGGGATCTCGTAAGCGAGCAGGCAGCTGAACTCCTGCAGGCGCATCCCGGTTGCCAGCGCCAGCTCCCCGATCGCTGCGTTGCGGGCCAGCTCACGGCCCCGGTAATGCGGGTCCGGGCCGCCGTCGGGTGCCAGGCCCCGCAGCCCGTTCAGGAACAGGCTGGTGAAGTCCGGCTCCAGGTACTTGATCGTCACGTGAGGCTTGGGGGTCCGCCGCACCGCCAGGTTCACTCTGACCGACCTGCCCGTCCCGGCGAACAGCGCCCGCGCCATTCGGTAGGTAAACGGCTCGGCCTGCGCGTAGTCCTCAGCCAGCGCCCAACGGTAGAACAGCGACAGCACGCTCATGTGACGGCCCCACGTCGTCGCCGCGAACCGCCTCTCCGCCGGGCCGGCCGCCCGGTACTCGGCGTACTTGCCCAGCGCGAGCTTCAGCCGCTCCCGCGAGTCGAACAGGCCCACCCCGTGCTCGCCCAGGAACTCCGCCCATTCCCGCACCACCCGGGCATAGCTCTCCCACGAGCTGGGGGCCGGGCAGCCGCTGGCGGGCAACTCCCGCAGCCACCGGTTCACCGCCACCGACGGACGCGGGCCGCCGGGGCCGTCCTCGAACAGCAGGTCGTCATCGACCAGCACCGGCATCCGCTCCGGGATCAGCGGCCGGTGCCCGATATCCCAGGACTCCCAGCCCCGGGACGAGAAGAAGGTCAGGATCACGAACCGGAACGATAGAAACACGACACGGCCCGCCGCAGCAGAAAATCACAGCTCCGACGGGACTCCGGAGCTAATCGCAACACGATAACTAAGCGGAGAGAACGTGCCGGAACATGTGCGGGAGCACCGCGGCCGGGTCGTAACCTGCCTGATCGGCCCGGCGCTGGAGCATCCGGTACAGGCCCATCCCGTCGAGCGGTCCGCCGCTCCGCAGCCCGAGCCGGACATACGGCGAGTCCGCAAGCCGGTGATAACGCCGGACCCGCAGGTAAGCGGCGACAGCCCGCGCGGTAGCGGCGGTGACTAGCACCATCCGCCCCTCCTCCTCGGCGCGCGCCCCCTTGAGCGGGACGACCCGGATGACCCTCTGCCCGACGAGATCGAGCGGCAGGTCCGTCATCCGCATCCCGGTGATCTCGGTGCGGCGCAGACCCTCGGTGAGCACCCGGATCAGCGCGTGGTCCCGCACGTCCCAGAACGTCTTCCCGTGACCGTTGCCGGTCACCGCGAGCAGGTCCTTGATGAAGTCCGTCGATAGAGTGGACGGGCGACCGGCCGCCGGAGCGTACCGGCTCAGGTCATCGGTGTACGGGTGCGGGTGGTCATACTCGGTCTCCAGCCAGGTGAACAGGTGCCGGAGATTCCGCTGCTTGGTGTTGGTCCCGCCCCGGCTGTGCCCGACGTGGTAATCGCGAAAGAACAGGTTCAGCATCCCCGTGTCGCACGCGGTGAAATCTCCCTCGATGCACTGGGCGGTCATCCACGTGTCCAGTGCGCGAGCGGCCTTCGCATACGCGACGACGGTCTCCTCGTGGAACGGACGCTTCTCCTGATTGGTGCGCGACCGCAGCCACCCCTCGAACTCGCTGATCATCATCGCCCGCAGCCGGGCGGGCGAGACGCCAGTGTCCCGCGATGACGAGGGGAACGCTGGCCCCTGGAGCGTGGCCACTCGGAGCGGTGACTTGCGCGACCGACCGGAAGACGAAGCGGCGGATCGAGACATGATCATCAGGTCCCGTCTCGGGGAGCCTTGTGTAACGTCTTGAGCCCCGAGGCTACTTACACAAGACCGAGTTGCTAGGACCCCCATGCAGCCCGTAGGAGCCCTGAAGGGATGGTTTCCGCTCGTTAGAAAGCTAAAGGGAGGCGGAGACGGGAATCGAACCCGTGTACAGGGCTTTGCAGGCCCTTGCCTAAGCCACTCGGCCACTCCGCCGT
>Ga0335072_10008948_pt1 | contig 14485 bp, 14 predicted proteins | sample Lox_Sample_21_FD_206725 | JGI IMG/M metagenome (GOLD analysis project Ga0335072, IMG submission 206725) | Soil microbial communities from Loxahatchee National Wildlife Refuge, Florida, United States - Lox_Sample_2.1 | ecosystem: Environmental > Terrestrial > Soil > Wetlands | place: USA... | reverse complement strand
GAGCTTGTTGATGTAGCGGAAACCACTCGCATTTTGATGCTGTGAGGGAGTAGCAGACCAGCCACAGGGATGCTGTATCAGACTCCTAAGGAAAGATTCCTCGCTTGGTGGAAGCGGTAATCCCAGGTTCTCGAGAGCATCTTCAAACGTAGTTTTGAGATGTCGATCGACACGTAACAACGCACCAGGCCAGTTAAAAGGCGGTCCCGAGACTATTCTCAAGGGGGGATGATGTGGCATTTTCTCCTGGAGCTGATGAAGTAGGTCCTGAACCGTCGGTGACGAGGGGTCCATTGTGTCTAACTTTTCTTCGAGGTCGATAAGAAGATTGAAAACGGAATGAGGACTTTGATGAGGAAAAGAGGAAGAGCCGCCGACATGTCGTGGGGATCGTGGTAATGAAACTTCATCACAATTATTGCTCATGTTATTGCTCATTACCTCACGGTTGGCGTCTTGCATCTCGTGAAGAGGGGGACGTTAATTCAGCGGAGTTATAAGTGAAAACGAAAATTCTAACGAGCCAGACCAACCCTAAACCACGTTGGTGTCAAGATAATGAACTCACGAAAGATTTTCAAGCTTTTGTGAGATCGGACCGAATCATAGATGCGATCGTTGTCATCGTGTCAGAGACCAAACTGTCCGCAGACCGGGCGCTATCTTCCATGTTATTGAACGCCTCATTGTCGTCAGCAGTGGCTTCTTGCCCTGAACTGAGCCCGGTGACTAAAACTTGTTGAATCTCCCGTTTCACGATGTCGAGATCGGTACGAAAGCTGTCGTTGGCAGTTTCCGCGGCCGCTTTGACGGAATCAATCGAGCAACTGCAAACCGGCAGTCACCGCTACATACATAATAAAATGGAGAAGGGTACATCGTTATCATTGCAAGAGAGACTTGCAGTGTCCGTTGATAAGCTCCAATTTCTCTGCTCAACGCGATTTCCGAAGACTTCAATTTCAAACTCACGTTCATCCTTACCCGTCGCAAAAACTTGTCGTTCCTCCTTCTTTACTTGGTCCAAAATCGAGCCAAGATTACCAATTGTTTTGGCTGTCGTCGAGGGTACGCTTTACCGTTTTCCAATAGTGTTCCTCGTCCCCGGTCTGTGAGGCAAGGCCACGTTTACCATCAAAGGTGATTTTCATCTCATTGAAGACTAGTGCTAATGAATCGATTTCCGAACGGAGGACTTGTACTTCGTTATCGACATTTTTCACATCGCGTGCAAAGGAATAGAGTTATGAACCGAATTGTGATGCGTTATATAAAAGACGGCCCATCCTGGGGTTGCAACAGAGGCTGTGGCCGGTGGTCGGACCAACCGTAGACGTTTGATCAGCGTCGCTGTCTGATTTTAAAGTTCACCAATCCTGAGAAAGTATGCCACCATGTGTCGCAAGGTGTTGCGTGATTGGAAGGTGAATGAGCCAGCGACCTTCGTACTGTCGGTTTTTCGTGAAGGCCCAATTCAATCCGAATGCGGGAAATTCGGGTTTCGGACGGAACTGAATTTTCGGAACTGCAAACCCAATTCACTGGAAATACGGTTTTGGTCATGCGACCTTCTTTCCGTAACTACCGGTTCAGGCTCAATTCAATCGCGGATTGGGAAAATAAAGTTCGGCCATGGGACTGTATTTTCGTGCCGGCGCAGGCCTAGTTCCCCAGTTGATATGGCATGATTTCGGGAGAGCGTGAAGTGGAAGATTGTCATGTGCCGACACGGATAAATTAGCAATCGCCATTTCGTAGATTTTTAGCACTCAACTCTGTCCTTACCGGTACTCGTTCCTTTTCCCCTGCGCTCCCGTAACCCATCCATCCATCGCTGAGAAGCACGTCGCTGCTTTGCCCTTCGCCTCCGTCACAAAGATTATCCGGGGAATCAAACAGAAGAGTGGACTTCGACACGGAACTGTGCAGCAATCAGCTTCGTAGGACAACTCTTTGCCTCGATACAGTTTCATCGTTGTAGGAAATGAGGCCATCTACCTCCTGTCCCTGGCCAGAATGTCATGTATCTCAATCTGGTCACGAGCGGCGGCCTTATCATGCCTACGTTCATGCTCTCTGCCCTAAGTGGCCCCGTCTTCAACCACTTGACGATTTTTTGAACAATGGTTTTCATAGGAATCTTCCTCTTGGTTCACCACAACCACGAATCGCTGTTTTCAGGATGTCAGCCCAGGGTGTAATCCTAGAGGGTCAGTTTGGTGAGGATGAGCTAGCTACATTCTCCATGGACTTAGTAGACCCCCTGAGCTGTCGACTGTTCCTAGTGGAAGATCTCTCACCTGACATTGTCGAGATATTGGGGACTCGTTTTGATATTGACCCAACCTTCTTTGCGGGGCACATTTGGTCACTCAACTGGTTCTCCGGGCGATCGTCCCCTGCTACTGCCCCCCTTAGTCACTCCACAAGACGAGAGCAGTCTTTTTTTCAGTTTCGGTTTCAAGAAGCGCGACCAGTGAATGGTGTTTATGATGGCCGGCATCGGAAAGTGACGCGGGTTCAGTCCTGGAACTCCAATCTTTTCCGAAAGGTGTTGCTAATGAATCTGGCATCCACTAACCGACCGATTGGCTTTGCTCGCCGCCAGGTCACGATATGGATGGCGCCAACGAATCAAGATTCTTGGGTAGGTGTGTGCCCTACGTTGTTGCGTGCGCTAACGTTCCTAGGGATAATTCTATTGGATCCAAAAGTCAAATTCAATCCATCCAGTGGATTGCATTGGCAACAACACGAGTATACTCCACAGGTCCACGGACCTCTGTCCTTCTCTTCATACAGTTTGCAAGGAGGAAATAAGATTACCGTGTCTCAACCTCATTCCGATTCAATCTACGACAGCCTCGTACATTATTATACGCATCACATGTCGTCAGTAGAATCTGCGATGGCGATGGGCGACTGCTTTGCGGCTGCAGACCACGTCGTCCGAATAGTCGTAGCGGAATGGCTCAACTTTAGTCATATCATGCAATGCGACCTGGTCAATTCTGATTTCCTGCAGGAAAGTAATCGCTTTGAGAACTTGAGTATGGGTTTGTCACATATCCGTATGTGGAGGCGGCGATGCAACAAGCATATTGAGTTTTTGGAACAGAGTATGTCATTTTGTGTAGAAGGTGGTCCCTGGAGTTGGACAAAGTCAAATGAAGGCAAGTCGGTCAGAGACAGACGTGTTGAAGATTTTCGCGAGTTGCTTCTGATCTTTGAAAGACTGAAAGAGCAAGCGGAAATCGAATTGACCAACTTGTTGGGCATGATTTCGGTGGAAACGGGAAAACTCTCAGTCACGGAGGCTCAGAGGATCAGACTGCTGACAATTGCAGCCCTAGTGTTCCTGCCTCAATCACTTGTCGCCACTGTGCTTAGCATGAATGGTCCGTTTGCTTTGGACGCAGAATTGCGATGGGTATATTGGACAGTGGCAATTCCGTTGACGATTCTCGTTCTTTGTGCCGCTTTCTACAAACCTAATCCCTGGGCACCAATCCCCGAGACAACATCTGAAAGCTTGCCAGTAGCCGAAATTGATGGCAAGTTACCAAAATCAGGGTTGAGATATTATTAATTGTTGCAGATAACGTCACCGCCGAGCGCTCCTGTATATAAAGCTAGATCTATAACCACGTCTATACATGTATGTAATTCCTGTAACACACCCTGTGTTACAGGATAGTACTGTCGCCGCCTTAAATATTATAAGCTGTGAAATTGATACATGTATGTACCTCTTTTCAATATTTATATTAGATTCTCATGCGGCTGATGAAATCAGCTTTTTTGGTCATGAGACCGTATTTCCGGGGCGGTGCATGCATGGCGTAGGCCCAATTCAATTCCGAATGCGGGAAATTCGGCTTTCGGACAGAACTGAATTTGTGGGGGTGTAAACCCAATTCCTTCTGCGCTCACTAGTGGGGCCTATGTAGGACTGAGCCGGACTCACCCCACTGGAGGCTCCAATGACAGCTTAGAACTCCGATGACATAGAAAATCGTCAATCATTTTGGCTCCACACAAAATGATTTGACCGGATTGACCAAAGTTGTGTGGTGGAACGTGTCATTGCAATGCCTTAACACCGGGAATGCCCGATAGCGGTTATGCCGATAGCGGCTATGCCGATAGCCTAGACAGGATAACGATGGCGTGCTGCTGGGGGTTCTAGAAATACAGCGGCATCGCCCACTTCATCGACACCGCCGATTTATCGGAATACTGTGACTCCCGCTCTATAGTGAGGACCCGAAAACCCCGCCGGTCCAGGAGCTCGTGATCACTGCCGTAGGAGTAAAACGACAGAATATTTAAAGGATCGGATTCGCACGCAAGAAAAAATCTCATCCAATTTACAATAACCAAAAATCTTCCTCTTTTCAACAAGGAAACTTCCACAATGTCAAGTTCTGTCTGGACCCACGCGCACAGTATCGTCGTCCAAGATCCATCGTGGAGTGTCGTTCATTTCGGACCAAGTGCGACCGTTACACCATCCGGTTCCGGCGCCGATTTGGAAAACTGGGTACATTTTGCGATTCCAATATTCACAGAGGGGCAAAACACCGGGAACACAGTTACCGGGGTGTCGCTCAGGTTCTCGATTGGAAATCAGGCGCACGTCACGGCGATCAATGTTTGGGACGGGGATATTTTCGAGGCAAACCCGACTGGCGGAGACCTTCCGATTAGTAATGAGCCTACCGCCGTGACGCACTACTGGGGAGTCTCACCTAATACTACGTTCCTGCAATATGGTTTGGGAATCTCTGTTCAGGTCAAGTTTGATGGGGCGGGACAGACTGCATCCGGCGCATGGGTCACCTTTAATGCGGCTGGAGCTTTTTTTACCATTTCCGAAAACTAGTAGTTACTGCAAATACCTTGGCAGGATTTGAATAGTGTAGTGTATTTCGTCGCTCTTTCTCTTGTTCTTATGCCGGTATTTAGTTATTAGTTATTGTTATTTATACATGAACTAAATGTTAATTCCAACGTCATCCGAGATCATCATTTGCAACGCTTTACAGCATAAACTAGAATCCCAGATATGATTTCCTATCCATATGCGGCGGCGGATAGCCACTGCCAGTGTCCAGCGTCTACCCATTTACTATGATTAAGGTTGCAATCCTGGCGACACTGTTTAGGATCCCATCCGCCACACAACTCATCACATTTACGACTAAAATGCTGAGAGACTTCCGGGTAGGATAATATAAGGGCTATGCCTCGACTATATTTTAATGTAGGGATCTGGCAGAGTGGTAACATTAATAAAGCCACTGACCCAAATGTTGCTGGTGGTTTCAATTGTCCGGATGAATAAAGTAGGATTTATGATGCTGCAGTGACGGATATGTGGAGCAGGAGATGCGTTGTAGTCAGAAGAATATTGATCTAGAGGGGTGCATTGCAGAAAATTAGATAGTTCATCGATCTATTACGGCCATTGATGTTTGTGGTGATCCTTCAGGAAATCAATAGTCAGCCTGACTCTGGGAAGTGTAGAATAATTATAAACTTTTGCCCTGTGTGGTTGCACAATGTGTTGATTGGTTGCTGCTGGCCACTCTGTTCCGCTCTGAACTGTCGAGTTGTCTTGGCAAAAGCACAATCTGCCAACAGGAAAATAGAGTTTCGGGTGGAACTGGATTTTCGTGGGGGTCAAGTCTACTTACTATTCCGATGCCGAACACCATTTTCTTATAACCATCACTCGCTTTGAAACTCTCGCATTTTGACATTTCTGAGAAGAACATAAAACAGAGTATGCCCTCTCAACTCGAACTCGTCGCTCAAGCCTTTATGGAGTCCCCTGAACTGATCGCAACGTTTCGTGACCTAGAACTCTCAGCAACCGACCAGGCCCTTGTATTGATGGAAGTGGGGCACGCCCTGCAGAGGCGATTTGAACGTACCGGATTATTAGACGATATCCATCGAGCCATTGACACTAAAGCGCAGGCTACCGCTTTATTGCCCAGTGATCATCGCCTCTATCATCAGTTCCTCAACCGATTGGGGAATGCCTTCGTAGTGAGATACGAGTCGATGGGATCATCGGAAGACCTCGATCAGGCAATCGAGTGGGAAGAAAAAGGTCTCGATGCTTGCCCTGCCAACAATTCGTATCGATTTGCTTGCCTCAACGACCTCGGAATTGCAATGCGCTTAAAGTTTGAACAAACCGGCATTCTCGATGACCTAAACCGTGCAATTGGGTTGGCCAAAAACGCCGGCAGTATGGCAACAACAGGCGATGCTCACAGGGCGGCTGCTCTGTCTAATCTATCGATGGCGTTGATTTTGCGGTTCGAACGAACACAATCCGAAATCGACTTAAATGATGCTACTGAGTCTGCACAGAATGCCGTCGCAGCTGTCCCTGATGGTCACCCCTACCAACCCATCTGCCTCTTCAGTTTAGGAGAAGTGTTGTTCAGAAGTAGCAAGGAGAATGAAGTTTTAGACGCTGCCATCTCTGCAATGGGCCAAGCGATCTTTAAAATGGAACAAAGGAAAGCGAGATCTATGTTTCTATTTGGACAGGCTTTGCTAATGCGATACGAGAATACCAAGTCTCCGGAGGACCTCAAGCTCATTATCGAGACGTTACAGGCTTCACTCGACTCGATATCTGATAAGAATCCGAATCGAGGCAATATTCTTTACTTGTTATATCGGGCATTTGACTTTCGGTCGGAGCTTACGAAATCTGTTGACGATTTTGACCGCGTGGTCGAAATCGGGAAAGAAGCTTTGAAATTCCTCCCCGGCGATGGCCCACGTGCCGTTGCACTTGGACTCCACCTTTCTCTAGGAATAACATTCAGCAAGCAGTCTAAGAGGTCAGGCAATTTAAGCGACTTGGACCGTACTATTAACGTCCGTCTGTCGACGCTGAGATCGCTATGCGAAAACGACCCACTGACGGCGTCGATTCACGCGAGACTCGTCAAAGAATCCTTCGCTCGTTATGAGCAAACCGGTTCAGAGGAGCACCTTGAAAATGCTCTAAGATCCTTTGCTTCTCTCATGGACGGGAAAGATCCTGACCAGTGCTCAACTAGAGCCTCAACCCTCCACTATTTGGCAGCTGTGCTCGCGAAAAAGTGCGCTCGAACCGGCTCAATCGATGAGTGGGATGAAGTAATCGATGTAGCTCGGGAGTCAGTAAACATTACACCAGTAGAAGACAGAGAACGTTCGGGTAGGGTCCTCAGCCTGATACGGTTTCTCACTATTCGAATGATGCATAAGAGCAGGATCGAAGACGCAGAAGAAGCTAACAGAATACTCGAGACCATATTATCTTCGACGGAAGAATCTGACCCTATTTTCTCTCGTGCGTTGAAACACTATGCATATCTGCTCGACGTGCGCTTAACAGCTTCGGGTTCGTTGCGGACCTGGATCAATCGGTTCAAGTAATTGAACGAGCACTGAGGCTTATCGGAGGCGATAATTGGGAACGCGAGAGTCTACTCTATTCGAAGGCTGTGGCTCTTAGAAGACGGTTTGAGGTTTCGAGTCGGCCTTCGGACTTAGATGACGCCATTGAAGCAATTGAAGTCGCGTTACAAGGAATCCCAACCGACGACCCTAGAAGAGCGGACTTTCTCGCACTAATTGGACTCTGTTGGTACGGCTACTTTCAATTTTCTGCGTTGGACGAATATAAAGAATTAGCGGTCGCTGCACTTGAAAGTGTTCTCGATACCTCCGCGGCGCTTCCATTTACACGGATTTTTGCTGGACGAATCAGTGGCCGTCTTCTAGCCGAAACCCCTCGCCGTGCAAGGCATCCGTTGAAGTTAGCGGTGAAGCTCTTACCGAATCTTAATCCACCTACTTTGAGTCGAAAGAACCAGCAACACAATGCTTCAGAAACTAGCGGTCTAGCTTCGCTTGCAGCCTCTATTTCATTGGCATCTGACGATGCTGCTGACGAAGCACTTGAGCTCTTAGAACTCGGTAGAGGTGTTATGGCTACCTTACGGCTAAATTTACGATCTGATATATCCGCACTGGAGGCTGCCAATCCCGCTCTCGCTGACCAGTTCTTGTACGTTCGAGACCAGCTGAATTCCTCAACCACCGAATCGCTCACTACTCATGAGGCTATTTCAAATGCCCAAAGTCATAGAAACATTATTGGAAGACAATTTGATGACTTACTAAGCGAAATCCGCTGTTTGAGCGGATTTGAGCGATTCCTTCTAGCACCCCCAGAATCTGAACTCAAGAAGCTGGCTCAAGATGGCCCGATCATTCTATTTAATGTTTCTGAGATCCGAAGCGATGCTCTCATTGTCACGACAGAAGGAGTCGATTGTATGCACCTCCCAGCCCTCCATCGTTCTAGTGTTGAAAAACATGCCGAAATATTTCTGGATGCAGTCAGCAACTTTAATCCTGGGTCGTTTGCACAGAGCAACCGCAAACTCAAAGAGGTACTGGAGTGGCTTTGGGATGCCGCGGTAGGGCCAGTTCTCGACGCCCTTCATTTCGGTACCCCTCCTACAAATGGAGAATGGCCCAGAGTTTGGTGGATTGGTAGTAGTTTATTGAACATTTTACCTATCCATGCTGCCGGGTACCACGATGGTGACGAATTGAAAACGGCAATAGGTCGAGTCATTTCCTCATATACGCCCACTCTGAAGTGTTTACAAGTTTCAAGAGAGTTGGTTAAAAAGTTCTCCGACTTGTCTTCTCAGAATGCAATTCTCGTTGGCATGCCCACGACGCCGGACCAATGTGATTTACCTTTCGTGAGCCACGAGCTTCAATGCCTTGAACAGTTGTTCTCATCTAATATCCACCCCACGGTTATGAGAAATCCTACGAAAGAAGAGACCACTGCCGTTTTACCGCAGCAGCAAATCGTCCATCTGTCATGTCACGGCATGGTGTCAACGGCGGACCCATCGCAAAGCAGTCTCTTGCTCGAAGATTGGAGAACGAATCCGCTGACAGTTTCGGATATTGTATCCCTAACTTTATCCTCAGCACAGTTTGCCTTCTTATCTTCTTGCCATTCGGCAAGCTCGCGAGATCTCAAACTATTAGACGAATCGATCAACCTCGCCTCCGCTTTTCAACTGGCCGGATTCCCATCGGTTATAGGAACGTTATGGCAGGTGACCGACAGCGATTCAGCAAATGTTGCCCAGGACGTATACCAGGAGATGTTCGGGAGTGAGGGCAAGCTTGAGATACATCGTGCGGCCGAGGCGTTACATCATTCCATCCGAAGACTGCGGGAAAAATTACGTCGCCGTGCGGCGGGATTTTCCAACAGACAGTCAGATGTTCCACTTCTATGGGCGGCCTTTGTTCATTTGGGGATCTAGCGGTCGAAGTGCTTCCAGAGCATCGCGACAGCGATGAAGTTGAATTTGAAAATCGTGACTGCATTGCAAGGATGCATCGTAAGTGGGCTGTGGTTGAGAGGGTGTCCAGAAATAGCTACTTGGGTGGCTGCAGACGATGAGGTACGCAATATTTTGGTTCAGATATCATGATGCATGTAGTTAATGAGTAGGGTTGTTGTGTGGGGTTTGGGTTGTATTTTATACGAACTGTGCACCGGCAGCAAAGCGTTCCAGAGTCAAAGTTCCCTGTCATAATACATGTCGCGACTGCGGCGCAGTCGCCACCTTAAAATATTATATGTAAGCTGTGAAATTAATGTATTATATATATTCTCATGCAGCTGAGGAAATAAACTTTTTGGTCATGAGACCGTATTTCCCCGGGACGGTGCATGCATGGCACAGCCCCAATTCAATTCCGAAAGCGGGAAATTGGGTTTTCGGACGGAACTGAATTTTCGTGGGGGTGCAAACCCAATTCAGGAATACAGTTTTGGTCATGCGACCAGGGTTAGGGTTATTTCCGTGTCGGTTCAGGCTCAAATTCTTCTCCCTCCAATCGCTCGAACTGAACACGCTCACTCTTCCCATTCGCTCTCTCAGCTCCCAGCTGATTGAAATTCCATCGATTTCACAAATCTATCTCTCGTTTTCGTACACAACAACGCAACTGATGGCGGGCTTAGAGGCACTAGGTGCTATTGCTTCTGCCCTTCAAATCGCAGATCTCGGAACTCGCATTCTGCGAGCCAGCATGAACGCTAAAGACGAAAGAAAGGCAATGGCTGAAGCCTCGGGGGAGATCGTGAGGGTTCTGGATCTCCAAAAGTCTTCGACTATATTCTCCTCGACGACAGCCTCCAATGCTCGAGACAAGCTCAGGGCCGCGGCGGCAAGTATTTCTTCGATGAAATACGAAGGGCGATGGTTGGAGTTGAAGAGGTGGTGGCGAAAAGAAACCCCGAATGACCAAATCACTGAATTCGCTCTCTCCTTGGGCACGTTCAATGCAGAAATGTCTATTGTGCTTGGCGCAAGAATGGATGAATATCATGCCGTAATGTTGCAAGCCATTCGAACAATAGACGCGAAATTTGACGAACATGCGTCCAAAGTAATCGAAAGCGCTGAGGGGATAAAGCAAGCCATTTTGAATGATCACGATGACCCTGTGCTAGAGACAAATTTCGTGGAAGCAGAATGGGGGGGACAAATCTACGAAAGTAACCTTTGGACATGCCCATACCAAGTTGTTGGTCACTTCGGCGGTCTCAAAGTTACCGGTTTGGTCACCGAATTCCGGGCCTGGGACCTTTCAAAGGCGAAAGAGCCAAAAGTCGCGCGTCTCTTACGAATGATCGAAGTGCATAATGTCATAAAGAATCTGGGTGGTGTTTTGGGGTACCATGGGTTAGGCTTGTTTAACGCCAATGTGCTGCGGGTCATGGAATTTACGCCATTCACCTTGGAGGAGACATTTGAGATGCGAGTGGAACGATCTGTGTTGGAGAGATACGACCTAGCCATCTCCATCGCAAGGACACTCTGTTATGTTCATGCGTGTGGTGTCATACACAAGGCAATTTGCGCGTTCGCCATTGCGGTGGACGAGGAGTTCAAGAACCCAAAGATTACAGAATTCGGATTTAGCCGTTTATATATAACTCCATCTGATGGGATCTCCCACTACGTCATGGACTCCATTGATTCTCCGGAAGTGTTATGGGAAAAGAAGCCTCACTCTTATGCAAGTGATACATTTTGGTAAATTCTTTTCTTCCCTGCCAATAAATAAACCTAATGACAATGTGGAACAGTTATGGATTGCTGTTGTGGCAACTCATGAATCATCTCTCAGTTGGGAATTATATGCTCCGTAATAGAACCCGAGGCCCGGTTGATGGACTAGACACCGTATCGACTGACACTAACACCCGGGACTCGTGGATATTCGCAATCCCACGAGACCATGGCAGCCCCGTCATTGAGATGGGCGAAGGGTACTATAGTCTGATTAAGGAGTGTTGCGCTATCAAACCGGAGAATCGTATCCCTATGGCCTCTGTGGTTAGAAGGTTGCAGTCTTTACGGGAGGATGCAAGTAAGGATGATGCCTCCTCAGTACAATTGCCCTTCCCCGAGGAACTTTGTGAGGAAGGGTTCCATTTTCGTGAGTGGTATGGCGATTATCGGAATAAGTATATAACTGGGGCCCCCGCATATCCTATAGACATGTCCAAACAAAGCTTGTCTCGGCGTTGATACTGTGGTATTTACTGGAGTGGAAAAGATTACCTGCTCTATATTATACCCGCCGATGTTGTCAACATCGCCACCTACTTTATATTGTACCCGTAATGGCACCCTACTATATACATATTATGCCCGTCATTACACCCTGTGCTATATGCGCCGATCTATGGCGTCCCTTCAACTGTTCCCCACCGATTCACGTTACGAAATCGCGACACCTTCTTTTCAAAAACGAAATATTTGACATACGTAATAGTGACTCAAGAATTGAGCTGTTCCGCTTTGTCCATGGCGTGTCGAAACAATTTAAGTGTGCATAAAGGTTTCACATGGCCAAAACTGGGAGCATAAAATGTTCGACAGAGGCACGACACAACTTATCAGCGGCACCCTATACAACTTCGAAAATGCAACCTTCTTCTCTGTTAACAGTTCGGGTAACTGTACATCCAATCGATCGCGACCATTCCAGTTTCGTGCAGGCCAAAACGCTGGACTACACGACCACAACGGAAATTATAACGAGAGATCAGATCCCGCTAGAACGGCCGGCCGGGAAGTGCAGAATAGTTATTATAAACTTTTCTCCTGTGTGGTTGCACACTGTTGATTGGTTGCTGCCGGCCACTTTGTTCCATCGGCTGTCGGGTTGTCTTGGCGAAAGCCCAATTCTCATGCGGCTGAGAAATAAACTTTTTTGGTCATGAGACCGTATTTCCAGGGCGTGCATGCATGGCATAGCCCCAATTCAATTCCAAATGCGGGAAATTCGGGTTTTGGATGGAACTAACTTTTCGTGGGGGTGCAAACCTAATTCTCGTGGGGTCCCAATTCCCAAGTCTTGTTAAAGATATTGCAATCTGCAAAAACCTTATTATTACTAAATAGCTATGGTCGCAAAAGGCGCAATCACACTCGCCATTTCGCTATGTGGTCATAGGACCACAAGCATTGTAATTACCTATGCTTGTGTCGGTTAAATATAAAAGCGATTCAGACTTCCGTACCGTTTAGTTTCGCATCTCGACTCCTATTCTGAAATTGAGCTCTCAGTCTTGGACTTCGCTTGTACTGTCCCTTAGCCGCTATGCATTTGGATGACGAACGGGACCTATGGTCTAATCCTTCACCTAATGACTCTCAGATTTCGCTTCCCGACATTGGCACTCCGGCATCAATTCAACCTTTCTCGTCGCTGCTCTTCGGTCAGCTCGCCAATTATTCAAACCAACACCGAAATCTGGCCTCTGCCGATCCTAGTTTTCTCAGCCATACGCAATGGGACAATAGTTCAACCGTTCTAGAAGAAGCGGAGAGCTCCACGAGCATGACGTTCCAGGGTCCCGAAGTAAACGGCTCCATATATTCACCTATCGCACCTTGGACTACTCTCTCTGCGCTCGCCAGTTATCGTGGATTGATCCATCTGCCAAGCATCTCTCCGGGCTCAATCTTTACTCAAGTGCCTAATGGTCGGTATTATTCACTCTGTCCGAGTCCGTTACCCGACATACTTGAGTATTCAGATTCGACTTCCTTAGACGAAGAGTTACGGATTGGCGGTAATAGAATCAATAGTTCGAAATCAGATGTAAACGTTCCGGGATTAGAGCGAAAATCCCTCGACGACGACGTCGATTTGCACGAGCACCAAGGCCCACACTTAAAACATGGACGAGTTGACGAGAGCCCACGGGTTACAGTGCAACAGAATGCCAATAAGCGGTATTTTGCTTCTTAACCGGAAACTCATTCCTTTAGAAAACGAATTGATAAAACCAAGAGGGTCGAAGGGCCGAACAGGTATGGGAGGAAAGGGACCCCCAAATGTGAGCAATGTCGGCGAAGACATTCCAAGTGTGTCTATAGTAATCTCGAGGATCCATGCGAGTTTTGCCTGGCAAGAAATATCGATGTCGCGTGCATTAAGTTGCGGGGACCAAAGACCGCTAAACGCTTGGCTCTTTCACGACCACCTCCTACTGCGGATGAATTTGTGATCAAGAGTGAAGATGCGCTACTATTGCAGTCGATATATGTCGAAGAATGAGGAGTACAATCGATACGCGCACTAATTAGACAGTTTGCACGGGTATACGGAAAGTCAATTTCATCCAAACTTCTTCGAGAGGCGGTGCTTGCTTACGCCGCTAGTCAATTTCCCGCGTTACGATATGTCGAATCCTCGATATGTCATGAGTCAGAGGCTCATCGCCTGCTGATAGATAAACTCCACACTCCTGAGATGGTGGAAGAAACGGATCTCTTCGCGGCGTTTATTCTCATGTGTCTTCATTGGGTTTCAAAGAGCAAAGTCGCCTTAGTCCATGAACCGGGGGTGAAAAAGATGCTGGAGGAATTATGGAAAGTTGGTAGAGAGCAATCTCATATGCTGAAAGTTTTCGGCCCGTTTTGTTACGCGAGTGCTATGCGGGTGCACTACTCTGGCCACCCCTCCGAATCAACGAATTCAGATTCTTCCACCTTTCCGCATATCAAATTCCAGCAGCGAGTCACTTATCACCGTCACCTTCTCTCTTTCAGGGCTAAGACTAAGGCAAAGTATTCAGCGACAACTTTGGCAGTAGCAGGCCTTTTTTGGGACCTCCAACACATTATGTTGGATCTTTTGTTGAACACGGCGGTTGACTTCCCCAAATGAGCGTCGATACTGAATAGCCTTTCTTTGGAATATCTTAACGACCCCGACTTTAAGCAAACCATTGCAACAATGGATTGCTCTCAGTCGACGAATTCTCACAACAGAACCGAAGAAGACGAAGTCAAAACTTATTTACAACTTCAGAAGTTGTCTATCGAACTATTGATCACTG
>Ga0335072_10008947_pt1 | contig 14486 bp, 14 predicted proteins | sample Lox_Sample_21_FD_206725 | JGI IMG/M metagenome (GOLD analysis project Ga0335072, IMG submission 206725) | Soil microbial communities from Loxahatchee National Wildlife Refuge, Florida, United States - Lox_Sample_2.1 | ecosystem: Environmental > Terrestrial > Soil > Wetlands | place: USA... | reverse complement strand
AATTGCGGGTGGACAACGCGTTGACCGGTGGCCACCCGTTCGGCAGTTCCGTGAACGCCACCAGCCAGGTGACGGTCGCAGCGGACTTCGTGCTGACGTTCTGATCGCCCCGCAACCTCTCCCGCGCCAGCGGGAGAGGTTGTGTCGCAACGCGCAGGTTGCGTTCAATCTCCCGTGGTGCATCCTGTGCCGTCCAGCGGGAGCGGTGGCATGATCAGAGCCTGGATTTTCGAATTCTTCCCGGCCCCGCATGAGCCGGGCGCCACCGAGGACCCACGCATTTCCGCCGACTATTTCAACTGGTACCTCGATCTCTGGCCGCGTGCGGAACCGTTGGGCTACGCCGGCATCTTCTTCAGCGAGCACCATTTCGGCCCCGCCTACAGCCCCTCCCCCAACCTGCTGATCGCGCAGGTGGCGTTACGCACCCGCACCATCCGCCTCGGCATCATGGGCCTGGTGCTGCCGTACTATCATCCCTGGCGGGTGGTGGAAGAGATCGGCATGCTCGACCACCTCACGCAGGGGCGGCTGGAAATCGGCACCTCGGCCGGCATTCCGCAGGAGATGGCGCATGTCGGCATGTCGGTTCCCGAGGCGCGCGAACGCAACGACGAAGCGATCGAGATCCTCGATGCGGCGCTCGCGGCGCCAGTGATCTCACATCGCGGCAAATACTGGCAGTTCGAGAATCTGCGCCTGGTGCCGCGCCCGTTGCAGCGGCCGCATCCGCCGAAATGGGTGACGGTGATCAGCGAGGACTCCGCGCGCAAGGCAGCGCGGCGCGGGGCGAAAATCTGCACCGGCTTTCACCCCACGTCGCGCGTGCGCAGCATCTTCGATGCCTATCGCGAGGAGGCCGCGCGTGTCGGCACCCCGTGCGGGCCGGAGCAATTGGCGCTGCGGCGGCAAGTCTCGATCGGTTCCGACGATGCGGCGACGCGTGCGGCCGGGCTCGCGCGCGAGCAAACCGTGCGAAGCCGGCTGCTCGCCGATCCGCGGCTGTCGGCGCCGGGGCGGGAGGCGTTCGATACGCCGGTGTCGCACGCCTTCACCATCGGCAGCGACGAGTTCATCGCCGGCGCGCCGGAACACGTGGCGGCGGACGCGATCGCGCAGTGCCGCGAGGTGGGCGCCGGGCACTTCCTGGCGTTGTTCGACCGCAACGCCGGGCGCGACGAATTGCGCGGCGCATGGGAGCTGTTCGGCGAGGCCGTGGTGCCGGCGTTGCGGGATGCGACGGCGGGCTGAGCGTGGTTTCCATCGTCATGGCCGGCGCAGGCAGCGAAACCGCGCCGCATCTTCAGCGCACCCCGGCATATCGGTGCCGCGATCGAAGGCGGCCGGTGCATCGGCGTGGCTGTTGCGCGCTTCCCTTCGACGGGGCCGGTCGAGCAGATGCATGAGCTCACGCAGATCAGAGAAGCCGCCGACGGATGCCGTCGATCAGGCGGACCTCGTTGAAATTCATCAGCAGCCCCACGCGCAGGCCGCTGAGCTTGAGGTAGGTGTGAAGCTGGGCCTCATGCACGGGCTGCAGTACACGGACTGATTTGATTTCCAGCACCAGCGCCTGTTCGACGACGATATCCATCGGCAGATCGCAGTCGAGACAATTACCCTTGCAAACGACCGGTAGCTTTTGTTGCCGGACGAACGCAATCCCGGCCAGGGCAAGTTCCTGGCAGAGGTACGCTTCGTACACCGCCTCGATCAGGTGCGGCCCGAGCGTCCGGTGCACCTCGATGGCGCAGCCGATTACCCGCCGCGAGTGCGGGTCCGCATCAATCAGTGTCATTCTTCGTGCCTTCGTGGCTTCGTGGTTTTTGAAGATTGGAAGAACGGTGGTTAACGGCGGATGAATGGGGGCAGGGACCCGCGGGCAGCCTGATTCGCTTATTGCACTCTGCCTTGCTTTGTGGATGGCCGCTTTTTTTATAAACCACGAAGGCACGAAGCCACGAAGAATTTTCTAATCTGTGCGAGCCGAACGCGTTCAGGCCGGCTACTTGAGCCCGCGCCGCCGACGGCCCGACATCCTCATTCATAGACCCATTTGAGTACAAGGGATTGTCTCTTGGCATCGTCCAGGCCGCGACGGCCCTTGCCGAGGCTTGCATCGAAACCGCCAGCGCACCGTGCGACGCGCTTGCATCAACCCACCTGCGCCCCTGGCCGGCCGCACCGCTTTCCGGCAGCATGGAACGCCCCTGCCAATGAGCCTCCCCGCCATGTCCCGCCGCCTGCCCGCCTTGCTTCTCGCCGCATTGCTCTACCTTCCCGCCACCGCCGCCCTCGCCCAGGGCACGCTCCGCATCGGTCTCAACGAGGATCCCGACGCGCTCGACCCCGCCCGCAGCGGCACCTTCGTCGGCCGCATCGTGTTCGCCGCCACCTGCGACAAGCTGATCGACACCGACCCGCACGACAGCTTCGTCCCGCAACTCGCCACCGCCTGGAGCTGGTCGCCGGACAACCTCGCGCTCACCCTCACCCTGCGCGACGGCGTGCATTTCCAGGACGGCGCGCTGATGGACGCCAACGCCGTCGCCGCCAACCTGCAACGCTACCGCACCACGCCGGAGAGCCTGCGCAAGTCGGAACTGAAGCCGGTCTCCGCAGTGGAGGTGATCGACCCGCACACCATCCGGCTGCGCCTGTCGCAGCCCTATGCGCCACTGGTCGCGGTGCTGGGGGACCGCGCCGGCATGATGATCTCGCCCGCCGCGCTGTCCGGCGACATCACCAAGACGCTCGCCTGCGCCGGCCCGTTCAAGCTGACCCAGCGCATCGCGCAGGACCGCATCGTGGTCGACCGGTTCCCCGGCTATTGGAACGCGGACGCGATCCATCTCGACCGCATCGTCTACGAACCTCAGCCGGACACATCGGTGCGGCTGGTAAACCTGCAGGCAGGGCAGCTCGACATGGTGGAGCGGCTCGGCCCCACCGACGCCGCGACCGTGCGCAAGAACCCGAAGCTGCGGCTCGTGGGGCAGACTGCGCTGGCGTACAATTCGATCAGCATCAACCTCGCGAACCATGGCGTGCTGGCCAATCCGCTGGTGCGCGAGGCGCTGGAGGACTCGATCGACCGCAACGCCCTGGTGAAGGTGGTCACCGACGGCCAGTTCACGCCGTCGAACCAGTTTGAGGCGCCCGGCAGCCTGTATTGGGACGCCGCCGATCCGGTGCCGCCACGCCATCTTCCCCAGGCCCGGGCGCTGCTGAAGCAAGCCGGCACGCCGCATCCCGCGTTCACGCTGCTGGTCGGCAACAGCTCGCTGGAGCAGCAGGCCGGTGAGGTGATCCAGGCGATGGCGGACGAGGCCGGGTTCGATGTGAAGATCCAGGCCGCCGAAGCGAATGCGCAGGTCGCCGCCGCCCGTGCCGGCAACTACGACGCCACCGTGGTGATCTGGAGCGGCCGTCCCGACCCCGACGGCAACGTCGCGATCTGGCTGCAATGCGACGGCTTCCTGAACTGGGGCAAATACTGCAATCCCGCGTTCAACGCCTTGCTCGCGAAGGCCCGCGGCGTCACCGACGTGGCGGCACGGCAGGCCGTGTATCGCCAGGTGGTGGACACCTACCTGCGCGACCGTCCGCATATCGTGCTGTGGCACGTGAAATGGCTGTGGGCACTCAGCGACAAGGTGACGGGCTTCGTTCCCACCCCCGACGGCCTGATCCGTCCCCAGGGGATGAGGATCGCGCCATGAGCCGGATCGATGGCAGCCGATTGCTGAAGGATTTGCATGAGCTGCGGTCGATCGGCGCGCATCGCAGCGGCGTGCATCGCCCGACCTACTCGCCCGAGGACATGAAGGCACGGCACTGGCTCGCGGCGCGGCTCTCCGAGGCGGGCCTGACGCCGGAGATCGACGGCATCGGCAACGTCATCGGCCGCGGCAACGGCGACAGCCCGCGTTTGCTCGTTGGCAGCCACCTGGAGACCCAACCGTATGCCGGCTGGCTGGATGGCGCCATGGGCGTGGTCTACGGCCTGGAGATCGCCCGTGCTCTCGGTGGCGGCATCGATGTCGGCGCCTGGGCGGATGAGGAGGGGCATTACGGCTCCTTCCTCGGCAGCCGCTCCTTCTGCGGCCTGGTCGACGAGGCAGAACTCGACGCCGCCAGCAACCGCCACGATGGCACCTCCCTGCGCGATGCGTTGCAGCGCGCCGGCCTGGCCGGTCGGCCGCGGGTGCAGATCGATCCCGCCCGCTATCGCGGCTACCTGGAGGCGCATATCGAGCAAGGCGCCGAACTCGATGACTCCGGCCAGCAGATCGCGGTGGTGACCAGCATTGTAGGTTCGCGCAATTTCCGCATCTGTTTCGAGGGCGTGCAGAACCACGCCGGCACCACCCGCATGTCGTCCCGCCGCGACGCCGGCGTCGCGCTGGTGCGCCTGGCGGCGGCGATCGACCGGCGCTTCCCGCACGTCGCCGGCCCGCGCACCGTGTGGACCATCGGCCGCATCGTGCTCGATCCCGGCGCGCCCAGCATCGTCCCCGGCCGCGCCGAGATGTTGTTCCAGTTCCGCGATGCCGATCCGGCGACGCTCGACCGGCTGTCGGCCGAGTTCGACTCCCTGGTGGCGGACGCCGCGAAAGGGCCGTGCCGCGTGACGGTCGAGAAACAGTCCGCCTCGGTGCCCACCGCGATGGATGCCGGCTTCCAGGACGTGCTGGCGCGGGTCGGCGAGCGCCATGCCCCCGCGCACGTGGTGCGGATGCCAAGCGGTGCCGGCCACGATGCCCAGATCCTGGCGAAACGCGTGCCCGCTTGCATGCTGTTCGTGCCCAGCATCGACGGCATCAGTCACCACTGGGCGGAAGACACCAAGGAAGCGGATATCGTGCTGGGTTGCGCCGTACTGGCCGATGCGGCGGCGGAGATTCTGGCGCAGGACTAAAGCGCCGCCCGTCCCGCAGGCGGCACCTGAACCGCCGCCGTCACCCTGTCGCGCCACGCCCTGCCACGCGACCGCCCTGCCCCGCCGCCAGGACCGCCGATCCATGCCGCGATGCCGCAATGCCGCGGTTCCGAACCCCCATCAGCGGCGGCAGCCTCGCTTGCGGCGTCAGGCGGCCAGCGGCCGGTTGCCACCCTTGCTGGCGTGACGCCGGGCCGACCGCTTGTCCACCGCAGCCAGCTCGCGATCGATCCGCCGCATCTCCTGGTAAATCGCCCGCGTCTGCTCTCGTGGCGACAGCACAAGCCATGCCTCGCCATTGCGGCGCTGGGCGGCCTTTACGGCCTCTTGAAACACGTCCATCCAACACCTCGACATTGCGGCGTACTCGTTTTGCCGTGAATTTTCGCCGCATTCCTCCCGGACCGATGCATGCTAGTGTACCGACCCTAACGCTTCGATCCCTCCCTCGACGCGCTGCGCCGCAGCCTTCCGCAAGCCAGGAGGGAACGATCCGTTAGAGTCAGAACACTAGCGGCGATACGAATCGTGTCCAGAAAAAATTTGGGTTGCGGCATGAACGGCCGCCCGGGGCGCGCACGCCGATGCTACACTGATCCGGCATCGCCGGCTGCCGCGGCCGGGGACTCCGCCGCACCCACGCTGGCCGCGACCCGACCGACCGCGTCATCCGTTCAAAATGGCTTGATTACTCATGCGCCACGAACATGCCGACACAGGTTACTGTATGGTAGCGCAGGGTTGCGCTGGAGACGCCTGATGCCGACGCAACGCAAGTGGCTGAACGACGCCGAGGCCCAGGAGGAAGCAAACCGGCAGACCGCCAGTCTCGCCGGTGTCGCGATCACCTTGCTCTTGCTAGTTCTCGGTCTGTTCTTGATCCGCGCATTGCACACCAAGGCGGAAATCGAGGACTGCCTGATGGCCGGGCGCAGCAACTGCGACATCATGGTCCAGGCAGCACCCTAGGGCTTGTTCGGAAGCAATCGAATCTGATTGCACGGTCGAACAAACCGTAAGCTTTTGTTTTGAACGGCAGCTTTGTCGGCGTGCTGACGCACTCATTTGCCGACGCTGCCTTGGCAGCATGCCGTGCCGGTTGCGCGGCCCGCCCGCGCGCGGGGCGGCGTGCTGCCCGCCGCCGCAGCCTTCCGGGGCCGATGGCATCGCAGCCGCAATCCACGCGCCGTCACGGCAGCATGGCGCGGATCGCCTCCAACTCGCCGAGCAACTCCACCAGCAGAGCGCGCACGCGCTCGGTCTCCGGGTCCACCTTCGGGCGCACGGTGACGCGCGCCGTCCCGGCAATCGGCGGCAGTGCCAGGCCGGGAAGGGGAAGTTCCGGATCGGGTGGCGCGGCCTGCGATTCCGCCTCGGCCTCCGCGCGTTCCTCGGCCGACGGCGGCGGAATGTCATCGGACAGCCGGCCGCCGCCCTCGCGCAGCAGCCGTTGCACGCCCTTGATGGTATAGCCCTGAATGTAAAGCAGATCGGAGATCCGGCGCAGCAAGGCGATATCGTCCGGCCGATAATACCGCCGGCCGCCGCCCCGTTTCAGCGGACGGACCTGCGTGAACTTCGTCTCCCAGAACCGCAGGACATGCTGCGGGATATGAAGATCGTCCGCTACCTCACTGATAGTCCTGAAGGCGTTGGGGGCTTTCTTCGGCCTCGTCCGGCCGGCGGGAAGGTCAAGTCCGGCGTCGTCCGCCGTATCGCTCATGAGCCCTCGGCACGCCCGGACCCGATCGACGCAGGCCGCACCGCCACGCCGTCGGTCCCCGCTGCCTCGGCCGCGGCAGACCCGGTCCCATTGACGCGGGCCTTCAGCACATGGCTGGGGCGGAAGACCAGGACGCGGCGCGGCAGGATCGGCACTTCCTCGCCGGTTTTCGGGTTACGGCCGATGCGGCGGCCCTTCTGGCGCACCGAAAACGTCCCGAAACCGCTGATCTTGACGGAATCTCCATCCTCCAGCGTGGCGGCCATGCGCTCCAGGACGGTTTCCAGCAAATCGGCAGATTCGTTCCGAGACAGCCCAACCTGGGTGTAAATGGTCTCGGCCAGATGCGCCCGCGTCACGGTCTGCATTTTGTGACGCTAGGCGCCGGCCACCGCCCGCGTCAAGCAAGATCGCGAAAAAAACCGCAGTATCAGTCAGTTGGACCGTGGATGCCGGATCGCGGCGGCGCCCGCCCGGCGGTCTTGCCGGCATTCCCGGCCGGCGATCGGTGGCAGATGCGCACTGCGGCGTTACATCCGCACCAGCGCCGAGCCCCAGGTCAGCCCACCGCCCAGCGCCTCCATCAGCACCAGATCGCCGGCACGGATCCGGCCGTCGGCGCAGGCCTCGGCCAGCGCCAGCGGCACCGAGGCCGCCGACGTGTTGGCATGCCGGTCCACCGTCACCACCACCCGCTCTGAGGGCAGGCCCAGCCGCTTCCCCATCGCATCGATGATCCGCAGATTGGCCTGATGCGGCACCAGCCAGTCCACGTCCCGCCGCGTCAGGCCGTTGGCCGCCAGCGCCTCGTCCACCGCCTCGGACAGGCGCAGCACCGCGTGGCGGAACACCTCCCGGCCATGCATCACCAGGTGCCCGGACTTGTCCAGCCGGCCGACCGCGCCATCGACATACAGGATGTCGCCCAGCGAACCCTGGGCGTGCAGGTGGGTAGAGAGAATGCCGCGATCGATCGACCCGCGGCCCTCGCCCGCGCGCAGGAACACCGCGCCGGCGCCGTCGCCGAACAAGACGCAGGTGCCGCGGTCCTGCCAGTTCAGGATGCGGGAATACACCTCGCTGCCGATCACCAGCGCACCCCGGGCCGCGCCCGTGCGGATCAGGCTGTCGGCGGTCGCCAGGGCATAGATGAACCCGGCGCAAGCCGCGGCCATGTCGAAGCCGAAGCCTCTGCTCACGCCCAGGGCCGCCTGCACCCGCAGCGCCGTGGCCGGGAACGCCTGATCCGGCGTGGACGTGGCAAGGATGATCGCATCCACATCCTCCGCCCCCGCACCGGCATGGGCCAGAGCCGCGCGGGCCGCCTCGGTGCCCATGAACGCCGCCGTCTCGTGCGGGCCGGCAATATGGCGCTGGCGGATGCCGGTGCGTTCGCGGATCCACGCGTCGGACGTTTCCAGCGTCCGTGCCAGTTCCTCGTTGGTCACAACACGCTCCGGCAGATAGCCGCCGACCCCAGCGAGAATGGAACGGATGTGCATCAGCTTCCTGCTCGATTGGCCATCAGCGGCGTGACGGCGGGCGCGACAACTCGTACGTCGCCGGCAACATCCTTGCCGTTCTTGTCCGTGGCCGGCGGCTTGTCCAGCCCGCTGCGCGCCAGGTCCTGACGGATCAGGTCGTTGAACCGGTGCACCACCATGTCCATCGCCACGTCGATGGCGTGCGCGAAGGTCTCGGCATCCGCCCCGCCATGCGACTTCACCACCACGCCGTTGAGGCCGACCATCACCGCCCCGTTGTAGCGGCGCGGATCGAGCCACTCGCGCAGCCGCTCCAGCCCCGGCCGGGCCAGCAGATACGCCAGGCGGCCGGACCAGGTGCTGGAAAACACCTGCCGCAGCAGATCGAAGATCAGCCGCAGCGCGCCCTCGCCGGTCTTCAGCGCGACGTTGCCGGTGAAGCCGTCGGTGACCACCACGTCGGTGGTGCCGGCGGCGATGTCATGGCCCTCGACGAAGCCGCGGAACTGCGCGCCGATATGGCTGGCACGCAGAATCTCCGCCGCCTCGCGCAGCGTGTCGTCGCCCTTCAGCTCCTCCGAGCCGACATTCAGCAAGCCGATCGTGGGGGCGGTGAGGCCCAGCACGGTGCGGGCGAACACGTCGCCCATGATGGCGAACTGCACCAGGTTGCGCACGTCGCACTGTACGTTGGCGCCGAGGTCCAGCATGATCACGTCGCCGCGTGCCGAGGGACCGATCGCCGCCATCGCCGGCCGATCGATTCCCGGCAAGGTCTTCACCACGACCTTGGCAATCGACAACAGCGCGCCGGTGTTGCCGGCCGAGACCACGCCGGAGACTTCGCCCGTCGCCACCGCATCGATCGCGACGCGCATCGAGGACTGCCGGGCGCGCAACGCCGCGGTCGGCTTCATGTCGTCCTTGATGACATCGGGGGCGTGCCGCAGCGTGCACGCCGCCTTGGCGCGGCGCGCGCGATCCAGCAGAGGTGCGACTTTCGCCGCGTCACCAACCAGCAGGAAACGGGCGTCAGGGTGGCGCTCCGCGGCGATCTCGAGGCCACTGACCACCATCGCCGGCGCGCGGTCGCCGCCCATGGCGTCCACCGCCAGCGAGAAGCTCGCAGTCAACGGCGTGGGGGCGGCACAGGGCGGCCCTGGATCAGACCCGCACAGCGCCCTTGAGCGCTTTGCCGGCGGCAACGATCTCCCGCCCGTCATAGAAGCCGCAATGCGGGCAGATATGATGCGGGCGCTTCAATTCCCCGCAGTTCGGGCATTCGGCGTGCGCCTCGCGCGGCAACGCCTCGTGACTACGGCGCATGCCCCGGCGGGAGGGCGACGTCTTTCTCTTCGGTACAGCCATTGGGACATTGCCCCCTCAACGCAAAGGCGGGCCGTCTAGCAGAGGGGGCCAAAGGTCGCAAGGTGCGACAACAAAGGCAACAAAGGCGGGCGCCCGGTCAGCGCAGCGTCGGACCTTGGGGCACGCCGCCCGGAATCGCGCGGTCGACCGGGCAGGTTGGGCACGGCGTGCCGGGTTGTACCGGCATGTACTCAGGCAGCGGTCCCACGAACTGCCCGGCATGCTCCGGCTCGGTCGCTGAGGGGCCGAGCACTTCTGGGAAGCCCGCGATGTCGGTGCCCACCGGAGGACCGGTGGTTTCGTCCATGAACCGCACGGCGCCGGCGACACCCGGCCAGCCCGCCGCCAGGGCCAACAACAGTACCGCCATCAGATACCGCCGCATCTCACGCCTCCATTCCGTTCTGCCCGGCAACGCCCCCGGGCGTCAGGCCAGGGCCCCGATCGCACCGACTGCCCGGCACAGCGACCGGGGGAGCCTTCTGACATTCACATGGGTGGTCCCTCCCAATGGCGCTACTGCCACCCCCGCTGCTCGCGCGAACCGTGACCAACGTTGCGGCCCGAGACCCGGCGCACCCGGATGGCTCGCCGTGGGGAAGGCCGGCGAGAGGAAGGCAAGGTCGGCCCCTGCCCACCTCGCCCGGCGCAGTTCCGCCATCGAATGCGCGGAACTGGTCCGCCAGCCGCGCCGGGTGCGGGCATGGTCCGGCCAGCGCCCGCCGCGCAGGTGCACGCCCGCGCCGAGCGCCGCCGCCAGCCGCGTATCGCCCGCCACCACCAGCGCCAGCCGCCGCACCCGGCAGATCCGCGCCAACGCCCGCCCGAGCGCCCGGCGCTGCGGTTCGGCATCGTGGCGCAGCACCACGCCGGCCAAGCCGCGCGGCAGCCTGGCGGCTGATGCGCAGGGATCGGGCAGCCGCCGGTCGTCGGTGAACAGCCACAGCACCGGGCACGGGCGCCGGTCGTGGCGGTGCCGCGACTTGACGGCGCGTGCCCAAGCGACAAGCCTTGCGTCCATGTCAGCCTCCACCGCCACCATCGAAGCCACTATCGCGGAAAACCTGCGCCGCGTGCGCGACCGCATTGCCAATGCCGCGATCAAGACGGGGCGCAAGCCCGAGGACGTGACGCTGGTGGCGGTGAGCAAGACCAAGCCGGTGGAGGCGGTGCGGGCGGCGCTCGCCGCCGGCCAGACGGTATTCGGCGAGAACCGGGTGCAGGAGGCGGCCGGGAAGTTCCCGGCGCTGCGGGCGGATTATGAATTCAAGCTGCATCTGATCGGCGGGCTTCAGACCAACAAGGCGCGCGATGCGGTGCGGCTGGCTGACGTGATCGAGACATTGGACCGCCCGCATCTGGCCGAGGCGATTGCAGCCGCGATCGCCAAGGAAGGCCGCACGCCGACGCTGCTGATCGAGGTGAATGTCGGCGACGAGCCACAGAAGTCGGGCGTCGGCCGTGCCGACGCCGATGCGTTCATCGCGGCATGCAAGACGCGGTTCGGAGCAGCGTTGGCCGGCCTGATGTGCGTGCCGCCGCTGGACACCGACCCGCGCCCGCATTTCGAATGGCTCGCCGACCGCGCCGCGAAACACAGCCTAGCCGTTTTGTCGATGGGCATGTCGGCCGATTTCGAAATCGCCATTGCCTGTGGCGCCACCTGGGTCCGTGTCGGCACCGCGATCTTCGGCTCCCGCTAACGAAAAAACCTCCCCCGTCAGTCGAGCATAACCTCCGCCCGGTCCGGCAAGAGAGTTCGGAGCACACGCCCCGTACACCTCTCCCGCATTGCGGGAGAGGTCGAGATGCGAAGCATCGAGGGAGAGGGCCGATCGGGTCGGACCGCCCTGATCTCTTACGCCGCCGCCCGCAGCGCCACGCGCCGCACGTCCTCCCCGACTCCCGACTCGTACCCGCGGAAATTCTTCTCGAAACTCCCCAGCAATTCAGCCGCCATCCGGTCGTACGCGGCCTTGTCCGCCCAGGACTGCCGCGGATCGAGCACTTCAGCCGGCACCCCCGGCACATGCTCCGGAATCGCCAGCCCGAAGAATGGATCGGTCCGGAAGCTCCCCTTCGCCAGGCTGCCGTCCAGCGCGGCATGCAGCAGCGCCCGCGTGTGCCGGATGCTCATCCGCTTGCCCACGCCGTATTGCCCGCCGCTCCATCCCGTGTTCACCAGCCAGCAATCGGCGCCATGACGCTGGATCAACTCTTCCAGCATCTTGCCATACACTTCCGGCCGCCTTGGCAGGAACGGCGCGCCGAAGCAGGTGGAGAACGTCGCTTCCGGCGATGCGCCCAGCCCCTTCTCGGTCCCCGCCACCTTCGCGGTATAGCCCGACAGAAAATGGTACATCGCCTGCGCCGGCGTGAGTTTCGCGATCGGCGGCATCACGCCATACGCGTCGCAGGTCAGCATCATCACGTTGCGCGGCTGCCCGCCGCGGCCGGACAACTCGACATTCGGAATGTATTCGACCGGATAGCAGGAGCGCGTGTTCTCGGTCAGCGACTGGTCGGTGAGGTCCAGCTTGCCGTGGCGGTCGCCCACCACATTCTCCAGCACAGTACCAAAACGATGCGAGGCTTCCCAGATCTCCGGCTCCGCCTCTTTCGACAGGTCGATCACCTTGGCGTAGCAGCCGCCTTCGAAATTGAACACGCCGCCATCGCCCCAGCCATGCTCGTCGTCGCCGATCAGCTTGCGATGCGGATCGGAGGACAGCGTGGTTTTCCCGGTCCCCGACAGGCCGAAGAACAGCGCCACGTCGCCAGCCTTGCCGATATTGGCGCTGCAATGCATTGGAAGCACGCCGCGTTCCGGCAGGATCCAGTTCATCACGGTGAAGATCGACTTCTTGATCTCGCCTGCATACTCGGTGCCCGCGATGATGATGCAGCGTTGCTCGAACGACAGCGCGATGGCGGTGCCTGAGCGCACGCCGTCGATCGCCGGATCAGCATGGAAATGCGGCGCATGGAGAATGACGTAGTCAGGCTGGAAGCCCTCCAGCTCGTCCTCCGGCGGGCGAATGAACATGTTTCGCGCAAACAACGCCTGCCAGGCGCCGGTGGTCACCAGGCGCACGCGCACGCGATGCGCCGGATCGGCCCCCGCGTACAGATCCTGCACGAACAGATCCTGGCCCTGCAGGTAGGCCTGCACGCGGCCTTTCAGAACCGCGAATTTCTCCGGCGCGAGTTTCTGGTTGATCTTGCCCCACCAGACGCCATCCGTGATCGATCGCTCATCGACGACGAACTTGTCCTGCACCGAGCGGCCGGTATGCACGCCGGTTTCCACCATCAGCGCGCCATCCCAGGCGAGGCGTCCTTCATCGCGGCGCAATGCCTCGGCCACCAGCGCGGGCGCTGTCAGATTGGCGTGCACGGCCCGCGATGCGCGCACGCCTGTTCCGGCGAGCGCCTCGGCGGCCGCGGTCTTCCAGGTCTTGTGCCGGGGTGTGGCGTGTTGCGGTACGATGTCCAAGGGTTTCCTCCAGCGACCCGCGCTGCCGCGGGCGAATGCAATTGGGGCAATACTAAGAAGGAAACGGGCGGCAAATCCAGCGTTTCCACAACAGCGTGATTTGTGCACCGCAACAGACCCGGGCGTGACGGTCGGCCACCCCTGCGCTAGAAGGTACCGGAGCGTGGAGATGACATGGGCGTGACAGCGATAATTTCACCAACGGGCGCAAACAGCCTGCGGAACGGGCCGAACCAGCGGGGGCGCTTCGGCGACTACGGCGGGCGGTTCGTCGCCGAGACGCTGATGCCGCTGATCCTGCAGGTGGAGCAAGCCTACAACACGGCGAAGGCCGATCCCGCGTTCCAGTCCGAGCTGCAGTATTATGTGACGCACTATGTCGGCCGCCCGAGCCCGCTATGGTTCGCCGAGCGTCTGACCCGCCACCTCGGCGGCGCGAAGATTTATTTCAAGCGCGACGAGCTGAACCACACCGGCAGCCACAAGGCGAACAACTGCATGGGCCAGATTCTGCTGGCCCGCCGCATGGGCAAGACCCGCATCATCGCCGAGACCGGCGCCGGCCAGCATGGCGTTGCTACCGCTACCATGTGCGCGTTGTTCGGCCTGCCCTGCACCGTCTACATGGGCGCCACCGACGTCGAGCGGCAGAAGCCGAACGTGTTCCGCATGAAGTTGCTCGGCGCCGAGGTGAAGCCCGTTACGTCAGGCGCCTCGACGCTGAAGGACGCGATGAACGAGGCGTTGCGCGACTGGGTCGCCAACGTGCAGGACACCTATTACCTGATCGGCACTGTTGCCGGCCCGCATCCTTATCCGATGATGGTGCGCGACTTCCAGTCGGTGATCGGCGAGGAGGCCAAGCAGCAACTGCACGAAGCCGAGGGCCGGCTGCCCGACGTGGCGGTGGCCTGTATCGGCGGCGGTTCCAATGCGATGGGGTTGTTCCATCCGTTCCTCGACGATCCGGTGCGGCTGATCGGCGTGGAGGCCGGCGGCCATGGCATCGAAACCGGCGAGCATGCCGCCAGCCTGACGGGCGGCCGTCCCGGCGTGCTGCATGGCAACCGCACATATCTGCTGCAGGACGACGACGGGCAGATATTGGAAGCGCACAGCATCAGCGCCGGGCTGGATTACCCCGGCATCGGGCCGGAGCATTCGTGGCTGCACGATATCGGCCGGGTGGAATACGTGTCCGCCACCGATCAGGAAGCGCTGGCCGCGTTTCAGTTATGCACGCGCACCGAGGGCATCATTCCCGCGCTGGAACCGGCGCATGCGCTGGCCCACGTGACGAAGCTGGCGCCGACATTGGGCAAGGACCAGATCATGGTGATGAATCTGTGCGGTCGCGGCGACAAGGACATCTTTGCCGTCGCCGAGCATCTGGGGGTGCGGCTCTGATGCGGGCGGGACCGTGTCTGAATGGGGGTCAGCAAGGCCAGGGGGGCGCCGCCCCCCTGGACCCCT
>Ga0335072_10008946_pt1 | contig 14487 bp, 11 predicted proteins | sample Lox_Sample_21_FD_206725 | JGI IMG/M metagenome (GOLD analysis project Ga0335072, IMG submission 206725) | Soil microbial communities from Loxahatchee National Wildlife Refuge, Florida, United States - Lox_Sample_2.1 | ecosystem: Environmental > Terrestrial > Soil > Wetlands | place: USA... | reverse complement strand
GTTCTTCTGCTGCCTTTGCGGACCTACAAGGTGCACGCCCAGGCGGCCTCCGCGCTGTTTCCTCAACTGAATACTGCCGGTCCCTTCCTTGAGGACGTGTTTCACCGCAGTGGGGCGGAGGGAATGGTCGTGGTGATCGTCCGCGGCAACGAGAAGTGGATGGAGAGTTACGGGCAGACCTATCCCGGATCTCACCAGAAGCCGACCGGAGATTCGCTGCTGCGACTTTGCTCGCTGACCAAGATCATGACTACGGATGTGCTGGTCAAGATGGTGTCCGATGGACGTGTGTCTCTTTCTGATCCGCTGCAGAAATTCGCTCCACGCGGCGTCATCGTTCCAGACCGCACGGTCCGTGGCCAGACGGGACGTGCCATCACATTGCGTGATCTGGCCACGCACACCGCCGGTCTCCCGCGCGAGATCGCTTATCCAGAGGGCGGCAGTGGCCATTTCACTTTTCCCGACTATAACTTTCGCTGGCAATGGCTGCCTGGCTTTCGCCTGCGGACGGTGCCCGGATATGCCGCCCATTATTCGAATATCGGCTTCGACCTGTTAGCCGACGCGCTTTCCGCCGCCGCTCATGAGCCTTATCCGCAACTCTTTGCTGAGCGGATCGCCAAGCCGCTCGGGCTGCGGGATACGACCCTGACGCCGACCGCCGGCCAATGTGCCCGCCTCCTGGTCGGCGCGAAGAACCAGGGCCCATGCAGCGATACCACGGCCTCTGACGGATCCGGAGGTATGTACTCAACCGCCAACGACATGACCCGTTGGCTTGAGTACCTGCTCGACTTGCCTGGGGTGCCCACCCACCAAAGTCCGGCGGCTACCGCCATGTATATTCCCGCTTCGGAGCTTCGCTGGACCCAGGGCCTCGGGCATGCGGGTGCACCTGATGGACTAGGGCTCGGCTGGGTATACCTGAGCCAGCCGGACGACCCGGCGCGCATCATCCAGAAAACCGGCGGCGGCGCAGGTTTCACCACCTATATCGCCATGAATCCTTCGCGCCATATCGGCATATTTGTCGCAGCCACGGACGGCAGACACGCGGCCCCGGGGATATTCAGCGGCGCCAACGATCTGTTGACGTATCTTGCCGGATTCTCGCCTGAGTTGGAGAATTCATTCGAGTTGGCGGCCGCAGAGCATCATTCGAACGTGAAGGTGCGTGAGGTCGCTTTGCACAAGCACCGCAAGAGCGAGGAGCCGGCGCGCCCGGCGCGGCGGACGCAGCGGCCTACCGTCGTCGCTACTGCCGGCCAGTAGAAACTCAGCGGTCCCGGGACCGTTTTCTTATCTTGCCTTCCGGCGCCGGAATTTCTGCAAGCAAGGCAAGCCACTCCATACCATCCTGCGATTTTTCCGAGCGGCCCTCCTATACGTCCGTCTGTCTCGTAGAAGGCAACCATGGCATCGATCGAGGGCTGCAGCTTGGCGCTATCGTTCATGGAGGATGCTCCGCCGGCTGTCGACCTGACAGAACTCGTGGGCACTTACTCCACCCTGCTGTTCCGGGTTGCTAACTCGGTGCTCAGAAGCAGGACCGAAGCAGAAGACGTGGTGCAGGAGGTCTTTCTGCGTGTGTGGGAGCACCGCAAGTCACTCTCCGCGGTTCGCGATATGCGCGTCTGGCTGGTCCGAATTGCCTGGAATCTGGCTCTGGACCACAAGCGCCGCAAGCGGCCCGCGCAGCTTGAGCAGACGTTTGGTAATTCCCTGGCCAGTGCCTGCCTGCCCGCTGACGCCGCTATCGAGGAGGACCAGCGTCTTCGAGCTGTGCTGGGGGAGATCGAGCGATTACCGAAAGCCGAGCGCCACGTTCTGCTGCTTTCTGCGCTGGAGGAATTGGGTAATTCAGAAATCGCGGCCGTCCTGGGCAGGACGGAGTCTGCCGTTCGGGCTCTGCTCTTTCGGGCGAGAGCGCGGCTGCGAGAACGCGTGGAAAAGGGGAGCAAATTCCGATGAGCGATGCAGAAAAGAAGATTGCAGCAGCGCTCGCGCGGCTGCGCGAGGCTGAGCCATCGGCCGGCCTGGAGCGCCGCATTCTCGAGGGGCTCGCAGAACGGGAACGAAGAGTGACTGTCGCGCGATGGTATAACTGGCGCGGAACTCGGTCCTGGCGGCCGGCAATTGCGCTGTCGCTAGCCTGCGCCCTTCTTCTTGCGGCAGGTGTAACCAGTTTCTTATTCGAATCGGGGAGAATTGACTCGCATCCGCGGACGATTTCAAGACAGAGCGCCGGCGCTCCACAAAGTGCGCATCACAAGATCGTTTCGCAAGTATCTCCCATCCAGCCGCCGGGCGTAATTTTGCCCGTCCTGCGCAAACCTCACCATACCCCGCAGCCGAATACGAAAGACGCTGCGAGCGGTCCCGGTTTTCCTGCGCCGCCCTTACCCCTGACCGAACAGGAAAGGCTGCTGTTGCGTCTTGCCCACCGGAACGATCCCCAGGTGAGGACCATTCTCAATCCCGAGCAGCGGGCCGCGGAGGCGGCCAGGGCTACCGAGCAGTTTCAGCAATTCTTTGCAATCAATGCCGCAGAAATGAGGAGGCAACTTGAATAGCCAGAGAACGGAAACACATATTCGTTGTGTATGTAAGGTGGTCATGTCCTTGACCGTGCTGCTCTGGGCAGCAACGGCGGTGGCGCAGTCGTCAGCCGCCGAAGCAGCAAGCGGTTCCGATGTGTACCAAACACTGTATCTAACAAATCTGACTCAGCCCAACGACGCGAATGAGCTGGTCACGGATATTCGCAATATGCTGCCCAGGGCTAAGGTCTACTACGTTCCCTCACAGGGCGCGATGTCTTTCAAGGGTTCAGCGGAAGATCTGGCTTTTGCCCGCAAGATGCTCTCGGACCTCGATAAGACGAAGAAGATCTATCGCCTTACGTACACCATGACCGAAAAGGACGGCGACAGGACGATCGGCGTGCAACACTTCTCGATGATCGTTGCGTCGGGCAGCCAGACGGTTTGCAAGCTGGGCAGCCGGGTACCGGTGGCCACGTCGAGCTCAACCGCGAAGAATGGAAACACTGAGGTTACCTACCTCGATGTGGGCCAGGAGATCGAAGTTTCCCTGGACGGCTATCTGGACGGCGTGCGCTTGCGCACCAAAGTCGTGCAATCAAGTATGGCTGAAGATAAACCCCTCGTAGGAATGCAGGATCCCGTGATACGGCAGACTACACTCGAGGGAACCGCGACCCTGGTCCAGGGCAAACCGCTGGTGCTGGGCTCGCTGGATGTTCCCGGAAGCACGCGGCATCAGGACGTCGAAGTTGTGTCCGAACTCATTCGCTAGAGGTGCTTAAGCAGGTTTACTTTCCGCAGGGGCACGTTTGTTGGTATTTTGGCGGTTGTCCCATTTGCCGGAGGTATATCCGTTGCTCAGACGCTCCCTTGTCTACGTCAGTTTCCTGCTGCTGCCTGTTTTGGCACGTGCTGCGGGACCGACCAACCCAGCCATTCGCGAGGCGGTCCAGAAGTTTATCGATGCGCAAGATATTTCCGGGGCGGTAACCGTGGTCGTCAGCAAAGACAAGGTGCTCGCCCTCAATACCATCGGTTTGGCAGACATAGCCACGAAACGGCCCATGAAGCCCGACACCCTGTTCTGGGTGGCTTCCATGACCAAGCCTTTCACTGCGGTGTCCATTCTTATGCTCCAGGACGAGGGGAAGCTGAGTGTAAATGATCCGGTCGAGAAGTTTATTCCGGAGTTTGCCGCGCTTAAGACTCCCTCGGGCAAGTCGGCGCACCTCACCATCGAACAGATGCTTACCCACACGTCGGGCCTGGGCGAAGGCGATAGCGCTGCTATCAAGAAAGCCCATACTCTGCGCGATCTGATGCCCATCTATCTTGCATCGCCCATGCAGTACGAGCCGGGCGAGCGCTGGAAATATACCCAGTCCGGAATTAACACGGCGGCACGGATTGTCGAGGTGGTCAGCGCACTCTCGTTTGATGAATTTGTGCGTAAACGGCTACTGAAACCGCTGGGCATGAAGAACACCACCTTCTACCCGAATGCCAGGCAACGGGAGCGCGAGGCAATCCCGTATGTCAAAGACAAACAGACCGGCAGGTTAACTCCCAAGCCTTTTCCTGCCGATTTCGGGAATATGGGCCAGCCGCCTTTTGGCAATGGAGGACTGTTCTCGACTGGTCCGGATTATGCGCGCTTCTGCCAGATGCTGCTCAATGGCGGTACGTTCCACGGTAGAACATATCTCAGTCCGGCTGCCTTCAAGGATTTGACGACCGTCCATACCGGCGAACTCAAAACGGGATTTCTGCAATTGGAGCAATATGGCAGCCATGGCATGAATTACGGGTGGGGGATCGGTGTGGCTATCCTCAAGACACCGCACCCGGGTGTAGCGGAGATGCTTTCCCCGGGCACGTTTGGTCACGGAGGAGCCTGGGGCACCCAGGCTTGGATAGACCCGGTGCGCGGGCTTGCTTACATTCTTATGGTGCAGCGGCCCGGCGTTAATGGAGACGCGAGCACGCTTCGCCAGGAATTTCAGCAGGCTGCTTCGGATGCGTTTCCGCATCCGTGATTGGCTGGATGGATGAAGGCGTGGCTAGAGCCCAGGTCGTTTGGGGTTGTTAGGGCCCGGCTAAAAGCCGTGCCTGATACAAGAACATTCCTCTCTTGACTTGCCTCAGTCCCCTTAATCAGCCGGCGCGCTCGGACTGCTTTGATACCGGGCCGAAGCCCAGCGCTTCTTTGGCTACGGCTACGGCCTCCCCTTCGCCGTTACAAATCTTCAAGAGAGCTTGCAAAAACCGATTATCGCGTTCTTTTAATACAGTTAGTTCCGTCCTCAGGTGTAGGTTCTCGAGCTTTAACATTCGGCATTGAACGCAGCTGACATCCACATCACCCATCCAACCCTCCCAGTATTTTTGCGTTTCGCTCGTGCCGCTACCAATGGACCATGTACCGGAGTAATAGTAGCAACGAATTCGAACACAGAAAAACCCCTAGATCAAGTCCAGGCCCCCGGGGATGAGAATTCATCTGCTTTTGATCTGCTCGGAAGGAGGCCATCGGTCGGGAGAGAACCTGCGGATCCGGTCCACCGCACGCCGCGGCCGGCGGGATGGCGATCCTGTTGCTACGGGTTTATTCCTCCCGGAACTTGCCGCGGGCGCCTCCCTTCACCGGTGGCCAGACACGCCAGCTCTGCCTGGAAAGAGACAGGACTGCGATTACTGCTTCGAGGGCGGCAGGTAACCTAACGCGCCCATCCAGTTCTTGAAGAGTTCGATCCAGGCGTCCGAGGGAAGGTCCTGATGCTTCATGCCGAAGCCATGGTCTCCCTTGATGAAGATGTGCAATTCTGCGGGCTTGCCTGCGGCATGCCAGGCCTCGTAAAGTCTTGCGCTCGAGATAGGAGCTACGAGCTTGTCATCGTGAGCGGCTGCAATGAAGAGCGGCGGAGCATCCGCTGGCACCGGGGTCGCGGTCCGGTAGGCGCCATAGATTGGCGCGGCAAAGTCCGGACGGCTTTGAGCATCGTGATGCATGACCGGGCCCATCACTACGCCTCCACCCGCGGAAAAGCCCACAATTCCAATCCGGTGAGGGTCAATTTTCCAATCGGCGGCGTGCTGCCTTAGAAAACGAATCGCCTGACGACCATCTTCCTCTCCCCAAACGCGTGCTTGCTGCATGGCCGGAGTGAGTGTCGGTGGGGTCGTTACCGTTGGACCAGGATGTGACAGGCTCTGGTGCAGCTTATCGAGAAAAGGACCCATGTCGGCATCGTTTTCGGGGGAATGTGCCACGCGGTATTTGAGAACAAAGGCTGTTACACCATGGTGCGCCAGCCAGCGAGCTACGTCATAACCCTCGTAGTCCACCATGAGGAAGGTGAAGGCGCCGCCCGGCGCTACGATGACCGCCGTGCCGTTGGCTGTGCCCGCGGCGGGCCGAAACATAGTGACCGTGGGGATGACAACATTCCTGGTCATTCGATTGGGAACCTTGCTTCCCGGAGCCTGCATTGTCTGCTCGTGCCAGGTCCATTTCTCTGCGCCCGGGGGCACGCCGGAGCCGGGCCAAATGGCAAATACGCCGGCTGCATCGGGTGGGCGCTCGATATAAGAGGGCAACGATTGTGCCCATAGCGCCGGAGATAGCAGCGCGAAAAGGAAGGCAATCCGAAGAGACCTCGGCCATTGCGAGTGTGCTGGTTGTCCCATGGGAGGGCATCATAACGGCTGAACCTCTCTGAGGACAAGCACAGCTGGCCGGGGGCAGTCTGTTAGTTGCTTTGAACGCCTGAAGCCGGCGGCGTGCCTTCCCCGGTTCCGCTGAGTGCGGGAAAGGGATTGAATCGATAACCGTAGGAGCGTTCTGTCACCAGATATTGGGGCGTTTTCGACACTTCGATCTTTGCCCGGAGCCCGGCTACCAGTACCCGGAGCGCGTCGTGTTTCGAGGTTGGGTTGCGCCAGAAGATTTCACACAGGGCATTGCTCTCCACCAACTCGCCTGGATGAGTGACGAAGAAAGCCAGAAGCCAAAACTCTTTGGGGGTCAAATGGGTTTCTGTGCCACGAACCCAGACTCGGTGCATAAGGATGTCGAGGACGAAATGTCCGATGCTGATTGGTTTACTTTCGTCGCGCCTTCCCATCGGTACGGGAAGGTGGGTGGCCTCTTTTGCCAGAGCGGAATGTGCTTTGAGGGTTTCGTCCGCATCGATCAGGCCCTGTTCAAGGGCGAAGCGAACGATCTGCGCTCGCTTACGGACGCCGATCTTTTCAAACAGCTGTTGCAGAATCGCCTTCACCGCTCCTTCTGAGCATTTCAAATGGCCGGCGACCTCCTGGTTGGTCCAGCCTTTGCATACGCCTATCAGTACTGCCTTTTGCCTTGGAGTGAACGAACGGCCTGATGGTGTGCCCCTGATCGAATCAAGGCTCGCACTCAAGCCGAAGTTATAGGACGTGCCCAGCAGGCCCGGCCTGGGTTCTTTGATTACGGCAGCCTGGAGAATAAGGCCATCAAATCCGTTGCGCCGCGCATCGCCGACGAAGAGTTCCAGTTCTGCGCCGCGGAAGTTACAGCCGAGCAGTACGACGTCAATTGTGTCCGACTGGAGGCGGTCCAATGCACCGAGGAGGGTGGCTGAACGGCTGGCGACCCACGGTTGTGTCGAATCAAAAATGCGGCGAGTCACATGGTCATCAAACTCATGGTCGCGGCCCACCAGGAGCAATTTGACCAGGCGGGCCTGTCGTGCGCCGGATGGAGTGGATGAGTTTCGATGTGCTTTCATCGAGTTCTCCTGGGCCACGGTTTCACTGCTGACTCAAATCTTGGTCCCAGGTTGTGCATCCTGGTAATTTTCAGTCGTCCCTACGGGACTCTCGTAACTCGTTCAACGACTTATGGTCCGTCTGCAAAGCCGTGCCCTGATACAAAAACCGGTTTCCCAGCGGCTACTAGGGAATGACCTCCGAGGCAGTCGTATAGCTGAGCTGGTGAATTGCCATCCAGGTCTGCGCGTATGCGTTCAGAGCGTTCAATGTCGTGTTTCGGTCATCCTGAACGGCATTGAGGTAGTCGAGCAAAGCAATGCCGCCATGTTGGTATGCATACTGCGCGATGGACAAAATATCCTTTGCTTCTTGCAGATAATGTTGGTTGTAACGGTCCGACAAGACCTTTGCCGTGGTGTATGCGATCCATGCCTGGTCCACATCGGAGTAGACCTGGTTGCGGACCGCGACCTCTGAAAACCGACTGCCTTGGGCCACATATTTTGCCGTGTCTTTGTTTCCCTGGTTGCGGTCGAAGATGCGGAGGGGAACACTCACATAGAAGCCATAACTGCTCAGAGTGCCGCTATGGTCGTATTCACCTTCCAGGGTTGGATCCGTGGTTCCGTTGGCATAGGCCAGCTTCACGTTCGCGTCTGCCACGTTGACCGCGGACTGCGCGGCTTTGTAATCGGGCCGGTTAGCTAAGGCTGTCTGCTCCAGGCTGGTCAAGCCACCCGTTACCGGCGGAGGCACAAGGTCGCCGGCGATGTCGAAGTCTCTTCGCGGCTGGTCGAAGCCCATCAGAGTCTGTAATTGATCGCTGGCTTGCACCAGGTTCATCTCTGCGGTCTCTTGGTCGCTTTCAAACTGTGCCAATTGCAGATCCAGGCGTTCGTAGTCGATCTTGCCGATATCTCCGGCATGATAGCGAGCAAGGTTGATATCTAACTGCTGCTTGTAGTTGTTCAGTTCGTCTCGGGCTACGTTCAGTGCGCCTTTTGCCACAAGCATTGAGGTGAAGGCTTGCTTGACGGCCAGGACGGTGCCTCTTTGCTGATCGTGGTACTGGCCCTCTGTTTGTGCGGTAGTCGCGCGCGCGCTATCCAGGCGCCAGCGCCGCTTCTGCCCGCGCTCAAACAACCGCGATACCTGCAGACTATAGGCATAGGGAGTTGAAGAGGTCGCCGGATTGCTGAGGTCGGAGCCGTATAACGTAAAATCTGGATTCTGACGTAGTCCGGCTTCCACTTCCTGTCCCTTCATCGAGAGCAGATTCTGTTCGGCCGCTGCTAAAGTCGGGTTGTGTAAAAGCGTATAGTCGACTGCTTGTTGCAGGGTGAACCGGGTTGGAGCCGCAGGCGTTTGCCCGTATAGCTGCCCCACCCACAGCGAAATCAATACGGCAATGCTGCAGAAACGCAAGGAATGTCTCAATTCTCAAACTCCGTGTCCGGAACCGGTAAGATGTCGTTCGGTCCCGCAAACCAGACATACAGTGTGGGCAGCAGGAAGATGCTCATCAAAAGATCGGAAATCAAACCACCCACAATCACGATGGCGAAGGGCCGCTGAGAATCCGAACCGATGCCGTGAGACATTGCAGCAGGAAGCAGCCCCAGCGTGGCGACCAACATAGTCATCATGATCGGACGCAAGCGAAGAACTGCTCCTTCCACCGCCGATTCCTCGATGGAATGGCCGCGAGCACGCAGCTGATTGATGTACTCGAGCATGATGACGCCGGTTTGCACTGAGACTCCGAACAGCGCCAGGAACCCGACACTCGAGGAAACACTGAAATTGGTGTGTGTCACCAGGAGGGCAAGCAATCCGCCGATGCGAGCCATGGCGACCGTCGCCAGAATCACCAGAGCCCATTTCACCGACTTGTACATCATGTAAAGGATGACGAAGATGAGCAGCACGGTCAGAGGCACGATAATCAGCATGCGCGCCTCCGCGCGTACTTCGCTTTGATATTCGCCCTCCCATCCGAGGTGATAGCCGCGTGGAAGTTTTACCTCGGCATCTACCTTCTGAATGGCTTCCCTTACCGCATCGCCCAGCGCTCGGTCACGCACACTGTACTTGATGGCGACGTAGCGCTGGTTATTTTCGCGATAGATCTCCGAGCCCTCATCCTGTTCCTGAATCTTGCAGAGTTGGGAGAGAGCCACGCGCTCGCCGGACGGAGACAGGAGGCGTATGTTATCGATCGCTTCGCGGGTTTCCCGGTATTGAGGAAGATAGCGCAGAGTGAGGTTATAAACCTCTTCGCCCCTGAGGACCTGGGTGAGGGCATTACCGCCTACCGCCGTCTGAACCGCGTCCTGAATATCTGCAACATTGATCTGCCATCTTGCTGCCTTTGCCCGGTCTACCGAAACCACCAGGTCCGGTTGACCGGTGACGTTAAAGACGCCAAGGTCGGTGATGCCCGGAATCCGGCTCATGATGCCGGCAATTTCATTCGCTTTATCTTCGAGAACATGCAGGTCATTGCCATATACCTTGGTGGCAAGCTCACCTTTGACGCCGCTGACGGCCTCTTCCATGTTGTCCTCAATCGGTTGAGAGAAGCCCCAGATCACCCCGGGGATGTTCTTTTCAAGCTCCAGCGTCATGGAGGCAATCAGATTGTCTTTGTCCTGGTGGAAGACAGGGCGCCACTGTTCCTTGGGCTTCAGCCCTACGAAATACTCGGTGTTAAAAAAGCCGGTGTGGTCGGTACCGTCATCCGGCCGCCCCGTTTGGCTGGTACAGTCGGTCGTTTCGGGAAAGGAACAAAGGATGAGCCGTGCCTTGTTTGCGACAGCGACGCCTTCATTGGGTCCTGCACTTTGCTCCAGTGTGCCCCGGACCCAAAGCGAGCCCTCATCCAGATGAGGAAGAAACTCAGAGCCGATCACTCCGCCGAATGCGAGATAGATGGCGAGAGCCAGGCCGACAACGCCGACGCCAACGGTGATCACTCTTTGACGAATTGCCCAGGTAACTGCCTTGCGATAGCGCACGGTGAGAAAGGCCATCACCGGGTTCGTCCACTCCTTCGCGCCTCTTCGGAACAGGAAGCTTGCGAGCACCGGAGCAACGATCATCGAAAAAGTAAGAGCTCCCAACAGGGCAAAGGCTACAGTCCATGCCATCGGGCGAAAGAGCCGCCCTTCCACTGCCTGCAAAGTAAAAATGGGTAGATAAGCCGTAATGATGATCCCGATGGCAAAGAACACTGGACGCTGTACTTCGTGCGCCGCGTCCCGGATCCTCTCCATGGGTGTGCCTTCCCCCGGATGATGGCTAAGGTGGCGCACGATGTTCTCGATCATGACCACGGAGCCATCGACGACCATGCCGAAGTCCAATGCACCGAGCGAAAGCAGGTTAGCCGGAACGTGCTGCAGGTCGAGGCAAATCGAGGCAAACAGCAAAGCGAACGGGATGGTCAGGGCTACAATGATCGCGCCACGCACGTTACCCAAAAACAGAAAGAGGATGATCACCACTAGGATGATTCCCTCAGTGAGGTTGTGCAGCACGGTGTGGGTTGTGAAGTGCAGCAGCTCACTCCGGTCGATGAAGGGAACGATCTTCACCCCCTCCGGCAAAATCTGATCGTTGAGCTCCTGGACTTTCTTGTGGATCCCTTCCAGTACGGGTTGTGCGTCTGCTCCCTTCTGCAGGAGCGTAATGCCCTCGACAACATCATCGTTATCGACGATCTTTCCGTCTTCGCGGCGAATCGCCTGGCCAAACTGGCCGAGACGAATCTCCGGTCCCTGCGTCACCTCCGCAATATCCTTGATCCTGAGCGCGGTGCCGCCCTTGGACATGATCACCGTGTTACCGATGTCCTGGATATTTCTGACCAGGCCTACCTCGCGCACATTGATCTGCTGCAGACCGGCGATGATGAAACTGCCGCCTCCATTGGCATTGTTGTTGCTGAGTTGCTGCTCCACCTGGGCGAGGCTGAGCCCGTAAGAAACCAGTTTGTTCGGGTCGAGGCGCACCTGGTATTCGCGGGTAGGGCCGCCAAACGGATTTGTATCCACGACCCCTGGAACGCTCTTCAGGTTTTTCTCGATCACCCAGGTCTCGAGCGTCTTGAGGTTCATCGGGTCGTATTCGGGATTCTTGCTTTGAACGGTGTAAAAGTAGATCTGGCCTACCGGACTCCAGTCTGTCCCCATTTGGGGGACTACACCGGGGGGCATGGTTACCTGCGACAGGCGCTCGAGGACACGCTCACGGTTCTCAAAGTCTGTCGTATCCTCGCCGAATACCATTTCTACGGTGGACAATCCGAAGATGGACCAGGAACGCACATGGGCGACTCCGGGAATACCGTTCATCACTGTCTCCAGCGGGATTGTGACCTGCTGCTCGATCTGCTCCGCGGAGATGCCGGGCCATTGCGCAATTACATCCACATAGTTGTTGGCAACGTCGGGATACGCTTCAACCGGAAGACGGATGAACGAGACGATTCCCCAGGCAAACATAAGGATCGCGCCCGCAAGCACAAGAAAGCGATTTGCCAGGGCGAAATCGACCAGCCTGCGGATCATTGCGCCTCCAGCGTCGCTTGCAGTTGGAGAACCGCGGCTACAACTTGTTGTCCAGGAGAGATACCGGAAAGAATCTGCTGGTTATTTCCGGGCAGCATATCGCCTACCTGCACTTCCACTCGCTTAAACTGTTTGCCGCCGGCAGGAATATAGACCCAGTCGTGATCGTGCAGATGCAGGATGGCGGAAGAAGGAACAACGGCAAAGGCTTGCTTGTTTCTGCTCTGAAACGTGGCGGTAACAAACATTCCCAGCCTGAGCGTTCCGGGATTGCGAATCTCAATGCGGACTTTGGCGGTGCGGATGGTTGGATCGAGAATCGGGCCTATGTCTGTAATATGACCAACCAAGGTCGTATCCGGATAGGCGTTGGCGTGAATGAAAGCTTCTTGCCCGAGGTGGATCTTTGAAATGTCATTCTCATAGACGTCGCAAATAATCCATACCACAGACATGTCAGCAATGGTGAAGGCCGTCGAAGAACCCGAGTAAGTTACACCGGCTGCCGCCGCATTCGTAACATATTGCGCGACAATTACTCCGGAAATCGGCGCGTAGACATTCACGATGCTCGAGGGATGGTCCTTATCCACTCCTAGCGTGTGGAGTTGCTCGTCGGCTGCGGCCAGATCTGCCTTGGCGTCGTCTTCTGTATCCGCAGCCTGCTCCAGGGCGCTGAGAGGAACGGCGCCATGATCGTAAAGATCCTTCGTGCGGTTGTAAGCTTTGTTCGCCAGGAGCTCATCGTTGCGCGCCTTCAGGTAGGTATCGAAAGCATTGGTGATATCCGGGCTCTGTACCTTGATGAGAAGCTGCCCTTTCTTCACGTTGTCGTCAAGACGCGTACGTATGTCGACCACGCGACCGCTTGCTAACGAGATCACTGGAACTTCGCGGTTCACATCAGGATTCACCGCGCCAGTAACGTTCAGCTGGGCCGGCGCATCCAGGCGTTGGGCGGCAACGAGCGAGAATTGGTCTGGCTTTTCTACCGTGACTACACCGGCATTGTTCTGTTCGAAGACGTTCGGCGGCGGTGCTGTGCCCGAGGACGGGTCGAACTTCTTTTCGCACGCGCTGAGCATGAGGCAGACCACGAGGCAGCCGAGGGCGCGAGTAGTAGAGTTGTTTATCACTGAAGTACCTCGGGCGCTGGAGCGGCGCCTCAATCTCTTACAGCGTTAAGGTGCGAAATATCTTAGAGCCGGTCCAGCAGGAAGGGGAGTATCTCTTCCCATCCAATGGTTCACCTGATAAAGCACAATCGAGATACGCAGCGGAGTGAATGCCTGCACGCTACGCGTGATAGTGATACGGTGTGAATCACTAACGGCAACAGCCGGGAATCCTTATATGAAGAGCATTCAGCATCACAAGCTATAACGATAGTCCATTTATGTGTAGCTTCGAGATATCTTTCATCCACGGTCCTACGATCTGAGGTAGCGACACAGGATGCAAAATCTCGTATCGTGTGGCCAACCTTATGAACTTGTCATTGTTGCGATCTGATGAAAGGGTCTGTTCTAAGGCGACTCTTCTGGGTGCTGCGATTTGCTAAGGGAAGATAAGGGGAGGGGCTTGTCTCGGCATCAATGTCGCTGGGCCAGATCGCTCGGCTGAGAACCAACGTTCCGTTAGATTTATCCGGGAGTCCGCAGTAGCTGATATCGAACGGCGAACGGGCTATCTTTCGATCTTCTCCTTAGCGGATCTGCATCGATCGATCTACGGAGATAGGTGGTTGATTGCTTTCCGAATCGAACAGACGAACCAGTAACCGGCCGTTCTCGGGCCTGCCCGGCGACTAAACTGCGTCCCGAACGGTTCGTGCGCGGCTTAACATGTGGACAACATTTCTTTACGCGCAATCAGATTCCGACACGGGGTTCTTCGGAGGTCATGGGCGTCCTGATAAACCCGCCGTTGCGTTCCAATAGGGATTCCACCTTGTTGAAGCTCTTTCCTGCCTTGACCAATATCAGAATGCCTTCGGCGCCGACTTCGCGGCAGACAAGATGAACTGTGTCTTCAGGGATACCTCGCGCCCGTAACGTCTCAACCAGATTGAGCACGGTATAAGCCGGCCTCTCCTTTGCGGCCTGCTCATCCTCACGGCTGGATAGTACCGGACCCATTTTCTGCAGGTCATGGACCGCGGCGTGCCTCAACTTCCAGAAGATGCTGTGCTCTCTTTGCAAATCTTCCGGCGCCTGGCCGCTGGTACGGCCCGAGGGCTTACCCGTCATGTCCTCCGGGGACACGGCCACTCCAACTTCCGTTGCGGGGAACCCGGCCAGATTCAGATCGGCAATTGCGTCACCGGCGGACTTGTCGTTCAAAAACACGGCTGCAATGAGAGGAATCGCTGCGTTGCCAAAAGCTCTTTCTTGTGGGGTTTCCATGGCTCCCACCTCCAAAGTAACTTGGATGCGATGCCGGGGAAGCTCAGATGCCCCGCATTCGTGCGCGTTGCTAGGCGTCTTGAGGTTCGGAGTGGGTACACCCTGGGAAGGCGCCGAGGTACATGTTGCCGACGTACTTCAGCTCCTGGTGTATGCCTATGTTCGAAGTGTAGTAGCCGTCGACTGTCATTTGTTTCAGCGCTACGAAGA
>Ga0335072_10008941_pt1 | contig 14491 bp, 13 predicted proteins | sample Lox_Sample_21_FD_206725 | JGI IMG/M metagenome (GOLD analysis project Ga0335072, IMG submission 206725) | Soil microbial communities from Loxahatchee National Wildlife Refuge, Florida, United States - Lox_Sample_2.1 | ecosystem: Environmental > Terrestrial > Soil > Wetlands | place: USA... | reverse complement strand
GTAGCCAAGCATGTGCATCACGCCGAACGTGCCGATCAGGGAGAGGGGCAGCGCGATCGCCGGAATGAAGGTCGCGCGCGGCGAGCGCAGGAACAAAAAGATCACGGCCACGACGAGAACGACGGACACCAGCAATGTGAGTTGCACGTCGCGCACCGAGGCGCGGATGGTCTCCGTTCGATCGGTGACGATGCGCAGGCGGATGGCGGTTGGCATGGCGCCGCGCAACCGCGGGAGCGCGGCCTTGATGAGCTGCACGGTCTGCACGATGTTCGCGCCGGGCTGACGCTGGATGTCGAGCACTACGGCGGGCACACCGTCGTAACGCGCGGCCACGCGGTCGTTCTCGACGCCGCCGATCGCGCTGCCCACCGCGGACAGTTTGACTGGTGCGCCGTTGCGCCAGGCGATGACGAGGTTCTTGTAGGCATCGGCGTCGACAAGCTGGTCGTTGGCGCCGAGCGCGAAGGCGAGGCGGGGACCATCGAAGCCGCCTTTGGCGCCATTGGTGTTTGCCGCCGCGACGGCGGTGCGAACGTCCTCCATGGAGAGCCCGTAGGCGGCGAGGCGCGCGGGATCGACTCGCACGCGGACCGCGGGACGCATGCCGCCTTGCACCGTCACGCGGCCGACGCCGTCGATCTCCGAGAGTTTTGGCTGGAGCAAGGTGTCGGCTGCGTCGCTGACGGTGGCGATCGGCAGCAGGCTGGAGGTGAGCGCGATGGTCATGATCGGCGCGTCCGCCGGGTTTACCTTGGCGTAGACCGGCGGGTAGGGAAGGTTCAGCGGCAAGACGCCGGCCGCGGCATTGATGGCGGCCTGCACGTCCTGGGCCGCGGAGTCCATGCTGCGGCCAAGATCGAATTGCAGGGTAATCTGGCTGGTGCCCTCGGAGCTGGCGGACGTCATCGTGGCGAGGCCGGAGATCTGGCCGAACTGGCGTTCCAGCGGGGCGGTGATCAGCGTCTCGACGGTTTCCGGGCCGGCGCCGGGGAGCTGGGTGGCGATCAGGATGGTGGGAAAATCGACTTCGGGCAGCGCCGAGACCGGCAGGGCGCTGTAGCCCAGCGCGCCTGACAGCAATATGGCAAGTGCCAGCAGCCAGGAAGCGATGGGACGGGCAATGAATGGCGCGGAGATGGAGCGCAGCGGCAGGGTCTCGCGGGCTGACATTGGGTGAACCGGCGAGTTTCACGGAGGCCCGGCCGGCAGTCTGGCACGAGCTTATCCTAAATCGGCTTGGCTGACAGCGGAGCAATGAGGCATGGACGCGGATGGCTGGAAGACCGGCCGGCAGGTCTCAAGGGCCGGCTACCGCCCCAGTGCCTGCACGATCTCCTCGGTCATCTTCTTCGCATCGCCGAAGAGCATCATGGTGTTGGGACGAAAGAACAGTACGTTGTCGACGCCGGCGTAGCCTGAGGCCATCGAACGCTTCACGAACAATACGGTGCCCGCCTTCTCCACATCGAGGATCGGCATGCCGTAGATCGGCGATTGGGGATCGGTCTTGGCGGCCGGGTTGGTGACGTCGTTGGCGCCGATGACATAGGCCACGTCGGCGGTGGAGAATTCGTTGTTGATTTCCTCGAGCTCGAACACCTCGTCGTAGGGCACGCTGGCTTCGGCGAGCAAGACGTTCATGTGGCCGGGCATACGTCCGGCGACCGGATGGATGGCATATTTGACCTCGACGCCTTCCTTTTTCAGCGTGTCGGCCATCTCGCGCAGTGCGTGCTGTGCCTGTGCGACGGCCATGCCGTAGCCGGGGACCACGATGACCTTCGAGGCGTTCTTCATAATGAATGCCGCGTCGTCGGCATTGCCGCTTTTGACGTGGCGCTCACCGGCGGGCCCGGCGGCGGCGGCGGCGGCCGCCTCGCCGCCGAACCCGCCGAGCAATACATTGATGATGCTGCGGTTCATGCCCTTGCACATGATGTAGGACAGGATCGCGCCCGACGCGCCCACGAGCGAGCCGGTGATGATCAGGGCGAGGTTCTGGATGGTGAACCCGATGCCTGCCGCTGCCCACCCGGAGTAGCTGTTGAGCATTGAGATCACGACCGGCATGTCGGCGCCGCCGATCGGGATGATGATCAGGAAGCCGATGGCGAAGGACAGCAGGGCGATGATCCAGAAGATCGCCTGATGTCCGCCGCTGGCGACGAAGGCTGCGATCAGCAGCACGATCGCGATTCCCAGCACCAGGTTCAGCTTGTGCTGGCCGGGGAAGATGACCGGCGCGCCGCTCATGATCCCTTGCAGCTTGGAGAAGGCGATGATCGAGCCGGTGAAGGTGATGGCGCCGATCGCGAGACCGATCGACATTTCGATGAGGCTCTCGGTGTAGATCGCACCGGGCGTGCCGATGCCGAACGCCTCGGGCGCGTTCAGCGCGGAAGCCGCGACGAACACGGCGGCCAGACCGACCAGCGAGTGGAACGCCGCGACAAGCTGCGGCAGTGCGGTCATCTGTATCTTGTAGGCGATGAAGGTGCCGATCGAACCGCCGATGATGATGCCGAGGAAGATCAGGCCGTAGCCCAATCCGCCCATGCCGTGATGAGCCAGCGTGGCCAGCACCGCGACGGCCATGCCGATCATGCCGAAGCGGTTGCCCTGACGCGAGGTTTCCGGATGCGACAGGCCGCGCAGCGCGAGGATGAACAATACGGCGGCGACCAGGTAGGCGAGCGAGGTCAGGCTGGCGGACATGGCGGCGTGTCCCTATTGCCGGCGCTTGAACATTGACAACATCCGGTGGGTCACCAGGAAGCCGCCGAAGATGTTGACGCTGGCAAGCGTCACCGCGATGAAGCCGAACGCCATCGCCCAGGGATTGGTGCCAAGTCCGGTTGCCAGCATGGCGCCGACCACGATCACCGAGGAGATTGCGTTGGTGACGGACATCAGCGGCGAGTGCAGCGCCGGCGTGACGTTCCAGACGACGTAGTAGCCGACGAAGCAGGCCATCAGGAAGATCGCCAGCAAGTAGACGATCGGCTCGACTTCGGGGGCAACCGCGGCGGCGGTACGCCCCAGCATCCGCGCGTGCTGCGCCAGCACGTTGGCACGTTCGGCGAGCCGGGCGGCTTCGTCGGCCAACTGGTTCGGGTCCATGTTGCGAATCTCCGCTGCGGCTCAGGCGGCTTGAGAGGGAATGAACGAAGGATGCACAACAGCGCCGCCGCGCGTGAGCATGACGCCTTTGATGATCTCGTCGCCGTCCGGGAGTTTCGGGGCTTGCGCCTCCTTATCCCAGAACGTGGTCAGGAAGGTCAGCAGGTTGCGCGCGTAGAGCGATGACGAGGCGACTGGAATACGGCCGGACCAGTTGTGCCAACCAAGGACGGTGACGCCGTTGGATGTGGTGACGCTTTCGCCTGGCCGGGTTGCCTCGCAGTTGCCGCCGGCATCGGAAGCGAGGTCCACGATCACGCTGCCAGGGCGCATGGAATCGACCATCGGCTGAGTGACGATCGTGGGCGCGCGGCGCCCCATCACCAGAGCAGTGGTGATGATGATGTCGTTCTTGGCAATGGTCGCTGCCATCAGTTCGGCCTGCTTGCGGCGGAAGTTATCGCTCATTTCGCGGGCATAGGCGCCGGTTTGCGAGGCAGTTTCCTCGTCCTCGACACCGACGAAGGAAGCGCCGAGCGACTTGATCTCCTCCTTCGCCGCGGGACGGACGTCGGTGGCGGAGACGATGGCGCCGAGGCGGCGGGCGGTGGCGATCGCCTGCAGCCCGGCGACGCCGGCGCCGATGACGAAGACCCGCGCGGGCGGCACCGTGCCGGCGGCAGTCATCATCATCGGGAAGCCGCGCTGGAAGGCGAAAGCGGATTCGATCACCGCGCGGTAGCCGGCGAGGTTGGCCTGGCTCGACAGCACGTCCATGGCCTGCGCGCGGGTGATACGGGGCAGGAGTTCCATCGCGGCGACGTCGATGCCGGCGGCCGCAAGCGACGGCACGAGCTCCGGGTCGACGAAGGCGTTGGCAATGCAGACCAGCAGAGCGCCGCTCGGGATCAGGGCGCGTTGATCTGGCAGGGGCATCTGCACCGCGAAGACGATGCCGGCGCCGTGGAGGGCTGTGGCGGCGTCGGGAGCAATCTCGGCGCCGGCGGCGGCGAACTCGGCATCGGGCATGGCAGCGCCGGCGCCGGCACCGGCCTCGACCGCGATCGTCAGGCCCAGAGCAATCAGCCGCTTGACGGTTTCCGGTGTGGCTGCGACACGCGTCTCCGCGGCGCGTTGCTCCTTCAGCACGGCAAGGCGCATCTGGACACAGTCCTTTCAGTCGTGCGGGCGGACGGCGGGCGCGACCGTTTGCCCCAAGAAAATATGGCGGCGCACCAATGCACCCCGCCCGAGGCGGGTGCAAGGGGTATGCCGGTCACAAACTCTCCCTAACAGACGCAGCAGGAGACGACCTAGAACCAGGCGGGGGGAACCGGATGATGCCAGGTAGCCACGTGCAAGCGGCGCGGCGGGAGGACGCCCGGGCGGAGACGAATCAGGGCCGGCCGGGGCAATTCATTACTCCACGGGGACCGACGATGCGCGCGATCCTGCTGATGCTTTGCGGCCTGCTGCTGGGGGCATCGCCGGCTTGGGCGCAGGCGAGGCAGCATCGCATGGTCATCCATGTCGACAGCGCGGACAGCGAGATCATGCTCGAGGCATTGCACAACGCCGCCAACACCATCGAGACGGAACGCAAGAGCGGTGCGAGCGCACGGATTGAAATCGTCGCCAACGGCTATGGCACCAAGATGTTCATCAGTGAGCTGTCGCCGGTCGCCAGCGAAGTGCAGCGGATTCATGCCGCCTATCCGGGCATTGTCCTGAGCGCATGCGGCATCTCACTGGCGCATACAGAGCAATCGATGCACCGCAGCCTGACGGTGATGCCGGAGGCGCGCGTGGTTCCGTCGGGTGCTGTGCGGATCATGGAGTTGGAAGAACAAGGCTGGGCTTACCTTAAGCCGTGATCCTGTCCGCCTTGGCTAGAGCGCAACCTGGAGGCGCTGAGCGGCGCGAGGTCTGCCGATCAGCGGCAGCAGCGCGGCGAGCTGGGGGCCGGTGTCCTCGCCGGTCAGCGCGAGGCGCAATGGCAGCGCCAACGCCTCGCCGCGGCGGCCGGTTGCCGCGGCAAGCGCGGTGGTCCAGTCCTGCCAGATCGAGTCGGGCCATGGCTCCGGCGGCAAAAGATGCAGCGCCGTTGCCAGCAGGTCGTGGTCGCGAATTTCCGGCGGCACGATTTCGCCGGCCACGACGTCCCACCAGCCGCGGGCTTCCGTCAGCAGGTCGAGTTCGCCGCGCACGGCGAGCCAGAACGCGTCGGTTGCCCCGGCGGGGAGACGGTCGGCGACCGCCGGCAAAGCCAGGGACCGCAGCACCTGGCGGTTGAGCGCCAGCAGCGAGGCCGCTTTGAACGGTGTGGGCTGGCTGGAGATCCGCGAGATATCGAAGTCAGTCGCCAGTTCCGCGAGGGGCACGGCTTTGAGCGGCAGGTCGGTGCCGACACAGGCCAAATAGGCAGCCAGCGCCACGCCCTCCACGCCATCGTGTCGCAGGCTGCGCACAGTCCGGGCATCCATCCGGCGCGCGAGGCGCTTTTCTCCCGCATCCTCAAGTGGCGGAACATGTGCAATACGCAAATTCGCGGCGGCGCCGCCGAGGGCATCGTACAGGTCAATTGCCACGGCCGTGGCGGGCAGTTGCGTTTGGCCTCGGATCAGGTCGGTGATGCCGGTGGCGAGATCGTCGACGCAGCCGGCGAAGGCGCGAGTGGGCTGGCCGTCGGGCAGCAGCACGATCGGGTCGGACAGGGACGGGAGCGCCATTTCGCGCTGTCCCAGCGCCATGTCGCGCCACTCCACGGTGCGATCTGACAGCAGGAAGCGCCAATAGGGCCGTTTGCCGCCCGCTTCGGCGGCGGCGTGCTGCGCTGGGGTAAGCCGCAGCATTGCCCGGTCGTAGACGACCGGTTGTCCGCGCTGGATCCGCTGGTCGCGCTTGGCATTCAGTTCGGCTTCCGATTCATAGCACGGGTACAGCCGGCCAGCCTGCTTCAGCCGCGCCGCCGCGGCTTCGTAGCGGGCCAAGTGCTCTGACTGGCGCAAGACGTCCTGCCAGCCAATGCCGAGCCAGTGCAGGTCCTGCGCGACGGACGTTGCATGATCCGGTGTGGCCTGCGGTGCGAGATCGGCGACGCGGAACGTCACGTGTCCGCCGTGCCGCTGGGCGTGCAGCGCATTGAGCAATGCAATGCGGGCCGTGCCGACCGTCAGCGGACGCGTCGGTACCGCAGCAATTCGGACGCGCATCATTCGTCCGGCTCGTCGTCGTCTTCGCGACGCGGATCGAGCGCGCGCCAGTCACGTTCTTCCTCACCCGCTGGCGTATCGACGAAATCGCCGAGTTCGGTCGCGCTGCGCCAGCCCGCCTCGCCTGCATCCACCACTTCGGCATCCTCGCCGAAGGCGAACCAGGCTTCGAGGACCTGCTTTGTGGTCAGGCCCGGGGTGCGACATCGCTCGATGGAGTCGCGGACATAGCGGCGGGCGAAGGCGTTGGCCTGCATCAGGGTGGGAAAGCCGCCGATTTCCTCGACCACGTTGTCATCGGCACCGCCCGAAAGATCGAGGATGCGTACGTGCCAACCGCCGTCCGGAGCGAACAAATCGCTCATTCGGGAGTCGGTTCGATACGACGGCGCGATTTCATGAGCCAGGCGCACGAGGATTCGTTCATGCCGCGAAGCTAGAAGCGAGGCGCCGCGGAAGCAACGCCCCACAGCCTGGGCGAGGAGGCGGGCATGCGGGGCGAGCGCGGCTCGCAGACGCGCCAGCCACATGTGGGTTGGTGCATGTGGCGGTCATCAGGCGAAGCGTCGCACGGCTGCCATGTCGAGCGAGATGCCAAGTCCCGGCCCGGTTGGGATCTGCAGATGTCCATCAGCGAGGACCAGTGGTGCGTCGAAGATTTCACTCTGCAACGGATTGGGGCCGACGTCGTATTCCAGTAACGGCGGGAACGGCACATGGTCGGCATGCGGATAGGAAGGCAGCGCCGCCAGGAAATGCAGCGCCGCGGCGAGCCCGACGCCGGCTCCCCAGACATGCGGCGAGATGCGCAAATGCTCTGCGGCGCACAGCACTCCGATGGTGCGCGCGACATCGAAGCCGCCGCACAAGGTCAGATCCGGCTGCACCACGGACACCAGCCGGCCATCGATCAGACGGCGAAAATCGAAGACCGCATAAAGCGCCTCGCCGGCCGCCAACCGCACAGGGGTTCGCGCCGCCAGGCTGCGGTAGCCGTTCCAATCCTGTGGGGCGAGCGGCTCCTCGTACCAATGGATGTCGCAATCGGCGGTGCGCCGCATGCTCTCCAACACGCCATCCTCGGTGTAGTTGCCGTTGGTATCGACGGCGAGCAAGGGAGCGTCGCCGAGGATGCGACGGGCGAGCAAGCAACGGGCGGCATCCTCTGAAGGATTACGCCCGATCTTGATCTTGCAGGCGGTGAAGCCGCGCGATGCGACGGTTTCCAGTTGCCGGGCAAGCGCGGCCGTCTGGTCGGGGGCGGAAGAGAAGTAGCCGCCCGAGGCGTAGACGGGGATACGCTCGCGCAGCCGTCCGCCGATCAGTTCCGCCACCGACAGGTTGAGCAATTTGCCCATGGCGTCGTGGGCCGCGATGTCTATGGCGCCGAGCAAGGCGGTCATCTGGTTCTGCGTGCCTGCGTGGTACATCCGCGCAAGGATCATCTGCGCCGCGCCGCGCTGTGCGAAGACGCTGCAACCGACGTAGAAGGGCTTGATCAGGTCCAGATAGGCACGAGCAATGCCAGGAGGACCCCAGACCTCGCCAATTCCCTGCACCCCATCCTCGGTATCCAGCAAAACCAGTCCGGCGCTGCGCGCCTTCGCCAGGCCGCGCGATGATCCGTATGGTTCGGATAGCGCGGCCTGCAACGGGACAATGGCGATGTCGCGGATCCTGGACATGATCAGGCCGCTGCCCGCCGTGGCGGTGCTTCAAGGCCGACGCCGCGGAGATGGCGGAATAATTCGGTGAGCTTCGCCTGGTCCGCACGCGGCAGCGGAGGCTTGAGCAATGAGTCGATGTTGGTGCGGAGATGGGTGGGATCTCCGGTGCCGAACAAGACAACGTCGACGCCTGGCTCGTGGCGCACGAAGCGATAAGCGGCATCGGTCACGGTGCTGGCGCCGCCGGGATGCACCAGGAAACCCAGCGGATCGTCGGACTCGGCGAACGATGCCGGAAGCTGGCCGTCGGCCGCGAGTTCCTTCACCGTCGCGGCAAGCTGCGCCGGCCGGGCGAAGATCTGGCGGACCGCAAACATCATCAACGTGCCGACACGGTTGGAACGCGTATGCGGGAAGACCTGCGTGCGAGCCGGCTGGTGCATGAGGTGGAACGCGAACATCGCGGTGTCCCAGATGCCGTCCTGCACCGCGCGGTTCAGCATGGTATGCTCTGGATCGTTGGGCGAGGTCTCGGTGATGCCGAGGAAACGGAATTTACCGCGTTCCCTTTCGCGCAGCAGGGCCGGGGCGATGACATCGCGTACATGGTCGTATTGCGTGGGGTGTACGGCATGGAGTTGGAAGACGTCGACGTAATCGGTGCCGAGGCGGCGCAATGAGCCTTCCAGGCTGGCAAGCACCTTGTCGAGGTGGAACTGCTTTTCGCCCGGGCCCTTCGAGGCCTTGGTGCAGACGACGACCGAATCACGTGACACATGGGGCAGCGCCTTGCCGACCACTTCCTCGGTGCCGTAGACGGCTGCCGTATCCAGCAAATTCACGCCGAGGTCGAGCGCCTGGCGGATCAATGCCACGGCTTCGGCCTCCGACCTGCCGGTTCCCAGTCCGAGCTTGCTGAAGCCGCCGCAGCCGAGGCCAGCCACGCTGACCTTCAGCCCTGTCCTGCCGAGCGTCGTATAGTCCATGATTTGCTCCTTGCCTGGCGGTGAAGGTAACAAGGAGAGCGCCGTGACGCGACCCTGCCTGATTATTGGCCATCGTGGTGCCCGCGGACTGTTTCCGGAGAACACGCTGGCGGGATTCGCCGGCGCGTTGGCTCTGGGGGTGGATGCGTTGGAACTGGATGTGGTTCTGACCGCGGACGGCATGGTCGTGGTGTCGCACGATCCTGCCCTCAATCCGCTCATCACGCGCGATGCCACTGGACGATGGCTGCCCTGGTCGGGGCCATTTATCCGCATGATGCGGGCAACCGAGCTCGCGGCGTATGATGTTGGACGGCTGTGCCCGGGAACAGATTACGCGAGGCTTTTTCCAGAGCAATCACCACGTGACGGGGAACGCATCCCGACGCTGGAGCAAGCGCTTCGGCTGTACAATGATGCGCGATTTGTTATCGAACTTAAAAGCGTCCCCGGGCGTCCCGACATGTGCGCCGAGTGCGAGGAATTGGCGGAGGCCGTGATCGCCGTGGCGGACCGGTGTGGCGCAACCCACCGCATTATGGTCGAGGGCTTCGACTGGCGTGGCGCACGCCATCTGCACCGGATGCATCCGGAAGTTCGAGTTGCCTGGTTGACCAGGGCCGAGACTGTGCGCGGTGCGGCACTTTGGTGGGGTGGTCCGCACCCTGACGATTTTGGCGGCTCGGTGCCGCGCGCGGTCGCGGCCGAGGGCGGCGCGGTATGGGGCCCCGATTATGCCGACCTGACGCAGGACCTCGTGAGCGAAGCGCACGAACTTGGTCTGCTGGTCATGCCATGGACGGTCAATGCACGCGAGGACATGGCTCGGTTGCTTGGATGGGGCGTGGATGGCATCGTAACCGACCGTCCGGACCGGGCCCGCCTCGCGCTGACCGCGCGAGATGGGAATTGAGGGACGATCGCGGCGTTGGGCGAGATCGGGCGCGGGAGCCGGGTCGGACCTGCTGATCTGGCGCCACCGATCACGCGGTTGGGCCGGAACCGGATTGGGCGGGCGCGAAAATGCGCTTGACATGGCCGGCGGAGGTTGTTAGTATTAGTGACTAGCGTGCGTGAGGACCGGGGTGGCGTTTGGCGTTGGTTAGCGGGACTAATACGCCCTGATCCGGACTGGTCTGTTCCAAGACTATAGCGATATTTCCAAAAAGGGGTTTTTGATGAAACAGTTGAACCTGGCTGTTGCCGATCAGGGGAAAATCCGCCTCGGCGGCGCGTTTCGACTGCCTATGAGCATCAAGGAGGGCTGAGGCGCCGCCTCGTCCGGCGACCCTGGCGTGGTGCGGTCGCCGGACGGACGTGGCTGCATTGCTTGTTCCCCGGTTTCGGGAGTGACTCTTCATTATGCCACGTTCCCCTGATTCCATCGTGCGTTTCTACGGCCTGATCGAGCAAGCACGAGCGCCACAACGGGCAGATCGGTCAGCCGCGGGAACCCTGCCGACACGGGCGTATCGCTACTGCCAGGCTGTCACCAGTGCGGCAGGATTTGGATGGTGGGTATTTCCGCCGCTCGACATGTCGTTGATGTGGGATGGGGCGGATATATTCTGGCAATATGATGGCAGCGCAGACTGGCTGCCGTTGATGCCGTCAGCGCAGTTCCCCGGGTTTGCGGCGGAATTCAATGAAGCCGCTCCGCCGGCGCTGAGGGATTGTTCGCCACCGTTTCTGACCGCGTTGCCGGAGCCCGGCACTTTGCAGCTTTGGACTGGATTGATGGCCAGAACGGCCCCGGGTTGGCACCTGCATCTGCGGGCGCCAGCAAATCTTCCGCTGGCTGGTGGCTTCAGCCTCTTCGAGGGTATCGTCGCAACCGATTCCTGGTTTGGCCCTTTGTTCACCGTGATGCGCCTCACCCGCACGCATATGCCGGTCAGGCTGCAGGCCGATTTCCCGCTGTTGCAAGCCAGCCCGATAGAGTGGCGGACCTACGGAAACGACATGCTTTCCCGAATGGCGTTCGCTCGCGGCGTCGAGGCGTTGCATGCCGAAGATTGGGATGCATACCGGGAGAGCGTTGTAATCCCTAACGAGGATCCCAACCGCGCGTTCGGCAGATATGCTGTTGCCGAGCGCAGAAGACGCCGGACGGGGTGTCCTGCCCGCACAGAAGCAGTTTGAGAGGCTATACAGACAGAAGCCGCATGCACCGCCCCTTGCGACCGGCGCGAAACAAGAAGTCCACGATGGCGCCGACGCCTGGTAGTTCGGCATGCTTTATGACCGACTCAAGACGCCATAGCTCCTCCACGGCGTCCGCAGCGCCCGCCAATACAGGATCGTCACCGGTAATAAGCAAAATCGGCAGACCGCGGTCATGCTGAGCGACCGTCATCATAATATGGCAACCATCCTGGCCACGACAGTCCATATAGGCAACGACTCCCATCGGCTTGTGGTCCTCCAGCGGCTTAGTAAGATCATGCTCGCTGGGAACGCACTCTATGGCCACCTCCAGGAAGTCACAGATTGGCTGCAATGCCTCAACCGCGCTGCCTCCGTCTTCGACGATAAGAACCAATGGCTGGCGCGGCTGCGGCTGCAGCTGCGGCAAGTGGTCTGATTGTTCCGGACCAATTTCTATCATGCGCTGTACGTATGTCATAGCTACCCTCTGAACCTTGCTGCATCCGATCCCGGATAAATGCCATTGGTAGGGCTGAGTCTGCAATAAGTCGGCCTGCGGTTGAAGGTTGAACAGGACATCCGCAGCGTTAGTATCCAGGAAAAAAGCGTGAAAATCCGTGAAAAATGTGGCCGATGCAGTGATTAAGCCCGGATCAGGCCGGCCCTGGCCAGATGTTAACGACAATGCTGCGGCACCATGGCTGGCCAGCATCCGCCGATGCCTGAGACGCCCAAAGGAGACGGCCAGGCCATTCGCCTTGCCGGCGGATCTTAAGAATGTCAGGGCGGGAATGCTTGGTCGTAGAGCTCGGACGAATTCGCCGAATTCGAAAATAGCTGCAAAAAGCTCTTGACCAAACGCCCCAGTTTGGAGTATGAATATGACTATCGTCGATGGTTTGCGACCACGGCTGATCGCTTCAAGCAATTTCGCATTTGCGAACAGCGCCGAGCCACCTGGCTTCCTAATATTGTTGCGGACGTCTGGTGTGCTCCGCGCTCTTGGCATATTCAAAATTTCACCCCTATGACGTTGTACCATCCGGTGACAGCGTCCCGTCCATGACCAAAGCTACTTTGGGATTCTTTTGCCGGATATTGGTACCTTTACAGCCGTTGGATTATGCCGAGCCACAGCATGACTGAGTGGGTCGAAAGCGTCCTTGCGGACTTCGGTCATATCCCAGCCAAGCATCATCGTCTGCTAATGAAGGAATTGGACGCGCTAAGCCGGGGCAAGGCTGACCGGCTGATGGTGCAGATGCCACCGGGATCGGCCAAGTCGACCTACGCATCGGTCCTGCTGCCGGCCTGGTGGCTTGCACAGCATCCGCGGGATTCAATTATCGCGACATCTCATACCGCGGGCTTGGCAAGTTATTTTGGCCGTCGTGCACGCAATGTCATTGGAGAGAAGCTCGAATCACTGGGTGTTGCCCTGGCAACAGACAATCATGGATGCTTGCATTGGTCTACCTCGGCAGGGGGAGAGTACTTCGCGGTCGGTGTGCGAGGCGCCGTAATAGGGCGTCGTGCCGATATTGCGATAGTCGATGATCCGGTTAAATCGCAGGAAGAGGCGGACAGCCTTATACATAGGGAGCAGATTTGGAACTGGTACAGGACGGACCTGATACCGCGCCTGAAACCAAAAGCACGGATTGTCCTTGTCATGACCCGATGGCACCAGGACGACCTCTGTGGACGATTGCTCGCGGAAAACGCCGGTGAGTGGCATCGGCTAAGCCTTCCGGCGTTCGCTGAGGACGAAGACCAATTGAATCGGATTGCCGCCGAGCCGCTTTGGCCGGAGTGGGAAGATACCGCGGCGCTCCTCCGCCGCCGTTCGACCGTCGGTGAGCGAGCATGGTTGGCCCAGTTTCAGCAATCACCGCGGCCATCAATTGGGGGGCTTTTCAAGATCTCCCATCTGGCATTTGCGGATACGATCCCGCTGGAAAGCAACGACCGTAGTGTTCGAGCCTGGGATCTGGCGGCGACGACGGACTCCGAAGGCAATGATCCGGACTGGACCGTGGGCGTCAAGTTGACGCGGCATGCGACAGGCCGGTTTACCTTGGCAGACCTAATTCGAATTCGAGGCAGTTCCGCAGAGGTGGAAGCCAAAATTGTCGCAACAGCAGGCTTGGACGGTACCAGCGTGGTGATAGGATTGCCACAGGACCCGGGACAAGCGGGCAAAAGCCAGGTCAGCTACCTTACCAGGCAACTGGCCGGGTATCATGTACTGTCGTCAAGGGAAACGGGCTCAAAAGTTACACGAGCCACGCCGGTGGCGTCACAAATCGAAAAAGGGAATATCACCATTATCAGAAGTAACTGGAACCATGCGCTGTTGGAAGAGCTGCAGGATTTTCCCTATGGCCGAAAGGACGATCAGATCGACGCGTTGTCGCGTGCGTTCAATATGCTGGTGACGACCGACGTTCCCGCGCGGCGTTCGATGGTCTCTTATACAGATCGATAAGTTTTGTTATCGTTCGGTTTGAAACAAAATGTTCGATACTATATGCAGCCACATCCCCGCGGATCCGGACTATCCGCCGCGAGCCAATAAAATAGATATTCTGTACCGCGTATTGGACGGCACGCTTTACGATGTGCTTCCGCACCATTTCCATGAGGAGTATGGCGCAGGCGGAGAATACATTCCCCTCCGCAATCGGCGTCCCAGCGTACGCTACGGATTGAGCCGCATCGTGGTGGAGGACAGCGTCGCGCTGCTGTTCAGCGAGGGACACTTTCCGACGGTAAACTGCCAGGACCCCATGGTTCAGGAGGCGCTGGCCGATATTTTCCAGGAGTCCCGGCTCAACCAGATTATGACGCAGGCCGCGATCCTGGGCTCGGTCGGGTCGGTCGCAATTCTGATGCGCGTGCTAACAGGACGGGTGTTTTTTCAGGCGCTGAACTCGCAATACCTGACCCCGGTCTGGGACCCAAAAGTCCCGGATTCACTGTCCGTCGTAATAGAACGGTACAAAGTCCCCGGCAGGCGCCTGATTCAAACCGGCTACGATTTCGCTGATCCCGATGTGGTTTATTGGTTTGAGCGCCGATGGGATGCTGAGTATGAAATGTGGTTCACCCCGGTTGCCGCTGCCGAGAACAAAAAGCCCGAGGTGGACTTTGACCGAACCACCCGGCACGGGCTTGGTTTTGTGCCCGTGGTATGGGTAAAGAACCTTCCTGGACCGTCGGCGACCGGGAGTCCGGACGATGGGGCCTGCACGTTCCAGTCGGCAATCGCTGCTCAAATAGAAATAGACTACCAACTCAGCCAGGCGGGCCGCGGGCTGAAGTACAGTAGCGATCCGACCTTGCTCATCAAGGA
>Ga0335072_10008939_pt1 | contig 14493 bp, 13 predicted proteins | sample Lox_Sample_21_FD_206725 | JGI IMG/M metagenome (GOLD analysis project Ga0335072, IMG submission 206725) | Soil microbial communities from Loxahatchee National Wildlife Refuge, Florida, United States - Lox_Sample_2.1 | ecosystem: Environmental > Terrestrial > Soil > Wetlands | place: USA... | reverse complement strand
TACTCGTTGATGCATCTCTTCCGCCTGCTCGTACTTGCCCTGGTCACGCAGCACATTTGCCAGGTTATTCATGCTCGTCAGTGTGCTAGGATGCTCCTTGCCCCGCAGTGTCTCCTTTAATCCTAATACTCGCCGATGTATCTCTTCCGCCTGCTCATACTTACCCTGTTTACCCAGCACCCTCGCCAACAACCCCAGGTTTCGGAGCGTAGCTTTGTGCTTGTCACCAAACAGAGTGCGTCTTATACCATATGCCAATTCCGCATGTGTGCACGCTAAGCCATACCTGCCCGATGACAAATCACACCGGGCCATACAATATAAGAGTTCACTGCGGGTCTTATCATGTGCCTCTAGGTCCCTGGCATGCTGCAATACCACCTGTGCGTGTGGTAATAGTATCTCATATTCCCTCCTATTCTCATAAGTATTCTTTGGAAACCTTTCCACAACGCTTCGTAGAGCCTGACCTACATAGTGGTCCTTCCGCTTCTCTTGAGCCAGCCAGTACCGCACCGAAGTTTGTACGAGTGGATGCATCGAATACGTCTCATCAACCGCCGGCTGCGTGATCAGTGAATATCCTAAAAGTGTCCCAAGCCGGCTTGAGAGTTCTGCCCGACTCGGGGTTTGGTCTTCCAGCAGCATCTGGGGAATCTGTTGTCCGTCCAACGTAGCCATCAATGACAATAAGTCCGCGGTCTGCGGCTCACGTGCGCAGATCTGGTCAAATGACATCCTCCACGTTCGGAAGATCGAATGCGGAACCCCTCTGTCTCGTCGAGGATCCTGAAGATCTTGGCTGAGGTGGTCCATCAGTTCATTCTCGTTCCTTTCCAATGCGGTGAGATATCCAGAGACGGATACACCGTTTCGGTTCATGAATGCCGCTGCCTGCGTGATAGCCAGAGGCACATGCGCCAGAGCCTTCAATAGCCTGTCCACCAGCTCCCGATTTAACAGGTCCTGCTTGGACCGCATTTTCGCCCCCAGCAGCTCTTGGGACTGCTGTTGTGAGAACGGGCCCATTATGACGGGACCACTGCAACCGCCACCAACCAGTTCCTCTGCCACATCGCGATCTCTCGTCGTCACCACCAGTAGCTTGTTGGCACTCAATCTTCCGGGAAGGTAGTCGATCATCGCCTTGGCCAGTCCCTCATTTTGCGCTCGTCCATGCAAAGCGTCGATATCATCCACGTTGTCCAAAATCATCAGCCATTGCTTGTGCTCCTCCTCTTCCAGCCAGTCGCACACCAGCTCGCACACGTCCACTTGTGGATCGTTCCATCTTCCCAATTGCAACTTTCGAGCGATCTCATGATACGACTGGGTAAAGCGCGCCGCCGTGGGGCAATACACCCAGAACACGTGAAATTGTGGGTGGAGCGCATGAAAGCGGTAAGCGAATTCGATCGCGATCTGAGATTTCCTATCCTGAGTCAGCGGCGGTCGTCCACCATTGTGTTGTATCTAACCCGACGCCTCCAAGTCCGCACAGCGCAACACAGTAATCAGCCTCGAGCTTCTGATTGATCACATCAAAAGTCGTCGGATGGTCGATAAAGTTTTGGTCTCGGCGAAACGGGACGGAGAAGAGGACCGCTGGCGATGTTCCGACCGAGGCACGCGGCCTCGGATTGCTGGTATCATAAGAATCACTCTGAGGGGCCGTGCTGAAGGCGTAGAACCGTCAATCAGTAAGCGAAGCTCCGCAAGATGACCTCGCGAGGGTGACTGACTAATAGTTCACATTACCGTGGATGTTTTGTATGCCCGCTTGGCTTGATACAGTGTTGTGATTGACAAACGAAGTCATTCTGGGAGCGGGCGTGCAGTACATTAGCTCCGACACGAGCTTATGTGCTGGGCAACGGCATCGTCGGTAATATATAGACGTCGTCGTGGTTGTGAAGAGGTCCTATATTGGAGCTATTGCTAGGAAGACCAACCTAACAAAACGTGGGGCGTTGGGGGGTACGGATAATCATCGCACCCTCCGTTGACAGTCGTCGCACCCTCCGTTGACAGTCGTCGCACCTTAACTCTCGCTGATCTCGGGGGCGCTCTTGCCGCTGCATTTGGCCCTGAAAAGTACACCAAGAGTGTCCCCGAAATCAGCGAGAGTTAGGTGCTCTTATAGGTAGCAAACCCCCCTTCAATAATCGTCGCACCCCTTTTGCTGTATCTTATAGGCGTGCATCTTATAGACGTGCACCTTACGGGCGTGCATCTCACTAGGCATGCGTCTCAGGGCATATAATTCATAGGCATGTATCTCATGGGCGTATATCTTATGGGCGTGCATCTCATGAGCGCATATGACTTTAGAGGCTAAGCCCCCGGATAGGGCACCTTTCCGGGCAATAGCCGTCTAAAGTTTAGGGGCCAAGCCTCCGCACAGTTTGGGGTGTCAAGCCCCGGATAGGGTATCTTTCTAGGTAATAACCGCTTAAAGCTGTTAAGGCTACGCGAGGTGATGGCAGTGCAAGGGATTCTTCATGGGCATGCGCCTCATGGGCGTGTACTTCATGGGCGTGTACTGTACCTCATGGGCGTGTATCTCATAGGGATAATCGGTCTCAATTCCGAAGCCTGGGTGCGACGATTAGCAAAATATGCAGTTCAGACGGAAGGAAGGGTGCTGATTAGTAGAAAAGGTATGAGAGGGGTGCGACCGATTATCCGCAGGGGTGCGCAGCACTAAAGTTTAGAGTATGTCCACCCGCACTTTCGCTGATCAACACACTCACTGGGGACCGCAATTCAGTACGAGCGAATTGTTCCAATTTCAGTTCTGACAAAGAAGCTCTCAGGCTTGGCGGGATCTCGCCATTGGCGAGTATCTGCAAAATCTCCCTGCTGACGAGGAGCGCCAGTTTCGTCAGGCCTTTCTCACAGAAATTACTTTTGAACAGGTTATTGCTGTGCTGGGATCTCAGGATAACCATATTCGTTCCAAACGCCATACAAGAATCCTTCAAAGACTAGAAAAGATGTCAAGGCCATTGCAAAGGTTGAGTGATGCTGTCGATATAATAGCACAGGCGAGGTCCGAAATCTGTCTCATTTGGGGCCCGCTTCGAGCAGCCATAATGGTGCGCGGACATCGCTTAAACTCCTCACCATGTCTTTTCTCATGCCTACTAGGTCATTAAAGCCCATGTGGAAGCCCTTGATGTTCTTTTGGATCTCCTTGAACATATAGAAGTATGTTTGGTTCGGTTCAAGGACTATGAAGTTCTTTTCACGACATCGGCTCCGTTGAAGGCCTTGCTCCTATCATACTACAGTGAATTGATTCAGTTCTTGGTCAGGATATATCTATTCGGCAAGAAGAAGAGCAAATTCTGGAGAAATATCACTCAACCTCTCCAAGCTGATTTGCAAGGAGCAAAGGCAAGAATTGCACGTCAGGTTGCGTGCATCGATCTCTCCGCTCTTGTGTCGGAAATGGAATATACGTCTACAGAGAGACAGGCACAAAATACTTTCCGAGCTGGTTCGCTCCTTTTGAAGAATTCTGCCGTTGCCCCCTACTGACACTTCGATACCTAGATTTCTATCGTGATCAGAAAGTTCGGACTCAGAGGAAAATTCGGCGTTGGCTTTGCCCAGTCGACTTCCATTCTGAGCTGGAGAGACAAGAAAGCCGAATTCTATCTGGGACGTGCGAATGGCTTTTCGGCGAGGAACAGTTCAAGCAGTGGCTCATTCGGAGTGGTTCAACCCCTAGCATGGATACTTTCCTCGTCTCTGGGAAACCGGGATGTGGCAAGTCGGTCCTTGCAGCAGCAACCATACGACACCTTTCCAGGAGTGGACAAACCCCGGTAATTTACTTTCTCTTTCGAAGCACTCAAGAAAACTGCTGCACGAGCTTATCAGCCGTTCGGGGCCTTTTATATCAGCTGCTCGATGTGGAAGCCCGAGTGGAGGAATCTCTTCTTCCGCTGTATCAGTCAAGTGGCAACGAAAACGCGGTATCATTTCATCTTCTCTGGACGGTATTCACAAATGTCCTGGGTTTTATTCCTCAATCCTTTTGTGTTCTTGACGCTTTGGACGAGTGTGACGATGCTGCTATTCTTCTACAGCGATTTATTGACCTGCAAAATCGCACTCCTGGATTGAAGCTTTTCGTAACGACAAGGCCCGTTCAGACATTCTCATCAATCATTGCTGCTGGGGGCATTGAGTTTCAAGTCGAGCCGGCCAAAGTTAACCCAGACATTCAAAAATACATTGCGCACGAGGTAGACGCATCTCCAAAATTGACCAAGAGTGGCTTGAAGAAAGATATAATTGATCGACTCTCAAACGGAGCTGATGGGATGTTCTTGTGGTAAGTTCATACGTTCGTATCCTAAAAGATGTTGCCTGCTCATGCACGGGTGAGCTTGCATCAGGGCACAGCTACTTCTTGATGACATGAATACCCTTCCGACTGTCCGCAAGATTCGAAAGCGGCTCTTAGAGCTCCCGACTGGGCTCTATGCGGTCTATCAGCAAATTCTGGTTGGCTTGAATGATAAGCTGAAAGTGCATCAGCTTGAGCTCACAAAAGCAATTCTGGTTTGGGTAACTATGGCCAAAAGGCCTCTAACCGTGCAAGAACTCACTACCGCCCTTGCAGCTCAAGAGAGCCATGGAAGTCTTGCTGACGATTGCATGATGCTCATGCCAAAAGAAGAAATTCGAGAAGTATGCGGACCCCTTATCGAGATCCTGGCAGATGGAACAATCCGTCTGACTCATCTTTCCGTGAGAGATTTCTTGATTCGACCCAGTGACAATCTCGAAGAGGGAGATCAGGCTGTCAAGAATCTTCTCGTCAACCCTGTGGAGGCGGAAACAGAAATTGCTTCGACTTGTGTGACCTACCTCTCCTTTGACGATTTCGCAGCTCCTGTTCCTGATTACAATTGCGTCTCACATGGCTTACTACGATATGCGGCCTTGCATTGGATCCCACATTTGGCTGCCTCACATATCACTGCAAATGTAGCGCAAGCCACGAGATCATTTATGCAATCAGACCAAGCGATTACCTGGTTTGATACATGGATGTGGCTCTATACAGAAAGAACTGGAAGCTTGTTTGACCCGGATGACCTTGTTTTTCTCAATTCGGCTCTCAAGCGTACACTAGTCGAACATGGAGTGTCAGATATTGGTTTAATCCTGGAGAGGAGGCTGAATAGAAAGAACTCGGTACGTGCAAGGGTGAACTCGAAAATTGATCTTGCCAGATACCTCCATCGTCAATCACGCTACATTCCTGCATTACGGTTGTCATTGGAGATTTTACAAGCTGCCAAAGACCATCTTACGTTAGAAGTTGTAGATACTTGGACAGTTTGGAACAACGTGGCGCTCCTGTTGCATGATCTGGGAAGACTAGAAGAATCGGAAAAGTTATCAGTACGGGTGTCCGAAGAGAGGAGGAGAATTTTAGGAGCAGAATCTATAGAGACCCTCGAGAGCCAGATGAACCTAGCACAAGTATACAACACTCAAGGGAAGCTAGAAAAGTCTGCCGCTCTAAATCTGGAGGTGCTGAACATTTGGGTCACCCGCTTTGGAAAGGAGAACCCAGGCTTTATGAACATCACAAACAACTTGGCTCTCGTTCGGGTAAAACAAGGACGTTTCGAAGAAGCGGAGAAGCTCCATTTGGTGGCATTAGAAGGCCGCAGGCGCCTGCTTGGCGATGAGCACCCAGATACAATGGCCAGCATCTACAATCTTGGTGTTGTCTATCTCTCGCGCAACCGAATTCAAGATGCAGGAAGAGCCTTCGAAGAGTCATTGGCTCTACGCCGGAATGTCCTTGAGAGAGATCATATCGACATGGTTCAAGGTCTAAATGGCGTTGGAGAGGTATATCGTCTCCAGGGCCGAAATACGGAAGCCCGAAAGGTCCTGGCCGAAGCGTTACAGGTCTCTACTTCGACCGTCGAAGCCTCTCATCCGTACCGGGCGACGACGAGATCTACCCTCTCTATGATATGCTTTACTGAGGCAAAGTATTATGAAGCCAGAGCTCTTGAGATGCAAGCATTCCAGAACAGGAACGCAGTCTTTGGCAAAAGACATCCTGAGACGCTCACAAGCGTTCATAACATCGGTCTAATTGCGGAAAAGTTTGGAAGCACCAGTGTGGCCGTAAAAGCTCTCACAGAGGCCTTCGTTGGTCGACTGGAACTTATTGGGGAATACCATAGAGATACGGAGGAGTCTTTGCACGCCTTGGAAAGATTGTGTTCATCCATCCTTGAGCATGAAACTCAAGGCGAGCTTCCTTCGCTCTGCGCCAGTATATTGAATGCTCTTAAAAAGGCCACTGGAAACCAGCAAAATGCGATCGTGAGCCCTTCCGTATGGACGGCAACCCTTGCAGAAGCAGATCGTCTTTCTTCTGGTAGCTTGGAATGGGAGTTATACACAAACCATGAGGCAGGCTTCGGACTTCCTCTCTGTTCGTTCTCAGAGGACCTCGACAGATTGTGGAGTCTATTTGACGACAAGTGAATGGAAAATGTATGTGAAAGTTGGTAATGGAATCTTAACGCGTTGCGGAAAGCCATAAACTCTTCTCTTAGGCGGACTGCCTAGAGAAAGCTCTTAGTCCCGTTCATAAAATTGTAGATACAGTTCATACGTCACTCTGCTTTCTCACGGGGCGCGGTGGGAGCGGCCGAGGGAGGGAAGACAAAGCGGCGTGGTCGTTATTGAAAGTAATCTGCGGCCAGACGTGCATTAGTAACGTTAGCGAGGACGTGAGATGTGGAAGATGTTCACGCAGTTAGATCGAGAGGCGAGCATGGCATGACTCGGAGTAGGCATTTTCCACGGGCAGATTGCTTTTCGGGCTAACGCGTTAAAGGCCTCGACACGGCGCATCTAAGTAAATTGGTTAGTAAAGCAACACAAAATATACGCACAAACTACCTCACTACCAGCTACCTTATCGGTACTAATTAACCTCACCGGCGTCAGCCTAGCTGATAGCAAGATCTCGCTGAGACGCTTGTTTGTCCGGCACGGTAACATCACCCAGAACGGCACAGAACAATGCTTGTGCTGATCATCTCCTGAAAAGATGATTCTCCCAGGCCGGTCACTCGCAGGAAAGGTCCTTAAGGCTGTTCGTTCCACCAAAGTTCAAGTTCAGCCCTGTGGTATTGACTTGACGCTCAAAAGTGTCTCAACGTGGTCATCATGCGGCGTAATTGACTTCGACAATAGTCGCCGCATCAAATGCCCTACCGAAAAGATCTCGTTCAGTGCACAACAATCCGATCTCAATGCGACATCCCGTACAGACTCTGTTCGTCAACCACAAGATGATTCGGTCTTCCTTGCCCCCGGCTCCTACCTAGTTGAATTCAACGAGACTGTTGCTGTGCCTCTCGATCTCATGGGACAGCTCTACGTACGTAGCTCTTTGTTTCGTGCTGGAGCGCTCGTGAGCGCTGGTTTGATGGACAGTGGGTATCATGGAGCCGTAGGTGGTATGCTGCAAGTGGTCAATCCACACGGCTTGCGCTTATACCGCGATGCAAGATTGGCTCAAATCGTCTTCCATCAGATGTCCGAGCCCGTTGAAGGATATCAAGGTCAGTATCAAGGATCAAAGGCTGTCTAATATCGTGGTGCTCCCCGAAGACTCGGTCGAGGCGTCGATACCGTGCCAGATCTTGAAAACGCTGGCATTGACTATGTATCGGGAAGAGGAAGCCTTCATGATCATAGTAGGCGCCGAAGGAGCACGCCCAGTTTGGGGATTCACGGAAGCGACATTCGGGTTCCATGTTCATCATCCTTCTCAACTCTATCTGAAGCTGTCCAACATATCATACCATTTCTCGTGTACGATTTGGAATTCAAAAGTTGATTTGTCTGACTGCGGTTTTGAAAACATTCCCTATCCTATGACTTTTACTTCGAACGGGACAAACCAGGCCATCTTTGGAGGCACAAACTGCTCCATCACTAGTCGAACTCGGTAACGTCAAGACAGATGCCTTTGAGATTATCTCGAGCTATTGAGAGTTACCAACCTTCCTGAAACCGTATTGGTATTCGCATTGTGGGAGCACGGCCATCAGTAAAGTAACAGAACGTTCCTCTCGCAAGCATCTCTATAATACAGGACCTGTTACTAACACCTTTCCACTACCAACCAGATCGAGTCAAAATTCTGTAGGCGTCCTTAACCCCGTCAGCCCCACAACCTTCGAGCCCTTCCTCATCGACTTCGCAATCTGCGTCAGTTGCAAGCTTCAAGACCAAGCGGAGCGATGGTACATATGGTACTAAGCCAATTCTGGAGTTGGCTCAGGGTCGGAAGTTGTCGTTTAGAGTATAGAAGCTCCGCCTGGAGACCTGGTCAATTAAAAAAGGGTTTTGGATGAAGTCGTGATGCTCCGTGACAGTATAGTAGATCCGTAGAAGGCCGACATCTCCGGATTTAGGTGCCAGTTCGGTCGAATCAGCCTTTGAGAGCGAGTATCAATACGACTGTGATTCTCCTTCCTTGGGCGAATCATGATATCATCCAGTGCTCTTTAACACAAGGTGCAGCTGGTAGCAGAGAAGTCTCCTAGGCCTCCCAACATTGAGGTGAAGCCGAGAATGTGCAATGGTGGCGGCCTCTTCCAGTGCCAACATCATTGGTTCTGCACAACTCCTCTGTGCTTCCCTTTAGTTCATTCGTGATACTGGCTCTTGAATGAGCTCATCTTCTTTTGGGTCCAGGTGTCCATGCCTCTGGCTGCCAATTCTGCCCAGGGTTGCCAGCATGCTTCGCCCACGGGCTCTCCTTTTTAGGCTTCAAATCTGGTGAATCCACAGCACTTTTGACTCCCGTATTTTCTGTCTCTTTCTTGATGTCATTCTGACGATTCTGCTCAGGAGCAGTCTGCACTTGGTCCTTTGGTTTGTCCAGGAACGAAGGTTTGCTCGCCCACCTCTCATCTGCAACCTGTGCCAAATGCTTCAGCTGCCCTTGGCGGGCGACATCAGCTTGCTGCTCTTCTATCGTAGGTGCATCGTAGCGAGTGTGCTTGAGCCATTGGTGCCATTGTGGCGATATTTTGACGTCTGCGTAGTGAGTGCTGCGCGGGTAACGGGCAATTCGCCGTAAACGTTGGGCATTCAGCTTGTCCTTAAATTCCCAGAACGTATTGCCTTGGAGATCCTGGCCTTCTCTATGTTAGCTGTTGAAAGTAATAGGAGTGGTTGAGGTCACGAAGTATGAGCATTGGCATACCAACGAGAAATGTCTTGCGCCATGGTAGTTTGAGCATCTTCCATCTAAGCCATAGTTGTCTGATAGCACCCATCCTCACAGGATGAAAACGAAGCTGAAATTGGTCACATCAGTTATGAACTAGACACGGGTAAGAATCGCAAAGGCAAAAATATTGTAGACGCTGGGCGGCACGTCATCGATCATGCCGGGGGTCTCTGACAGGCTGAGCAACACATTCCACCGCATTACGCGCTCCTCCCTTGCAAATAAGTTTGGGATCTCCTGTGTCACTTATAAGCTTACTGAACTGTGAACACATCTCTACCGGCACTGAAGCACCGAAGGCTCTGAACAACCTGGTCTATAAGTCTGGTTTCTCTGGATCTTGCCGCATGAAGCCCCACCATCGTATCAATCATCGTTAAACTACATTCTGTTTCTAACACAGCCATGGCCTCAGTCTCGTCCTTAGACAAGGACCTGCGTCAAATGCGCCTGGATAAATATACGCCGCAGGCTGCAAATGAAGTCCGGATATGGATCGAAGAAGTCCTTGGTGATAGACTAGAACCTGGAGACCTGCTAGAAGCATTAAAGGATGGCGTCGCGCTGTGCAGGTAAGCTCACATTAGGAACATCAGACTTGAAGATCTGACAATATCTTTGCAGACTCGTCAATCATGCCGTCTCCCCGGGAGTCAAATTCAAGCAGTCTGCCATGCCTTTTGTGCAAATGGAAAACATTTCCCACTTCCTGCGCGCTTGCCAGATGCCTCCCCTCAACCTTCCTCCACACGATGTCTTCCTTACGGTCGACCTTTACGAAGCGAAAGACCCAGCGCAAGTTTTACAATGCATTGGCGCTTTTAGTCGTAGAGCCAACGCCATCAATCCCTCCGTGTTTCCACGAGCGATTGGCGCGAAAAGCAAAGGCGCAGCTATGAGCCCTCAGCTTTCGGGCTCGAATCAGGCTGCATATAGCAAGCCTCTCAGCGGGCTTGAAACTCGAGCTCGTGGAGCCAGCAACGTGAGCGACACTAGCCCTACAACATGGAATCCACTAGCCAAGGGATCATATTCAGGTCGCATCAGTCCTACGAAGCCCTCGAGTCTCGCAACTGGAGGACTTGCACCACAGACTGGACAGGTCAGTAGCTGGAGCAAGAAAGATGACGAAGGTACCACTGCGCCAGCGTGGAACATCCATCAGTATGGCTATATGGGAGGGGCCAGTCAGGGTAATCAAGGGGTATCATTCGGCGCAAGGAGACAAATAACCTCAGTAGCGCCATCTGTGCCCAGCTTGGCCGATAAAGAACGCCGACGGAAAGAAGAGCAAGCGGAAGCAGAGCGGCAGAAACTGGCCGCCGAAGAAGCCGAGCAGCGCAGAAGGCAAGAAATTGAAGCTGAAGAGCAAAGAGCCCGACTTGAAGAAGAGCAGAGGTGGGAAGAAGAGACGAAGCGTCTCAAAGAGAGGGAGAGGCGGCAGGCGGAGGAGGAAAAGAGAAGATGGGATGAAGAGCAACGTCGGTGGAAAGAGGAAGAGGAGTCGAGGTTACGAGAGGAGCGGGATCTGGAATCTCAGTTGGCTGCAGAGCGAAAACGACAACGCGAAACGAGCGATGCGCGGCTAAACGGGCAATTTCTCAGCCAATATCAAGCAAGTCAGAACCGGCAGGCTCCCGCTACAAATGAAATCCCAAGGTCGACATCAGAGAGCCAGCGCATCAAAGAACTCGAGAGACAGCTCGAAGAAGCCAAAGAACGAGAGCGTCAATATGAGCGTGAGCGTCAGGAGAGGCTCCAAAATGGTCGACAACGACCGGGTGATGAAGCGCCGTTGTCTACGCCCAAAGCAATTTCTCGACGTCCTCCGGAGCCAAGTCAAGATGATGGCTTCGGAGAGGCGGAGCGCCAGTCCCTGCGAAAAGAGTGGCAGAATTACCAGGAAGCACCACAAGCGCAAGCTCCGCCTCAACCACCTCGACCACAGCCGGCCGAACCCGTTTCAGTCCAGAGTGAGACACCTCCTCCCCAGCCACCACGATCTACACTCCCAACTCCAATACAAGCCCAAGAAAAGACTAGTACCCCATCTCGACCTCTACCAAACCCAACAGCGTACACCCCCGACGCGAACCGTACAGACCGCTTTCTTTCAAGCAACCCTGCTCCTGCTCCGATACAACCCGTGTCACATCGACCAGCCGATTACTCAACCACCACAGAAGTTGACCTCGAGAACGAGCGTCGTAAAGAGTCGCAAGCGAAGACCAAGGCAGGTGGATGGGCCAGCAAGTCACTCCTGGAGCGCGAAATGGAGCGAGAACGAGAGCGGCAGCGGGAGTGGGAGGAAGGACAGAAGCAGACGGCGCAGGCTGCAAGGGACCCGACTCAGGGTCACGGCCCAGGGCAGACTTGGGATGTCCATCAATATGGGTATATTGGAGGTGACAACCAGAACAGGGTTGGGCCTGGTCTGGGCATTGGAGGAGCGCGGAGGCAAATTATCGGTCCACGGCCGCTAGAAAGCTCCAAGAAGTGACGTTGGGGTTTTGTTTTGTACGAGAATGTGTACGCGGCAAGCGCTGACTTCATACCATGGATTGACTGGGCAAGCCAGGACGAGTTTTGACAAGAAAGACTTTATGCTCCGTGATTCTACAAGTACATACATTGCTACGGTGACTAAGAAATGCTTACCAACATAAACGGGTTTCAAGGTGAGATTTTCCGTACTAAGAAGTAGGTTAGGACCTGTGCGTTTCATTACGCTCCTTTTCAGGCTACTTTACATACGATCAAGATTGTGGAAGAACTAGAATCGAAAAAATTGTATAGCATATGTCATAACCACATTAAGCCGCCATCTATGCGTTCTAAGGTTTACAAATTTCTGAGGCACTTCCACTAGTGCGCCATTGTCTTGCCAATTTCACTCTTCCAGTTCAGCGCCCTCTCAAACCCGTTCGAGTTGGTCTGGAAATCCATCATAGCCTGATAAACGCCTTCCCTGGTTGTCTGCACAAACGGTCCATACTGTACGACCTCTTGATCTAGCGGCTGGCCTGCAACGAGCATGAAGTGTGCGTTTTCGGTGCTGCCTTCGTCCACTGACGCCGTCACGCCGTCGCCAGCCTGTTCAAAGACGACATTATGGTACGGCGTCACGGCTTCCGGGCCCTTTGTAGGCCCATTGCTGAAATTCACGAGCCCGGAGAGCGTGTACGCGAACGTGTTCCAACCCTTTGGTAGTTCTTGAGTGATGCTCCCGCCAGGCTTGATATTGATGTCAAAGATCCAGACAGGTGTGTAGGCGAGGTCGCGGACAGAGTCGACGCCATGACTCTGGCCTGAGATGACTTTCACTTCCACCTTGCCACCATCGAGCTCTACTTTTGGTATTTCCGCGGCTCTTAGATCCCGGTATCTCGGCTCGACGAACTTGAGTTTCTCGGGCAGGTCGACCCATAGCTGCATCCCGATGTTAACTCCCATGTCCTGCCGGGGCATCTCCGCATGCATGATGCCGCGGCCGGCTGTCATGAATTGTAAGTCGCCGGGGCCAATAGTGCCCTTGTTGCCCGCAAAGTCTTCATGGTCGACTCCGCCAGATAGGAGATAGGTGATTGTTTCCTGGCCGCGGTGCGGGTGGTCGGGGAAGCCGGCGCCGGGGGAGATAGAAAAGTGGTCAAGCAAGAGGAAGGGGGTCAGGTGGCGGAGTTTGGGGGTTCCAATGGAGCGGCGCACAACGGCACCGACGCCTTCGGATTGTTCGCGCGCAAGGAGGGTGGTGCGGATTAAGCGGGGAATTATGCCTGAAGTCATGTTTGCGGTAGTAGTGAGGGATTCGGAGTCAGAAAAGAGGATTGGAGCTGAAAAGGATGACGAAGTGGTAGCAGTGATTTCAGTCGCTCGTTTGTTCGATGTTGAGGAGGTATTCAGTTTGGTGTGAGGTGAGACCAGTTGGGTGAGAGCTACTATGAGAGGGTTTTCTATGAATGTGAGCGTTATCGCTGAGATGCAGAATAAGAAGGAAAAGAACCACCGCATGTGCTTGAAGCCAAGGAGTTTATATCACTTTTTCGCAAGCAAGGGCATGCATTTAAGTGGCGAATGTGCTGGAATATTCAAGTGGCAGCCGCTGAAAGATATTTCCTACAATTCGGGGAAAGAAGTAGAGTTTATGATCAATCCTTGAACATTGAAGGTACGCTTTAGCAAAGCATTGCTGAGATAAATCGCCCGAATGGAAGGCTTCGAGATTGTCCGGAGCAATGCTTGCTCAGAATGTTGTAAGCACGGGCGACGCCAAGGCTTCCGGGAAAAGCGGTTGACTAAGCAAAAAAAGGTTATTTTCTAAATCACGTGATATCCGCCAGGGTCCAGCCAAAAAAAATAAAAGCCGGTTGCAGGGAGTCACGTTGACCTGTGGTGCAGCACCTCCAGCAGTTGGCAAACCTTTCCCCGCCTAAGGCCACTGCCACCACCACTGTGATGCACACCGTGCCGCCCTCGATGTCGAGCTCGTGACTGAAATGAAGGTGATCTGGTTCCATTCGCGTATCATTGGTTCCCCCACGCCGCTAAATTGCCTGTCAGGCGGAACGGATAAGCTCGTCCGGTTCAATTTCCACAACCCGAAAGGAGGCAGCTAGCCCCGTGTTGCGAGAAACACCGGATAGAACCGAGACGCCACCAGCAGGAAGAGTAAACAGAACGAAGCGAGCGGGCCCCCTAGATATGCCGAAGGCACTTTTTTAATTCTTGGAAAAAAAGAAAAAATTTGATTGATCTTTCCCATCATCTCTCCTGATCGAACAACTGACACGCCAAAGAGAACAGGAATGCATCCCATCAAGAAACTATTTGCCCCTGCTTTACGAAATCTTTCGACTTCAGATGTCGACAAAAGCAATGCAAAATACACCTACCGGCCACTCAATACCGAAATGAAAGAGGTTCGCCTGCTCAGAGTGGAGCACTCCACAAAGCGTGAGAAACTAGAAATTTCATGCTCGCTTGCGACATATCCATTGGAGAAAGCGCCATCATACATCGCTGTCTCTTACTGCTGGGGCGATGAGAACGACAAAGCCCCCATCCTCCTTGATAAGCAACGCTTTTGGGTAACACGGACTTTATTCTCGGCGTTGGGACAAAGGCAACTTCGAAGCAATTTTAGAGGTGGCTGCCTCGTGTGGGTGGATGCGATATGCACATATCCTGATCGA
>Ga0335072_10008937_pt1 | contig 14496 bp, 9 predicted proteins | sample Lox_Sample_21_FD_206725 | JGI IMG/M metagenome (GOLD analysis project Ga0335072, IMG submission 206725) | Soil microbial communities from Loxahatchee National Wildlife Refuge, Florida, United States - Lox_Sample_2.1 | ecosystem: Environmental > Terrestrial > Soil > Wetlands | place: USA: Florida... | reverse complement strand
CATATACACTAAACAACCTCTAATACCCGCTTGGTATAGCCGGGAGTGTCGGTATTACCGCTATTTATTATAGTGTTTCATATGTGACTCTGGAGTTCCCGATATCCAGTAGTTAGGCCCCTGACGCTGTAATTCCAGCAGATGAAAACCTTGCTTGCCGTTTTATAAAGGCTGTACTCACCCGCAGTTTGTGATACCAAGACAAGTAGTTTCACCGCAGCGTATTGAGCTACTATTAACAAGACGTTGGTGATTTAGCTACCGTTTTCGGCTGTCTTTGCCTACTGTTCTAAGTGTTGCAATGTGGTATGTGCTCTATACCCCAAAACCATGGAATTGACCCAAAATCTTGCATAAGGACCCCACTTATAAACAAATTGAGCAACAACTCTACCCAAAAACTCGGGGTTCCATTATCCTGTACGGGTAGTCACTTGGCAGCGCTCAAAAACGGGATGCCGACTCAGGTCATGGGAACTGTAGCCTACGTAAAAAGGAGGAGGGGGAAGAAGAAATTGTAGTAATACTAGGCCGCTCTGTATAGGAGCGTTTGCTTGGTCTCGTTCTACTATGCTAATATATGGCAGGCTAGTTTTGCAGCCTGCTTAAAGGAGCTTCTTTGCTTAAGCTACTTGTAGGATTTCTACAAGGCCCTATAGCTTTAGGCTCTGTCTGTAGATATCCTATACCCTCTGTGCTAACTCTTAGGCTTCGTTCTATAAGCTAAGGCCACGAATTCCGATCTTTTTCACCCGTGTGCCCCTTCTAAAGATTATAATTGCACTTGTAGTCTACTAGCTACATCGTACAAGCTTGCTCATCATCTGTTGTAAGGACAATGTCTCCGCTTAGTAGAGGTCTGGCTGCTACAACTTAACCTTCAGTGCATTTTAGTTGCTCTATGAGTTCTTTTTGTTAGGATCACGAGAATAGAATAGTGATTTCATACGCAGGTTAATGATCTTAATTATTCAGAAATAATTGACTCGACGGGCAACTGAGCCCTTATATACACACAGAACCGATGAATACAGCTGGTCCAAGAGGTCCGGAGATCCGTAATTAAAATAGGCATCTCCGGTCATTTATGGAAGTGTTCACAATGTGGCCACGACCGCTGTTATTCCGACACTTTTCTAGAATGTCTTGCCTGTTCAGGGATCTTGGAAAGGCTACATGGAATCTTATTATTCTATGACCTCGCATTTGTCCCATCTAGAACGGAATTCATTTGCTCGAAGATAGAAACCCTGGTAAACCGTAGACCCATTGCTACGAGACGAGTCTTGACCGTTGATGATCGAGAGATCTCATGCTATCAACCGACCAACGACATCTCCACAGGACGGTACGCTTATCGGATTGAGAACACAAATTGGCGGCGCGTTATTGAGTCGGACTCTATACCGTGGAGTAGGAGGTCCATTGATGATCCAAGTTCCTTGTGTTGTTCCCTGAGTGGCGGTCTCCAGCTGAAACTCCCAGAGATCATCTCCTGGGGCCTTCCACCACTGGAGCATGCTCTTAAAGTTATCCAAATAGCTGCTATAAGAGTTAAAGCCTGCGCTGGGGTCTGGGCTTGAACCTCGAAACTGTTCAGGAGCATTGTTGGAAGTATAGGATAACCATACTTATGAATCCAAATACGGTACCACATTGAAAGCGTCGATGGAGCTGGTCCTTGGATGATGACCTTTTGTCCAAATGGGCACATCCTCCCTAAAGAATCTATGGGCCGGCACCGAAAAAAAAATTTGTATTTTTCTTGTTCAATTCCGTCCCCGCAGTGTCGGTATCGAGAGGAGCAACGCCGCCGACCTTAACAGTCTGTGAGATACTCCCTGGTACCCCTGGTGGAATCTGTACGTGAGCGTCAAGAATTTTCTCCAATACGGAACCTCATCAACGTTCACCGACACATCCCATGATAGAACTTCTCTGACACGCGAGATCGGGGAATCGCAACTGCGCTGGATGGCCGACAGGTCCACAGGGATTATGGCAGAATATGTTAGTCCGTCCTTGGGAATATTCGGAATGTCGAGCACTTGTCTTGCTACAGTTCTGAGGTATGTCCACTGGCAAGTGTCCCCCCAGTCGGTCCAGAAAGTCATGTACTCTGTACTCCCAACCTGACAGAGGCTACCAGAGTATCCAGATGAGAGCTTGCTTGAATATCGCAACTAAAGGTGAATAGTTATTGTAGGAATAGATATTCACTCTCTTTGTTGTCCACACTAGCGAACTGCTATAGAAGCAGTTCTGGGACTTACTCCCACTTAGAGGAGATATACAAAATTCATACAATTCACATTGATATGATACTTGTGTCGACACCCTGTGATACCAACAGCTATATTCCAGACTAAGGCAATCGAGCGTACATGGCTGGGAAGGGAGGAGACGGTCCGTGAGCAAGTATTTTAAGTCTCTCGAAAGCGGTGTGCAATGCAAGACAGTCAAAGGTGAGGGTGCATCGATTACCAAAGATCTATGCCTGACTTGCCCAGAAGGATCGTTACTTGCGATCTTGCAACTAACATCTAGAATTTTTGGCGATATATTGGCGGTGTGTCAAGCTGTGCCTGTTCCACGGTATGGATTCAAACACAGAACCCCATAACCACGATTGACATTAGCTAATTTTACAAGGAGCCTTTAAGCGCTGTTAGTGGTATCCTACTGATATAGTGGTCCATTTAGTAGTTATTGGTTCTCTAGATATAAGATATTACAAGGGATTTTGCCTTTCGCTAGATTAAATAAGTTAACGAATCTTCGACCCACACCCAAGCTTACTCTGCTTGTGACCTGCATATTGTGACCATATCTGTCCCATCAACAGAAACTTCTCTCTCTTACTGCCCCCAAATAAAGACCCAAGCAGATGATATCGTGACCTCACCTTCCATCTCGCACCCAAACCCACCTCAACCACAATCTCCGGACCTCAAACCCTGCACCCCACATCGCACTAATGCACGTCTCCCCCACACCACCACGCTTCCACATCGCCATCATCGGCGCGAGCATCAGCGGCCTCGCACTGGCCATCAGCCTCCGCCAACGCCCCAACGTCACCTACACGCTCTACGAAGCCAGCGCCACATTCGACGCCGCCGGCGCCGGCATCGTGTTCGGCCCTAACGCGCTGCGCGCCATGGAGCTGATCGACGCCCAGTTTCGAGCCCAGTACGATCAGATCGCAACGTGCAACAGCTCAGCACACAAAGCGAACGTGTTCTACGACATGCTGCTGAGCGAGGAGGGGTTCGGGGCGGGGCGCGCGGGCTGTCCGGCAGAGGGGTTGGCGGTAGCGTACGAGGGGTTTCGGAAGAGCGGGGCGCATAGGCGGAAGTTGATGGGCGTGATGACGGGGTTGGTGCCTGTGGGGGCGGTGGAGTCGGGGAAGCGGGCTGTGGGTGTGAGGGAAAATGGAGCGGGGAGGGTCGAGGTGAGGTTTGCGGATGGGGCGGTTGTGGAGGCGGATGCGGTTGTGGGGTGTGATGGGGGGAAGGGGGTGGTAAGAAGCGCGGTGCTGGGGAAGAGGTACCCGGATCAGGTGGATGCTACTTATAGCGGGAGATATGTGTATAGGGCCATAGTGCCGATGGCAGATGCGAGGGAGGTCCTGGGGAACTATGCGGGAGATGGGAAAATGTTCATGGGGCTGGAGAGGTATTTTACAACATATCAAATGTCTGACGGGACGCAAATGAACTTTTTAGCTGCTCGTCAGAATGACATGCCTTGGACCCATGATCAGTGGACGCAAGAAGTCACGAGGGAAGAGATGATCGAGGACTTTGAGGGCTGCGATCCAAGGCTAGTAAAGCTGCTTGACGTAAGTGACCTTTCCGTCCATTCAAAAGGCTTAATATATTTTTGAACTAAGAACACCATAAGATACATTGCTAACCTAATTCCTAGTGGGCTAAACCCATCCGCTGGTCGCTCCACCACCACCTCTCCACGCCCACTTACTACAACGGCCAAATTTGCCTCCTGGGCGACGCCGCCCACGCCTCAACACCCCACCAAGGCGCCGGCGCAGGCCAATGCCTCGAAGACGCACTGATCTTGTCTTCCGTCCTCGCCCTCGTGGACCGGCCGCAAGACCTCCCCCACGCATTCCAGGCCTACGACTCGATCTGCCGACCCCGGGCGCAAGAGATGGTACGCACGAGCGACGCGGCGGGCAGGATGTACTGCTTCACGGATCCGGACTGCGGGAGTGACCTAGCGAAGATAGTGGCGAATGCGAGAGCGAGGTTTACCTGGATTTGGGATCATGATTTACGTGCTGATGTGGCCAGAGCGGAGGAGGAGTTTAGACGACTAGTGGAAAGATCTCAAGTGCTGGGAAGTGGTGAGGTACGAGCGGGAAGTAGATGAAGAGTGCGAAAGAGGAAGCCGACTGCGTGGCCTATGGCGACCATGATCTTAGAAGTTGGAGCCTAAGGTAGCGGTATGCGCTTTGGCTGGGAATACAGTAGAATCAACAAGACATGACCAGTAGAGTTGGTATTTGACACGCTAAACAACACTTTAACTCAAGACTGCACGAATTATAAGTGGCGGATCTCAGTAAAATTTATGCGGCAAACGATTATGCTGATTTGGTGGCCGGTAATGCTGCTGATACGGATGGTTCAGCAGCGAGAAATCTGCTGTTCTCAACAATGGGTTCGGTATCCCGCCACTAACCCTCGACAGCGGTTCTCTTATTACTGGCGGTAGTAGCGCCGGTAGACTCGTAGCGGCCACCGTCTGCGCCACACTCTGGGTCGTACTTGGGGAGAATTGACTTAATGAATTCTGCTGCTGCAGCATCATCTGCTGGGCTGCCATTTCCTCGCTCGGCCAACCCCATTTTTCTCTGAGTTCATGGCGTAGAAAGCCAATTTTCTAGCCTGCTTCTTTTTGAATGCGTTCAAAGATCTCGAGCACTTCAGCAGCGATGTCGAGGGAACGTATAGCAACGGAGGCAACACCATGGTCTTTGACGTGGGCGACAATGCCGCAGATTTGATGCGAATGATGGAGTTGCATTTCATACATTTCAGGCCTGTCTTTCGATTGGAGGGGATTTATTTGAGGCAGGAGAGTCATAACCGTGTGGTAGAAGATGCGGCCAACGATTGTAGCGCATTTAAGGAGCCTATATAGTATTAGTAACAGCGTGTGATATTATGGGGGGAGGGATTCCTCTCAACTCACCAGACTTCAGGAAAAGCGGATTTGGGGGTCGTTCGATAAGGGTGAATGTACGTCATAGGATGCATCGTACAAGGTATGCTGTCATTCCAATTGTCGCACAGAGCTTTCAACCTCTGCCATTCCGCGTATCTGTTCTGCAACCGAATCTGTTCGTGGAGCGGTGAAGACTCCTGGGGACGTGGTATCGATGCCCTGAAATTTGCAATCTTCGCAGATATGTAGAGCATCCGATGCACCCATCATTCCTCACGCCCAGGCTCTGTCTCTCGCTGAAAGTCCATATCGACTCCCCACTGGTCTGGCTCCCAGGCCACCTGCCAATTGAAGTGTAAGCAGCTTAAAAATTCCATTCCAACATTCAGCCAAAAAACAAGCCGCTCCAATACCTGTACTTCTTGCACTCCAGCCACATTCCTTTATTGGTGCCCGAGCTCCAGCAATGTGGTTCATTCGTTGCAGTGCACGTTCTGACATGATGAGGGGGAAATCACGACGCAATGGAGAAGGCTGAGATAAGGTTGATCACCGCTGAAATACTGTATCTCACAGCAGCCCGTGCTATATAGATTCCGCCTTCCAATCCATCTTCACCCATGTCTTGAAGATTCTCTAAGATATAGTTTCAATATTTAACCAATCAAGAGCATCCAATATCGCCACAATCCCCTTGGCTGTGAGCGATCCTTGTTTTTATTTAGAAGAATCTATTGGTTAGAGTCTGTCTGTACAAGCTGTGTACGGTCAATTTTATGCCTTATAGTATATAAATGTCCGTGCAGCTAGTTGTAGTGAAATTGCTTGATGCTCACAGCCAAGGGGATAGGCTGCGAGTCAATGATTGGTGCCCGGGGCGAATGCAAGATGGTAATGATCGCCGATCGGCTTGGGATAGCGTCGTGCAACAAGATCTTACCGTCCAGTTAGCGATCCTTCTCCCCAGGATCATTCGTTTATGACGAGGTCAGTTTCTCGGCATTGAAAATCAATGTTACTACCGTGGAACGTAGAAACCAGTCAAATTGACACCTGTATTGTACAGTACCAGCATTATCTCGATTTTATTTCGGCTATCCGCTATCTCGATACTCAGATTTCGCTCTAGACGTTCTTTTTTGAACCAATATGAAGCCACCTACCAAAAACACTGCCTGCATGAGTCGTCGGCATCAAGGACTGAATGACGAATACGTCGTCGAGAATCTCCAGCATCCTTACTCTGTGATGCCTTATATATTGGTGCAGTAGATACAGTAGCGCAGGACGGGCCGAGCCGACTCTGATTTCGGGCTAGTTATCTCATGGGATTACTTAAAAGACAGAGCTTTTGGCCGTAATGACTGTGCTCGGACTCCGGCTTATGATAGTGAGAACCATTTCCTGGGTTGAGGTAAGTTCTATAGAGTGTAAGAGCAGGGATGCATGACCGGCAGCATATTTGATTGGATAACTGATCATGGGGAGTCAGCCTCGATATAAATATTCCCGGTGTGCTGTGCTGCAGTACTATTCTTCTGCCACTCCGAGGTGCTGAGCGCAGAGCTTACTATTGGGAATGACAATCCCTTTATTTATTGAAGCTCATTACAGCGATCAAAAGAGCATTGAGGATGGCAGCAAATCAGACGAAAGATATGAGCTCGACAATCTGCAGATCGGAAATCGAGGCGATCCCACCGATCACCACTCAGGCGGGGTTGTAAAATGCCCGAGGAATGACCGAACGATGCAGCTGTTTCACCCCCCAGTCGGGCATCACGACAGGGGGCAAAAGGCGGCCATAAGAGGAGAGCATAACACAAATCATCCGGCGGCTTGAGGCTAACCAACCAATCCGTATCGACCATTGACTGCTGGATTACGGCTCGCTTACCAAAGTTACGCGAAGGTGTGTTCAAACTCTTTGGCCCTTGGCACTGTAGGACAATCTTTCCTACCCCTGTTCTTGCTGTCTAAGCGAGCATTTTGCATAACGCCACATATATGTGAAAACTCCGTAGATGACAAAATAAACCGTTGTGCAAGAGTCACAAGCATTTTAGAAATCTTATAATCTCATAGGATTGTAGGAGGTCCCTCTCTTGCAACTGGTCCGAAATTCAGTAGTTTTGATCAAAAGATTGCGGAGTTGGTTATAATTTAATCGAAAGGCGATATTTTGATGTTCCCAGTCACCGTCACCTGCATCGGATGCAAGGGCAACAGCACCTATTTTCCGCACGAAGCCCGAATCGAGCCACCGCGCTCGCCATCCAGGGGTACTGCGCCGCTGCAGCCAATCCGAAGTCTGCCTTTAATAATAGCAGTGAATTAGACGAGGTCCTCCGATATTTTCAATATGCTTCCTCAGCTCCATATCCCAGCCAGCCTCGTCAGAGCGTCGGACGAACCTCTCCTTTAGTAACTAGCGGTTTATATATTCCCTTATCTAGCGTGCCCACTTCAGTAGCAGATAGCGCAACAAGAGACCTTCTGCCATCGTCTCTTCAAGAGGTATTCCATCCGACAACAAAGTCATTTAGCAATTTTGCGATGTCGAACAGTACTCAGTTGTTCCTAGATTGGGAGGGACAGATTGTCCCGAGAGCCTTCTCTCCTGGATATGTGGCGCTGTCATACCTGGTCAGTTACGTTGGTGCGTGGACAACGTTGGAACTCATCAATAAGAGGACTGCGGTCAGAGGACTGTACAATTGGTATATCCATCGCCGCTGAAAGTGCTAGAGGATCATGTGTGCTGATAAATACATCAGGTATCTTCTCATCGGGTCATCGATTTCCATGGGAGGCATTGCCATTTGGTGTATGCACTACATTGGCAATCGAGCTATTATACTCGGACAAGGTGAAGCCAGCATTCAAATCGCCTATGATACTGGGATCACAATTGCATCCTTCTTCGTACCGATTATCGTCCTTCTTGTTGCCTTTACAGCCGTTGGATCTAATGATACAGTTAGTATCATTCGTGTCGCAATCGGAGGCGCGCTGGCAGGATTGGCTATCTGTGGAATGCATTATCTTGGCCAAGCTAGTGTCTCAAACTACACATGCATCTACGAGATTAGAAATGTAGTAGGGGCTGCTGGTATTGCTGTTGTCGCTAGTATCACGGCTTTGTCAGTTTTCTTTATACTCCGTGCTGCTTGGACAAGTTCTTGGTGGAAAAGAGCTCTGACAGCGGTTATTCTTGCAGGAGCTGTGTCTGGCATGCATTGGCTTGCTTCTGTTGGAACACAGTATCGCCTGAAGCAAGTTGATCTTACGGCAGGTCAAAATCTTTCTAGGGAATCCACCATTATGGTCGTCATTGCACTAGTATGTTTACTATTGAGGCGCTATAGGCATTGCATGCTTACTTTTACAGTCAATTGCTGCTTGCTTTATCCTACTTGCTTTCACATTACTCGCTCAACGGCGGAGATCTCGGGCAGCCAATCGAGCACAGCATGTTGTCCTCGCTGTAGCTATTTTTGACAAGGATGGCAGGTTGATGGTGACACCTGAAGGTCTTCTGCCAAATCAGAAGATCACCAACTCCTATGTTCAACGGGTGAGCCTGAAGAGCCTGGAACATGATTTGATTTGCTTTTCATAAGTACTGACTGTCTTATAGTCCTTCGACGACGTATTCGGAATCTCTCATCCAGTATTTCACTGGATCTTCCGCACAACACGTAACTGGACTTGTATCTCATCTCTACTCCCTTCTATGCGTAATCACATAAACCACACGTCTATAGTGAAGGGGTCCCGACCGAGGACGAAGGGCGCCGAACTCAGCTTGACGGATGACGACGGCGAGCCCATCGAGGACTACTCAATCATCTTCCGTGAATTGTTTTGTGTTGCCGCTGCTGATCTAGCGGAACAGCTCAATGAGCCATTGGAAAATGTTGGTGTTCTATTTGACGAGATATTTAGCACAGGCCAAAGGGTTAAATCTAAACCCAAGGGCGGGAGAAGCCCGCCTCAAAGCACTCTCGATATCGAAAGAGATGGAATAAGTCTACCTCAACCCGGGCGAGGCCAGCTCCTCTTCCTCACGCGGCGGGCAAACGTAAGGGAAGCCGAGCATCTCCAAGCGGCAGGATTCAGATTCGCTGCCATCCAAAACATCGTGGAGATCCTAACTCGAAGCATGCAGATCAACTGCGATAACCTCAGCCAACGACTTGCGACAATGCGCGAGTATACCAATGAAGCTCACATTCTAGAGCCAGGGGTGCACATAGCCTGTTTCGCCATCCGCGCTAGCGTTCATGGCGGTTTCGATGTCTTGGTCCGGAAAGATGCCAGAAACCAGCTCCCTACCATGCAGTTGCCGCTCAAGAGCCTCGACAGCTGGCAGCTCAACTATCTTTCCCAACTCGACGGCATGTCCGTTCAAGCATGTCTGAAATTCCTGAAGACCAAAGCAGCAGTGCCTCTCTTGCCCGAGAATGAGCAGATTTTCACTGCGCAGTTACACGACGCCCTTAAAGAACTACAAGACAAGATCGATGATCCATTATTCCAAGATGCTGTCCTGATCGCGAAACCTGTGTTGGCTCCTTGCCGCGGCGTCAACGAAAGTGCTCATCTAGGCCAGGCTCAACTTATCGCTCTCCGCCTCATTATGCCTATCCACTCCCGCGCCCTCGGCAAGAAGCTCGAATTCACACCCCTCTCCTTCTTCAAAATGCAACAGCACGTCTATAAAAACAGCCCCGATCACGCCGCGTTTTCGCGCAAGGTCCATCGAGAGTTTGGTCCAATCCTGAACCAGGCGCGAGAGGGCATCGCCAGCAGGGATAGAGATAACAAGCGCCCTCCCAGCGCAAGTAGGAACGTGCAGAGTCGGCTGGAATATACGGCACCCGATTCGATGCTCAATACGCGGAACGAGGAGTCAAAGCGCGTGTTCCGGTTCTGGGGGAGCGGCCGTCGGGAGAGAAAGTCAGTCTGGCAAGGTCAAGCCAGCGTGAAGCAGGGAATGTCGGATACATCGAGCGAGAAGAACTTGGTTGAGACGCAGACGTTTGGAGGCATAATGGTGAGCCAGGAGGTGACTGTTGATGTGCGGGATTTAGGGTTAGCGAGTCTTGAGCCGGTGGAGACCAATGAGGCGGGGGAGGAAGGGACGGAACTGGTGGAACTAGGGAAGAATGGAGCAGTGGTAGATGGAGTACGCATGGGAACAATAGGCTGGGCGACTAAGGAGCTCGAAGATCCAGAGACATATGTTGATCATTTGTTTGCCGTTTGTGTGGAGACGAGATAGAGGGTAAATAGGTAGAAATTGGATGGAAATTGTATAAAGAGAAAATGAAGCATTAAGACTATTATACCCAAAATGCTAGTGGACGGCATTACTTTCTTTTCGTTTTTTCTTGGAGGATACTTAGAATGGCCGAGATTTATCAATATCCCACGAACCCGTTCTCAGGACCGTAACACTTGTAATTGCACAGACCTCTATTCCTTACAGATCTGTGTCACTTGCGGCTGTGACGGCACGTACAAAATGCGAGGGTAATCGAAGATACTAAGCGAAGGAGGGAAGAAAAGGGAAGGGAGGAGAGTAGCTCTATATATACTCAAGCTATCTACCTGCCTTCAGCACGGTTCCTAAGAACTGTCCTTGGCTAACTACCCTTGAGGGTTTCAGCACCAGTTTGAGACGGTGGTTGTTGCGTGCATCTGACGAACCGTCACAGCGGCCCTGTAATTGCACAGACTTGTATTCCCTACAGCCCTGTAATCGCACAGACCTGTATTCCTTACAGCCCCCGTAATTGCCCAGACTTGTGTCCCTTACGACACTGTACCCCTTCTAGACCGTCTCTCCTTACAATGCTGTGATCCATACAACAATGTGTTTATTACAGATCTGTGTCACTTACGACCCTGTAATCGCATAGACCTGAATTAACATTTGGAATCGTTGATTGAATCGCATTAGGGAGCCTTTTCTCTCGATCTGACATTATAACACTTCCTTCCGTATTATTGATCCCAAAAGCCTTTCTAGAATTGCTTGCCGCAGAAGAACGGCGTCAATGTGGAACTCAACCATCTAACCTGGAGACTATTTCAGGTGTCAAAAGAGGGGGATGTTGTTGAGGTAGGGATGTTAGTGAGTCGAGAAGATATTGACCCGAACTTAAAGAGAGCGTGTGGTGAAACTTCTCTTATAGTGGCGGCGGAGAACGGGCATGAGGCGGTGGTGCAGTTGCTGCTTGGTCGGCGCGACGTCACATCCTGCTAACATACCACAATGCCGTCTTTCTTGACTTGTAAAAGCCCCATTCTCTTATCTGCACATTCCCAACAGAAGTCAGGCGGAAGAACAGTGGTAGGATAATGGAGTTGGAGACTGAGAACCATAGCAGATAGTCTCCCGATCCAGTTCCCCTTCGCCCGGACAATCCCGGCATTTTCAGGCCGGTCCAACAACTCATTCCAGTTGTCTATGCATGTTAACTCGTGGCTCGACTTGTATATAGGCGGCTTGCCTGTCTTCCCGTGGCTGCAAATCGGTGGGAAGATCCTGGTACACCCGCTGGCATAGAAATGGCGCAGCACATCAATGTCGGCAACCCAATGGCCACGGTCGTGAATCGAGACAACAGACTCCAAAAAATAGATTTCAGCATCTCGGTATCCGTGAACACCTAGCTCAACCGGCACGGTATACCCGGTAAATGATAGATGAAGAGATGTCCCTTGGAAAGCATCCTCCTCCTGGCCTTCGAAAGGCGCGTGATTGATGAGGTGCCAATTCCCTGCTTCGAGCTCCTTTACTTGAGGATTCTCCGGTGGAATCAGCATTGCTATGCCAGGTTTACCAACGTTCCCTCTGATCCTTCGAACCTCGTTCTGGGCTGGTATATCGGAAGGATCAGAAAGGAGAGGAGCCGCAATGTAGAGTGAGTCGCCAACAGACATCGCCATTACTCTTTTGAACAGGTCAGGCTGGACGGCCAAAGTCCCTGATTCGAAGAGCACAATACAGGCGAAGACACGAGACCAGTCCATCTCGAAGCGGGAAAAGTCAAAACTGTAACGTGTGTCCTGGTCGTTGGGCACCCAAGGCATAGTAAAGACGGCTTGTCCCGTGACTTCCATCGAGATTGTTGCGTCTGGTAGCGTTTTGTAAATGTTGTCAACCGTCGCGAGAGCACGAAGAGACCTCATGAGAGATGTTTGGTGAACAAAGGAGTCCAAGTAGTCAAGCAACCGTTTTCGACTCAAAAGTTCTTGCCGCATTGCTTGTGCCAAATCATCAATGCTGGCATTAAACGAGGCCTCGACTTCGTGGGACGAAGATTGGCCTCTAGTCTTAACAAACATCCCCGCCTGTGTAAGATCTCCTGCAAAGAATGCGTAAGATGCCAGGTGCTCCTCAAAAGAAAGCTCCTCATCCAAGACAAAGAGGTCGGAAGCCTCGTCAAAGTCTTCAGGATTCTGTTGGAAAGCCTTCTTCTGTGTTTTAAAGGTCGCTTGAATCTTTTCACGCCAGCTGAAGAATTTGTCAGAGTGGCCTCGATGAATACTCACTTTCTGGCTGCTGAAGTAAGTAACATCTTCCCCCAATCTTTGAATTTCTCCCGCTCTTACGTTGTCTACTATATGCAGCCAGCGGAGATGCCTCTTCGAATTCGAGGAGCCAAAGACGTGGCCGCCTTCTTTGGGGATCGCAGTGGCGAATGCCCAATCGACTTGGGACGGGTCCTTATATTGGATAATGAAAGACATCCCAGGGATGTCCTCTGCGATTTTCCTCAAGAATTTTATTTTGCCTTCAAGCGTTAAAAGCGAAAAGAGCGTATCAAAATTGGTGAGACCGAATAATTCGAGAACCTTGGCTCGTTCGTTGGCCGGAAAAATGAAATTTGGACAACGTCTAGCACCGAATCTCACTAGTTGTTCGCATATCTTCTTCTCTACGACATCAGAAGACGAGATTATTGGTTTGAGAGCATGCGAGAGCTGATAGAGCCAATGTAGAGTGCCTCGAGATAGGCCGTCGGATGCGATGGGCGAGATGTACTCCCACAGAGAGGCTAGCATGCTTGCAATGTCCACCAAACTAAGTCCCCAATGCTTCGTGATCGACCCAACAGTAATTTGGAAGAGCTGGGGAACTGTGATGCGATTTCCCTGAGTAATCAGAGATCGTTTGGACATAACAGCTCCGCCATAGTAGCGAAAGTGCGATAGTGGAAGACACCAATAGACACTTCCATGTTTTTCATTGACTATTTGCAACCCAATCGTCAATAAAGCGCCCTCAGCAACAAGAGAGTCCGAAAGTTTGACATTAGCTTCGGTCGCTCCGAGAACCAGGATATCTGGGTAGAGGTGCCAGGACGAGAGGCCGAGCAGAGCAGATCCGTCTTGGATTGACTGCGGCATCCCTTGAACCAATCGATCCACGGCGATCATGGCCGATTTCCAGGCGTCAATCACACTCCCATAGAGTCCGGGCTTCTTGTTGACCGGAACCTCCACATTGTTCAATATGATCGTCAACTGCTTCTGCTTGCTCTGCATTGCTTCGTCGGCGGCGCGAAGCCAAGCCCTGGCACTCGCATCCCACTCAGCGAGCTGTTCCCTGGAGAGCGAAATTCGCGACGCGGCTTGTGACTGGTGATATTCGGGCGAAATATCCTTCACAGCTTCCAGTTCTTTCTTTCTCTCGGCGACTAGTTCAACCCAGATCGATATGGCCTCCGAAACCGACCACATGCGCGCAAGCATGCAGGCCAGCAGATGAACAGCAATGGCTCCTGGGCCAGATGTTGCAGCAGCCCAGATGTTGGTGCCATCGATGCCCACCAGGTTGGCGAAAAGCCCATCCGAGCGAGAGGCTCTGGGGTTTACATCTCTGCGAGACGCGATTTCCGAGGCTCGCGTGCCGTAGGCTTTAAAAAGGCTATCGGTGGGAGGCAAGCCCTGTTGGAAAAGGGCGCCGAGCTTGCGAGCGGTGATGTGAGGAGTTCCCTCTTCGGCCGCCTCGCGACGAGAAGGTGTGAGCTCTTGTCCTAACAGTTTAAATTCCGAAGGGGCTTCTACTTTGCACAGCGAGAAGTCGAAGTGGAGACTAGCAAGAGCAAGGGTAGTTTCCTGCGTGCCGGCTACGATCGCAGCCGTCAATTGTTGCAGCGACATCTATTTTTTGCCAACGACGACCACGTTTGCGAAAGATAAGGATCGTACTTCAAAAACGAAATGATTATTATGTTAAATGACGTGGTTTTTGTTGCAGTGAGTGATTTTACTCGCTTTATTCTG
>Ga0335072_10008936_pt1 | contig 14497 bp, 14 predicted proteins | sample Lox_Sample_21_FD_206725 | JGI IMG/M metagenome (GOLD analysis project Ga0335072, IMG submission 206725) | Soil microbial communities from Loxahatchee National Wildlife Refuge, Florida, United States - Lox_Sample_2.1 | ecosystem: Environmental > Terrestrial > Soil > Wetlands | place: USA... | reverse complement strand
GAGGATGCGAGCGCGACGCGATTGCCGATCTGCGTCTGCGCCAGGGGCACGTTGAGCGCGAGGAATGCCGCCATCATCGCGTCGGTGAGGTTGGCGCGTGGGGGAACGCGGTTCAGGACCAAGAGGGCGGGAACGCGCTCGGACCGGGCGAGTTCGAGGGTCGCCTTGGTCGCCCATAGATCCATTGGCGATGGCTGCACCGGTATCAGCACGAGGCCGGCGGCGCGCACGGCGATTCGCGCTTCCGTTGCGGCGTGCGGCGGGCTGTCGACCAGCACGACATCATGGCTGCGCGCCTGGCGCTCGACCTCGGCCGTCACCCGCCAGCCCGTGATGGCGGCAACGTCGATGTCGCGCTCCAACCCGCGCTGCCGCTCGCGCCGATGCTGGAACCAGGTCGAGAGACTGGCTTGCGGATCGATGTCGATGACGGCGACGCGCCGTCCCTTGGCCGCCCAGGCAAGTGCCAAATGTGCGGCGAGCGTGGTCTTGCCCGCGCCGCCTTTCTGCTGTGCGATGGTGATGATGGTCGCCGCCATGACGATCTCCCGCAGGCGCGTCGGAATGATTGGGCCGAGTATATCCGAACCCACGCGCATTCCGCGCGAGAAATGGAGACTCGTGTCGTGATTACGCGACGCCTTGCACCCGCCGATCTTGCTCTCGCTGCGCGTTTGCTGCGCGATGGCGAAGCAGTCGCGTTTCCGACCGAGACGGTCTATGGCCTGGGCGCCGACGCGACGAGTGATCGCGCCGTTGCGGCAATCTTCGCGGCGAAGGGCCGTCCGCGATTCAATCCGCTCATCATTCATGTGGCCGGCGCGATGGAAGCCGAGCGGCTCGCCCGATTTGACGAACGGGCACGGCTTGTCGCGGCGCGGTTCTGGCCGGGGCCGCTCAGTCTCGTGCTTGACCGCCGCGCGGACTGTCCGGTGTCGCTGCTTGCCTCAGCGGGGCTTGCGACGGTGGCGCTGCGCGTGCCGGCCCACGGGCTCGCGGCCGGCCTGATCCAAGCGGTTGGCAAGCCGATCGCGGCGCCGAGCGCCAACCGCTCGGGCAGGATCAGTCCTACTTCGGCCGACCATGTCGCGGCCGAGCTCGATGGTGCCATCGCCGCCATCCTCGATGGCGGCCCGTGCCGCGTCGGCGTCGAATCGACAGTGCTCGACCTTACCGGGGAGCGCGCGCGGCTGCTGCGTCCCGGCGGCACGCCCGTTGAGGATCTCGAAGCCGTTCTGGGTGCGATCGAGCGCGTCAGCGATGCCGGCGCGACACCCGCTTCACCCGGAATGCTCGCAAGCCATTACGCGCCGGAGCGTCCGCTGCGGCTCGATGCGGCGAGCGCCGCCCCGGACGAGGCGCTGATCGCGTTCGGCCCCGATGCGCCGGCGGGTGCCGCGCGCGTCATGTCCTTGAGCCGCAGCGGCGATCTGGTCGAAGCGGCGGCCAACCTCTTTGCTACTCTGCGCGCGCTCGACCGGCCCGAATACGCGGCGATCGCGGTGATGCCGATACCCGAAGAAGGGCTGGGCCGCGCCATCAACGACCGGCTGCGCCGCGCGGCCGCTGCGGGCTTGCAGCCGGAAAGGCCAGGGCCTTAGATGCCCTGACAAACCAAGGAACCGAGGCCCTTGACCCTGACCATTGCGTCCACGCTGTCGGACACGCTCGCAAAGATTGCCGCGGTGGTGGGCCCGCGCGGAGTGATCGCCGATCCGGCCGAAATGGAGCCTTATCTGGTCGAGGAGCGGGGCCAATACCACGGAGGCGCGCGGCTCGTGGTGCGGCCCGCCACGACGGCCGAGGTGGCCGAGACGGTACGGCTTTGCGCCGCGGCGCGGCTGCCGATCTATCCCCAAGGCGGCAATACCGGCCTGTGCGGCGGCGCGGTGCCCGGTGCCGACGGCATCGTCCTGAGCCTCGGCCGCATGAACCGCGTGCGCGCGATCGATCCGGTGAACTTCACGATCACGGTCGAGGCCGGCGTGATCCTCGCCGACGTCCAGCGCGCCGCCGAAGAGGCGGACCGGCTCTTTCCCTTGAGCCTCGGCGCCGAGGGGACCTGCCAAATCGGGGGCAATCTTTCGACCAACGCGGGGGGGATCGCGGTGCTGCGCTATGGCAACACGCGCGAGCTTGCCCTCGGCCTCGAGGTGGTGCTTCCCGATGGGGCGGTCTGGGACGGGCTCAAGGGATTGCGGAAGGACAATACCGGCTACGACCTGAAACAGCTTTTCATCGGCGGCGAAGGCACGCTCGGCATCATCACGGCCGCGACATTGAAGCTGTTTCCGCGCCCGCGCGAGATCGAGACGGCGTTCGTTGCGCTCGCCGGGGTCGAGGACGCGATGACCCTCTTTACCCGCGCGCGTGCGGCGACCGGCGATCAGCTCACCGCGTTCGAGCTGATCCCGCGCATCGGGATCGACATCTCGGTCGCGCATGTTCCGGGTGTGCAGGACCCGCTCGCCGGCGCGCACCGCTGGTATGTCCTGATGGAGCTGTCCTCGAGCCAGGAAGGGCGCGGACTGCGCCAGGCGCTCGACGATCTACTCGCGAGCGCGCTCGAGACGGGCCTGATCGCCGACGGGACGATCGCCGAAAGCACGGCGCAGGCGCGCGCGCTGTGGCGCATCCGCGAAGCGATGGTCGAGGCCCAAAAGCATATCGGCGCCGGGATCAAGCATGACGTGTCGGTGCCGGTCAGCAGCGTCGCCCAATTCATCGCCGCCGCATCGGACGCGGTCGCGAAGCATTGCCCCGGGCTGCGCGTCATCCCGTTTGGCCATGTCGGCGACGGCAACATCCATTTCAACCTGGCGCAGCCGATGCCCGGCGACGGCAAGGCGTTTCTGGCGCAGCAGGAACCGATCAACCATATCGTCCACGACATCGCATCGGGCCTCGGCGGATCGATCAGCGCCGAGCACGGCATCGGCATCCTGAAGCGCGACGAGCTGCCACGCTACAAGCCGGCGGCAGCGCTCGATCTCATGCGCCGGATCAAGGCGGCGATCGACCCCGACGGCATCATGAACCCTGGCAAGATCCTCGCGCCGTGAGCGGCTATACGGCGCCCCTTTGGGACATGCGCTTCGCGCTGGCGGAGATCGCGGAGACGGACGAGCTCGCGCCCGACCTGATCGATGCGGTGCTCGACGGCGCTGCGCAGCTTGCGGGCGACGTCCTCGCCCCTCTCAACCACAGCGGCGATGTCGAAGGCTGCGTGCTCGAGAATGGCGTCGTGCGGACGCCGCGGGGCTTCAAGGAAGCCTATGCACAGTGGGTTGCGGGCGGTTGGGGCGCCATCGCGGGCGATCCCGATCATGGCGGACAGGGTCTGCCGCACGTGCTTGCGACCGCTGTCAGCGAGATGTGGGCAAGCGCCAATGTCAGCTTCGCGCTCTGTCCCACTTTGACCATGAGCGCGGTCGAGCTTCTGATCGCTTACGGCAGCGCCGAACAGAAACGCGTCTATCTGCCAAAGCTCGTGACCGGCGAGTGGACCGGCGCCATGAACCTCACCGAGCCGCAGGCAGGCTCGGATCTGGGCGCCCTTAAGACGCGCGCGATGCCCGACGGCGACCACTTCCGCATCACCGGCCAGAAAATCTTCATCACTTACGGCGAGCACGATCTGACGCCGAACATCGTGCATCTCGTCCTGGCGCGGTTGCCGGACGCGCCGCCCGGGAGCCGCGGCATCTCGCTCTTCCTGGTGCCGAAATTCCTCATCAACGCCGACGGCAGCCTCGGCGCGCGCAACGATCTGCGCTGCGTCAGCATCGAGCACAAGCTCGGCATTCACGCGAGCCCGACCTGCGTCATGTCCTATGGCGATGCGGGCGGCGCCATCGGGTGGCTCGTGGGCGAACCCAATCGTGGGCTGCAGGCGATGTTCACGATGATGAACCGCGCGCGGCTCGATGTCGGGCTGCAAGGCGCCGCGATCGCCGAGCGCGCCTATCAGCAGGCTCGCGACTACGCCCGCACGCGCGTCCAGGGCAAGGCGCCCGGCGCCGCGTCCGAGGGTGAGCCGATCCTTCATCACGCGGACGTGCGGCGGATGCTGTTGGCCTTGCGCGCCGGCGCCGAGGCGTCACGCGCGCTCGTCTACTACGCGGCCGCGATGGGCGATCGGGCGCGGCTTTCCCCGGACGCAGGGACACGCGCGCGCGCCGAGCGGCGCGCCGACCTCCTCATTCCGGTCGCGAAGGCGTGGGCCGCGGAAATCGGTCTCGACGCTGCCTCGACCAACATCCAGGTGCATGGCGGGATGGGCTTCATCGAGGAGACGGGCGCCGCGCAGCATCTGCGCGACGCGCGCATCGCGCTCATCTACGAAGGCACCAACGGCATCCAGGCGAATGACCTCGTCACGCGCAAGCTCGTGCGCGACGACGGAGAGGCCGCGCGCGAACTCGTCGACGACATGCGCACGACGACGGCGCTTCTCGCCGGGTCGCGGCTCGGCCCGCCGCTTGCGGCCGGGATCGACGCTCTGGAGCGGTCGAGCGCGGCGCTTCTCGATCTCTATGCGCGCGATCCCGCGTGCGCGCTTGCGGGATCGGTGCCCTATCTTCGGCTGACGGGTATCGTCACCGGCGGCTGGCTGATGGCGCGCGGGGCGCTTGCGGCCGAACGACGCCTTGAGAACGGCGACGACGAACGCAGCCTTCTCGAGGCGAAGACCAGGACGGCACACTTCTTCGCCGAGCACTGGCTTGCCGCCGCGCCGGCGCATCTTCCGGCGATCCTCGGCGGCAAGACCGTGATGGAATTCGACCTCGGGCTGCTTTAGGCCGGCTTGTCGTTGTAGCAGCGCAGCAGCTTCCAATAGCCGAAGAGGTTGCTCGGCCGGATTTCGCGCACCGTCAACCTGCCGGAAGCGAGGAACGATTCGAGCGGGAAATCGGCGTGAAACCCGATCTTGCCGGCAAGCGGCGCCAGCCACTGCTCGACATGCCGCATCACGAAATGATCGCTCGCGAAATGGTTGACGATGACGATCGTGCCGCCCGGCCGGCACACGCGCCGCATCTCGGCGGCAAAGCGCGCCGGATCGGGAACCACCGACGCGACATAGAGCGCGAGGACGGCGTCGAAGGCATTGTCCTCGAAGGTCAGGTTCTCGGCATCCATCTCGACGAGCGCCTTGACCTGGCCAAGGCGCTGGCGTTTGACGCGTTTGTGCGCGCGCGCAAGCATCTCGGCCGAGACATCGATGCCCGTCACCTCCGCGTCCGCGCGGAAATGCGGCAGCGACAGTCCGGTACCGACGCCGACTTCGAGAATGCGCTGGCCCGGCCGGTCGTTGGCGATCCGCACCGCCTCCTTGCGGCCAGGATGAAACACCGGCCCGAACACCAGGTCATAGGGACCCGCGAACAGGCGGTACGTTCTAAGCGTGTCCTCCAGATTCATTGCCCTGCCCCTTGAGCAGCGGGACTCAGATCAGCGTCACGCGATCGGCTTCCTGGCCTTTGCGGCCCTCGACCACATCGACGCGTACGCGCTGACCGGGTCCGAGCGCCGTCACCCCGCTGCGGCGCAGCGCGGTGACGTGGATGAAAATGTCCTTACCCCCGCCGTCGGGCGAAATAAAGCCATAGCCCTTGTCCGGCTCGAACCACTTGACGGCCCCTTCAAGCGTTTGCCCCGGCCGGCCGGCGCCCGCTTCGCCAAAGCTGGAGCGCGATCCGCCCCCGGTCGGCGCGACCGCGGTGCTGTTGTCGACATTGAGCACGTTCACGACGAGCGGCCCTTTGGCACCGTCCCCCACCTCGCAGGTGATCGACGCGCCGTCGCGGACATCGTCGAAGCCGGCGCGCCGCAAGGTCGCCATCGGCAGAAAGGCATCGGGCGTGCCGTCGGTGAGCGTGACGAACCCGAAGCCTTTGGCGGCGTTGAACCACTTCACCTTGGCATCTACCCGGCGGCCGGTGGTCGGGCCATCGTCCGCGCGGAAATTTCCGGGGCGGCGTTCGTACATGGGAGCTCCGAGCGCAGGCTTACAGAAATTTAAGATAGCGCGAGTCCCACTTTTTTGCTAGCGCCGGGCCGCTCCTCAGCCCCAGGCCACGACCCGCTGCCGCTGCTCGCCCAAGCCGGTGATCTGGAGGCGCATCGTGTCGCCCGGCTTCAAGAACCGCTTGCGGCCGAGTCCAACGCCGGCGGGCGTCCCGGTCGGGATCACGTCGCCCGGCTCCAGCGTGAGGAACTGGCTGATGTAGCTCACGATCTGCTGGCAGGTGAAAATCATGTTGCGGGTGTTGCCCTTTTGCATGACCTCGCCGCTCACTTCGCAGATCAGGTCGAGCGCCTGCGGATCGCCAAGCTCATCCGGGGTGACGAGCCACGGCCCCATCGGGCCGAACGTGTCGCTGCTTTTGCCCTTGGTCCATTGGCCACCGCGCTCCATCTGGAAAGCGCGCTCCGAGACATCATTGAAGAGGCAAAATCCGGCGACGTACTTCAGCCAATCGGCTTCGGCGACATAACTTGCCCTGGTGCCGATCACGATGCCGAGCTCGACTTCCCAATCGCCCTTCTCGGCGCCCTTGGGCAGGACCACATCGTCGTTCGGGCCGGAGATGGAGCTTGTCGCCTTCATGAACAGCACCGGCTCCTTCGGGATCGGGTTCTTCGTCTCCTCCGCGTGATCGCGATAGTTGAGGCCGACAGCAACGAGCTTCGGCACCTTGGCAACGCAAGGTCCAAGGCGCGGCGAGCCTTGAACCGCCGGCAAGGTCTCGGGATCGAGCCGCCGCAACCGGTCAAGCGCCGCCGGCGCGAGCTGATCCGGCGTGAGATCGGGGATCGTGCCCGACAGATCGCGGATCCGGCCGTTGCGGTCGAGAAGCCCTGGCTTCTCCTGTCCACGCGGTCCATAGCGAAGGAGCTTCATCGAAAAATCCTTTCTGCGACGACACGGGAAAAGAGTGGCACGGGCGCCGCGACTTGCCAAGTCAGGGGGCGGCGGTCGGGAGATCGTCGGCGACGAACGACGCGATGATCTCGTCGATGTCGCGATCGGGCTCGATCCCCATCGCCCGGGCACGCGCAGCGCCAAGGGCGCGCGGCCAACCGCAAACGATCCGCTCGATCGCTGGATCGGGCTCCCACCGGATGCGATCGACGCACCCCGCTCCCCCGGCCCGTTCCAGCCCCGCGATCATCTCGGCGACCGTCACGGTAACCGCCGGAAGCTGCAAGCTGCGATCAGTGCCGAACCGCTCGCTCGGCAGGTCGTGCAGATGCTCGAGCGCGGCGACGAGCCGCCGCGGCGACAGGATCGCCATCGCCGTCTCGCGCCCGACCGGGCACACCGCTTCGCGCCCCGCGAGCGGATCGCGCAGGATCGACGAGGCCCAGCTCGACGCCGCTCGGTTCGGACGGCCGGGCCGCACGACGATTGTTGGGAAGCGAAGCGCACGGCCATCGATATAGCCCTTGCGGCTGTAGTCGTTGACGAGCTGCTCGCCGATCGCCTTCTGCGCGCCATAGGAGGTTTGCGGCCGAAGCGGCATGTCGTCTTCGACCACCGCAGGAAGAACCCCGCCATAGACGGCGAGCGAGCTTGCGAAGACCACGCGCGGCATGGTGCCAAGCGCGCGGCAGGTTTCAAGCACGGCCCGCGTGCCGTCGAGATTGACCCGATAGCCTTTGTCGCAATCGGCCTCGGCCTCGGCACTCACCACGGCGGCGAAATGGAAGAGGGTGGTGGTCTCGCGGTCGATCAGGCGCCCGAGCGCGGCGCGGTCGGAGATATCGCCCGCGACGTATGTGACGCGCCGGTCGGGTGAGAGCGGCCGGTCGGGCGCGACCGAGTCGAACAGAACCAACTCATCGATCGCGCGCTCGCGCCCATCGGGCCCTGCGAGCATGCCGCGCGCCAAGAGCCGTTCCGCAAGACGCCGGCCGATGAATCCGGCGCCTCCGGTGATGACGATCCTCAAGGTACAGCCCCGATCCCCCACGGCCGCGCCCAACCAAGCCCCTCGAGCGTTCCCGCCGCCGGCCGGTATTCCGCGGCGACCCACCCCGCATACCCAAGGCGATCGAGAAGATCGAAGAGGAAAGGATAGTTGATTTCGCCACGGTCGGGTTCGTGCCGGCCCGGCACGCCGGCGAACTGAACATGCCCGATCGACGGCAGCAGCCGCTCCACGTGGGCGGCAAGCCCACCTTCGGTGATCTGGCAGTGATAGAAGTCGAATTGCAGCTTGACGTTCGGGCGCCCGATACGGTCGAGCAACGCGATCGCCGCGCCGGTGGTGCCGAGGAAATAGCCTGGATTGTCTTGCCCATTGAGCGGCTCGAGCAGCAACGTGATGCCCAGCTCCGCTGCGCGATCGGCGCCGCGCTGCAAGTTGGCGACGAACAGCGCCTCGCTCGCGCGATCGGGCGCCACGCGGCCCGCGAGCGTGTGGATGCGCGTGCAGCCGATGGCCGCCGCATAGTCAAGCGCGCGCTCGAGGCTCGCCATGAAGTCCGTTTCGCGGCCTCGGATCGCCGCGAAGCCGCGATCGGCATCACCCTCGCCAGGAGGTGTGTTGATGAGGACGCAGGAGACGCGGCAGGCCCGAAGGCGGGCCGCGAACTCGGCCGCCGGAACTTTATAGGGAGATTGGCACTCGACGGCGCGGAATCCGACGGTCGCCGCGGCGTCGATCCGGTCCAGCAGTTCCCGTTCGGGAAACAGCATCGAAATATTGGCCGCGAATTTCGGCATGGCAACTCCTGCTGGACAAATCAGGGCCGATCGCCACATTCGATCGAGGCACCGGAACCGGTAGATTAGCGTTTCATCCGAGGAAGTGGGACAAGAGTGGCGAGCGTCGTCACGGAGCGCTTGGCAAGACCCGCGGACGATCGCCGTCGCACGGAAGACCGCTCGGTCGGGCGTGCCTCGATTCTGCTCTCGTCGCTTCTACATGGCGCGGTGATTGCGGCGCTCATCGGATGGTGGCAACCGGCCCCGCCGCCGCCCGAGCCGAAAGTACCCGTCGTCAGGGTGATCATCGAAGGACCCGGTTCGGCCGGCGCGGCCGGCGGCACCGGCGCGCGCAGCGACCAGCCTGCCGCAGGCTCGGCGCCGGCGGCAAGCGCGCCGGACGCTTCGGCCGCACCATCGCCGCAGCAAACGCCGGTCGAGACCGCGACGGCGACACCGGCGCCTCAATCCACCACGCCGCCACAGCCCGCTCCCACGACGCCACCCGTCATCACGGCACGCTCCGCGCCCGACACCGCACCCCCACCAGCGCCGGCGGTTTCCGCGCCAGCGAAGACGCAGATCGCGCCGCCAACACCGGTGCCGGCTCCAAGCGAGGCGCATCTCACCCCGCCGCCGCGCCCCCAGCGCAAGCCGGAACGTCCGCGTCCTGTCCCGCCCCAGCCGCAGCCGCAAGCGGTGCCAACGCCGACACCGCCGCAGCCGGTCGTGGCACAAGCCGCGCCGCAACCAACGGAAGCCGCCGCGGGTCGGCCCGCGCCGTCATCGGGCTCGGCGGTCGGTCCGGCGAGCGGCGCGGGACAAGGGGCCGGCGCCGCGGGCTTGGGCCACGGCGCGTTCGGCGCCGGCAATATCGAAGGGCCGGGCGACGACTATCTCGAACGCGCGAAACGCAGGATCGCCGAATACCGCCACTATCCCGAACAGGCGGTGAAGCAGAACGAGGAAGGGACCGTCGTGCTCGACATCACGGTGCGGAGCGATGGCACGGTTCTCGCCGCCTCGATACGCCACAGCTCGGGCTTCCCACTGATCGACCAGGCCGCACTCGCCGCGGTTCACGCGGCCTCGCCGCTACCGCCCTTCCCGCCCACGACGCCGTGGCCGCAAGGCACCTTCACCTTGCCGTTCGATTTCACGATCGGCCTCTTCGACCGGCTCTTCCATTAGGCGGCAAGACCGCGGCGCATGTCCGCGATGATGGCGAGCGCCTGACGCGCCGGATCGGCGTCGCGGATGATGGGCCGTCCGACGACCAGATAATCGGCGCCGTCGCGGATCGCCTGGGCCGGGGTCCCGGAGCGCTTGTGGTCGTTGAGCGCCGCGCCCGAAAACCGGATGCCCGGCGTGGCGACCAGCAGATTTTGCGCTCCAGCGCGAGCACGCATCGCATCGGGATTGTCCATCGCCGAGGCGATGATGCCGTCGGCGCCGAACGTGACGGCATTCTTGACCCTGAGCTCGATCAGCTTCTCGACCGGCAGCAGATAGCCCAGTTCCCTCAGCCCCTCGTCATCGAGGCTCGTCAGCGCGGTGATCGTGAAGATCTTGAGGTCCGACGCGCCCCTCCCTTCGACCGCGGCCTTGATGATGTCGCCGTCGCCGTGGACGGTGATGAAGGTGACGTGCCGGCTAGCCGCGTGGGCCACGCCCTGCTTCACCGTCTCGCCGATATCGAACATCTTGCTGTCGAGGAAGACCTTGTGTCCCTTGGCCAGCAGTTCATCGACCAGCGCGTCCACTCCGGAAGCGAACTGGAGCCACAGCCCGATCTTGAAGAACGAGACGATGCCGTCGAGCCGCGCGACCATCTCGCGCGCCTCGTGCAAGGTCGGCACGTCGAGTGCGACGATGAGACGGTCTTCGATCCGCGCCGGCGCCTGCCGCATCCAATCGCTCCTTGCTCAAGCCGCCTTCGCCCTGTCGCGGATGGCCGCGAGGAAGCGGTCACCATAGCGCTTCAGCTTGCTCGCGCCGACGCCGGGGATGACCGCGAGGCTCGCCAGATCCTTGGGCTGCGAGCGCGCCATGGCAAGCAGCGTCGTGTCGTGGAAGATGACATAGGGCGGCACGCCTTGCTCCTTGGCGATTTCGAGGCGCAGCGCGCGAAGCTGCTGCCACAAAAGCTCGTCGGCGCCGGTCGTCGGCTCAGGTTGCGGCGGCGGCGCGCGGCGCCGCCGCGCCTCGGCTTCCTCGGTGCGGAACGCCACCGGCACCTCGCCGCGCAGCACCGCCTTGGCGCTGTCGCCAAGCATGAGGCCGCCATGGCCCTCGACGTCGACGCTCAAGTGACCTTGGGCCACAAGCTGACGGAACACCGAATGCCAGCCGCCTTTGTCGAGCTCGGTGCCGACGCCGAAGGTCTTGAGCTTGTCGTGGCCGAAGCTGCCGATGCGCTCGGTCGCGCGGCCCAGCAGCACATCGACGAGATAGGCCGCGCCGAACCGCTGACCCGTGCGCACCACCGCGGAGAGCGCCTTTTGCGCCGCCACCAGCCCATCCCAGACATGAGCGGGCTTCAGGCAATTGTCGCAATTGCCGCACGGGCCCGGCCGCGTCTCGCCGAAATAGCCCAACAGCACCTGCCGCCGGCAGAGCGCGGTCTCGCAAAAACCCAGAAGCGCGTCGAGCTTCTGGCGCTCGATGCGGCGCTGCCGCTCGTCGATATTGGCGCCCGCAAGCAGCGCGAGGAGCGCCGTGACGTCCGCCATGCCATAGGTCATCCAGGCATCCGCCGGCAGCCCGTCGCGGCCCGCGCGGCCGGTCTCCTGGTAATAGGCCTCGAGCGATTTGGGCGCGTCGAGATGGGCCACGAACCGCACGTTGGGCTTGTCGATCCCCATGCCGAAAGCGACCGTCGCCACCATCACCACGCCTTCATCCTTGAGGAAGCGGTCCTGGTTGCGCTCGCGCATCGCGGGGTCGAGCCCGGCGTGATAAGGCAGCGCCACGCGGCCTTTGCCGCAGAGGAAGGCCGCCACCTCCTCGACCCGCTTGCGCGAGAGGCAATAGACGATGCCGGCATCGGCCGGATGCTCCTCGCCAAGGAAGGCAAGGAGCTGCGCCCGCGGATCGGTCTTGGCGCGGACCCGGTAGCGGATGTTGGGCCGGTCGAACCCAGCCGAGAAGGTCCGCGCCTCGCCGAGTGACAGCTGCGCCAGGATGTCGGCGCGGGTCGGCCCGTCGGCGGTCGCCGTGAGCGCCATCCGCGGCACCCCCGGAAAGCGCGCATGGAGGACCGAGAGCTGACGGTACTCGGGCCGGAAATCGTGGCCCCATTGCGACACGCAATGCGCCTCGTCGATGGCAAAGAGCGCGAGCCTGACGCGCCCCAGAAGCTCGAGGCAGCGCCCCATCAGAAGACGCTCCGGCGCGACATAAAGAAAGTCGAGCCGCCCTTCGAGCGCATCGCGCTCGACCTCGCCCGCCTCGGTTGCCGACAGCGTCGAGTTGAGATAGGCCGCCCGCACCCCCGCCTGCCGCAGCGCATCGACCTGATCCTTCATCAGCGAGATCAGCGGCGAGACCACCACCCCCATCCCGGGCCGCACCAGCGTCGGCACCTGATAGCAGAGCGACTTGCCCCCGCCCGTCGGCATCAGCACCAGCGCGTCGCCCCCAGCGATGGCGTGGCGGACGACCTCTTCCTGCTGGCCGCGGAAGGCCGGATAGCCGAACACCTCCTTCAGCACCCTCAGTGCCGCATCCGACCCCTCCGCCGCCATCGCCCCGCCCGGAAAACGCGACAATTGATAACCGTTGCATCGTACTCGCGGTCCCCTCCCCCGCGAAACCCCGACAAGCAGCCGCCACCAACCCGCCGATATAATGCTTTTTGCGTACGGTTGCAAGAGGGCGTTGCCGATCGACGACGCTTTCCTTACTCTTACTTGTAAGAGTAAGGAGCCTCCATGCGCATCACGTCAAAGGGGCAGGTCACAATTCCGATCGCCATCCGCGAGCGGGCGGGGCTTTTGCCGCACACCGAGGTCGAGTTCAAATTCGATGGCAAGTCGGTGCGGATCGTTCGCGCCGAGGCCGGAAGTAAAGCCAGTCGCGGCGCCCGCATCGTCGCGCATCTGCGCAGACACGGCGGTGATATCCGGATGACGACCGACGAAATCATGGCGCTGACCCGCGGCGAGGAATGACCGACGTTCTGGTCGACAGCAATGTTCTTTTGGACGTCCTCTCCCAGGATTCGGAGTGGCTAGCTTGGTCAGCGACTTCCCTCGAGGTGGCCGCCCGAGATTCCCGCCTCGTCATCAATACAATCATCTTCGCCGAGGTCTCCGTCCGCTATTCGCGGCTGGAAGATGTTGACGACGCGCTGCCCAGATCGTTGTTCGATCGCGAAGCCATTCCCGACGAAGCCGCCTTCCTTGCCGGCAAATCCTACGTGGCGTACCGTCGGCGCGGCGGGACGAGGCAGGCGCCGTTGCCCGACTTCTTCATCGGCGCGCACGCCGCGGTCGCCGGTTACCGGTTGCTGACCCGTGATCCCGCGCGTTATCGCAGCTATTTTCCGAAACTGTCCCTCCTTGCGCCGGAGTGAGCCGATGGACCGACCCCTCGTTGGGCTTCGCGTGCTCGATTTCTCCACCACCATCGCGGGGCCGCACTGCGCGCGGCTCTTGGCCGATCTCGGCGCCGACGTGGTGAAGATCGAGCCACCCGAAGGCGACATGATGCGCACGCGCCTGCCGTTGCGTGATGGCGCCAGCGCCAGCTTCGGACAGTTGAACGCCGGCAAGCGAAGCATCGTGCTGGACCTGAAGCGGGCGGGCGCGGTCGATGCGGCGCGCCGACTCGCGGCGAGTGCCGACGTGCTGGTCGAGAATTATCGCCCCGGCGTGATGGCGCGGCTCGGCCTCGACCATCCGTCGCTGGCGCGCGATAACGAGCGGCTCGTCTATTGCGCGATCTCGGGCTATGGGCAGACCGGACCTTCGGCGCACCTGCCCGCCTATGCGCCCGTGATCCACGCGGCGTCGGGATATGATCTCGCGCATCTTGCGCTGCAGCCGGGCCGGACCGTGCCCGACAATGGCGGCATCTACATCGCCGATGTGCTTGCGGGGACCTATGCGTTCGGGGCCATCATGACGGCGCTTCGTCAGCGCGACGCGACCGGCAAGGGACAGATGGTCGACGTCTCCATGCTCGAGAGCATGCTGAGCCTGACCCTGACCGAGATGCAGGCGGCGCAATTCGCGATGCCCCCGGCCCCGCGCCGGCCGATCTTCGGTCCGCTCGCGACATCGGACGGCTTCGTGATCATCGCGATCGCCAGCGAGCGCACGTTCCAGGCGCTGTCGGAAGCCGCAGGCGCCGACTGGTCGCGCGATCCGCGCTTTTCGCGCTATGCCCAGCGGCGCGCGAACTGGGACATTTTCATCGACTCGGTCGAGGGCTGGACCCGGCAGATGAGCACCGCGGATTGTCTTGCGGCGTTCGCGCGCCACGGCGTTCCGGCCTCGGCCTATCGCACCGTCCGCGAAGCGATGGACGATCCGCAGATTCACCACCGTGACGCGCTCGTCGAGGTGACCGACGCGGCCGGCACGTTCAAGGCGTTGAAGCCGCCGTTCCGGTTGTCCGACGCCGCGGTCGCGACCGGCCCCTGCGCGGCGTCGCTCGGCGAGCACACAGTGACAATCCTGGCCGAGATCGGCCTCACGCCAGAGCAGATTCGTTAGACCCGCGTCGAAACCCTATAACCTCTCCCGGACCGCCGCTTCGGAACCATGCGGGCTGCTT
>Ga0335072_10008935_pt1 | contig 14497 bp, 9 predicted proteins | sample Lox_Sample_21_FD_206725 | JGI IMG/M metagenome (GOLD analysis project Ga0335072, IMG submission 206725) | Soil microbial communities from Loxahatchee National Wildlife Refuge, Florida, United States - Lox_Sample_2.1 | ecosystem: Environmental > Terrestrial > Soil > Wetlands | place: USA: Florida... | reverse complement strand
GGGCTTGCAGCGCGGCCGCGAGTCATGGCTTCGACTAGAGCTGGTAGATGTCGATGCAATAGCGCGGAACGGTGAGCGAGTGGGTCCACGGTCGCGCTCACGGTCTGGCCGTTTGGCGTCTGGGCCCACAGCGGCGATCACGAGCAGGAAAGCACTGGCGGTTTTCCTATCGATGGCAAGCTTGCTCAGGGATTCCAATTGCGGGCAGGCGGCGCCCGCACGGCGCCGTCTGCCAATCGCATACTGCCTGATGTATACGCTTACAATCGATTATGGCGCGACTGGGCGCCCGCCGGGCACAGCTATGTTGCTCCTGGCCGGCACCGGCGAACTCCGAAATGTCGCGGCAGCACCTGAGCGAATGGTACGTGGCGTGGTCGGCGTCCTCGTTCCGGGGAACGCGGACGATTCAAGGCGCGAAATACGCGATCAGGCCGTTTTGGCTTTCTTCGCGGCCCAACGCTTCTTCAACGCATCTACAATCGCCTTGCGGCCGGCGGCGCTAAGCCGGCGTTTGGGCTTTGCCGCCTTAACTTCCACACTCTCGCCGGGCTTGGCCCGGCGGCGCCGTTGTGCCTCGCGCATGTGCTGCAGCGCCTGAGCGCTGAATTTGCGTTTGCTCTTCGCTGGCTTCGATGCCGCCGGAGCTGCCTTTGCAGCATCGTTGAGCATCGTCCGCAATTCCGCGATTTGCCCGTCAATACGGCGCTTCTGATGTTCCAGTCCTTCTATCGCGGCTTCTGCAATTTCTTTCGTCAATGTTGCCATTCGTGCCGTAATTCCCCCGTACAAAACTGTAACATTTGGCAGGGCATCTCGAAACCGGCCAACGGCGGCGGCACAGGACCGGTAACTGCCGTGATACGATCGTTCGGGAATTTCGCCATGCCGACTTGCACTCGCCAGCTTCCGCGGCTCGCTTGGCTCCTCGCGGTACTCGCCTTGCCTGCCAGTTCCGCCGGGCCGCCGGCCGAAACGCTCCTGGTTCCCGGCTTACAGCAGAGCGTGCATATCCTGAAAGACCACTGGGGCATCTCGCACATTTACGCCAGCAGCGAGGCCGATCTGTTTTTTGCCCAGGGCTACAATGTGGCGCGCGACCGGCTCTTCCAACTGGAACTCTGGCGGCGTCAGGCTACGGGCACGGTGGCTGAAATCCTCGGGCCGAAGGAACTCCAGCGCGACATCGGCAACCGGCTATTCCAGTACCGGGGCGACCTGACCCAGGAACTCAACTGGTATCATCCGCACGGAGCGGCCATCGTCGAACGGTTTGTCGCCGGCATCAATGCCTATATCGCGGAGACGCGCCGCAATCCTGCGCTGCTGACGCCGGAGTTTCAGATGCTGGGGATCCGGCCCGGCGAGTGGACGCCAGCGGTGGTCATTTCGCGGTTCAACGGCCTTCTGGGAAATCTTACAGCGGAGCTGAACATGGCGCTCGCCGTCCGCGCCATCGGGGCCGACAGAGTGAAGGACCTGGAGCATTTCCAGCCGGCCAACCCGAGGCTTGACATGGATCCGGCCATCGACGCGTCGCTGCTTTCGAAGGACATTCTCACCCTCTTCAATGCCTTCCGCGAGCCGATCCGGTTCACGCCCGATGAACTGAGCGGGGAAGCCCGCGGTTCGGCCAAGGAACTCGCCGGGTGGATGCCCGGACCGACGGCTCTCGACCTCAGCAGCCGCCAGGTGGATATCGGCAGCAACAACTGGGTGGTAAGCGGGAAGCTTACCACCAGCGGATTTCCGATGATGATGAACGATCCGCACCGCGTTCAGGAAGCGCCGTCTCTCCGCTACTGGGTTCACCTGGTGGCGCCGGGCTGGGACGTGATCGGCGGCGGCGAGCCATCGTTACCCGGGGTGTCCATCGGCCACAACGATTTCGGAGCGTGGGGGCTCACCATCTTCGGCTCCGACGGCGAAGACCTCTACGTATACGAGGTGAATCCCGCGAATCCTTTGGAGTACCAATACAACGGCTCCTGGGAGCCGATGACGATCATCCGGGAGTCGATCCCGGTGAAGGGCCAGCAAGCGGAGAGCGTGGAACTGAAGTACACGCGGCACGGTCCGGTCATCTTTGAAGACAGAACGCACCACAAGGCATACGCGGTACGGGCCGCGTGGCGCGAGATCGGCGGAGCACCCTATCTGGCCAGCCTGCGCATGGACCAGGCGCACAGTTGGCAGGAGTTCGAGGCCGCCTGCAGCTACAGCCGGATTCCCGCCGAAAACATGGTTTGGGCGGACAGGGACGGGAACATCGGGTATCAGGCCGTGGGCATCGCTCCCTTGCGCCCCAACTGGAGCGGTCTCGTGCCGGTGCCAGGCGATGGGCGTTACGAGTGGGATGGTTACTTACCGATTCAGGCGCTGCCTCACGTCCTCAATCCCGAGAAAGGTTTTTTCAATACCTCGAATAACTACCTCATTCCTCCGGGCTGGCCGTACAAGGAGGCCCTGCACTATGTTTGGGCGGATGCCTTCCGGGCCGACCGCGTGGAAGAGTTCCTGCGGTCGGGCCGGATGTTCAGTGTTTCGGACATGGTCGAATTGCAGAACAGCGACCTTTCCATCCCCGCCCGCTCCCTCGTGCCCTTGCTGCGCGACCTGACGATTTCCAATCCGGCTTCGCGGCAGGCGGCCTCGCGGCTGCTGCAATGGGATTACGTGCTGGACAAGGACTCGGCCGCGGCGGGCATATACGAGATGTGGCAGCGCCGATTGCTCGCCAATATGCGGAGCAGCCTGGTGCCCGCTGCAGCGCGCGAGTACATCGGCATGCCGGAACTTACTAAGATGATCGGCTGGCTCGCAGCACCCGACGGACGATTTGGGACCGATCCCATCTCAGGGCGCAATGCCATGCTCGTTCATAGCCTGGACGAAGCGGTCTCGGAACTGACCAGCCGCCTCGGACCGGACATCGACCAGTGGAAGCTCGGCAGTTACCACCACGCCTCCATCCCGCATCCTTTCAGCCGCGCGCTCAAACCGGAGTTACGCGCGAAGTTCGATGTGGGATCACTGCCGCGCGGCGGGGACAGCTATACGGTCACGGCAACCGGCGGAAGCGACAACCAGACCTCCGGCGGCTCGTTCAAAATCATCGTCGATACCGAAGATTGGGACAACTCGTTAGGCTTGAATAATCCCGGCCAGTCCGGCGATGTCGCCAGCGCTCATTATCGCGATCTCTACGAGCTTTGGGCACGGGGAAAGTATTTTCCGATTTTCTACTCGCGATCCAAGGTCGAATCGGTCACCGAGAAGGACTTCGAGTTGCAGCCGGCTTCCGCGCCAGGGCCATCCGGCAAACCGAATCGATAAGTCCCGGACCGGCATTCAACTAAAATTCTTTCCGGTCCGTTGGCCGAATGGTGAAAGCGGGGCAACCAGCCCGTCTGGGGAACATTTTCGGAGACGACATGCCGCAATATGCGTTGCCGATTGAGCTCCCGACAACGTCGAACCGCCGGCAGAGGACGACGCGATGGCGGAGCGACATCCAGCATTTCAGCGGCGTGGAATTTCGAGGATAACCGGCGCATCGCTGCGATGGCCCGCGCCATCGGCGACTGGGAACGGATTGTGCTTCTCCAGGACGCGCTGGTGCAACGGCGCCATCTCCTATCGTGGCTTTGAATCGAGCAGCCGTTGTCGGATGCCGCGGCCACGGCCGCTGCCGAGTCTGCGTAGGCTCGCTTTCACGCACGGGAATTGCCGGCGGAACGAGGGAAGGAGAGGGAGAATGCCGCCGCGTCGACCAGAGGCTAGAAATCCCGGGGAGGGTGAACGCACCACCAAAGGCAGGATGGGTGGGGCGGCGTTGCTATCATGACTTTTCATGGTTGGCAAAATCCTTGACGGCAAATACCGCATCGACCGGCAACTGGGCGCGGGCGGTATGGGAAATGTCTATCTCGCCACGCACCTTGGAACCACGCGCGTGGTCGCGGTGAAGGTGATCGCACCCAAGTGGGCGGCGGATCCGCAATTCCTGGCGCGGTTTCAGCGGGAAGCGCAGGCGTGCGGCCGTCTGCGCCACCTGAACATCGTCAACGTCACCGATTTCGGAATCGCGGCTTCCGGGAGGGTGCAAATCCCGTACCTCGTGATGGAACTGCTGGACGGGCAGACGCTCGCCGATTTCCAGCAGGGGCAAGCGCGGCCGCCGCTGCCTCTGGTTGCGGACCTGCTGGACCAGGTTGCCCTGGCGCTGGAGGAGGCGCACAGCCATGGGATTGTTCATCGCGACCTGAAACCGGAAAACATCTGGCTGGAGCCGAACGGGCGGGGCGGGTACACGGTCAAGGTGCTGGATTTCGGGGTGGCGAAGATGAAGATGACGGGCGACACTCCGCTGCCTCCAGCGCCGGAGGGAGGTGCGCCAGGCACGGGCGGCGATGTGCCCCCGGTGGCGCCGGAATCCGAGACGGTGGTGATGGATGTCCGGCGGGAAAACCCGCCCGCGCCGATGCAATCGGCGGAAGCGGAAACCATCGCCATGGCGCGGGATCCATCCGATCCGTCATCGGGAGCGTTCGCGAGCGACGGCGGCCACACCATGCCGGGAAGCCTGGTGGGTACTCCGGCGTATATGTCGCCGGAACAGGCTTTAGGACTAGAAATCGATTTTCGTTCGGACATTTACAGCCTGGGTGTAGTGGCTTACTCACTGGTGTGCGGCGAACTTCCTTTCACGGGAAAGACCAGCGAGTTGCTCGAATTCCACCGGACTGGCAGCCCCAAGCCGCCGGACAGCGCCAAGAAAGTTCCCCGCGATGTCACGGGGGCGATGCTCGCCGCACTGGCACGCGATCCGGCAAACCGTCCCGCCTCGGCCATGGATTTCGCGCGGAGATTTCATAACGGGGTGGACGCGGAGTTCTTTGCCTTGCGAAGATCCAGGGCATTTCTGTTCCAACACTTCGTCACGTTTGCGTGTTTGATGCTGCCGCTCTACACGGTTCTGCTGTCGGTAATCGCCCTCACCGAGTCTTACGTCCGCAAACATTTTCCGGCATCGGTGTTGAGAACGGCGTTGATCCCGCTGATGGCAGCGGTCCTGCTGATCCTTTCGGACAACGCGCTACGGGCGACGGCGGCGCTCATCGCGATGGACGAGAGGGTCCGGATCCGAAGGTTCATCTCGTGGCGGGTGTTCTGGAGGCTGGTGAAGGCGATGCCTGCGCTGGTGCGCACACAGGCGCGATCGATGTTTTTGTTCGGGTCCGGTTGGCTGGTGCGCGACTGCCTGTGGCCGGTGCTCTGTGTGGTCGAAAACCTGTCCGGGAAGGCGGCCGTGATGCGCTCGCGGAGCTTGATGACCGGCCTGAACTCCGCCGGGCGCGCGCTGGCGATCCGCCACGTGGCGCTGGCGGTGCTGGCGATTGCCGACGTGGTGGAATCGCTGAGCTTCCGGACGGGGAACGGGCACGGGGGGCAGTCGGGCAATGCGGTCTGGTTCCCGATCTTCGCGGTGTTCGCGGCAGCCCCGCTTTACCTGTACGACCGGACCGCGGCGCAGAAGGAGGGTCCGCTGCTGCAATTGAATCGCACGCCGGAAGTGCAGATTACGGCGCGCCCGCTCTCCCTCAGCTCGATGATCTGGCTGGCGGCGGTGGCGATCTACCTGATCTACGAGCCGCTCAAACTGTGGTTCTTCCGCGGGCGATGAGGAAGCACCGCAGCTGCGCTCGCGGCTCTCCGGCATGTCGTACACTGGACGATTGACTCCGCGAGCGAAGGACGACGGCCGGGTCCGTCTACATCCACGATTTTCTTCCCGATACCTTTCCACCCCACGCGACATCGCGGTTTATGTGCCGCCCGGGTACGACGCGGCGGAAGCGCGGTATCCGGTGCTGTATCTGCAGGACGGGCAAAACCTGTTCGACGCGGCGACGGCGTTCGCGGGAAACGAATGGCGGGCGGACGCGATCGCGGACGACGAGATCCGGCGGGGGTGCGTGGAACCGCTGATCATCGTGGGGATCTACAACGCCGGGGTGCGGCGGATTTCGGAATATACGCCGACGCGGGACCGGCGCTCGCGGAAGGGCGGGAAAGCGGAGCGGTACGGGCAGATGCTGGCGCGGGAGGTAAAGCCGCTGATCGATCAGACCTATCGCACGCGCAAGGGGCCGTACGATACGGGAGTGGGCGGGTCGTCGCTGGGCGCGCTGGTGTCGCTGGTGGCGGGACTTCGCTATCCGCGGGTGTTTGGGAAACTGGCGCTGATGTCGCCCTCGGTGTGGTGGGACGAGCACTCGATTCTTTCGCTGATCGACGCGTGGAAGCCTGCGGGTTCCCGCTGCGTGTGGCTGGATACGGGGACGGCGGAGGGAAGCAATCCGGCGAAAGTGGTGGCGGACGCGCGCCTGATGCGCGATGCGCTGGCAGCGAAGGGGATGACACTTCATTACGAGGAAGCGCCGGGACACGAACATAACGAAGGAGCGTGGAGCGCGCGGTTCGGGGCGGTGCTGGAGTATCTGTTTCCGGCCCGGGGGCGGGGAGCTGCGCGCGGATAGGGACGTAGCCGCAGGCGACCACGGAGAGGGACCTGGTGAGCACCTCGCTGTCGCCGAGGTTGTGTTCGACGAATCCTTCGGCGAAGATCGCAGGTGGGATCGGATGCCCGGCGGAGCGAACCGAGAAAGTCGCGCGCCTGGCGGGCGATCAGCCAGAGGATCGCGGCGAGCGCGAAGATGCCGCGTTCGGCGGCGTACTGCAAATAGATGTTATGTAAGTGGCCGTACCAGCCGCGCGGCAGCGGGCGAGGGATGTAGCGGTCAAACTGGGCGGCGATTTCTTCGGGTCCGAGGCCCAGCCAGGGGTGAGCTTTGACCATTTCCCAACCGACCGGCGGCACAAAGCGCGATGCGCGCGGGAATCGAAATCGCCGTGGAGGGCGACGGCTGGGACGGCGCGCCGGCGACCTGGAAGTGAAGGCGGGACTGCTGAACTGCTGGGCGCAGCGGCGGAACTGGAGGGCGACAGTGCGGTGGTACATGGAAGGGCTGGCGATGATGAACACGGAGCGGTTCGAACGGGCGGCGGATTTTCTGGACGAGGCATGCCGCGCGGACGTGCCACAATAGGCTCAATATGTCGATACGCACCCGGCGGGATTTCGAAAAGCTTCGCGCTATCGGGCGGATTGTCCGGGAGACGCTCGACCGCACGGCGGCGGCGGTCCGGCCGGGGATCACGACGGGCGAGCTCGATCGCATCGGCGCGGACGTGCTGGCGAGCCGCGGAGCCGAGCCGGCGCCGCCGAAAGTCTACGGATTTCCGGGGGCGCTGTGCATCAGCGTGAACGACGAGGCGATCCATGGAATTCCGGGGGAGCGGGCGTTGGCGGCGGGCGATCTGGTGAAACTCGACCTGGTGGCGGAGAAGGACGGGTATTTCGCGGACGCGGCGGTGACGGTGGCGGTGGGAGAGGCGAGCGCGGCAGCGAAGGCGCTGGCGCGGTGCGCGGAGAGCGCGTTTCAGCTGGGCGCACGGGAAGCGCACGCGGGAAATCGCGTGTACGACATCGGTCGCGCGGTGGAGCGCGAGACGCTGCGCTGCGGTTTCCGGGTGTTGCGCGGGCTGTGCGGGCACGGCGTTGGGCGGACGATTCACGAAGCGCCGAGTGTCCCGAACTATTACGACCCGCGGTGCCGGGACCGGCTGCACGAGGGGCTGGTGATTACCATCGAGCCGATCATCGCGGTGAGCTCGAGCGTGGGCGAAGTGCAGGCGGACAAGTGGACAATCCGGACGGCGGACCGAAGTTTGTCGGCGCACTTCGAGCACACGGTGGTAGTGACGAAGGGGGCTCCAATTATACTGACGGCGGCGTGACGGCGGTCCCGGTTCCCGGCAGGGAACGCCTCACGGCAGCGGGTGTAAGCCCCGGCCCTCATCGATCAGCAGTCTCTGGTTTGCCTTGACGCCCTGGAAGCGCTGCTTTGCGCCGCTCGGCCAGTCTACTTCCACCGTGGCCGACGCGTCGGGGCCCAGCCCGAAGGTCAGCGCGAGATCGCTCTGCGAGCAGTAACTCGAACCGCTATGCACGGTTTCCCATTGCCTGCCGCCGGCGGATTCGACTCGCACCACCGCGCCGATGCCATCGCGATTGGATTTGGTTCCCGCGAGGCGCACGCTCAGCCAGTGGTTTCGATTCCCTCCGTCGTTGCGGAGCAGGAGCGCGGGACCGTTATTGGTGGAAATAAGCACATCGAGGTCGCCATCGTGGTCGAAATCGGCATACGCCGCTCCGCGCGCCACGATGGGCCTGGCAAAGGCCGCACCCACCTTGGAACTGACGTTTTCGAAGTGTTTACCGCCCAGGTTGCGAAATAGCAGCGGCGGCTCGGCGTAGCTGACTTTCGGCTGCACGCGGGCGATCTGATCCTCTATGTGGCCATTGGCGGCGAAGATGTCCGGATAGCCGTCGAGGTCGTAATCGAAGAAGAACGCGCCGAACGTCAGGGAATACAAACTGTCGCGGCCGACGGGCGACTGCGGCGCTTCATCGGCGAACAGGCCGCTGCCTTCGTTGTGATAGAGGGCGAGCATCTGGTTGGAGAAATTGCCCACGAGGAGCGACGGGCGGCCGCTGCGGTCATAATCGGCGGCGTCGGCCCCCATGGCGCCGCGGGCAGTCCCATCCTCTCCGTAGGCCACGCCCGCGAGCACGCCTTCTTCCTTAAAGGAACCGTCGCCCAAGTTGCGGTAGAGCTTATTCGATTGCGTGTCGTTGGCCACGAAGATATCGGGCCAGCCGTCGCCGTTGTAATCCAATATGGCCACTCCGAGCGACTTGCTGCCGGTATCGCCCAACCCCGCCTTCGCGGCCACATCCTCAAACCGGCCGTTCCCCAGATTGCGATACAATCGCGCACGGACGCCTTTGTAAGCATCCGGCGTGCAATAGGATTTCGTCTTGCCATCGAGCGAGCAATACTTGTCACCCTTCTCGCTCCACTCCACATAGTTGGCCACGAAGAGATCCAGCCTGCCGTCGCGATCATAGTCGAGCCACGCGGCACTGGTGCCGAAATTGGCGTTTTGGATTCCGGCCTGGCGGGTCACATCGCGGAACTTGCCGTCGCCCTCGTTGTGGAACAGGCGATCGCCTTCGAGCGCGGTAATGTAAACGTCGTCGCGGCCATCGTTATCGTAATCGCCGATGGCCACGCCCATGCCGTACATTTCGACGTCGAGCCCGCTACCTTTGGTCACGTCGGTGAAGGTCCCGTTGCGATTGTTATGGTAGAGCGCGGGGGTGGTGTGGCGCCCGCCGGGATTAAAATCGCGCCCGTTCACGAAGAGAATGTCGGGCCAGCCGTCGCCGTCGAAGTCGAAAAAGGCGCACCCGGAGCCGGTGGTTTCCGGCAGGTATTTCCTGCCCGAGTGGCCGGCATTGTGGACGAAATGAATTCCCGCCTGGGCGGTAACGTCGGAAAACTGCACCGGAATTCCGGGGGTCGGATTGGCGGCCCATGCCCCCACGGCGCAAATGAGCGCGATCCTTGGGACCTGACTGAAACTCTCTGAGTTCGTTTCCGGAGGATACAATCCCGGCCTCCGGCGCGGCAATAATGGAAATGTACTATACAAGAAGCTAGGAGCCAGGAGCTAGAAGAAAGACGCCTCCTGCGCGGTGGTTGCCGCAAGAATTTCGTGAGAAGAGGCCGCACTCCGACATTTCGCCTGCTGGCGGGGCTCGCCGTAACCCTGTCCGCGGTGGCCGTCTATTCCGCCTATACGGTTTACCAACTGCGCGCGCTCGAACGGCTGCAAACCGCCACCATCGACCGCAATCGCACCGACTCCCTGCTGCTCCTGCGCATCCAGAAGAACCTGAACGACGCCGCGCTGCTCCTGCGCGATATGCTCGACCAGACGGAAGGCTACCCTCTCACGGCGTTTCACGCTCCGCTTGCCCGCATCCACACGGATCTCGACGATGCGATGGAAAAAGAGGCGAAATTTTCCACTGGAAACCCCGAGAACCGCGCTTATCTGGCCGGCCGAATGACGGATTTCTGGAGATCGATGGACTCGGTTTTCGCGATCGCGGAGAACGGACAGACCAAAAAAGCCGAGGAGCTGATCCGCGTCTCGATTCAGGACCAGTTGAAGTCGCTGAGCAACGCGGTTTCCCGGCTGCTGGTTCAGAACAACGAAAGCGAAGAGCGGGCGGCAGAAGATACGCGCACCATCTACCAGCGCTCCGAGCGCAACGTTTACATTTTTCTGACCGCGGTGCTGATCGTGGTGGTGCTCACCAGCATTTACCTGTTCGACTACAACCGGCGCATGTTCGACCACGTGGAGGAGCTTTCCAATCTGCGCAGCGAGCTGGCGCAGCAGCTCATCACCACCCAGGAGAACACGTTCCGGTCCCTTTCGCGCGAGCTCCACGACGATTTCGGCCAGATTCTCACCGCCATCGGCGCCATGCTGGCGCGCGCCCAGCGCCGGACTCCGGCCGAGGCCGGCGTGGACAAGCAGGACTTGCGCGAGATCCAGCAAGTGACACAGGACACGCTGGAAAAAGTCCGCTCGCTTTCGCAGTCGCTTCACCCGGTGATCCTGGAAGATGCCGGCTTCGAAGGCGCCATCGACGTCTATCTGCCGGCGTTCGAGAAGCAGACCGGCATCGCGGTGCAGTATGAAAGGAGCGGGACGAGCCGCGATCTGGACCGGGCGGTGGCCACTCATCTGTATCGCGTCTTGCAGGAGGCGCTCAACAACGTGGTGCGCCATTCCCAATCGCCCTCGGCGCAGGTGCGCCTCAATTACACTACCGACGCGGTAGTGCTGGAAGTGGAAGATCGCGGCGTCGGGTTAGGCAAAGCGGTCGGAAGAGGGATGGGCCTGGTTTCCATGCGGGAGCGCGCCGAACTGGTGAACGGCCGCGTGGAATTCCTCCCGGCGGAAGGCGGCGGCACGCTGATCCGCATGACGGTACCGGCCGCCGTAGTATAAAGGAACTTAGCGCATGTCGAACCCCCTAACCGTTCTGCTGGTGGACGATCACAGCCTGGTGCGGCGCGGCTTTCGCCGCCTGCTCGAGGAAGATGCCGGCATCTCGGTGGTGGGCGAGGCCAGCGACGGGCACGAAGCGGTGGCCGAGGCCGAGCGCCTGAAGCCGCAGGTGGTGGTGATGGACTTCGCGCTGCCGAGCATGAACGGCGCCGTGGCAGCGCGCAATATTCTGAAATCCTGCCCGGAGACCGCGGTGATCATGCTCAGCATGCACTCCGACGCATCCTACGTGCGCACATGCCTGGAAGCGGGCGCCAAGGGCTACCTTCTGAAAAACGCCATGGACCTGGAACTGGTGCAGGCCGTTAAGCGGGTGGCGGCGGGCGAATGCGTGCTCGACCCGCGATTGGGGTCGCTGGCGACGCAGCCGTCGGAGCAACCGATGCTCACGACGCGCGAGCTCGAGGTGCTGCAACTGATCGTGAATGGCCGCTCCAATAAGGAAATCGCGACGATGCTGGGCGTCAGCGCCAACACGGTGGCCGTGCACCGCGCCAATATCATGCAGGCGATGGGGATTCACAATACCGCGGAGCTGGTGGTATGCGCCATCCGCCAGGGGTTAGTGAGCATTTCGTGAACCGGCGGCGTTTCCTCGGCGGCGCACTGGCTGGTTTGTGCCGGCCGCTGGCGGCGTCGGCGCCGGCGGCGCTCGGCTTTTCGTTCACCGACATCACCGGCCCGGCAGGCATCGACTTCCATCACAACAGCGGCGCTTTCGGCGCGAAATACCTGCCCGAGACGATGGGACCGGGTTGCGCGTTCTTCGATTACGACAACGACGGGTGGCTCGACATCCTGCTGGTAAACGGCATGGACTGGCCCGATCACAAGCATCAGCGCAGCCTCCTGAAGCTCTACCGCAACAATCGCAACGGAACATTCACCGATGTCACCGACCGCGCCGGACTGGCGGTGGAAATGTACGGGATGGGAGTCGCGGTCGCCGACTACAACAACGACGGCCTTGCCGACATCCTCATTACGGCGGTGGGCCAAAGCCGCCTGTTCCGCAATATGGGAAACGGCAAGTTCCTGGACGTAACGGAGAAATCCGGACTCGGCGGGCGGAAAGGATTCAGCACTTCCGCGCTATGGTTCGACTACAATCGCGATGGACTGCTCGATCTGCTGATCTGCAATTACGTGAAGTGGTCGCCCGAGCTGGACGTCTTCTGCAGCGTGGACGGCAAGCGCAAATCGTACTGCACGCCGGAAGCGTACCACGGCGATACGTGCTGGCTTTACCGCAATCGCGGCAACGGCACGTTCGAGGACGTCACGGCCAAGAGCGGCATCTTCGACCCGACTTCGAAATCGCTGGGAGTGACGCTGGTGGATTACGATCACGATGGCTGGCCGGACATCCTAGTAGCCAACGACACGCAACCGAACAAGCTTTATCGCAACCTGCGCAACGGCACGTTCGAGGACGTGGGAGTGCGCGCCGAAATCGCATTCAGCGAGGACGGCAAGGCGCGCGCCGGCATGGGGATCGATGCGGCCGATTTCGACAACTCGGGCGTGGAAGGGATCGCCATCACCAACTTCGATAACGAGATGATCGCGCTGTACCGGCCGTCGAAATCAGGAGTTTATAAAGATATCGCGATGGGCTCCGGGGTGGGGCAGGCCTCCCGCGACAGCCTCGGGTTTGGCTGCTCCTTCCTGGATATCAATCTCGACGGGCGGCTCGACCTGGTAGCGGTGAACGGGCACATCGATGAAACGGTGCGGCAGATCCACGGCCACACCGGCTACCAGCAGCCTCCGCACCTGTTCCTGAATCGCGGGAACGACCGGTTCCAGGACGTGGCGTCGCAGGTAGGCGGAGGGTTCGCCGATCCCAAAGTAGCGCGCGGCCTGGCGTACGGGGATTTCGACCGCGATGGCGATCTCGATTTGCTGCTCACCACGAATCACGGTCCGGCGCATTTGTACCGCAACGACGTCGCGCCGGGTGTGCATTCGCTGCGGCTGAAACTCCTCGGCACGAAATCCAACCGGGACGCCATCGGGTCGATGGTGCGGCTGACGACAGCGGACGGGACGCAATCGCGCATGGTGAAGACGGGATCGAGCTACCTGTCGCAGTCCGAGCTGACGCTTACCTTCGGACTCGGGCCGCGCGATTCCGCCGCCAGGATCGTGGTGGAATGGGCCAGCGGAGCGGTGCAGGAATTCGGCAAAACAACCGCCGGCGCGTACGAGTGTACCGAAGGCGGGCAATTGCGCAAACTGGTGTGAGTGCGTGGAGTGGAATCCGGCTTGCATGCAAAGACCGGAAGACTCCAGGCATGGGTTACATCTGTGTTCACAACCACTTTTATCAGCCTCCCCGGGAAAATCCCTGGCTGGAGGCCGTAGAACAGCAGGATTCCGCTTACCCATATCACGATTGGAACGAGCGGATCACGGCGGAATGTTACGCGCCGAACTCGGCCTCGCGCATTCTGGACGGAGAAGGGCGAATTACCGACATCGTAAACAACTATTCGCGAATCAGCTTTAATTTCGGCCCCACGCTGCTTTCGTGGCTGCAAATATCCGCGCCGCAAATCTATCAGGCAGTCCTGGATGGCGACCGCGAGAGCCAAGGGCGCTTCGGCGGGCATGGTTCGGCGCTGAGCCAGGCTTACAATCACCTGATCATGCCGCTGGCCAATTCGCGCGACAAGGTAACCCAGGTGATTTGGGGGCTGTGTGACTTTGAGCACCGATTCGGGCGCAAGCCGGAGGGGATGTGGCTGCCGGAAACGGCCGTCGACATCGAGTCGTTGGAGATTCTTGCGCAGCATGGAATAAAATTCACCATTCTGGCGCCCCGGCAAGCTAAAAGAGTGCGCAAGATCGGCGGCCGCAACTGGCGGGATGTAAACTCCGAGCAAATCGACCCGACGATGGTGTACCGGTTGCGCCTGCCCTCGCGCCGCACCATCAACCTGTTCTTTTACGACGGACCAATTTCGCGCGGAGTGGCGTTCGAGCACCTTCTCGACAATGGCGAACGATTCGCCCAAAGGCTGCTGGGCGCTTTCAACGAGGAGCGGGAATGGCCGGAACTGGTGAACATCGCTACCGATGGCGAGACGTACGGGCATCACCACCATCACGGCGAGATGGCCCTGACTTACGCGCTGGAATATATAGAGTCGAAACAACTGGCTGAAATCGTCAACTACGCCGAGTATCTGGAGCGGCACCCTCCCACGCACGAAGTAGAGATTTTCGAAAACAGCTCCTGGAGCTGCGTACACGGCATCGAGCGATGGCGGTCGGATTGCGGCTGCAACGCCGGACACGCCGGCTGGAACCAGGCATGGCGCGGGCCGCTGCGCAACGCCATGGATTGGCTCCGCGATCAACTCGCGCCGCAGTTCGAGGCCAAGGCGCGGGAATTTCTGAAGGACCCGTGGGAAGCGCGCAACGACTATATCGG
>Ga0335072_10008934_pt1 | contig 14497 bp, 14 predicted proteins | sample Lox_Sample_21_FD_206725 | JGI IMG/M metagenome (GOLD analysis project Ga0335072, IMG submission 206725) | Soil microbial communities from Loxahatchee National Wildlife Refuge, Florida, United States - Lox_Sample_2.1 | ecosystem: Environmental > Terrestrial > Soil > Wetlands | place: USA... | reverse complement strand
GGGTGACCGACCACCTGGCCGCCGATGACCGCGAGGCGCTCGGCATGGTGCGGTCGATCATCGGCACGCTGGCGCCGCGGGCCGAGCGCCCCTGGGACGTGGCGGCGGCCGAGGAACCGCTGTACGACGCCGGCTCGCTGTACGGGGTGGTGCCCCCAGACCCGCGGACCCCGTACGACGTGCGGGAGGTGATCGCGCGGATCACCGACGGCTCGCGGTTGGCCGAATTCAAGGCGGAGTACGGGGCGACGCTGGTGACCGGGTTCGCCCGGATCTACGGGCACCCGGTCGGGATCATCGCCAACAACGGGATCTTGTTCAGCGAGTCCGCGCTGAAGGGGGCGCACTTCATCGAGCTGTGCGACCAGCGGCGGGTGCCGCTGGTGTTCCTGCAGAACATCACCGGGTTCATGGTCGGGCGGCAGTACGAGGCCGGCGGCATCGCCAAGCACGGGGCGAAGATGGTCACCGCGGTCGCCTGCGCCCGGGTACCCAAGCTGACCGTGGTGATCGGCGGCTCGTTCGGCGCCGGGAACTACGCCATGTGCGGCCGGGCCTACTCCCCCCGGTTCCTGTTCATGTGGCCGAACGCCCGGATCTCCGTGATGGGCGGCGAGCAGGCCGCCAGCGTGCTGGCCACGGTCCGCGGCGACCAGCTGTCCGCCAGCGGCGACCCGTGGTCCGCGGCCGAGGAAGAGGCGTTCAAGAAGCCCATCAGGGACCAGTACGAATCGCAGGGCAACCCGTACTACTCCACCGCGCGGCTGTGGGACGACGGGGTGATCGACCCGGCGGACACCCGGCGGGTGCTCGGGCTGTCCCTGTCCGTCGCGGCCAACGCGCCGCTGTCCCCCGTCGGCTACGGCGTGTTCCGGATGTGAGGGCAGAGTTCGTGTTCAGCAAGGTGCTTGTCGCCAACCGGGGCGAGATCGCGGTGCGGGTGATGCGGACGCTGCGCTCGCTCGGCATCGCCAGCGTGGCGGTGTACAGCGACGTGGACGAGTCGGCCGCGCACGTTCTGGTGGCGGATGAGTCTTTTCGCCTGGGAGCCGCGGCGGCGGCCGAGAGCTACCTGAACATCGACAGGATCGTCGCCGCGGCGCAGGCCTGCGGGGCGGAGGCGGTGCACCCGGGGTACGGATTCCTCGCCGAGAACGCCCGCTTCGCGCAGGCCTGCCTGGACGCGGGGCTGGTGTTCATCGGGCCGCCCCCGTCGGCCATCCTCGCGATGGGCGACAAGATCGCGGCGAAGGCCGTGGTGGCCGCCGCGGGCGTGCCGGTGGTGCCCGGGTCGGGAGCGCCCGGCATGTCCGACACTGAGCTCACCTCCAGCCTGAACGAATCGTGGTTCCCCGTCCTCATCAAGCCCTCCGCGGGGGGCGGCGGCAAGGGCATGCGCGTCGTCTCCTCCCCCGCTGAACTGCCCGAGGCGCTGGTCTCCGCCCGGCGGACGGCGGTCGCCGCGTTCGGAGACGGAACGCTGCTCGTCGAGCGGTACGTGCCGGTGCCCCGGCATATCGAGATCCAGGTGCTGGCGGACTCCCACGGTCAGGTGATCCACCTCGGGGAGCGGGAGTGCTCCCTGCAGCGGCGGCACCAGAAGATCATCGAGGAGGCGCCGTCGCCGCTGCTGTCGGCCGCGCAGCGCGCCTCGATGGGGTCCGCCGCCGTCGCCGCCGCGCGGTCCGTCGGGTACACCGGGGCCGGCACCGTGGAGTTCATCGTGGCGGGGGAGGCGCCGGACGACTTCTTCTTCATGGAGATGAACACCCGGCTTCAGGTCGAGCACCCGGTCACCGAGCTCGTCTACGGGCTTGACCTGGTCGAGTGGCAGCTGCGGGTGGCGGCCGGCGAGGCGTTGCCGTTCGGTTCCTGCGACCTGCCGATGAACGGGCACGCGGTGGAGGCCCGGGTGTACGCCGAGGACCCGGCCCGGGGGTTCCTGCCGACCGGCGGCACGGTGCTCGGGCTGCGGTCACCGTCCGGCACTGGGGTCCGCGTGGACTCTGGCCTCGCTCCCGGTGTGACCGTGACCAGCGACTACGACCCGATGCTGGCCAAGGTGGCGGCCTGGGGCCCGGACCGGGCGGCGGCGCTGCGGCGACTCGACGCAGCGCTGGCCGGCACGACGGTGCTCGGCGTGGGGACGAACGTGGCGTTCCTGCGTGACCTGCTCCGCGACCCGGACGTCCAGGCAGGACGCCTCGATACGGGACTCGTCGAGCGGATCGCGGGCGCAGACCTGGCGGCGGGCTCGGGCGATCATGAGCTGGCAGGCACCGGCGCGCCCGACGGCTCCCTGACCGCGGAAGCCGAGGCCCTGGCGGGGGCGGCGCTGGCGCGGATGCTCGCGCTTGAGCCGGCCGGGCCGGTCACCGACCCGTGGGGCATTCCCGACGGATGGCGGCCGGGCGAGGCGGCCTGGACGCGGTTCCGGCTGTCGCACGGGCCGGGGACGGAGACCGAGGTCCGGGTGCGCGGGCTGGCGTCGGCGGGCGCGGAGGTCGTAGTCGGGGACGGCGAGCCCGCGACGGCCCGCGCGCGGTTCAGTCCGGCCCGCCCGGCTGGCGACGGCACCGACCTCGTGCTCACCTACGAAGACAGGACGGTCGGCTTCGCGTACGCGGCCGACGGAGAAACCACCTGGCTGGGCCGGGACGGGCAGGCGTGGGCGGTCACCGAGGTGCCGCCGGAGACGCTGCGCGGCGAACGGGCGGGCGCCGCCGACGGAACCGTCCGCTCCCCTATGCCGGGCACGATTATGGCCGTGCACGTGTCCCTGGGTGAGGCGGTCGCGGCCGGACAGCCGGTCCTCGTGGTCGAGGCGATGAAGATGGAGCACACGGTGACCGCGCCGCTCGACGGCACGGTGACCGACCTGACCGCGAAGGCCGGCCAGCAGGTCCGGATGGACGAGACGCTGGCGGTTATCCACCCAGGCCCCGCATAGGCAGACCGGGGCGGCGGGCCGGTCTCGCCGCAGAGAGGAGCTGGCAGCAGATGCTCAGCTACAAGCTTGACGACGAGCATGAGGACCTGCGCAAGATCGTCGAGGAGTTCGCCCGTGACGTCGTAGCGCCGGTCATCGGCGGCCTGTACGAACGGGGCGAGTTCCCGTACGAGATCGTGGCGCAGATGGGCCGGATGGGCCTGTTCGGGCTGCCGGTGCCGGAGGAGTACGGCGGCATGGGCGGGGACTACCTCGCCCTGTGCCTGGCCCTGGAGGAACTGGCCCGGGTGGACTCCTCGGTCGCGATCACCCTGGAGGCCGGGGTCGGCCTGGGCATCATGCCGATCTGGCGGTTCGGCACCGAAGCCCAGAAGCGGCAGTGGCTGCCGGGCCTGTGCGCCGGCCAGACGCTGGCCGCGTTCGGGCTGACCGAGCCCGGGGGCGGCACGGACGTGGCCGGGGCGATGCGGACCCGGGCCCGGCTTGAGGACGGCCAGTGGGTGATCGACGGGTCCAAGTCGTTCATCACCAACTCCGGCACGTCGATCACCGCCGTCGTGGGGGTCGCCGCGGTCACCGGGACCCGCCAGGACGGCAAGCCGGAGATCTCCACGATCCTGGTGCCGTCGGGGACGCCCGGGTTCACCGTCGCGCCGAAGTACTCCAAGGTGGGCTGGGCCTGCTCGGACACGCACGAGCTGGCGTTCTCCGGCTGCCGGGTGCCGGAGGGCAACCTGCTCGGCGGGCGCGGCCGCGGCTACGCCCAGTTCCTGCGGACGCTGGATGAGGGGCGGGTCGCGATCGCCGCGCTGTCCACCGGGCTGGCGCAGGGGTGCGTGGACGAGTCACTGGCCTACGTCCGGGAACGGCAGGCGTTCGGCGGCCCGATCGGCCGGTTCCAGGCGCTGCAGTTCAAGATCGCCGACATGGAGGTGCGCACCCACAACGCGCGCCTGGCCTGGCGGCACGCGGCGGCGAAGATGCTGGCCGGCGAGCCGTTCAAGAAGGAAGCGGCGATCGCGAAGCTGACCGCCTCCGACGCCGCGATGGACAACGCGCGGGACGCGACGCAGATCTTCGGCGGCTACGGGTTCATGAACGAGTTCGCGGTCGGCCGGTTCTACCGGGACGCGAAGATCCTCGAGGTCGGCGAGGGAACCTCGGAGGTACAGCGCATGCTGATCGCACGGGAACTGGGGCTGCACGCCTGATACGCGTCAATTTGATGCAGTGATCAAGTCGTATCGCGGGAACAATTGGCGTCATAGTCCGGCAACAAGGAGGTTGGCCCGCGATGAAGGTCAAGGCCGCGGTACTGCACGATGTCAAGACCCCCTTCGAGATCACAGAACTCGACCTGGACGGACCCGGCGCGGGCGAGGTGCTCATCCGCTACGTCGCCGCCGGGCTGTGCCACTCTGACCTGCACCTGACCGACGGCGACCTGCCGCCCCGGTTCCCGATCGTCGGCGGGCACGAGGGCGCCGGGATCATCGAGGAGGTCGGGCCCGGCGTCACCAAGGTCAAGCCGGGCGACCACGTGGTTTGCTCGTTCATCCCGAACTGCGGCGTCTGCCGCTACTGCGCGACCGGCCACTCGAGTCTGTGCGACATGGGCGCCACCATCCTTGTCGGGTCGTTCCCCGACGGCAGCTTCCGGTTCCACTCCGGCGGTACCGACTACGGGCAGATGTGCATGCTCGGCACGTTCGCCGAGTACGCGACGATCTCGGAGCACTCGGTGGTCAAGGTGGACGAGAGCCTGCCGCTCGAGACCGCAGTGCTCGTCGGCTGCGGCGTGCCGACGGGCTGGGGCACCGCGGTCTACGCGGGCGACGTGCGGGCGGGGGACACCGTGGTGATCTACGGGATCGGCGGGATCGGCATCAACGCCGTCCAGGGCGCGAAGGAAGCCGGGGCGAAGAACGTGGTCGTCGTCGACCCGCTCGAGTTCAAGCGGGAGACGGCGCTGCAGTTCGGTGCCACGCACGCGTTCGCGGACGCGGGCACGGCGCAGGCCGCCGTCGTCGAGATGACGCGCGGCCAGGGCGCGGACAAGGCGCTGGTGACCGTGGGTATCGTCGATGAGGACGTCATCTCGGCCGCGTTCGACGTGGTCGGCAAGGGCGGCGTGGTCGTCGTCACCGGGCTCGCCAACCCGGCCAAGCTGACCGTGCACGTGTCCGGCGCGGTGCTGACCCTGTTCGAGAAGACGATCAAGGGCAGCCTGTTCGGGTCGGGTAACCCGCAGCGCGACATCATCAAGATGCTCGACCTGTACCAGGACGGGAAGCTCAAGCTCGACGAGCTTGTCACGTCGCGGTACTCGCTGGACCAGGTCAACCAGGGGTATGCGGACCTGGTGGCCGGCAAGAACATCCGGGGCGTGGTCGTGCACGGCCGGTAGGCGCCGGGCGTCGCGAGGCGTCCGGGCGGGGGCGGGTCCGCCGCCGCCCGGACGAGCGGCTAGCCCTTGCGGAAGCTAGCGCCTGCGGAAGCTAGCGCTCGAGGAAGTCAGCCAGGTCGGCGGCCAGGCTGGCTAGTGCCCCGGCGGTGAAGCCTCCGGCGTCGAGGGGCTGGACGACCACGTGGTCGGCGCCCGCGTCCAGGTGCGCCTGCACGCGCTCACGGAGCGCCGCGGCGCCGTTCGGGATGACCTGGGAGATCAGCCGGTCGCTGCCGGTGCCCTCGAGATCGGCGGGCCCGAAGCCGAACCTTTCCAGGTTCCTCGTGTAGTTCGGCAGCTTCAGATAGCGGCTGGCGTAGGTGCGGGCGGTGGCCGCGCCCTGCGCCGGGTCGCTCGCCAGCGTGACGGCTAGTTCGGGGATCAGCAGCGGGTCCGGGCCGAGCGCCTCCCTGGCGAACTTCGTGTGCTCCGGCGTGGTGAAGTACGGGTGCGTGCCGAGGGACTGGTCGCGGGCGAGCTCGAGCGCCTTCGGGCCGAGTGCGGCGATCACGATCGGGGGCAGCTGGCGGTCCCCGCCGTGCTCCGAGGGGTGGTCAAGCTCGTCGAGGAACTTCTCCAGCTTCCTGAGCGGGCGCTGGTAGACCTGGCCCGTCCCTTCGACGAGGGGTGCATGGCTCACGCCGAGGCCGAGGATGAACCGGCCAGGGTAGTCCGCGTCGAGAGCTTCGGCCGCGGCGCGAAGCTCGGCGGGCTGCCACGTCCAGACGCTGGCGATGCCGGTCGCCACGATCAGCCGCTCGCTGCCGGCCAGCTGCGCCCGCAAGCGCGCGAACGCCGCCTGGTCGGGGTTGCCGCCGCCCACCCAGACCGAGGTGAACCCGGCCCGCTCGATGGCCGCGGCGGAAGCCACGGGGTCCACGCCGATCCGTTCCGGCGGGGGCATCCAGATCCCTATGCGGCCGAGCCGCGAGCGCAGTTCATTCGTCGTCATGCTCACGTCATCTCTCCCGGGCGGCAATTCATTCCCGCACGGGGGACATGGGGCCGCGAACCCGCACCGGGGGCGGCGGGCAGTCTCCTCTTCGTGACGAACCGGGGAAACCCTGACGGCTAGCGGGTGGGTGCGGGGGGAAACCCTGATGACCGCCCGGCGCCTTCGATGGCAAACTCACGGTATGGCCGCTGAGGTGCCGGGGACGCTCGTCGGGACGGGACGGAGCGCCGACGTATATGACATCGGGGACGGGCGGGTGCTCCGCCGGTACCGGGACGGGCGAGATGCCCGCTGGGTCGACAACGAGGCTCAGGTCATGGTGCACGCCCGCACCGGTGGCGTGCCGGTGCCCGAGGTATTCGACGTCTCCGGTACTGACATCGTGATGGAGCGGGTGACGGGCCCGACGATGCTCGACTTTCTCGCCCGCCGGCCGTGGACCGTGCGCGCTCAGGCCCGGCTGCTCGCGCGGCTGCACGAACTCGTCCATCAGGTGCCGGCGTCTGGCCTGAACGGGACCCTGCGGCCGTACCCGCCCGGGGAGGCCACGCCAGAAGACAGCGACGTGCTGCTGCACCTGGACCTGCACCCGCAGAACGTGATCCTCACGGCAAAGGGCCCGGTGATCATCGACTGGGAGGGCGCGGCCCGCGGTCCGGCTGCCGCTGACCTGGCGATGACCTGGGTGATCATCGGCTTCTCGGACATACCGCTGCCGCCCGTCCAGGCGGCCGCCGCGCGGGGCGTGCAGACGGCCCTCACGCGCTCGTTCGTGCGCGCCGCGGGGCCGATCGACGAGACGTCGCGGCGGGCCGCGATCCGCCGGCGGCTCGCCGACCCGCACCTGCTGCCGTCTGAAGCGAACCGCCTGGAGCGGCTGGCGCCCGCCCCGCGGCCGGCCGGGACGAGTGCCTGAGGATCGCGCGGGAGTCCGGTGCGGGCTTACCTAATTCAGCAAACTCCTACGGGACCAGCAGGCGGCGCAGGAGTTCCTCGACCGCCGTGCGGCCCGACGCCACCGCCGCTCCCGAGTCCGGCGCCCGGGCGATGACCAGGACGATCTCGTCAAGCGCGGCCAGGATCATGTGGGCGAAAGGGGTGACGAGTTCCGGCGGCAGGTGACCGCCGTCGCTGACCGCCTGGAGCATGCCCCGCATGGCGCCGAGCGTGCGCCCGTCATCCATGGTCCGCCATCGCTCCCAGCCGAGCACCGACGGCGCGTCAACCAGCAGGATCCGCTGGATGACCGGGTCGCCGGCCAGGTCAATCCAGGCCACCGCGGCGGTGTGCAGCGCGTCGAGGGGGTCCGTGCGGTCGCTGATGGTCTCGGTGAGCTCCACCGTGATGCGGTCGGATACGGCCTGGACGACGGCCTCGAACAGGGCTTCCTTCCCGGCGAAGTGGTGATAGAGCGCGCCGCGGCTGACGCCCGCCGCGGACAGCACCGCCTCGATCGAGGTGCCGTCGTAGCCGTGGGTCGCGAACAGCCGCGTCGCCACCGCCACGATCTGGTCGCGAGTGGCCTGTCCCTGCGCGGCCCGCTTGCCCGGGACGGATCGCTGATCGGTCATGAAGAACATTTGTACCCGTAGTCCGCTCGTCATGGTGGCCGGCTGGCAACAGGCCGGACAGCAGGTCACCGGCTGCTCCCCCGTCCTCGCTGTCCGGGTCGTCCTTGCCATCGGAACATTGACAGACCGACTGTCGGTATGTATTTAATAGACCGACAGTCGGTATGTCAATCGGGAGGCTACCCATGGACGTGGACACGTTCACCGCACACAGCCGGTCGGTCACCACCCCGTCCGGCGACATCGCCTACACCGAACTGGGCACTGGCCCGGTCGCACTGTTCGTCCACGGCATCGGCACAAGCGGCCTGCTGTGGCGGAACGTCATCGAGGAGCTGCGCGACACGAGCCGGTGCATCGCCATCGACCTGCCGCTGCACGGCGGCACCCCAGCCCGCGACGACCTGTCGGCCACCGCGATGGCCCAGATGGTCGCGGACCTCTGCGACAGCCTCGGACTCACCGAGGTCGACCTGGTGGGCAACGACACAGGCGGCGCCGTCGCCCAGATCTTCGCCGCCCGCCACCCGGAACGAATCCGCTCCCTCGTCCTCACCAACTGCGACTGCGAGGGCAACTTCCCGCCGCCGGACTTTGTCCCTGTCATCGAAGCCGCGCGGCAGGGGCAGCTGGCGGGCATGCTGACCGCGGTTGCCACTGACTTCGCCGCGTGGAAAGCGAGCCCGGCCGCGGCCGGGTACCAGTACCCGGACCGGGTTCCCGAGGAGGCGTGGCGGGCCTACCTGACGCCGCTGGCCGGGACGACCGAACGGGTACGTGCCTTCGAGCGGCTGCTCGCCGCCCTGGAGCCCGCCGAGATGGAAGCGGTCAGCCAGCCGCTGCGCACCCTGCAGGCGCCCACCCTGCTGGTGTGGGGCACCGGCGACGCGACGTTCGGGATCAAGTGGGCCTACCTGCTGCGCGACATGATCCCCGGGGCGCGCGAGGTCGTCGAGATCGACGGCGCGAAGATCTTCTTCCCCGAGGAGCGGCCCGCTGACCTCATTCCGCACCTGCGGCGGCACTGGGGGCGCTGACCCGCCTGGGTACCGCGAAGGCCCGCGGCTGGTAACCAGCCGCGGGTCTCTTGCCGGCCGGCCCTTTACCGGCCGGCCGCGGCGTCCGCGGCGGTCAAGACCGGGTGGTCAGCGGCTGTTGCGGTCCAGCCACTTCTGGACCGTGACCGGGGTCCAGTCGGCCAGGCGGTCGAGCAGGCCGCCCGGGTCGTCATCGACGACGATCATGTCGCGGTGCGCCTGGTGCACGAATCCTGCCGTCACGGCACCGTCGAGGAAGGCCCGCAGGGGTGCGAAGTAGCCGGCCACATCGAGGATTCCGCAGGGCTTGGCGTGGATGCCGAGTTGCGTCCAGGTGAGCACCTCGAAGAACTCGTCCAGCGTGCCGTAGCCGCCGGGAAGCATGACGAACGCGTCGGCCGCGTCGGCCATCGCGGCCTTGCGGTCGTGCATGGTCTCCACGACCCGGATGCTGGTCAGGCCGTGATGGGCGAGCTCCTTGGCCTGCAGCGACCTGGTGATCACGCCGTGCGCCTTGCCGCCGTTTTCCAGCACCGAGTCGGCGACGGTACCCATCAAGCCCACATGGCCACCGCCGTAAACGAGGCTGATTCCGCGCTCCGCGAGCGCACGTCCGAGTGACGCCGTAGACTCGGCGAATAGCGGGCTCGCGCCGCGGTTGGAACCGCAGTAGACGGCCACTGAAGACAACGGTGCAGGCATGAGAGGTATTGTTCCATCCGTATCGCACAGGATGCGAACGATTTACCCGTGTGCGTACACTTCGCGCCGCTAGGTTAACAGCTATCCGCCACGGCCGCAGCAGAATTGACACTTTCAGAGACTTCCGTTTAACTAGCGATGAATCGCGCGGGGGTTTCATATAACCACCGCCCGAGGTCTAGACCACCTGCGGGGCGCAGTTCTGGTCAGGCCTCGGACTCGCCAGGGGGGAACTGCCCGGTGTCGCAGCTAGCTGCTGGCATGCGGTCACATCGCTATAGCCGTCGGTATATCTGTGGGAACATCTAATGCGAAGGAGCCGCTTCATGGCCGTGAGTGACGTGCTCGTTATTGGCGCAGGCCCTTTTGGCCTGTCAATTTCCTCGCATCTTCGGCATCGTGGCGTCCGGCACACGATCGTTGGCCGTGCGATGGATACCTGGCACGCTCATATGCCATTGGGAATGTTCCTTAAATCGGAACCTTATGGATCGGTAATATCGTCCGCGACGCAGGGATATGACATCGCGGCATATTCAAAGCTGCATGGATTCGATGATTATGTTGACCGGGTCGGACCGCTTTCGCTTGAGCGTTTCATAGGATACGCCGACTGGTTTACCGGCCAGTTGGTGCCCGATATCCGGGATCTAACGGTGACGAGTGTGACTCCGGCCGGCGGCGGGTTCACGGTGGACTTCGCCGAGGCATGCCCGGTGACCGCGCGACAGGTGATCGTCGCGACGGGCCTCCTGCCGTACGCCTACACTCCGTGCGAGTTGTCCGGGTTGCCCTCCGACCTCATGACGCACAGTTCGGTACATAACCGCCTTGACCAGTTCCGCGGCAGGCGGGTGGCGGTGATCGGCGGCGGGCAGTCCGCGCTGCAGACCGGCGCTCTGCTGCACGAGGCGGGAGCCGACGTCCAGGTCATGGTCCGCAAGGAGCACATCGTCTGGGACAAGCAGCTGCCTCAGGAGATCAGTCTGCTCGACCGCTTCAGACGGCCGCCGGCGAAACTCTGCGAGGGATGGGGATGCGTCTTCTATGACTCGCCTGACGCATTCCGGTTCCTGCCCGAGTCCGTCAGGATCCGCAAGGCACTGACCTCTTTCGGACCGCAGGGTGCGTGGTGGCTCCGTGACCGCGTTGACGGGGTTGTCGAGGTGCTAACGGGCCATCGGCTTAGGTCGGCCGAAACCCGGGGATGCGGAGTGCGGCTCCATTTCGACGGCCCCAAACGGACGGCCATTGACGTGGATCACGTGATTGCGGGGACTGGTTTCCGTATCGACGTCTCGCGGCTCTCATTTCTATCTGAAGAAATTCAGACGAGTCTCTCGACGCGGGCCGACTGCCCTGTGGTGAACCGGGCCGGAGAGTCGTCCGTCCCCGGTCTGTACTTCGCGGGCGCCCACACCATGGTCAGCCTCGGCCCCGGAGTGCGGTTCATCTCCGGCACGCACACCACCGCGGCCCACCTGGCCCGCTCGGTGGCGCGCCGTGCGCGGCACGGAGCGGATCCCGCAGCCCCGGCGGCGTCGCGGCGGGCGCTGGCGACCAGCGGAGCGCAATCGGCCCTGTGAGCTGACAGGCCTGCGTTGACGCGCCACGGATGTCCGGACGCTCCTCCGTGTCCTGCTGTCCGGCGGGTGATACCCGCCAGCACATCTCGACCCGACCAGGTACCACACAGGCGGCCCAAGCCTTAGCGGCTTGGGCCGTCGTGGTCATCGAGGTCGAGGGCCGCCTTGATCAGGTCGCGCAGCGCGCTGGCTGGTGAGTATCCGGTCAGTCGCCGGGAGCTGCCGGGGGGCACGAAGCTCCTTTCCCGGTACTCCATCGGGTTTCCCGGGTACCCCAGCAGTCACATGATTCACGCATGGGGGATGCAGTGACCCAGGCCACACCGGACCGCACAGTACTGCGGTTCACGGTCTTGGCTAGGCGCAGCAGGGGCTCGGCCTGTCCCCGCGGCCAGCCGTAAATGCCGCGAGACTCGCCGTGAATCGCGCTATCAGCTGAAGGACCGATCGCCCGATAGGAGAAGATGGTGACTCAGGCCGGCCTTGCCTCCGCGCGTGTGAGCAGTGCGCAACTAGCGGATGTCGTGCCCTTGCTGGACGACGAGCAGTGGGAGTTGCCGTCCGCCTGCGCGGGCTGGCGCGTCATCGACGTGATCGCCCACCTCGCGGCCCTCGCGCACGAGGCCGTCGAGCCGCCCGCCCCCGACCCCTCGGTGCCGAAGAACCGCGAGCGCTACCACGACCTGCGGGTTAACGAGCGCCGGGGCTGGAGCCACGCCGAGGTCATCGGCGAGTGGCGGAAGTTCACCCCCAAGCAGTTGGAGAGCCTGGAGGCAGGCCAGGAGATGCCGCGGGCGGAGGATCCGGTGGAGGTACCGGGCCTGGGGACCTACCCGCGGCACCTGCTGGCGAACACCATGGCGTTCAACGTCCTGTGCCACCTGCGGTACGACCTGCTCGCCCCGTACGGCCCGCTCCCGTTCGCCGTTCCCGAACCGACCGACGGCCTAGTCGCCCCCGCCGTCGAGTTCATGCTCGCCGGGCTGCCCCAGATGCAGGGGCACGAACTTGACGCCGCCGTCATCGAGCCGCTCGTACTCGACTTGACCGGACCGGGTGCCACGACCGTCACGATCCGCCCCGCAGACGGCCGGGGCGGGGGGCTAACCGTGACCGACGGCGCCGACGGCGACGTCCGGATCCGCAGTACCGCAACCAGCTTCATCTCTTGGGGCACGACGCGTATGCCCTGGCGCGAGTTTTGCGAGATCACCGGCGACGCCTCCGTCGCGGAACCGTTCCTGGACCGCCTCAACATCGTCTGACGCCACCAGACCCCGCGCGCGGCACGTGCATGGTCAGCAAGCCTGGCCCCCGCTTGCGGAGCGGGACGGGAGGCATCCATGCCCGCGCCGCGCCGCGCGCTCACCGGCATGTGGGCCGGCCCGACGTCATCGCTTCCGTCTGCTTCCTGGTCTCGAGCGTCCTGGCCTGGTACGAGGTCAGCCGTGGCTGGGCCGCCTAACGGCCCCGGTCGTGGTAGCGGCGGTCCCCGTGTCCCGCCGGGGGGTCAGCGGCGCCGCAGTGGTCGATCAGGGGGTACGCTTGCCGACTTTCGTCCCTGGTCAGGCCGGTGACGGCGGTCCAAGCTGCCTTATATGAGACGCATGGGGAGGTGCGGTATGCAAGCACAAGTTGGGGACGAGCTGACAGTCAGGGGCCGTCACCAGGGTGATGAGGACAGGCATGGCACGATCATCCGGGTCGACGGGGAAAACGGGGCACCGCCGTACCTGGTGCGCTGGCGTGACGGGCACGAGACCGTGTTCTTCCCCGAGTCTGGCACCCAGGTGGAACATCGTGCCGCCCAAGGCGCCGGATAGGGGCAGGCCATGATCACTGTCGCGGAAGCCGGGAAACTGGGTGCGGTGCACACCGTCCGTCCAGGTGTGCTGTCGCTCTACCTGTCCGTTCCGCTGGACCCGGCCCAGCTGCGCGGCCTGCGGGCCCGCACGGATGACCTCATCACCGCAGCCGAAAGCGCCGTCGGCGGGCGCGGGCACGTCGCGGATGAGGACCGGGGCTCAGTCCGGGAGAGGCTGGAGACCGGCGGGCGTGACTGGCTCGGCCACACGGTGGCGGTGTTCGCCTGCGCCGATGCCGGGCTGTTCGAGGCAATCCCGCTTCCCTGCCGTCTGCAGGACCGAGCGGTGCTTGGCATCAGGCCGCATATCCGGCCGCTCCTGGCCGCCGTGCAGCGGTGCCCCGCCTACTGGGTCGCGGTGGTGGACCGGCGGCACGCCCAGCTGTTCCACATCGCCGACGAGCAGATCGAGACCGTGACGGCTCCGGTGGCCGCGGGCGTGCCAAGCGCGAGATTCGGCGGCTGGTACGGCCTCGAGACCTACCGCGTGCAGCAGCGGGCCGACCGGCTCGCACGCCACCACTACCGCGACACCGCCGCCATGCTGGAGCAGGCGGTGGCCGATGGCGAGCCGGAGCCGCTCGTCATCGGCGGCCACGGGGAGGGCATCCGGCAACTGCTTGCCAGCCTGCCGCCGGGGGTGCAGGAGCGCTTCGCGGGCAGTTTCACCGCGGACATCCGCACGCTCACCGCGGCCCGGGTGCGTGAGCTCGCGGCGCCAACGGTGGCTCGCTGGGCCGGGCAGCGGGCTGAGCGGCTGGCCGATCGGGTGGCCGCCATGACGCCAGGCGGCCTAGCGGCCACCGGGCTGGAGGCCTGCCTGGCCGCCGTGAACGCGTGTGCCGTGCAGACTCTGATCGTGCCTGACGACGGGCTTGTTCCCGGCTACGAATGCGGACGGTGCGGCGCCCTGTCCGTTGACGCCGACGCATGCCCGGACTGGGGAACGGCGGCGCTGCCGGTCCCTGATGTCATCGAGGAGATGATCACCAGCACGCTGGAGGACGGCGGCGAAGTGTACCCGGTCCACGATGGCCCTTCGCGGATAGCAGCGCGGCTGCGCTACCCGGTAGCCTACGGTCAAGAGCTACCGCTTAGCGCCCGCTAGGAGTTTGCTGAATTAGCGACGCTCGGGCGAGAGGTCTCGCGGCTGACCAGGCACTACCCAGGGTGCAGTGCTCAGGCAACGGTCTAATTCAGCGGACTCCTAGCCCACGGCCGCCAGCAGGCGCCGCAACCCGGTGTTAGCCGAGGCGGCGGTCTCGGCCCGCCCGAGCCGCTTCGCCAGGGAAGCTCGCCACAGCAGCCGCATAACGGCAGGACCCGCTGTTGCCCCTGGGCAGGCCAGCGTGGGAGCCGCCTGGCACGAGCCGCCTCCCTCGCGCC
>Ga0335072_10008933_pt1 | contig 14497 bp, 12 predicted proteins | sample Lox_Sample_21_FD_206725 | JGI IMG/M metagenome (GOLD analysis project Ga0335072, IMG submission 206725) | Soil microbial communities from Loxahatchee National Wildlife Refuge, Florida, United States - Lox_Sample_2.1 | ecosystem: Environmental > Terrestrial > Soil > Wetlands | place: USA... | reverse complement strand
TGCGCCGGCGGGCTTTCGTGCCGCTCGGAGGCCCAGAGACTGAGGAGCCGCCCGCCCCCCGCCGCCGCATCGCGCGCCGCCTGAGTCCACTCCTCGGTGCTCACTGCGAGCCCGCGCACCATCACGGCCCCGGGTACCTCGCGCGCCCGCTCCCACCAGCGCCTGAGCGGCACTTCAGGGACCTCCGACGAGCCGCGCGGCCGCGCGGTACCAGTCGGCCAGATAGGGCGGCACGTAGAGCCCGAGCACGAGCACGATTGCGAGGTGCACGAATACGGGCAGCAGCGCCGGTGCGTGCGGCAGGCGCCGGGCGCTCGTCTCGCCGAACACCATCGGCTGCACGCGGCCGAAGATCGCCGCGAAGGCGATGCCGAGCGCGACGAGCAGGATCGGCGCGGTCCAGGGCTCATCCCGCATCGCCGTGGTGACGATGAGAAACTCGCTCGCGAACACGCCGAAGGGCGGGAGACCGAGGATCGCGAGGGCACCTAACATGAGTCCCCAGCCGATCGTGGGCGACACCGTGACGAGCCCGCGGATGCCATCCATGAGCGGGGTGCCGCATTTCTGCGCGGCGTGCCCGACGACGAAGAAAATGGCCGACTTCGTGAGCGAGTGCACCGTCATGTGCAGGAGCGCCGCAAAGCTTGCGACCGGTCCACCGAGACCGAACGCAAAGGTGATGATTCCCATGTGCTCGATGGAGGAGTACGCAAAAAGCCGCTTGATGTCCCGCTGGCGCCACAGAAAGAACGCCGCCGCAACGAGCGACAGCAGCCCAAAGCCCATCAGCATGCGTCCCGGCACGGGTGAGTGGAGCGATCCCTCGACGAGCACCTTGCAGCGGACGACGGCGTAGATCGCCACGTTGAGCAGCAGCCCCGAGAGCACGGCCGAGATCGGCGTCGGTCCCTCGGCGTGCGCATCGGGCAGCCAGCTGTGCAGCGGCACCAGCCCCGCCTTGGTGCCGTAGCCGACGAGCAGGAAGACGAACGCGAGCGCGATCACCGCGGGCTCGAGCTCGCCCTTCACTGCATCGAGGTGCGTCCACAGGAGCGCTGTCACGCCCTCTGCGCCGAGAACCCTCTCGGCGGCGAAATAGAGCAGGATCGTCCCGAAGAGCGCCTGAGCGATCCCCACGCCGCACAGAATGAAGTACTTCCAGCCCGCCTCGAGGCTCTGCGGCGTGCGATAGAGCGTGACCAGCAGCACGGTGGAGAGCGTCGCCGCTTCCATCGCGACCCACAGCAGCCCCATGTTGTTCGTCGTAAGCGCGAGCAGCATCGTGAGCATGAAGAGTTGATACATGGCGTGATAGAGCCGCAGCCTCCCTGCGGTCACCCGCCCGTGTACCACCTCGGTGCGCATGTACGGCCGCGAGAAGAGCGCGGTCGTGAACCCGACGAATGCCGTGAGGGCGACGAGAAAGACGTTGAACGGATCGACGAAGAACTGCTCGTGCGCAAGCAGCACTTGCCCGTGACCGATGACGCGCACGGTGAGTGCGCAGGCCGCGAGCAGCGTCGCGAGGCTGCAGAGCGCGTTCAGCTCCGGTCCCCGGCGCCCGGCGCCGAAGAACGCCGCCACGAGCGCGCCCGCGGCGGGAAAGCCGAGCAGGAGCGAGAGCTCGATCACTGCCGCTCCCTCAGGCTCTCGAGATGGTGCAGATCGAGGCTGTCGAACTGCTCGCGGATCTGGAAGAAGAACACCCCGAGCACCAGCACGGCGACCAGCACGTCGAGCGCGATGCCGAGCTCGACCACCATCGGCATGCCGTAGGTGGCGCTCATCGCGCCGAAGAACAGCCCGTTCTCCATCGACAGAAACCCGACCACCTGCGACATCGCCTTGCGCCGCGTGATCATCATGAGGAAGGCGAGCAGCACCACGGCGATCGCGATGCCGATTCCGCTGCGCATGGTGGTGGCGGCCAACTGAGTGATCGGCTGCGCGAGCGCGAAGGCGAAAACGACCGTGAGAATGCCGACGAGCATCGTGCCGGAGACATTGAGCAGCGGCTCGGTGTCCCAGTAGACCTCGAGGCGGCGGATCAACCGGTGCAGCAGCCACGGGAGAAAGACCACCTTGAGGCCGAGCGTCAGTGCCGCGGAGACGTACAGGTGGCTCTGTCCCGTGCGCCAGGCGAGGAGCAAGGTCGCGCAGGTGAGCACCGCACCCTGCACGATGAGCAGATTCACCAGGCTCACGATGCGCCGTTGCGAGAGCATGGCGAAGGAGAGCAGCAGCAGCAGCGCCGCACAGGCATTGAGAAGTTGCAGGTCGAGCGGCGCGGTGAGCATGGCTTCAGGCCCTGAGCAGCACGTGGACGAGGAGCCCCAGAACGGCGAACAGGAACGCGGTCGCGAGAAACTCCGGCGCGCGCATCACCCGCAGCTTCGCCGAGACGGTCTCGATGAGTGCGAGCCCGGCGCCTGCGAGCACGAGCTTCGCCGCGAGCACGGGCACGGCGAACGCGAGTGCGAGCGGTCCGACCGTGCCGGTCGCGACGCCCCAGGGAATGAACAGCGCGAAGCCGATGCAGGCGTAGTTGAACAGGCGCAGGTGCGACGCCCACTCCATGAGCGCGAGGTGCCGCGCGGAGTACTCGAGCAGCATCGCCTCGTGAATCATCGTGAGCTCGAGGTGAGTCGCCGGATTGTCGACCGGAATGCGCGCGTTCTCGGCGAGCAGCACCAGCGTGAAGGCGACCGCCGTGAAGGCGAGGCTCGGATACAGCCCGAGCGACTGGGTCGCGAGATGCTCGGCGATGGCAGGCAGCGCCGTGGTCGCCGAGATGAGCGAGGCGACGAAGATGACCATGAGCAGAGCCGGCTCGGCGAGAAAGCCGACCATCATCTCGCGGCGCGCACCGAGCGTGCCGAAGGCGGTGCCGACATCCATCGCGGCGAGCGACAGAAAGACCCGTGCGGTCGCAAAAAGCCCCACCAGCGCGATCGCATCCGCGGCAGCAACGAGCGGCAGGCGCGTGCCCATCGAGGGGATGATGCCCGCCGCGAGCACCATGGTGGCGAAGACGATGTAGGGTGCGACGCGGAACAGCGGGGAGGCGCCCGCGGCGAGGACCGCCTCCTTCTCGAAGAGCTTGCGGATGTTGTCGTACGGGAGCCACAGACTCGGCGCCCGCCGGTTCGCGAGCCATGCGCGGCACTGGTTCACCCAGCCGGTGAGGAGTGGTGCGACCGCAAGCGCGACCAGGATCTCGATGAGCTGCGTGAGCAGCTCGAGGGGCTTGAATGCAACGAGACTCATCGCGCGCGCCTCAGACGATGAGCGCGAGCGCGAGCAGCACGACCAGGGTCGCGAAGCTGTAGAGCAGGTACACGGAGATCCGGCCCTGCTGCAGGATCGCGACGGCATCGGCGAGCCGCTGCACCAAGCTGCCGAGTGGCTGATACGCGCCGCGCCAGATCCGATCGACGATCGCGATCGAATAGCGCGGTGCTCGATCGAACGGCGTCGGCAGCTCCCGCTCGATGTGGAAGAACGACTGGAAGATGTTGCGGATCGGCTGACCGAACCCCTCCGCAGTGTCCTGCATGCGCGCATTCAAGCCGCCGAAGCCGCAATCCCAGGCAACGCTGCGCCGGACGCGCCGGTGGTAGAGGAGCCGCACGAGAAGCATCGTGAGCACGACGACCCCGGCTCCGGTTGCGAGCAAAACGAGCGGACCGTAGGAGATCGCCCTGCCCGGCACCGGTGCGAGCAGCCACCACGCCGCGCCCGAGTGCGGCACCGTCGCCCCGACGAGCTCGCGCGTGACGCCCGTGAGCGCGCCGATCACCTCGACGGGCGCGAGCCCCAGGGCGAGGCAGCCGAGCGCGAGCGAGGCCAACCCGATGCGCTCGAGCGCACCGCAGTCGTGTGCGCGGGCGAGCGAGCTCTCGCGCGGCTGCCCGAGAAAGATCACGCCGAAGAACTTCACCATCACATAGCCCGCGAGCGCGCCGGCGAGCGCGACCAGTGCCGCACCCATCGGAATGAGGAGATTGACGAAGGCGTGGGGAATCTGATCGGCGAACAGAAACGACTGCAGCAGCAGCCATTCCGAGACGAAGCCGTTGAGCGGCGGAAGCCCCGCGAGGGCGAGCGCCGCGACGAGGGTGAGCGCGGCCACCCAGGGCATGCGGTGAATGAGGCCCCCCAGACGGCCGAGATTGCGCTCGCCGGTCGCGTGCAGCACCGAGCCGGTGCCGAGGAACGCGAGGCTCTTCATGAGCGCATGGTTGAGGCAGTGGTAGAGCGTCGCCGTGAGCGCGAGCGCGGCGAGCGCCGGCATGTGCGCGCCGTCGAACACGATCGCGAGCCCGAGACCCGTGAAGATGAGCCCGAGGTTCTCGATGGAGGAGTAGGCGAGCAGCCGCTTCATGTCGGTCTGGACGGAAGCGAACACTGCGCCGTAGAGCGCGCTCAACAGGCCCGCGGCGAGCGGTGCGAGTCCCCACCACCAAAGCGGCGCACCGATCAGATCGAACGTGACGCGCAGCGTCCCGTAGACGGCCGTCTTCAGCATCACCCCGCTCATGAGCGCGGAGACGGGTGAGGGTGCGGCCGGATGCGCCTCGGGAAGCCAGACGTGCAGCGGCACGAGTCCGGCCTTCGCGCCGAACCCGGCGAGCGCGAGAAGAAACGCCACGGCGGCCGCGCTCGGCGCCAGATGCGCCGCGCGCATGGCGTCGAAGGTGAAGAGCCACTTCCCACCCTGGAGCACGCCGAAGGCAAGGAGAAGCGCCGTCGCCCCGAGATGCGCGATGAGCAGGTAGAGAAATCCGGCGCGCCGGATCTCGGCGATGCGGTGCTGGGTGGTGACCAGAAAGTACGAGCAGATGGCCATCGCCTCCCACGCGACCATGAACCCGTAGGCATCGTCGGCAAGCAGCACGAATCCCATGCTCGCGAGGAACCAGTGGTACTGCAGGCTGAGCAGCCCCGGAGCCGTGCCCTCTCCCTCGCGGAAATAGCCGGCGCCGAAGATCGAGACGCCCGCTGCGGTTGCCCCGAGGAGCGCGAGGAAGGCGCTCGCGAGCGGGTCGAGGCGCACGTGGAACGGCAGATCCGGAAGCCCCACCGGCAGCACCAGCCGCTCGGTGATGCCGCCGGCGAGGCTCGCCGCGGCGACCAGCGCGAGCGCGAGCCCGAGGAGGGCGCCGCAGCAGAACAGTGTCCGACCCCCGAACCGCACGCTCTGCGGCCGGATGAGCCCGGCGGCGCCCACGAGGATCCAGCCCGCAAGAAGCGCAAGGCAGGCGGCAAGGGGCGAGGAGAGGCTCGAGATCACGGGTACGGGCGAGAGCGCTGGGGACGCCATGGGCTCGTGTGCGCCCCATTCTCACTTCATTATCATTCTATTATCATAAGATGCAATACCGATGTGAAGCGAGTCCCCCCACCGTGGCGCCCGAATTACGCACCTCCCGGTTGACGATCCTGATCGACCCGCGCAAGAAAGCCGTCTTCGAGCAGCTGTGCGCGGAGGAGGACACGACCCCCTCGCAGGTCGTGCGGCGCCTGATCCGCGCCTATATCGAGGCTCGGCTCGGGAAGCCCTGGCGGCCCGAGGAGGTACCCAGGCCCGTCGCCAGCCGCAGCTCGAAGCAGCGGTGAATGCGCGGATTGCGCTCGAAGTCGCGCGGTAGCGTTTCTCTCGAGACATCGCGGATCGCGTAGCGAGCCCCGAGCCCGGGCTCCAGCCGGAAGCGCTGCGCGTTCGTCGAGAACAGGATGAGGCCGCCGGGGGCGAGGAGGCGCGCGCAGGCATCGATGAGCTCGGGATGGTCGCGGGCGATGTCGAGCACGCCACGCATGCGCTTGGAGTTCGAGAACGTCGGCGGATCGAGGAAGATGAGGTCGAACGGGCCGCTCGCCGCGGCGAGCCACTCGCGGCAGTCGGCCTGCACGAGCTCGTGGCGCGGGCCGTCGAGGCCGTTCAACGCGAGATTGCGCCGCGCCCATTCGAGGTACGTGCGTGACAGATCGACCGAGGTGCTTGCGAGCGCCCCGGCCGCCGCGGCATACGCCGTCGCAGTTCCCGTGTATGCGAACAGATTGAGGAAGCGCGCGCCGCGCGCAGCCGTGCGCAGCCGCGCGCGCGTCGCGCGCTGGTCGAGGAACACTCCCGTGTCGAGGTAGTCGTCGAAGTTCACGTAGAACTTGAGGCCCCCCTCCTCCACGACGTAAAAGCGGCCGCGTTCGGCGAGCTTCACGTACTGCTCGCCGCGGTGCACCCGCCGCCGAGTGCGCAGCCGCACCTGCTCCGCGGCGACGCCGCTCGCAAGCGGCAGTGCGCCGAGCGCTTCGGCGCGGCGTCTGCTCGCCGCCTCGCGCTCGATCTCGGCCGGTGCCGCGTACTCCTGCACGTAGAGCCAGACGAGCGGCGGGTCGAGCGTACGGTAGCGGTCGATCGCGAAGGCATACTCGGGCATGTCGGCGTCGTACAGCCGGTAGCAGGAGATGCCGCTCGCTTCGGCCCATGCGCCCAAGCGCTTCAGGTTCTTTGCAATCCGGTTCGCAAACATGCGCGCACCGGGCGTATCGCTCAGGTTCTGCTCGCCGCGGCCGAGCCGTCCGGGCTCGCGCACGCTCTCGGGGGAGACCTCGAGACGCAGCAGCCGGCACTCGATTGCGCCGTTCCAAACGGCATGCGTGCGATGCGCACGCAGGCCGAGCTCGATGCCGAGGTCGGGGGCGCCCGTGAGCACCGCGGCGTCCCAGCCGTGGAAGTGCTCGCGCAGCACCACGCCCAGCTCGCGATGCACGGCGCGCGCGGCCGCGCGATCCTCAAGCCGCACGCCGTACGGCGGATTGGTGCACAGAAGGCCCCGCGAGCCCGCCACGCGCGGCCGTGCATCGCCAAGAAGACCGACCGCGATCGCGACTTCTCCTGCAATGCCCGCCCGCTCCGCATTGCCTTGCGCCAGAGCGACCAAGCGCGGATCGCGATCCTCCCCACGGATCACGAGCGATGAGCGCGCGAGCTCCACGGCGCGCGCGGCCGCGCGCGCCGTCGCCTCGGCCTGCACGGCTTTCCAAAGCTCGCGGTCGTGCCCGCGCCAGCCGAGGAAGCCGAAATACTCCCGCAGGCGCCCCGGTGCGAGATCGGCCGCGATGAGCGCCGCTTCGATGACGAGCGTTCCGGAGCCGCAGAGCGGATCGAGAAACTCCGCGCCTCCTGCCGCGAGCTCGGGCCAGCGGGCGCGCAGCAGCACGCCGGCCGCGACGTTCTCCTTGAGCGGCGCCTCGCCGGCGCCGGCGCGATAGCCGCGGCGGTGCAGGCTCTCCCCGGCGAGATCGATCGCGAGGGTGATGTGCACACCGGCCGCGTGAGCGTGCACGCGCACGCCCGGCCGCTCGCGCGCCACGTCGGGCCGCTCGCCGGTGCGCGCACGCAACTCGTCGCACACCGCATCCTTGATCTTCAAGGCGCCGAACTGGGTATGCGTGATCGTGGGGTGGCGGCCGCTGAAATCGCAGGCGATCGTCGCGCCCGGCCCGATGTGGCGGGTCCACTCGAGCGCGCGCACGCCGCGGTAGAGCGCCTCGGCATCGGCAGCCTCGAAGCGCGCGAGCTCGAGGAAGATACGATTGGCGATGCGCGAGCCCAAGCAGGCGCGGTAACCGACCGCGAGCGCGCCGCGGAAGGCGACGCCGGTCGCGCGCTCGCGCACCTCCGTCGCGCCGAAGGTCTTGAGCTCCGCAGCGAGCAGGTCGGCGAAGCCGCGCGGGCAGCTCGCCGTGAACGCGAGCGCGTCAGGGCTCAAAGGACTCGCCGCTCTCGGCGCTCGCGCGCGCAGCCTCGAGACGCACGAGGTTGCGCCGCGAGACGTGGCGCAGGTGCCGGGTGAGGATCCGATAGACGTGAGGATCGAAGGGAGACGTGCGGTAGCCGCGCGCGACGCTCGCCGCAAGCAGATCGCGTCGCTCCGCGAGCGCCCCGTCGCCCTCGGCGAGCGTCCCGAGATGGCGCCAGCGATCGATGAGGTGCAGCTGCATCCAACCGTCGGCGTCGACCTCGCGCACGCCGATCGGGCCGTCGAACGGCCAGGGCCTCAGGCGGTGCGGAGCGAATGCGAGCTTGAGCCGCGCCGTGTGCAGCCGCAGCGGCTCCTTGCCGACGCACGCCCCGGCGCAGCGTCCGAGCTGGTACGCGAAGCACGAGCCGCGCGCCTGCTCGAGGCCGAGCGTCTTCAGGCACAGCCGGTGCTCGCGCGCGAGGCCCTCGAGCGCCCGGCGCGCGGCGACCTCGGAGCAGTACAGCCCGAAGTAATCGGTCGGCTCGAACCCGAGCGGCAGCTCATCGAGCGGCGCGAGCTGCGGCGCCGCGCCGTCGTCGCTCACCGCCCAGGCCCACGCCGCGCGCGCGCCGCGGAGCCGGCGATTGTGCAGCGGCTTGAGCTCGCGCACGAATCGCGCCTCGGTGAGCAGCGCGCCGAGCTCGCCCGCAGTGACGGTCCAATCGACGCGCCGCGTCTGCGCCGCGAGGCGCTGCGCGCGCGCGTCGCGGAGCGCCGCATGCCAGTGGGAGAACACCCGCTCGCGAATGTTCGTTGCCTTGCCGACGTAGAGGAGCGCATCGCCCTCGCCGAAGAAGCGATACACCCCGGGCCGCTCGGGGAGCTCTTCCGCGAGCTGCGGCGGCAGGTGCTCGGGGACCGCGCGCGCACCCACGATCTCATCGACCGCGCGCTCGAACTCTCCGAGACCGTGCGCGGCGGGCAGCGCCGCCCACAGCTCCCAGAGCGCCTGCGCGTCGGGCAGCGCCCGATGCCGGCGCGCGCAGTTGAGGCCGTAGCGGGCGATGACCGCATCGAGGTTGTGCTCGCGCGCCTGCGGCTCGAGCCGGCGCGACAGCTTGACGGTGCAGAGCACGCGGGCGTCGAGCTTGCGCCCGCACCGCCGCAGCTCCTGCTTGAGGAATCCGTAGTCGAAGCGCGCGTTGTGGGCGACCAGGAGTCGGCCGCAGAGCCGCTCGAGAACTTGCTCGGCGAGATCCTCGAAGAACGGCGCATCGCGCACCATCTCCGCGCTGATCCCGGTGAAGTGCTGAATGGCCGGGGAGATCGGCGTCCCCGGGTTGACGAGCGAGCTCCACTCGTACTCGAGCCGGCCGCGGTCGGCGGCGACCAGCCCGATCTCGATGATGCGGCTCGCCCCGGGCGTGCACCCGGTCGTCTCGAGGTCCACGAACGCGACAGGGGCCTCGTGCCAGGCACTCATGCGGGCATTGTAGCCAAGACGGGGACCGTTCCTTATCATTCCCGCCCCCTTGCGAGAAGCGAGCCGCCCAGCCATGTCGCACGCACCCACCCTCGATGCCTTCTGGATGCCCTTCACGGCCAATCGCCAGTTCAAGGCGAATCCACGGCTGCTCGCGCGGGCCTCCGGCATGCACTACTGGACTCCGGATGGGCGCCAGATCCTCGATGCGGTGGCCGGCTTGTGGTGCGTTAACGCCGGCCACGGGCGCCGCGAGATCACCGAGGCGGTGGCGCGGCAGCTCGAGACGCTCGACTATGCGCCGCCGTTTCAAATGGGCCACGCGGGCGCATTCGAGCTCGCTAACCTCGTCGCCTCGATCGCCCCCGCCGGGCTCGAGCACGTGTTCTTCGTCAACTCCGGCTCCGAAGCGGTCGACACGGCGCTGAAGATCGCGATCGGCTACCACCGCGTGCGCGGCGAGGGCGCGCGCACGCGGCTCATCGGTCGCGAGCGCGGCTACAACGGCGTCGGCTTCGGCGGCATCTCCGTGGGCGGGATCGCCCCCAACCGCAAGATGTGGTCCGGGGCGCTGCTCCCCGGCGTCGATCATCTCGGCCACACGCACGATCTTGCGCGCAATGCCTTCTCGCGCGGCATTCCCGAGCACGGCATGGAACGGGCCGAGGAGCTCGAGCGGCTGATCGCGCTGCACGACCCCTCGACCATCGCAGCCGTGATCGTCGAGCCGATCGCGGGCTCGACCGGGGTGCTGTTGCCGCCGCGAGGCTATCTCAACAGGCTGCGCGAGATCTGCAGCCGCTACGGCATCCTCCTCATTTTCGACGAGGTCATTACCGGCTTCGGACGCACGGGGTCGCCGTTCGCCTCACAGGAGTTCGGCGTCACGCCCGATCTCATCACCTGCGCGAAGGGGCTCACGAACGGCTGCGTGCCGATGGGCGCGGTGATCGCGAGCAACGCGGTGCACGATGCGTTCATGCAGGGTCCGGACGGGATCGAGCTGTTCCACGGCTATACATACTCGGCGCACCCGGTGGCCTGTGCCGCGGGAATCGCGGCGCTCGGAATCTACCAGCGCGACGGGCTGCTCACGCGCGCGAAGTCACTCGCGAAGGATTGGGAGGAAGGGGCGCACTCCCTGAAGGGACTGCCGCACGTCATCGACATCCGCAACTACGGGCTGATTCTCGGGCTCGAGCTCGAGCCGGTCGCCGGCAAGCCCGGCGCGCGCGGCTTCAGCGCGTTCCTCAAGTGCTTCGAGCGGGGGATGCTGGTGCGCCAGACCGCGGACATCATCGCGCTCTCGCCACCGCTCATCATCGAGCGGGCGCAGATTGAGCAGGTGTTCGAGACCCTGGGCGCCGTGCTGCGCAGCGTGTAGCGCTGCGGGACGGGCCGCTCAGTGCCCGTCGTGCCCGCGCTGAGCGCGTGCTCTCACCGCGATCTGCCAGGCGATGAGCCCCACGACCACGAGACCGATCGCGAGCGCCGCGAGGGTTGAGAATGCGAGCCCATGCTGGGCCGTCGCTTCGATGGTGACCGTTTCCATGACCGGACTCCGCTAGCTGCGGCACGGGATACGCTGCCGGCGGTCGCAAGCTCTCATGGTCGCGCGCGGCCGCAAAGCGCCCGCGCGCGGAAGTGCGGACCAGCTCTCCATCCTGCGGCGGACGCGCCGGGATTATGTCTTCTTGGAGAGTGCCGCGCGGCAGATGCGCTCGCACAGCTCCGGAAAACCGATCCCGACGGCGCGCGCCGCTTGCGGAAGCAGGCTGTTCGCGGTCATTCCAGGCAGAGAGTTCGCCTCCAGGCACCAAAAGCGTCCGTCGCGATCCAGGCGGAAGTCGATGCGGCTGTAAGCACCGAGCTTGAGCGCGTGGTGCGCGCGCACGGCGAGCGACTGGACCTCGGTCGTGGCGGCGGGCGCGAGGTCGGCGGGGAAGATCTCGCGCGCAGCGCCCTTCTGGTACTTCGCCTCGTAGTCGAAGATCTCCCCGGGCGTGATGATCTCGCCCACCGCAAGCGCCGCGCCCGCGAGGACCCCGACGGTGATCTCCCGACCGGGCACGAACCGCTCGATCATGACCTCATCGTCGAAGCGACGCGCTTGTGCGAGCGCCTCTGGGAGCGCAGCCCCCTCGCGCACGATCGACAGCCCCACGGTGGAGCCCTGCTTGTTCGGCTTCACGACCGCCGGCCAGCCGATCGCGCGCGCGACCTCCTCCGCGGTCACCGGCGCCATGAGCCAGTCGGGCGTCGCAACGCCCGCCGCGCGGAACAAGCGCTTGGAGAGATCCTTATCCATGGCCGTCGCGCTCGCGATGTGATTGCTGCCGGTGTACGGCAGCCCCGCGAGATCGAGCACGGCTTGGACGCGCCCATCCTCCCCTGCCCCGCCGTGCAAGGCGAGAAACACCACGTCTACACCGCGGATACTGGCCGCCTCGGAAGCGAGCGCGAGCGCCGAGCCGCCGAGCCGCGCCAGCTCCGAGCTCGAGGGAGGCGCCGTTGCCACCGAGCTCGCGAGCACCCGCTGCTCCGCGGCCGGCGCGAGCCGCCCGGTGGCCGTATCGACGCCGATCACCTCGTGACCGAGGCTGCGCAGCGCCGGAATCACCTGCGCCGCACTCGCGATCGACACGTCGCGCTCCTCGCTCGTTCCTCCAAAGAGCACTGCGATCTTCATGCAATGAGTTTGGCAGAACTCGATCGCGGCGTCGTGAAGCGCGTCAGCGTTGCACGAGCTCGCGCACGAGCCCCGGGCCGCGGTAGACGAGGCCGGTGTAGAGCTGAATCAGATCGGCCCCCGCGGCGAGCATCTCGCGGGCGTCCGCGGCCGAGGCAATTCCGCCCACGCCGATGAGCGGCATCCCCGAGGGCAGCTCCGCGCGCAGCGCGCGCACGGTGCGGGTGGCGAGCGGCAGGAGCGGCGCACCGCTCAGGCCGCCGCCCTCCGCGGCGTGCGCGAGCCCGGCGACCGCCGGTCGGCGGGTGGTCGTGTTGGTCGCGATGACCCCGTCGATGCCCGCCGCAGCGATGACGCGGGCCGTTGCGCCGAGCGCCTCGTCGTCGAGGTCCGGTGACAGCTTCGCGAGCAGCGCAACGCGCCGGTGCTGCTCCTGCGCGAGCCGGGCGCGCAGGCCGAGGAGTGAATCGAGCAGCGGGGCGAGACGCACCTCGCTCTGCAGCTCCCTCAGTCCAGCCGTATTCGGCGAGGAGAGATTGAGCGCGATGTAGTCGGCGTACGGATAGACCGCCTCGAGGCAGGTGGCATAGTCCGATGCCGCCTCCTCGAGCGGCGTCGCGGCGTTCTTGCCGATGTTCACCCCGCACACGCCGCGGAACCGCCGCAGCCGCAGTCGGGAGCACATCGCGGCGACCCCCTCGTTCGGAAAGCCCATGCGATTGATGATTGCCTGCGCCTGGGGGAGGCGGAACACCCGTGGACGCGGGTTTCCTGGCTGCGGCCGCGGAGTGACGGTGCCCACCTCCACGAATCCGAAGCCGAGCGCACCGATCGCATCGACGCAAACCGCATTCTTGTCGAATCCCGCCGCGAGCCCCAAGCGGTTCGGAAATTCGAGCCCCATCAGCTTGACGGGTGCGCGTGGTTCCGGGCGGGCGGTGAGCTGCAGCACCCCGAGCAGGTGGGCGGCATTGAGGAGTCGCAGCGTCCAGACGTGCGCGCGCTCGGCGTCGAGCCGGAACAGAAGCGGCCGCAGCAGCGCGTACATGGGGCTCTCTCGAGGACAGTCGGGCGCGCGATGGCGCTCATCTTAGCGCCACGCGCCGGCGTTGGCGCCCGGCGCCTCAGGCGCGCAGCTGCAGCGCCTCGGACTGGAACGTGACCCCTAGTGGCTCGATGATGACCCGCCGCGGGCCGGCCTCGACCGCACCGGCGAGCCGGGCATCGGTGCCCGCGCTGCGCGCGGCACTGACCGTTGCGGCCGCATCGTCGGCCGCCACCATGAGCGCGAAGCCGGCGCCCATGTTGAGGCTCCCGTAGGCGCCGCGCGCATCGAGCGCAGCCTCGCGCGCGAGGAAGGCGAGCACCGGCGGCACCGGCGGCACCTCGTGCAGGCGATAGGTGAGCGGCGCCGGATGGCGCATGAGCTTGCGCCACCCGTGCCCCGTCACGTTGACCGCGTAATGCGGCACGATCCCCGCCCGCCACACCGCCTCCAGGACCGGGGGATAGAGCACCGTCGGATCGAGCAGCGCCTCGCCGAAGGAGCGGCCGTCGCCGATGCGCGCCGCGTAGCCCTGCGGCAGCCGCTCGGCAAGCTTGCGCGCGAGGCTCACCCCGTTCGCGTGAATACCGCTCGAGGCGAAGAGCACGATCGCGTCCCCGGGCGCGAGCCGCTCCCCGAGCGTGACGCGCTCGCGCGTGGGCACCACACCCAAGCACGAGGCGGCGAGATCCACCCGCCCCGGCTCGACGACGCCCGCGAGCGCCGGAGTCTCCCCGCCGCCCCAGGCGACCTTGCAGGCCTCGCACGCAGCCTGCCAGCCGCGCACCAGATCCTCCATGCGCGCAGTGTCGGCAAACCACTCGCTGTCCCCGGCGGCCCAGTACGCTTGCACGGCGAGCGGCGTTGCGCCGACCGTGATCAGATCGTTCACCGCCATCGCCACGGCGTCCTGCGCGATCGTGTCGTAGTGCGTACGCCCGCTCGATGCGCGCACCGCATCGGCGACGAGCACCTTCGTACCGAGGCACTCCGTGACGGATGCGATGAGGAGCCCGCCGAGATCGAGCACATAGGCGGACTCACCCCGCGAGCGCTCGAGCTCGCGCACGCCGTGGACGGCGAGCTGGCGCGCGGTGGCCTGTGCCGCGCGCTGCGCATGGACCTTGAGTGCATCGAGGAGGTCGTAGCGAACGCCGGCGCTCGCGTAGTCGAGAGGTGTCTGGGACACGGGCATCACCCGCTCGGGTAGCTCGATCGCAGGCGCCATGCTAACCCAACCGACTGCGCGGCGCGGCGCGGCGCGCGATGCACAGCGACACGATGGCCTGATGCGGAAGGACTTCGCGGAGGCGATACCGAGCGACGGCGAGATGCTTGCCCGAGGTGAGCACGTCGTCGAAGAGCGTGATGAGCGGACGGAGCGGCCGATCGAGCTGTGCGCGATCCACTTGGGTGATCTCGAGGAGCTCCGCGAAGCTCGCCCGAGCCCCGCCGCGCGCATGATCGGCAACGGTTGCCTCGGTGTGCCTCAAAAGCGGGCGGATATCCGCATCCCACCCTGCAAAGGCGAG
>Ga0335072_10008932_pt1 | contig 14497 bp, 16 predicted proteins | sample Lox_Sample_21_FD_206725 | JGI IMG/M metagenome (GOLD analysis project Ga0335072, IMG submission 206725) | Soil microbial communities from Loxahatchee National Wildlife Refuge, Florida, United States - Lox_Sample_2.1 | ecosystem: Environmental > Terrestrial > Soil > Wetlands | place: USA... | reverse complement strand
ATGGAGTTCGAATAGCCCTGCGGCTCGTCCACGCACACGTAGGGCAGCCGGTGCGCGGACAGGAACGCCAGGGTCTCCTGCTGGTTTTTCTCGGTCATCCAGGTGTGGTTGCGGAACTCCACGCACACCCGACGCGGCGCGACCCGCTCCGCGCAGGCGAGGATGTACTCCTTGTTCGACCGCGCGATCGGGAACCAGGGCGGGAACTGCAGCAGGATCGCGCCGAGCTTGCCCGCCTGGCGCAGCGGCTCGAGCGCCGCCAGGAACCGGTCCCAGGCCTGGCCCGTCACCTCCGGCTCGACGTCCTTGAGGTAGACGCGGTCCTTACCCGCCTTGGCCACGGTCTCCCGCAAGTCGGCGGGCAGCATCCGCACCGGGGTGGGGTGCTGGGTGAACAGGCTGAAGGCCTTGACGTTGAAGGTGAACCCGTCCGGGGTCCGCCCCGCCCACGCCTCGGCCGTCCGCTCGGCGGGCAGCGCGTAGTAGGTCGAGTCCACCTCGACCAGCGGGAACTGGCTGGCGTAGTACCTCAGCCGCTGCTCAGGATTGCCGGCGTCGGGCGGGTACCAGCCGGAGTCGATCAGCGACCTGTCGGTCCACCCCGCCGTGCCCACCCGGATCCGTGCCATGGGGATCATGTCCCATCGGTACGGCCCGGCAAACGCTTTCGGCCGCCGTGATCAGCCGCCGGCCCCCCACTCGTGGAGTTCCTCGAGCACCAGGTCAAGTTTGTCCTGCAGCTGCCGAAACGCGGTCACGAAGTCTTTTCTGACCTTTGTCCGCCGTGTTCCGCCGCCGTCGATTCCTTCCACCACGTCCAGGTAGTCGGCGATGGCGGTGCTCAGGTTTTGCTGCAGGTCGACCACCTGCTTGATCTGCTGGGCGGTGGTTTCCGCATCGTCGTCGACAAAGCAGACGATGTTCTTCTCGGATCCGAAGAGCCCGACGATATCAGTCAGCAGCGGTTCGACGGCCTCCTCGACCTTATCAACGTCGCCGACTTTCCTGGGCGGTCGCACTCGCGCCTTGTCGCTGATCGGGCGCAGTTCCCGCGCCAGGATCGCGAGATGCCAGTAGATCTGACATCGCACGTACCCTACGTCGCCAGGGTCGACCGACCGTCGGGCGCTGGCTTGCGCGCCGATCCGCTCCAATGTCTCCCGGGAACGCCTGAGGTTCGTCTCCGGCGGCGGCCTGCTGCCCTCGGCCCACCTCCCCGGCGTCTGGCCAGGGCCGGCGCGCCGGCCCGCTCGCCCATCCATCGCCGCGGCATTTAGCGGGCGGCGGCGGGTGCGCGGACCGGGAACTCCTCCAGGACGAGCCCGTGGATGTTGTCGAGCGCGCGCAGCAGGCGCTCGGCGTCGGCCCGGAAGCGCCGGCTGGCGCGGGAGAACGCGGTCGGCCCGGACGCCTCGCTGATCTCGCTCATGGCCGCCTGGACCAGGGATATCTTCCCCTCGACGTCGGTCCGGCCGAGGTCGAACTGGAGTCGCCAGACATACGAGTCGGCCCGGTGCGGGGTCATGTTATCGCCGAGGAAGCGGAGCCCCCGCTGGGCCTTGCCCAGTCCCATCGCGGTTAGCGTCGAGTCGACCCGCCAGTTCTCCGGCCGCGATCCGACCTGCGTCGACAGCCGGGAGAGGTTCCTTCTCAGCTCCTCGACCGAGGTGACCGCCTGCTCCACGCCGCTGAGGAACCGCCGGTGGTCGTCGGTCGGGAGCGGGATGACATTGTCGCTTCCGTGCAGCATGGGCACACTCCAGAGGCATTCGTCAGACGATGACATGCGCCGAAGGCCGATGATCGCAGCCGCGTAGCAATCGGCGATCGGCTCGCCGCGGCAGATGCCCCGGTAGAGATCCCGGCAGAACTGCCGGCTCGCGGTCGGCGTTATCTTGCCGTTCATGCCGATGGCGGACGGCACCCCCTCCGCCACCAGCGTGCGGGCGAAGGACGTACTCGCTTCATGGCCCGAGGCGCTGAAGCAGATACTGAGTATCGCCGTGCGCACCGTCCCGACGTCCGCGATGACGCCGGCCAGGTAGTCGTAGGCGATGATGCGCTCGCGCGAGAAGACCTCGCTCGCGGGCTCCCGGTTCACCAGGTCACGATCGCGCGGGTCTTCGCGCTCGAAGAACAGCCGGGTCGCGTCGCCGTGCATGGCCATGTGCAGCAGGTTCGGCTTGCTGGCCACGAGCGTGGCCGTGAACAGCGGGTTCGAGCTGTGCATGATCTTGCGGTGCCTGACGTCGCCCCGGCCCGACTGGTCGAGCAGCGTGAGGATGTCATCGAACTCGCCGTCCACATTGGGGGAAATGCGCTGCTCCGGCGGCGCGGCGGCGGCCAGCATGATCCGATTCTCCGGCCACGGCTGGTAGGACTCACGGGTCACGCACCGCCAGACGACAAGGTCCGGGTCATCGGGAGGGCCGAGTTCTCGGCTGCCGAGCAGTTCCCACGGGAGGAGCTCAAGGCCGGCCGTCGTGGTGCAGAACTCGAGCAGGAGCGGCTGGCCGGCCGCCTGCCGTCGCAGTCGGGCGAGCTGCTCGTTGATCGCCGGCGGCAGCCCAATCCGGACGAGGGCTTCGGCCGCGAGCCGGCGCTGTTCCCGATGCGCGGCCAGAACCGACTCGGGCGGTGACGCTACCTCGCTCACGACCTCCAGATCAGCTCGGTAGTCGGCGATCGCCGCCTCGTCGGCGTCCTCGAGGCACCCCGTCGCCGATACCTCGTCGGCCGATTGCTGGGGAGCGAGAAACGTGCAGGTCGTTCGGCCGGGCGTCGCCTGTTCGACCGAGAGCCGGGCCCGGTGAACGCCCGCCGTCGTCATTTCCGCGTTCTCTTGCCGTCGGCCGCGCTCTGCTGCTTGTTCTTGGCGTCGCGTGATCTGAGCTCGTCCATCGCGGCCTTGGTTATCAACGCGACGAACAGGCTGACCGGAAACTCGACCGAGGTCAGGTTTATCGTCGACGGGGACTGGAGCCACTGGACGACCGTGGCGGCGACGGAGACGATCGCGACCGATCCGGTGGTCTCGTTCTTGACGACTTCCCTGACCAGGCGCTGCCGGGTGTTCCGCCAGAAGCTGTCGTCGCCCCGGTGCGGTGGCGACTCGCTCGGGCGCACCCGGATCCACGCTGCCTTGAAGTTGTACTCAAGCTCAGCCTCCGTCTGCGCCATGTACTTTTCTGCATCGAGCGCTATCGCATTAATGTCATAACTGGATTGCGGCATTATCTGCTTCCATCCTGTTGTGTCTATGAGGCGCGCCGTTGCATTGAATAGTTTCCGATAACGATAATCAGTCGGCCGGCCGATGTCGAGCGCGAATCACCGCGTCCAATGGCCACGCAAGCACCATGAGACGCTGCTTTAACAGGCAAGGTGCCTCTTGCGTCGTGATCGAACCTATGTTTGACTGTCGGCTGGCAGGGGAAGCAGCTAGCGGGACCACGTGCGAAGGACATAGTTGTGGGCGCGGACGTTCGTATCGGAGAGGTGTTCCTTCTCCGCAGCAGGCGGGCCGTTCGGGGCGAGGCGCTGGACCGAATGCGCGACATCGACCGGACGCTCCGCTATATCGAGGACGCGATGCGCCACCTGGACTCGCTGCCGTCAATGCTCGGCCTGTCGGCCGGCGATTGGAACGTCTACAGCACACGCGCTCAATTCGCCCTCGGCCGCGTGCTGACCGCGATCGAGACATCCGAACCCCGGCTAAGCGATGCCGCCGCCAGCGTGCTGCCCGGGCGGGAGTGGGCCGAGATATCGGCCAGGGTCAGGCGGGAGGGACGGATCGTGGCCGCGCTCGCCGCGGCGCTCTGCTCCACCACCATGCCGTCGGCCGACCGGTGTCACGCCCAGTGCGCCATGTCGGCCGAGGTGGCCGAGCTGACCACGGAGCTTGACCGGGCGCGGTCACTGTTCCGCCGGAGCGCGTAAGGTCTGGCCGCCCGGCGGACGCCGCGGGTAGCGCGGCGCATGGGGGCGGAACTCGCCGGTCAGCTCGGCGTCGGCCAGCGCGGCCAGGAACTGGGCCGGGCCGTCGAAGTCGGGCATCTCCAGGTAGGCGGCGCCGACCCCGGGCGCGTCGTGCGCGTCCGAGCCTGCCCCGCCGGGTAGATCGAGCCGTCGGGCCAGGTCGGCTGCTCGCCGGTTGAGTGCATCGTCGGCGATCTTGGCGTTGAAGACCTCGACGACGTCGACCGCGCCGTCCGCGCACAGGCCCGGAAGCACCCGGCCGAGGCTGGACCGGGCGAGGTCGAACGGGTGCGGGACGTAGACCAGCGCCCGCTGGGCCCTGATCCGCCCGATAACGTCGGCCAGCGGCAGCACATAGGGGATCCGCTCGGTCAGGAACAGCCCGATCACGTCGCCGTCGGGTGTCCTGATCTCCTCGCCGACGACGATCCGCACGCCGAGGTCACGCTCGGCCGCCTGCACCGCCGCCGAGGTCACGTTGTGGTCGGTGATGCAGACCACGTCGAGGCCGGCCTGCCCGGCCCGGTCGGCGAGCTCCTCGAGCGTCAGCACCGCGTCTCCGGACGCGACCGTGTGCAGGTGGCAGTCAACCCGCACCCGTCCGGCCGGGGCCACGATGCCCATCCGACCCACTCCCACGGTTGACACGGCCGCCGCCACTACAGAGAATATTTCTAGAACAACGTTCTAGCAATCGAGTACGCCTGCGACGCCGGAGGTAGCCATCCATGGCGCTTGACCACAGCCTGGTAGGAGTACCGAGCGAACCGCACCTGCGGTCCTGGGACAGCAAGGACGCGCTGCTGTACGCGGTCGGCGTCGGGGCCGGCCTGGGCGACCCGCTCGCGGAGCTCGAGTTCACGACCGAGAACAGCGAGGGCATCGACCAGCAGGTGCTGCCGACCTACGCGGTGCTGATCGCGCAGACCCCGATGACCCGCAGCCTCGGGGACTTCGACCGGGCGATGCTCGTGCACGCCGAGCAGTATTTCGAGCTGCACCGGCCGCTTCCGGTGGCGGGCACCGTCCGCACCACCTCGACCGTGACCGGCATCTACGACAAGGGGTCGGGCGCGCTGGCGGTGACCGAGAACGTCGCGGTCGACGCCGCCACCGGGGAGCCGCTGGTGACCAGCAGGAGCGGCGTGTTCATCCGCGGCCAGGGCGGCTTCGGCGGCCCCCGCAGCACCGACCCGCCGTGGTCGCTGCCCGACCGGGCGCCCGACCACCAGGTCGTCCGGGAGACCAGGCCGGAGCAGGCGCTGCTCTACCGGCTATCGGGCGACCGCAACCCGCTGCACGCCGATCCCAAGTTCGCCGCCCGCGGCGGCTTCAGCCTGCCGATCCTGCACGGCCTGTGCACCTACGGGGTCGCCGGCCGGGCCCTGCTGCGGGTGCTGTGCGACGGCGACCCGGCCCGGTTCCGCTCGATGTCCGGGCGCTTCACCCGCCCGGTGCTGCCGGGCGAGCCGCTGACGATCTCGATCTGGCGCGAGGAAGGCAGCGACACCGCGCTCTTCCAGACCGCCCGCACCGACGGCGAGGTGGTGATCGACCGGGGCCGGGTCCAGATTCGCCAGCCGGGAGCGGTCGCCTGATGCGCAATCGATCGAGGTGGGCACGGCCGTGCAGCAGACCTACGCGGCCCACCCGCTGCTGCAGGCCTCCCGCGCGATCAGCGCGGCCGAGGCCATCGGCGCACCCGGACGGTTCACGCTCGGCGTCGGACCGTCGCACCGTCCGTCCATCGAGGGCAGGCTCGGCCTTTCCTACGACACCCCCGGACGGCACACCGACGAGTACGTCCAGATCCTCGCCGCGCTGCTGCGGGGCGAGCAGGTGAGCTTCGCCGGCCAGGAGTTCACGGTGAACGCGGGCCCGCTCCCCGTCCCGGACGGACTCGAGGTCCCGGTGCTGGTCGCCGCCCTGGGTCCGCGGCTGCTGCGGGTGGCCGGCCAGTACACGGCGGGCACGATCCCGTGGATGGCCAGCGCCAAGGCGATCGAGGACCACATCGCCCCGCTCATCCGCAAGGCCGCCGCCGAGGCCGGGCGCCCTGCGCCCCGCATCGTGGCCGGCCTCCCGGTGGCCGTGCACGACGACGTCGCCGAGGCCCGGGCGGCCGCCGCCGAGCAGTTCGCCACCTACGGGCAGCTCCCGAACTACCAGCGCATCCTCGCCCGCGGCGGAATCGCGGGGCCGGCCGATGCGGTCATCGTCGGCGACGAGGCCAGCGTCACCCGCCAGGTCAAGGGGCTCTTCGAGGCCGGCGCCACCGACGTCTGGCTGCCCGCGTTTCCCGTCGGCCCCGACCGCTCGGCCTCCAGGGCCCGGACCCGCGCGCTCCTCAAGGAACTGGCCCGCAGCTAGCCCTTGACCAAATAAATGAATGGTTTTTTAATTGCTCCATGGGACGCGTCGCCGGTGTCACCGCCACCGAAACCCGCGAGCGGCTGCTCCGGGCGGCGGCCGACGCGTTTGCCCGCCAGGGGTACGACGGCACCCGCGTGGCCGACATCGCCGCCAGCGCGGGCGTGAGCAACGGGGCCTTGTACGCGCACTTCGGCTCGAAGGCGGAGCTGCTGGTGGGCGCGCTGCGCGAACACGGGCGCAAGGGCCTGGCCGACATGTTCACGGCCGACCCCGGCCGGCCGCTGGCCGAGATGCTGCTTGCCATCGGCCGGCGGCTGCGCGATCGGCCCGACGCAGGCGGCTACCTCCAGGTCGAGGCCCTGGTGGCCGCCCGCCGGGACGAGGACGTCGCCCAGCCGATGCGCGACTACATGGGGGAGCGGGCCGATTGGCTGACCCAGCTGATCCGCGCTGCCCAGGCCAACGACGAGCTCGACCGCGACGTATCGGCCGAGGCCCTCGCCCACTTCTGCCTGCTGCTCACGATGGGCAGCGCGCTCGTCACCCCCGACTCGCACGCGGTCGACGAAGACGACTGGGCGCAGCTGCTGACGCGCTTGATGGCTGCCCTGGCGCCACCCGACTCAAAGACGCTGACGACACCAACGCAGGAGGAGGAACCCCCCGGTGAAAGTGCAGATTGACTCCGACCGCTGCCAAGGCCATGGCCGCTGCTATGACCTCGCCCCCGAGCTGTTCGGCGCGGACGACGAGGGCTACGGCCAGGTTCTCGGCGACGGCCTCGTTCCGCCCGGCCAGGAGCAGGGGGCGCGCCTGGCCGCCGCCAACTGCCCCGAGTCTGCGGTCATCATTCTCGAGGAGACCTGACATGACGACCGACAACCGCTTCAGCGAGGAGCTCCGCGAGGAACGCAACGCGCGCGAGAGCGAGACGGGGACGCTCAGCGAGGTCATCACGGGCCCGGTCGCCGACTGGGCGAGCGACTTCTCGCACGCTGACCCGCAGTGGGCGGCCGACCCGTTCCCGATCCAGGACGACCTGCGCCAGCGCTGCCCGATCGCGCACACCGAGCGGTTCGGCGGCGTGTGGCTGCCGACGCGCTACGACGACGTCGCCGCGATCGCCCACGACACCGAGCGCTTCTCCTCGCGGGCGATCATCATCAGCAACTTCCGGCCGTCACTCGACCTGGCGCCGGTCGGCGGCTCGCCGCCCATCTCATCCGACCCGCCGTTCCACCACGATGCGCGCAAGCTGCTGCTGTCGGCGTTCACCAAGACGACGATCAGCCGGTACGAGGAGTCCACGCGGGCGTTCTGCCACGGGCTGATCGACGGGTTCGCCGGGCAGGACGTGGTCGACGCGGCCGAGGACTACGCGAAGTACATCCCGATGCGGGTGATCGCGGACATGCTCGGCTTCCCGCCGCAGGACACTGCGCGGTTCGCCCAGTTCGTCGAGGACGTGATCGGCGGCGTCGACCTACCGCCGGAAGAGCGGGGCGAACGCCTCACCCCGCTCTTCGACTACCTGTACGCCCAGGTTCGTGACCACGTCGACAACCCCCGCGACGACCTCACCAGCCACCTCATCAACGTCGAGCTGTACGGCAGCAAGCTCTCGGCGGAGCACGTGGTCGGGACGATCGTGCTGCTGCTGATCGCCGGCATCGACACCACCTGGAGCGCGATCGGCGCCTCGTTGTGGCACCTGGCCGGGCACCCGGCCGACCGTCAGCGCCTGGTCGCCTCGCCCGAACTGCTGCCGACCGCGCTGGAGGAGTTCCTGCGAGCCTATGCCCCGGTCACCATGGCCCGGCTGGTCAAGGAGGACATCCGCTTCGGGGACGTCGACATGAAGGCCGAGGACTGGATCCTGCTCTCGTTCCCGGCCGCCAACCGCGACCCGGCCCACTTCGACCGGGCCGACCAGGTCGTGATCGACCGCGAGGTCAACCGGCACGCCGCCTTCGGCCTCGGAATCCACCGCTGCCTGGGCTCGCACCTGGCCCGGATGGAGCTGCGGGTCGCGCTCGAGGTCTGGCTCGACCGGCTGCCCGAGTTCAGCCTGGCCGACCCGTCCGCCGTCACCTGGTCCACCGGCCAGATCCGCGGTCCCCGGGCGCTGCCCATCCGGATCCCCTAACCACGGCCGGCTCCCCTGATCATGGTCATTGGAGCCGGTCCAGCGGCAGAACGGCCAGGGCCCTGCTGGCGGGGCCCTGGCTGCCCCGGGGCCCCTGGCCGGGGCGCGCAAACCTGGCGACGGCCGTGCCGAGGATGCTCGCCTCGACGACATGGTCGCGGCGGCCAGGCTGGGCCGGGCAGTCGCGCACCGCCACCCGCAGTTGCATCCTCGCGATCACCGCGCCCTCGGCCCCCAGCCGCTGAATGTCGCGGCCCAGCCGGTCCCGCGCGTCGCGCCGGGACTGATTGACGATGTCGGTCCAGCCCGCGACCTCACGGTTGCCGGACCACCGGCGCGTCTGCCGGGTGGTCTGCCAATCGTCGTGGCAGGCCCCGATCGCAACCCCGAGCACCAGCCCGGCCGGCACCCAGCCCGCCATGATCAGCTTGGTGAAATCCTGCCCAGACAGGTCAGAGGTGAAGGGCGCGGGCTCCTCGCGGGCGGCGCCGGCCGCCGCCCCGCGCGCCCGCACCGCCGTGCCGACCGCTGAGAACTCCTGCCCGCCAAGCAGATACGACCCGCGCGACACCCGAAGCCCCACCACTCCGTCCCCGCCCCGCTCAGCGCACTCAGCCATCATCCGCTCCACCGCCGTCAGCCTGGCCTGGTCCATGGCCCGCACCAGCGGTCCCAGCGGCCCATCTTCGTCCGTCTCCGGCCCCCGACCGTCTCGTTCCGGCCGCTGGCCCGAGGACGCAGCCCGCACCGCTTCGGCTGAAGAGGCGGAGATTGCTGGGCAGCTGTACCCGTCGCCGTAAGCGACCCCGAAGACGGCCGCTCCGAATACCTGGCCGACTGGCTCGAAGCCTGCGCTGCGAATCGCGGCGAACTCACCAGAGGTCAGCGCGGACCCCCAGGTCCCGCTGGCCCGCATCCCCGCCACCCGGGCCTCGGCCGCGGCAGGCAGTTCTTCGCCCACAACCCAGTCTTACCCGAGGTTCGAGTCTCCAGGGAGACAGCTGCGCACCCACACCGCGACTCCCGCCGTCTACCACCTCTAACATTGAGCGAGTGCACCCCGACTGGATCGACCTCGACGGGACCGCGAACACCCGCGACGTCGGCGGCCTCCCCACCACCGACGGACGCCGCATCGTCAGCCGCCGTCTGCTTCGCTCGGATAATCTCCAGGACCTGTCCGCCGGGGATGTCCGCCGCCTTATCGACGACTACGGCGTCCGGACCGTCGCCGACTTGCGGGCCGACATCGAGATCCGGGCCGGGGGACCAGGCCCGATGACGAGGGAGCCGGTGGTCGCCGTCGAGCAGCTGTCGCTGTTCCCCGAGCGGAGCCAGAACAACGGCGCCGTCCCCGACGATCAGCCGGACGTCCCGCCGTGGGAGCGGCGACCCGTCACCGGCCGCGGATTCTCCGGCCTCTACCTTGGGTTCCTGGCCGAGCGGGCCGACTCCGTGCTGGCGGCGCTGCGGATGATCGCGCACCGCGAGGGCGCGACCCTCGTCCACTGCACCGCGGGCAAGGACCGCACCGGCACCGTGGTGGCGCTCGCACTGGCCGATGCCGGGGTGGAACGGGAGGCCATCGTCGCCGACTACGCCGCCTCCGCCGATCACTTCGACGAGCTGATGAAGCGGCTCGGCGCATCGACCGGCACCCGGGAGTTGGCCCTGTCGGCGGCGGTCAAGCACCGCCCGAAGGCCGTCACGATGGAGCGCTTCCTCGACGCGCTCACCAAGCAGGCCGGGGGAGTGCGACCCTGGCTGGCCGCGCACGGCTGGACCGAGGATGACCACGCGGCCCTGCAACGCAAGTTGACTTCAAGCGCCTGAGGTATGTGTTCCCGCCTTTATGACAGCCTTGACGATCCAGGACGTGTCCCGGCGCAGCGGGCGGAGCGAGCCGACGCTGCGCTACTACGAGGAGATCGGGCTCATCGGCCCGATCGCCCGTGATGCCAGCAGCGGGCACCGCCGCTGCCAGGCAGAAGACCTCGACGTGCGCCAGGCGTTGGCCTGCATGCGCGCGCTCGGCGTCGGTATCGAGGACATGCGGGTCTACCAGGCCAATCGCAGCCGCGGCCACGAGGCGGCGACCGAGCAGCGCGATCTGCTGCTGCGGCACGAGGAAGCGCCGGGCGACGATCTGCCCCGCCCGATTATCCACAACGACCGGGCACGCGACGAACTCGACTGGCGCCCGCGACCGGTCGAATCCACGATCGTGGAAACCGCGGAAAGCCTGCGCGACCTCGGCCTCTTGGATGACAGCGCCCGAGAATGAGAATGGCATTCGCGTCAATGCCAGGCGATGAATTGACATCCGCTCTCCGAATGTGCTCGCTCGCGCGCCGGCGGCCGCACCGCCTCTTCGTAGGAGGCGTCGCCAGCATAAAATGCCGTCACGCACAGTAATCGAAAAGTCGCCTAAAGTGCTAATCTATGACTCCTGCAATCGTGTGAGGTAACGCACAGCTATCACCCGGCACCTCGTCGAACAGCCGGCAAACACGTGGATTCACAATTGCACTATCGCTGAAAGCCCAGCTCCGGGGGTCGGCGGCGTTGGCCAGCCCGGCAAATCTCGGCTAGTGTCCTTCCCTGTGCCCGGCGCTGATCTGCGCCGATACCCCCAATGCCAATCGCAGCCGGGCCGTTTCCTGTGCATGAACCCCACGGAGGGTGCCGGGATATCCCCCAGCCAGGAGACCCAAGGCGGTAGTCATCAGGACCCGTCGTGAGCCAAAGGCAAAAGAATGTTTGCAGCAGTTGCACTTGCCGCCTACCTCGTTCAGCCGGGCGACACCCTTTCCGGAATTGCCGCTAGCCACAGCGTTAGCCTCGCCGCCGTTGAGGCCGCGAACCCCCACATCTCGAACTACAACCTGATCTTCGCCGGTCAGACCATCGAGCTCCCCCAGGGATCGGCCGCCGCCACCGTCATCACCGGCAGCCAGGCCGCCCCGGCGCAGCAGAGCGCGAGCGTCCGGCACAGCGTGCCCGCCCAGCAGAGCGCCCCGTCCTACCGGTCGCCGTCGAGCACCGCGACCGCGACCGCCACGGTCCAGTCCGGCTCGACCGGCTCGACCGGGTCGTCCGGCTACTCGTCGAGTAACCTCTCGGACATCCCGGGCGTGCCCTCCTCGTTCGCCGCCTGCGTGGCCTACCGGGAGTCGACCGACCTGCAGAACCCCGCTGCGGACGGCAACGCCTACGGCATCATCCCCGCCAGCGGGTACAACGTGGAGGGCACGTCGCTCGCTAACCAGAAGCAGGTCTTCGCCGAGCTGTACGCGCAGGACGGCGGCGCCCCGTGGGCCGCCGACGGCTGCCCCGGCACCTGATCGCCAGCGCTCCGCGGTAACCCCCCAGCCAGCCGCGCCCGGAGAACCCCCCTTCTCCGGGCGCGGCTGCATTAAGTAACATATAAACTACGCTAAGTAATAATTTGCCGGATTATACATAAAATCCGCACGATGGAAACCATAACGGCATGCTTACCTTCATCATCGTGCTGATCATCGTCGGGCTGATCGCTGGGCTGATCGCCCGCCTGCTGCTCCCCGGCCGCGACCCCATCGGCCTGTTCGGAACCATCATCCTCGGCATCGTCGGCTCCTTCGTCGGCGGTTTCCTGCAGAACCTCATCGAGTACCACAAGGTGAACATCCACAGCTTCCACGCCGTGGGCATCATCGGCTCGATCATCGGCGCGTTCGTGCTGCTGCTGCTCATGCGACTGACCGGCACCGAGCCCGGCCGTGGCCGGAGCCGTCGCCGCTACCGCTAGCGATCGATCGTCGCCGCTCCCCTTGTCCTCCCGCGCGCACATCGGCAGGCTGGTGTCATGCATCCAGCGGGAGAAGGGGACGGCAGATGAAGGTTCCGCTTACGGTCGGTGACTTCCTGGAACGGGCGGAGACGGTCTACCCGGACCGCCTCGCGGTCGTCGACGAGCCGGGCACACCCGGCTCGCTCGGCCGGATCAGCTACCGGGAGATGGCGGCCCGGGCCCGCGGGATGGCGCTGGCGATGGACCGGATGCGGGTTCCGCACGGCGCCCGGGTGGCGCTGGTGTCGCCGAACTGCAGCCGCTTCATGATCAGCTACTTCGGGGTCAGCGGCTACGGGCGCGTCCTCGTCCCGGTCAACTACCGGCTGAACGCCGACGAGGTCTCGTACATTGTCGAGCACTCCGGCTCGACCGTGCTGCTGGTCGATCCCGAGATCGACCAGGCGCTGTCCGGGGTGACCGCCAAGGAGCGCATCGTGCTCGACGGCGCCGACGACGCCGAACTGTTCGCGCCTGCCCCGGACGGGGCGGTGCCCGCGCCGTGGGCGCCGGACGAGGACGCCACCTGCACGATCAACTACACCTCGGGCACCACCGCGCGGCCCAAGGGAGTGCAGCTCACGCACCGCACCAACTGGCTCAACGCGACGTCGTTCGGCTGGCACACCACCGTCACCGACCGTGACGTGCTGCTGCACACGCTGCCGATGTTCCACGCCAACGGGTGGGGCATGCCCTACGCGGTCACCGCGATGGGCGGCACCCACGTCGTGATCAGGAAGATCGACGGCGAGGACATCCTCCGCCGGGTGGAGCGCGAGGGGGTGACGCTGATGTGCGGCGCCCCGGCCGTGGTCGCGTCGATCCTCAGCGCCGCCGCCGCCCGGCAGGAGGCAGGCCAGCCGATCCCCGGCCGCGACCGGGTCCGCATCGTGGTGGCGGGCGCGCCGCCGCCGAGCGCCATCATCGCCCGGGTCGGTGAGCAGCTCGGCTGGGAGTTCATCCAGATCTACGGCCTGACCGAGACCGCGCCGCTGCTGACCGTCAACCGGGCCGGCCGCGACCTCGACGACAAGCCCGCCGACGAGCGCGCCCGGCTGCTCGGCCACGCCGGCGTCCCCGCAGTCGGCGTCCGGGTCCGGGTCGACGACGAGGGCGAGGTACTCGCCCGCTCCAACCACGTGTTCGAGAACTACTGGCAGCAGCCCGAGGAGTCGGCGGCGGCGCTGGCCGACGGCTGGTTCCACACCGGCGACGGCGGCTACCTGGACGGCGCGATGCTCTCCATCACCGACCGCAAGAAGGACGTGATCATCACCGGCGGCGAGAACGTCTCCTCGATCGAGGTCGAAGACTGCCTCTATCAGCACCCGGCGGTGGCCGAGGCGGCCGTGATCGGCGTCCCCGACGACAAGTGGGGCGAGACGATCAAGGCCCTCGTCGTGCTCCGGCCGGGGATGGCGGCCGAGCCCGCCGAGCTGATCGAGTTCTGCCGGGCCCGGATGACCCACTACAAGTGCCCGACCACGGTCGAGCTGCGGTCGGCGCTGGAGCGGACGGCGACCGGGAAGCTGCAGAAGTTCAAGCTCAGGGCGCCCTACTGGCAGGGCAGGGAGCGCAAGGTCAACTAGAAAACCAAAATCAGTCAGCCGAACGGTCCCTGTGCGCCGCTGGCACCGTCGCGTTCCCCTCGATGAGATGCCAGCCGCCCTCTTGACCTCTAGCTATCAAAGTGATATCACTTTGATATGGCCCCCGATTGGCCGGGAGCCGAGAGCAACAGGAGACCACGATGTACGCACAAGCTTCACCGAACACCATCCAGCCTCCGGCCGACACCACACACACCACCCCCAGCCGCGCCACCCTGCAGACCCGCCCGGACGTCCAGCGCGCGCTTATCCGCTCCTGGGAGTACCGCCGCCCGATCCGGATCACCGTCCTCGCGATCCGGCTCCTGGTCACGATGTGGCTGTTCGTCCTCACCGGGATCCTGGTGTCGCACGGGCACGCCGTCGGCTACGTCCTGGTGCCCGCCGCGATCGGCGTCTTCGCGTTCGGGCTCTGGGTCTTCAAGACCGCCGAGAGGGGCTGGCCGGTGGCCGGCGCATGAACAATCAGACCGCACCCTAACGGCCCAGGCTGGGGATCACCCCCCGACCTGGGCCTTTCTTGTGCGCCACATCAGCAGCAGGTAGACGCCG
>Ga0335072_10008931_pt1 | contig 14499 bp, 10 predicted proteins | sample Lox_Sample_21_FD_206725 | JGI IMG/M metagenome (GOLD analysis project Ga0335072, IMG submission 206725) | Soil microbial communities from Loxahatchee National Wildlife Refuge, Florida, United States - Lox_Sample_2.1 | ecosystem: Environmental > Terrestrial > Soil > Wetlands | place: USA... | reverse complement strand
CACCCACCTCGAGCCGAAGCGGGTCGGCGAGATGTCGGCCGGGGAGCAGCGCCGCATCATGATCGCGCGCGCCCTCGTGCATCAGCCCGAAATGCTCCTCCTCGACGAGCCCTCGAACGCCCTCGACCTCGCCGCCCAGCGCGAGCTGCGCCAGGCCCTGCGCCGCGTCGCCCGGCAGGGCGTCGGCATCCTGATGGTCACGCATCACCTCGCCGACATTCTCCCCGAGATCGATCGCGTGATTCTCATGCGCGAGGGCCGCATCGTTGCCGACGGTCCCAAGCGCGAACTGCTCACTCCGGAACAACTGCGCGCCCTGTTCGGCGTCGACGTCACCCTGGTCGAGCACGACGGCTCCTGGCACAGCTGGTAGGCGCCCGGATTCCCGCCCCCTTGATTCGCCGCCGCGCTGTGGGTTAACTTGTTCGTACACGGGAAAGGAGGATGATCCAGCGAATGACAAATTCTGATGGTAGTAGTTGCAGGACCCTGCGTGAGGTGACTGAGGCTTAGAGCCGCTCCTGGCTCGAAGTGCAATAAGTCCTGGCGTAAAAGAGCGCCGAGGCTGACTCCGAAAGCGGGGGCGCCTCAGGTCAATCTCAACAGTTCACCGGTGACCGAAGGCCCGCAGCCGCAATCTGGCTGCGGGCCTTTCACATTTTCCTGGCCGCCGCTCCCACGCACTCCCCACCATCGGGTGACCCCCGCCACAACCCCTCTCCAGGCGCAGTTCTACAATGTCCCCATGGAACCCCTCGTCATCGCAGGCAAAGCCTTTCAGTCGCGCCTCATCGTCGGCACCGGGAAATACCGCAACGGACCCGAGACCCAGGCCGCGATCGAAGCCTCCGGCGCCGAGATGGTCACCGTCGCCGTGCGCCGCGTCAATCTCGACCGCTCCCAGGAATCGCTGCTCGACTTCATCGATCCGCAGCGCTATTTCCTCCTGCCCAACACCGCCGGCTGCTACACCGCCGACGAAGCCATGCGCGCCGCGCGCCTCGCTCGCGAAGTCGGCCTCTCCGACTGGGTCAAGATCGAGGTCATCGGCGATCAGGCCACTCTCTATCCCGATGTCCAGGCCACCCTCGAAGCCACCCGCACCCTCGTCAAAGAAGGCTTCACCGTCCTGCCCTACACCTCCGACGACATCGTCTTCGCGCATCGCCTCATCGACGCCGGCGCCGCTGCCGTCATGCCTCTGGCCGCCCCCATCGGCTCCGGTCTCGGCATCCAGAACCGCGCCACCCTCCGCATCCTTCGCGAAAAGATCACCGCCGTCCCCCTCATCGTCGACGCCGGTGTCGGCACCGCCTCCGACGCTGCCCTCGCCATGGAGATGGGCGCCGACGCCGTCCTCATGAATACCGCCATCGCCGCTGCCGCCAACCCGATCCTCATGGCCGAGGCCATGCAGCACGCCGTCCTCGCCGGACGCCAGGCCTATCTCGCCGGCCGCATGCCGCGCAAACTCTACGCCACCGCCAGCTCGCCGCTCGAAGGCGTCTCGCGCTAGCCTGCGACGACGCCAGGCTCGACTTCGCTCCAATCTGGGCGACTCGGCGCACGCCCTCTCATCTCACCGGCGTGCCTGCAGTCCAGAGACTCTGCCACGCGCCTTGTTCGTCATCCCACAGCTCCAGAGCCGAAACGGCCGGGCTGCCCACCGCGCCCACCTGCAATCCCCCGCCGGGCAGATCAGGATGATCCGTTGCCACCATCTCGACGTTGTAGCCTGCGAACGCGTGATTCCCTGAAAGATTGATCACGTCTGCCGGATACTCCATCACACCGCTGAAGGCCACGTAGACCTCCAGATCCCGGGCGGACGTCGGCAGCGTCGCACGCAGTCGGCAATCGCTGCCCCATTCGTCCAGGATCTGCAGAGCGGAGCGTGTGGCCGCGGGAGTCTCGTAGCGCTCGTACGAGCACCAGTGAATCCTGGGTTTGGATCGTCGCACCAGCTCCGTGATGCGTTCGACATACGGAAGCCGGCCCACCCGCATGATGTAGTCCCGGGTCCGCTCCTCGCTGCCGTGCACCATGGCGCGCGAGTCCAGAACCCGGTAGAGACATGGAGCAAGATTGCGGATCCCCGGAATCGGAAGCTGCGGGAAGACCGGCGTCGACCCTGCAACCGGGTCGTTGATCAGCACCGGATAGTCGCGTTCGAACTTCGACAGGTCGCCTACAAAATGGAGAAGCGCGAGCAGTCCCTCGCGCAGCGCAATCCGGCCGGCTTCGAGGTCTGTCCTGAATACAGCCGCCAGTTCTCCGGTCCTGTCTGTGCCCATTTCGTCAATGAACCTGCCGGATATCACCAGAAATCCGTCCCTCGCCTCCGAGCACCACTGATCTCCCAGCAGCGCCTTGAGGGTTTCCACCTGCCCGGCCGTTAGCGGATCGTTCACGTAGTCGAACGTCTCCATCGCAGACCTCGCTCACCCGGTATCGAACACGGGGGGATCATCATTGTGCACCGGCGAACCCAGACCCGTCGCGAAGGTTCCCTCCCGCTCTCTCTCCTGCGCTACACTTGGCCAGGGAAACTCACCTGGGTTTTTCTTCTGAGGCCTCATGCGCGTCTGCGGTATCGACTGCGGAACCGAAACCACCGGCTACGGCGTCGTCGAATGGGATGACCGCGCGCGCGCCCCGAAGCTGGTCTCCATCTCCTCCGGCGGCATCTGCCCGCCAAAGAAAGCGCACCTCCCCGAGCGCCTCGCCCTGATCTACGCCGAGCTGACCGCGCTCTTCGCGCGCTGCCACCCGGATGTCGTCGCCGTCGAAGAAGTCTTCTACTCCGTCAACGCCCGCTCCGCCATCCGTCTCGGCCACGTTCGCGGAGTCGCCCTCCTCGCCGCCGCCACCGCCGGCCTCCCCGTCGCCGAATACGCCCCGCTCACCATCAAGTCCACCGTCACCGGCTACGGCCTCGCCGCCAAGCAGCAGGTGCAGTTCATGGTGGCCCGTCTGCTCGCGTTGCCCGCGGCTCCCGAGTCCGCCGATGCCGCCGACGCCCTGGCCATCGCCATCTGCCACATCCATCACGCGCAGACTCTGGCTCTGCAGGAGGCTCACGCAGTCTGGTCATGAGGCTCCCTTCGGCCCCATCCTTCCTGCTCCTCCTCGCGGCGTGCGCGACCGTCCCGGTAAGTCCCGCCCAGACTGCCGCCCATTCGGCCTCCGCGCGCATCGTTTTCACCTTCGAGCATCCCCAGCTGCAGCCCTCGAAATACGCGATCTCCATCGACGAAAACGGCGCCGGCCAGTACACCTCGCAGCCCGGTCCCGCATCGGACCCGACCGACGGCGTCTATCCCACCCCCCTCGATCGCCCCCTCCACCTCGACGACGCCCTGCGCACCGCCCTCTTCAGCTACGCCCGCAGCCATAGCCTCTTCGCCACCCACTGCACCACCGCCAAAGGCAATCTCGCCTTCACCGGCAACAAATCCTTCTCCTACACCGGTCCCGAGGGCAGCGGCTCCTGCACGTTCGTTTGGGCCGAAGATCCTGCCTTGCAACACCTCGCCGACGACCTCGGCGCCGTCGCCTTCACCCTCGAGGAGGGCCGCCGCCTCGCCGTCGAAGCCTCCCACGACCGCCTCGGCCTCGACGCCGAACTCGAATCCCTCCAGAATGCCGTCAAGGAGCACCGCGCTGCTGACCTGTCCAACATCGCCGACCAGCTCCATGCCGTGGCCGACGATCAGCAGGTGATGAACCGCGCCCGCAAGCGCGCCGCAACCCTGCTCTCTCAGAGCGAAACGCCGCCCGCAGCCAACTGAGTCCTGCCGCAAACCATCCCCGACGAAAAACCCATCCCTCCCAGACTCCTCGCCCCCCCGAAATCCGTTCCCCAGGGCTTATTTTCCGTGCGAAAATAACTGAGACTTAATGCACCCCTCGCTCGTTTAAAAGAGTGCAGATGGGTGTGGGCCACAGCGTCTACCCTTCAGGCCCAGGGTGGCAGGGATTGCGGCGCGCCAGCTCGACCGGTGGCGCGGCGAGCCTCCCGCCTCACCAGTGACAGGGTCGACGCTCAAAGGAGGTGCCTCATGGGGCGCCGCTCGCTGGATCGCTTGGTCCGTCCGTTTCACTCCTCTCTCCTGATCCTCTTCGCCAGTGCCTTTGCCCTCCTCCTCGCTGCCTTTGCCGCGCCTGCGCAGGACACCACACCGCCCCCGCCTCCGCCCGATCAGTCCTCCACCGCCCCCGAAGCCCAGGGTCAATCCCAGGTCCGCGCCGTGCGCCTCAGTGATGTCGAAGGCCAGGTGCGCATCTACGAGGGCGACGAGGTCGCCTTCGATCAGGCCGAGCCCAACATGCCCGTCGTCGAAGGCATGCGCCTGGTCACTGCCGAGAACGGCCGCATCGAAATTGAGTTTGAAGATGGCAGCGTCGCGCGCGTCACCCCCGACAGCTCCATCCGCCTGACGGAGCTGCGCCGCAATGCCGACGGCAGCACCGTCACGAAAATCGACGCCCTCACCGGCCTCAGCTATTACGAGCTGAACGGCCGCGGAGGCCAGTACAGCGTCCACTTCGGCGCCGATACGGCCACCCCGGTCCAGAGCGCTGTCTTCCGTCTCGCGCTCGACAATACCCCGCTGCAGATGGCTGTGATGCACGGTGCCGTCCATGTCGACGATGGCATGGGCCTCTCCATGGATGTCCATCCCAGCCAGACCTACCAGACCGATGCGCAGCAGCCCGGCCAGTTCACCATGGCGCAAAACGTCACCGCCGACTCCTGGGATCAGTGGAATTCCGACCGCGACGAAGCCCTCGCCCGACTCGAAACCAACGAGTCGACCGCACGCGCCAGTTCCGGCAATCCCGACAATCCTGCCTGGAACGATCTGGACTACTACGGCAACTGGTACGATCTGCCTGGCTATGGTCAGGTCTGGTCGCCCGCTGGCGTGGGCGCCAACTGGGATCCCTTTGGCGTTGGCGCCTGGGGCTATTACCAGGGCATCGGCTATACCTGGATCTCGGGTTATCCCTGGGGATGGTGGCCCTATCACTGCGGCGCCTGGGACTTCCTCAATGGTTTCGGATGGATGTGGATTCCCGGCAACTGCGGCTGGGGTTTCTATGGGAACGGCTGGTATCCGTATTCGACGGTCTGGAATGTCCCGCCCCACTACTCCCCGCCCCTGCGCCCGCGCGTCGGCCCCATCCATCGTCCCGGACAGCCCCGGCCCATCGGCATCATCGCCGTCAATCGCGGGCCGGAGAATGCTGCCCCCTTCCACAATCCCACCGGCCTCCGCCCCGTGGCGCGTCCTCTCAGCTTCCAGGGAAAAGAGATTCAGCCTCTGGAGCCCGGCATCCGTCCCCTCCAGCGCGGACCTTTAGGCGAGAGCTTCACCAATGCCCTGGTCCGTACGCATCCTGAAATGGGCCCCGGCCTGCGTCCGATGCCTGGAACGACCCTCGCCTCCCCGCGGGGCGCCTACGTTCCTGCCGCTCCAACCCGCACCTTCGGTGCACCCCCCGCCTTCAGCGGCGGCCGTTCCGGCGGATTCACCCCTCCCGGCGGATACTCCGGCGGAAGTCGTGGGTCGTTCAGCGCCGGCGGCGCCGGATCGGCGCGTGGCTCTGGCGGCGGCGGTGGCTTCAGCGGCGGTGGACACGTGAGCGCTCCCGCTTCGGCTCCCGCACCGGCTCCTGCCAGCAGCGGAGCCGCCCACCACTGAGGCAAACCTTCTCCGCCTCCGTTGTTTCGATCAGCCGGCCCTGAGCTTCAGGGCCGGTCTTGTTTCCCGCGATGTTTCCGGCGCGCCGCCTTCCGCCTCCAGTCCAAGCGCCTCGATAATCTTCGGCGTCCTCGTCGCTCTTTTCGCGAATTCGAAGCTGCCGCGTTCCTTCATTTCCCGAGCCGCGCCGAGAAACGCTCCCAGAGCGATCCGGCACAACGCGCCCCCGACGCTCACCCGCCGTACGCCCATCTCCGACAACTCCTCCAGACTCAGATCCGGCTTGCCCATCCCCATCAGCACGTTCACCGGCCGATCCACCGCGCTGATCACCGCCGCGATCTCTTCTTTCGTGCTCAGCCCCGGCGCATACAACACGTCCGCGCCCGCTTCCTGATACACGCGCAGCCGGTGAATCGTGTCCTTCAGGTCGGAGCGTCCCCAAAGGTAGTTTTCTGCCCGCGCGGTCAGCACAAACGGAAACGGCAAAGCTCGAGCCGCTTCCACGGCTGCCTCGATGCGCTCGATCGCCAGCTCGATATCGTAGATCGGCGCATCCGGCTTCTGCGTCGCGTCCTCGATCGATCCGCCCACCAGCCCTGCCGCGGCTGCCATCCGGATGGTCTCTGCCGCCGTCTCCGGGCTGTCGCCGAATCCGTTCTCCAGATCGCCGTTCACCGGCAAGTCCGTTGCCGCCGCGATCGCCGCCACATTGGCCAGCGTTCCGTCCCGTCCCACCGTGCCGTCCTTGCGCCCCTGGGAAAACGCATGGCCCGCGCTGGTCGTCGCCAGCGCCTCAAACCCCATGTGCGCCAGCATCCGTGCCGTTCCCGCATCCCATGGATTCGGGATGATGAATGCGCGCTCCTGCGCGTGCAGCGCGCGAAACCTCTCGCCCTTTTCCTTTTGCGTTCTCATGGCCTCGAGCCCCCTTGCCCCGACGTTGCTGCGAGGCAGAAAGTTCCACTCACCGTTTCGAGGAAGGTTCTCTCCTCGCGCAGAATCAGGCGCATTTGTTGCGCCATCGAGAAGTTCGCTCTCGCTTCCGCGTCGCCCCGCAGCCGCGCGCGATACGCTTCATACGCCGCGAGGTTCGCGAAGGCGATCAGTCCCCACGCGATATCGTTCGTCCCTTCGTCCGGCAGAAAATAGCCCACCAGCTGTCCACCGCAGCGCGGGATGATCCGTCCCCAGTTCTCGGCATACTTCCTGAATCCCTCCTTCTGAAACGGGTCGATCTGATAGCGGATGAAGCAGGTGATCTTCATGTTCGACTCGTCCTGTTGTCGATGATCTGCTGTCGATCGGGCTTTCTCCATGACCGGATGCGCCCATGTTGCTGCCGAAATGCCGGCTGCGGCCATACCAGTGATCGCGTTGCGGCGGGTCACGTTGCGTTCCTGCATGGATTCAGCATGACCCTTGTAGCACAACCACACTTCGGTTACGGTAAAAGTATGGATGCAGCGACCGCCAACCCCGGCATCGACACCGCCGTCTCCTCCATCGCCGCCGCCATTGGCGAGCCGGCGCGCACGCGCATGCTCTACTCCCTCATGGACGGCCACGCCCGCACCGGTACCGAACTGGCTATGGTCGCCGAGGTCTCTCCTTCGACCGCCAGCGTCCACCTCGCCCGGCTCCGCTCGGAAAACCTCGTGCGCGTCTTCGTGCAGGGCCGCCATCGCTACTACTCGCTCGCAGGACCCAATGTGGCGCGCGCCCTCGAGCGCCTCAGCGTGCTCGCCGGTGGCCCGCGCCGCCAGTTCGTTCCCCATACCCCCGAACATCTCCGCACCGCCCGCTCCTGCTACGACCACATGGCCGGAGCCATCGCCGTGTCGCTCCACGATCACTGCGTGCGTTCGCGCTGGATTGACTTGCGTGGCAGTGCCTACGAGCTCACCGCCGACGGATGCCGCGCCTTTGCGGCGCTCGGCGTTGATATCGACCAGGCCCGCGCTCTGCGCCGCCGCTTCGCCTACGGATGTCTGGACTGGAGCGAGCGCCGTCCCCACCTGGGCGGCGCGCTTGGCGCCGCTCTGCTGCAGGTCGCCCTGTCGCGCCGGTGGCTGGCGCGCGAGTACGACAGCCGCGCGCTGAGGATCACGCGCCTCGGCCAGCGCGAATTCCTCGCCCGCTTCGGCCTGCAGTCGTAGCCGGGTGGCCCACTCAACCTCGGGTGGCCCACTCAAGCGCGGGTGGCCCACTCAAGCTGCAGTTGGCTTGAGTGGGGTTCTCGCCTACAGGCTCCCCTGCACGCTCAGCGTCCGCGGATCCTTCACCCTCTGCATCATCGCTGCCGCCACCAGCAGAAACACCCCGCCCGCGATCACCGCATAAATCCGGTTGTTGTGCAGCAGATGGATCATCAGCCATCCGAAGAACAGCGAAGCCAGAATCTCCGGCGTCACGATAAAGAAGTTGAAGATCCCCATGTAGACGCCGGTCCTCTCCGGCGGCAGACTCGCCGCCAGAATCGCGTACGGCATCGACAGCGTGCTCGCCCACGCAATCCCCACCCCCACCATGGTCAGCAGCAGCACGTACTTGTCGTGGATCAGCGCCACCGACATCAGCCCCAGCGCCCCGCACAGCAGGCACGCCGTGTGCGTCGACCGCCGTCCCACCTTGCGCGCCATCCACGGCAGCGCAAACGAAAACGCGAAACACACCGCCGAATAAAGCGCGAAGCAGATTCCTCCCCACTCCACGCCCGCCTTGTACAACGGTGAGCCCGGATCGCTGGCTCCGAACACGTTGTGCGCCACCGCGACCGGAAAATACAGCCACATGCAGAACAGCCCCAGCCACGTGAACAACTGCACCGGCCCCAGCCGCCGCATCGTCACCGGCATCTCCGCGATCGCCTGCAGAATCTCCCTGGCGTTCGCTGCGAACCCCGTCTTCTCCGCCTTCGCTCGGCGAAAAGCGGCCACGTCCTGCGGCGGATACTCCTTCGTCGTCGCAATCGTCCACAGCACCGCGCCCAGAAATACCGCCGCGCCGATATAGAAGGACAGCCGCACCGTCGCTGGCACCACGCGCGCGTCGCCCGCGCCCTGCTGCAGATGAAAGACATTCGTCAGCAGCCACGGCAGCGCCGACGCCACCACCGCGCCCAGCCCGATGAACAGGCTCTGCATCGCGAACCCCGCCGTGCGCTGTCCCTCCGGCAACAGGTCGGCGACGAACGCGCGAAACGGCTCCATGCTCACATTGATCGACGCGTCCAGGATCCACAGCATCCCCGCCGCCATCCACAGCGCCGCGCAATTCGGCATCAGGATCAGCATCAGCGAGCTGAGAATCGCCCCGCCAAGAAAATACGGCCGCCGCCGCCCCAGCCGTCCCCATGTCCGATCGCTCGCATGTCCGATCATCGGCTGGATCAGCAATCCCGTCAGCGGCGCCGCCAGCCACAGAATCGGAATCTGATCCGCCCGCGCCCCCAGGTATTCATAGATGGCGCTCATGTTCGCCATCTGCAGCCCCCAGCCGAACTGGATTCCGAAGAACCCGAAGCTCATGTTCCAGATCTGCCAGAAACTCATCTCCGGCTTGCGAAACTCCGCCCCCCGCCCCGCCCCCATGCCGCCCGCATCTCGTGCTCCCGCGATCTCTGTCGTCGTGCCCATCCCTCGCGCCCCTCAGGCCACCGAATACCCTACTCCAATCCCGGCGCCTCCGAACAGATCACTTTGGAACTCGCCCCCTGTCCCCTCCACCCTCCACCCTGTACCCTGTCTTTCCATGGATAAGCGCGACTTCCTCAAAACCTCAGCCTCCGCCCTCACCGGCTGTATCCTGTCGCGGATGCTCCCCGCCCAGACCACAAGCCCGGGCCACACAGCCCCGCGCACAAACTGGGCCGGCAACCTCACCTACTCCGCGCCGAATCTCCTCGAGCCCGCCACCGTCGACCAGCTCCGCGCCGCCGTCCGCTCTCACCGCCATCTCCGCGCGCTCGGCTCGCGCCACTCCTTCAACGCGATTGCCGACAGCCCCGAAAACCAAATCTCTCTCCACGCGCTCAACTCCATCGATCTCGATTCAGCGGCCAAAACCGTCACCGTCGGCGCCGGCATCCGCTACGGCGACCTCGCGCCGGTCATCGATGCGCGCGGCTTCGCCCTCCACAATCTCGCATCCCTCCCGCACATCTCCGTCGCCGGCGCAATCGCCACAGCCACCCATGGCTCCGGCCTCCACAACGGCAACCTCGCCACCGCCGCTTCCGCCTTTGAATTCGTCACCGCCGGCGGCGATCTCGCCCACCTCTCGCGCTCCGCCGACCCCGACCGCTTCTCCGGAGCCGCCGTCCATCTCGGCGCCCTCGGCATCCTCACCCGCGTCACCCTCGACGTGCAGCCCACCTACCAGGTCGCGCAAACCGTCTACCTCGACCTGCCCTTCTCCGTCCTCGAGCACCATCTCGAAGAGGTCTTCGCCTCCGGCTACTCCGTCTCGCTCTTCACCGACTGGCAGCACAGCCGCGCCACCCAGGTCTGGATCAAGCGCCGCACCGATCGCGCCGCGGCCCCCGCGACCCTCGGCCCCGAATTCTTCACCGCCCATCGCGCCACTGCGAACATGCATCCCATCCTCGGTCACTCCGCCGAAGCCTGTACCGAGCAGATGGGCGTTCCCGGCCCGTGGTACGAGCGCCTGCCGCACTTCAAAATGAACTTCACGCCCTCCAGCGGCCAGGAGCTCCAGACCGAATACTTCGTCCCCTTCGACCAGGCCTACGCCGCCATCCGCGCCGTCGAGACCCTGCGCGATCAGATCACGCCCCACCTCTTCGTGACCGAACTGCGCACCATCGAGGCCGATCGTCTCTGGATGAGCATGGCTCACGATCGCCGCTCGCTCGCCATTCACTTCACGTGGAAGCCGGAGTGGCCCGCCGTGCGCGCACTCCTGCCGCAAATCGAAGCCCGCCTCGCCCCCTTCCACGCACGGCCGCACTGGGCCAAGCTCTTCACCGTTCCGCCCGCGCAGCTGGACGCCCTCTACCCGCGCCTCGCCGATTTCAAAGCGCTCGCCGCGCAGTACGATCCCGACGGCAAATTTCGCAATCCCTTCCTCACCTCGAACCTCTACACCGCGTAGCGGCGTTACCATCGACGGGGAGAATCGAAGCGGCATGGATCGCACCCTCGTCAGTCTGTCCTCCACCCTCGTCGTCCTCGCCTGCTGCGTCGCGCCCTGCCGCCAGGCTCGCGCATCTGCGGATCCCAACCCCGCCGCCTCTTCGCCTCTCAGCGCAACCTCGTCGCAGGCCGAGCCCGCCGACAATCCCGTCGCCGATCCCCGCGCCGTCATCCACTTCGGCCACGCGCGCTTCACCGTGCTCACCCCGCAGCTCATCCGCATGGAGTGGTCCTCCGACGACCACTTCGAAGATCACGCCTCCTTCGTCTTCATCAACCGGCATCTCGCCGTCCCCGCGTTCTCCAGACAAATCGCGAACAACGGCCATTCGCTCACGATCCAAACCTCCGCCCTCACCCTCACCTGGAACGCGCAGGCCGATGGCCGCTTCACCCCCGACGATCTCTCCATCCGCCTCACCGTCGCTGGCCACGCAGTCACCTGGCATCCCGGCATGGAAGACTCCCGGAACCTCGAAGGCACCACGCGCACCCTCGATGGCGCGCTCGGCTCGAAGACGCGCGAGCCCATCGGCCAGGGACTGGTCTCCCGTTCCGGATGGGTGCTCGTCGACGATTCCACGCGCCCCCTCTTCGACTCCGCCGACTTCCGCTTCCTCCAGGGCGAGAAGAGCCCGTGGCCCTGGGTGATGGAGCGCCCCGCCGGCGAAAGTCCCGGCCACTACCTCGACTGGTACTTCTTCGGCTACGGTCACGACTACCGCAAAGCGCTGGGCGACTACGTGCGCGTCGCCGGACGCATCCCCCTGCCGCCGCGCTTCGCCTTCGGCTCGTGGTGGTCCCGCTACTGGGCCTACAGCGATCAGGAACTCGACGAGCTCGTGCGCGGCTTCCACCAGAACTCCACCCCCCTCGATGTCTTCGTCATCGACATGGACTGGCACATCAATATCGATCAGCTGCGCGCGCGCGGCGAGACCGATCAGGCCGGCCAAACGCTCGGCTGGACCGGCTACACCTGGAACAAACTGCTCTTCCCCGATCCCGACGCGTTTCTGAAGAAGCTCCACGCCGAAGGCCTGAAGGTCACCCTCAACCTGCATCCCGCCTCCGGCATCCAGCCGTGGGAGCAGACCTACCCGGCGATGGCCAGGGCGATGGGCATCGATCCGGCCACAAAGAAGTACGTGCCCTTCGACCCGACCAACAAACAGTGGGTCGAAAACTACTTCAACCTCGTGCTCCATCCCCTCGAGCGCCAGGGCATCGACTTCTGGTGGCTCGACTGGCAGCAGGAACCCAACACAAAACTGCCCGGCGTCAACAATACCTGGTGGCTCAACTACCTCCACTTCACCGACCAGCAGCGCGAGGGCAAGCGCCCGCTGCTCTTCCACCGCTGGGGCGGCCTCGGCAATCACCGCTACCAAATCGGTTTCTCCGGCGACACCATCTCCGTCTGGCCCTCGCTCGCCTTCCAGCCATGGTTCACCGCCACCGCGGCCAACGTGGGCTACGCATACTGGAGCCACGACATCGGCGGCCACATGCCCGGCGCTGTCGATCCCGAACTCTACACCCGCTGGGTCGAGTTCGGCGCCTTCAGCCCCATCCTGCGCACCCACACCACGAAAAACCCTGACTCCGAGCGCCGCATCTGGGCCTATCCGGAACCCTACTCCTCGATCCTGCGCAATACGTATCAGTTGCGGTATCAATTGCAGCCGTACATCTACACCGAAGCCCGCCGCACCTGGGATACCGGCGTCGCCTTCCTCCATCCTCTCTACTACGACTGGCCCGAGGCCGATGCCGCCTACACCAGCAAAGGCGAGTACATCTTCGGCAGCCAGATGCTGGCCGCGCCCGTGACCGAGCCCGTCGATGCCACCAGCGGCCTCGCCAAACAGCAGATCTGGCTCCCCGACGGCGACTGGATCGAGCGTCCCACCGGCCGTCACTTCACCGGACCCGTCAGCGTGGAGCGCGGTTTCTCCATCGATCAGATCCCGGTCTACCTGCGCGCCGGCGCGATCGTGCCCATGCAGCCGCCCATGGAATACACCGGCGAAAAGGCGGTGAACCCGCTCATCGTGAGCGTGTGGCCGCTCCGGCCCGGCGCAAACTCCAGCTACTCGCTCTACGAAGACTCCGGCGTTTCGGTCCAGTATCAGCGCGGCGTCTTCGCTCGCACCCCGATTCACGCCAGCGCAACCGGCGACACCCTGCGCGTCGAGATCGGGCCCGTCGAAGGCAGCTTCTCTGGCATGCTGCACTCGCGCGCGTATGAGCTGCGCCTGCCCGATGACTGGCCTCCGGCGTCGGTGACCGTGAACGGCAAAGCGGTGCAGTCCGGCAAGTCGGGCTGGAGCTTCGAAGGCAACACGCTCACCACCGTGATCCCAACCGCGAGCTTCAGCACCGCATCGCGCGTCACCATCGAAGTCGAGCGCGCACCCGGACTCGTCGCGCGCCGTGCCCAGCTCGACGGCTTTCCCGGTGCGATGACGCGTCTGCGCGGAGCCTACGATGCACTGCAGCAAAGCTGGCCGGTCGCCGTGCCGCCCGATCCGCTGATCGACGTGATGCAAACCGGCGACCGGCTCGGCTACCACCCCGAACGAGCCGCAGAGACCATCGCGCACTTCCACAGCGAGCTGCCCCAGGCGCAGGCGGCCGTGGCCGCGCTGGGCGCAAGCTTCAGCCAGCGTCTCGACGATTGGGCCAGGCGCATGGTGAACGATCCGTTGCGCTCGGCGAACCTGGACGCGGAAAAGCAAAAGCGGGCAGCCTCCATGGCGCGAGCCAGCGCACTCGTGAACGACGCAGCCAGGTGAGACACAAGCGAAGGGCAGTCTGCCAGCTCTTAGCTTCTGGCTGTTAGCTGTTAGCTGTTAGCTGTTAGCTCTTAGCTGTTAGCCCTCAGCTCCCCGCTCCCCGCGAGGCCCCGTTTTGAAAGGGCACGGCTTCAGCCCTGCCGGAAACGCGGTTTGTGCGTGCAGCTTCAGCCGCCGACGAGAGTCTAGACAGCCGCCGCACAGGTCTCCCCGCCCGTCCGCTGCTGCCCCCGCGCCAGCTCCACTTCGCGATCCATCGCGGCAAGATGGTCGAAGGGAGTGGCGCGCGCCGCCTCGAACTCCTCGCGCGTTTCCCCCGGACGCCGCGCGTACACCGCTCCCGCCGCGTTTTCGCTGCGGATCAGCTCCTTGTCCCAGTCCTTCTTCAGATCGCGGAAGCGAACGCCTTTCGGTGGCACCTTCACGGGATTGCTCACCGCAGCGGGCGCCGGGCTCCCAGCGCCGGGCGCGTCAGAAGACGCGGCCACCGGCTCCGCAGCAGGAGAAACTTCGACCGGCGGATCGGCGACGAATTCCCGTGCAGCGGGCGCGGCCTCGGCCGGCAGCTCTCCGAACAGCTCCTCTTCCGACATGCCCATCCGCCGCGCGCGCAGCCGAAGCCGCGCCATTTCCAGACGCGTGGTCTGCATCGAGTGAGCAAGCCGGCAGCCCGCGATCATCATCCGCCCGTTCGAAACCGGAATCGTGCCCCACGCGAGCGACTGCAGCGTCTGCGTGAGCACGTACACAACGGAGCCGGGGTCCTCAAGCAGCGGCACATCGATAGGACGATCCGGCCGCGCCTCGATGTACCGCTGATGACGATGGCAATGCTCG
>Ga0335072_10008930_pt1 | contig 14499 bp, 14 predicted proteins | sample Lox_Sample_21_FD_206725 | JGI IMG/M metagenome (GOLD analysis project Ga0335072, IMG submission 206725) | Soil microbial communities from Loxahatchee National Wildlife Refuge, Florida, United States - Lox_Sample_2.1 | ecosystem: Environmental > Terrestrial > Soil > Wetlands | place: USA... | reverse complement strand
TGCCGCGCTCGCTCGCCGCCTCCATGAGGAGCCGCCCGACCCCTTGGGCTTGGCGCGCGGGGTCGATCGTGATCGGCCCGACCGCGCGCACCGCGTCGCGCTCGTCGAGGAAGTTCGAGCCGATGACGGTGCCGTCTTGCTCCGCGACCACGCCGTAGATCGAGGGATGGGCGATGAACGCCCCGGCCAAGCCGGTCGCCGCCTCGACCGAGGGGAAATCGGGCGGGAAGCCGTGGGACTCGTTGATGCGCTTGAAGGCCTCGAAGACGATGCGGCCGAGTGGCGCCGCGTCCGCGGGCTGCGCCGGCCGAAGCGAGACCGTCATGCTTTTTCCCTTCTGTCCCCGTTCGAGCCGGGCGAGCTTAGTGGGGCCGCTGGGCCGCAGCAAGCGCCGGAACGTTGCGGGACCTTCGGCCATACCCGGGCCCCGCCAAGGGCGGCCTCGGCCATCTCGGATCCGCGCCATGCCCGATCTCGGTTATGCCCGATGTCGGTTATCCTGGGCCCCGCGCTCGACAGAGGGGCCGCGTCTGTTATAACCGGCGCCTCGACGGGCCGGATGGGTGGCCGAGCGGTTGAAGGCACCAGTCTTGAAATGCGCCGCTAGCGTCACTTTGCGTCACGGCGGCGCACTTTCCCTCACCTTCACTTTAACAGCGTCACCATTAGTCACGTTCCGCACTTGCCCTTTGGGTGCCATTCCGGTGCCTTCGGGCGGCATCGCCGGAAGCGACGAGAGGATCCGCTGATCCGGCGCGCCGGATCTCCCATCGTCTAATCGAGCGAGGGTGGACTCGGGCAGCGTCCGATCGGGCGATGGTCGACGGAGTGCGCGCCTGGTCGATCGCTCATCGCCGACGTTGCCGGTGCCGGCCGCCATCGCCGCGATCGCCGGTACCGCCGGCGCCGGCGATCCTCGAGGGCGTCGCGCGAGCTCGAGCTCCCATCGCTGAATTCGGGTAGTGTCTTAATTCCGTTTCCTGTCCTACCAGTTCTTAATTCTCTTCCAAGGAAGCATCAAGAGCTGCCAAGATGCCGTTAGCGCGGATATCATGGACTAACAAAGGACAACGAAGTGCGATGGATAATTTTCACCGGAGAAGTCTCGGGCCTCGTTAGCAGCCTTTTGCTGGCTTATGGCTTTTTGCCTCCAAAGGGGGCGGTGACGTGGCGCAATAATGACCCTGGGTTTGAGCGGAGTCAGTTCTATCGACGGTGCGCCGTTATCGTCGGCTTCCTGACATTGGCCACCAGTTTTGGGGTCCAAGCGTGGGCTACGCTCTTTTGGTCAAATTAGGACACCACCTGAATTCGCCGGTCATGGCGGCCCTCGTCAAAAATGGCGATACTCGAGGCTCGGTCGGGCCGGCAAGGCGCTCCGACGCCGCTCGCCAGATCGGACGCTTGCCGCTAGAATTTTGCGATCGCATTGATCGCTAATTAAGATGGATTTTGCTTATTTGTATCCGTCTTGCGCCTCAACCTCACGGCCGGCTCTGGATTTTCATTTGGTACGACTTCAGCAATGGCGATGGTGTCATTGTCAGTCGATTCAACATGATCATGTTGCATGACGGGAGTGGCACTGTAGGTATTTGCCATGCGTTCATTTACCTGATTTTCCAACGCGGCCACAATTGCGCCGGTAAGCATCTGGAGATTTGCTGTCTTTTTCGAATCAAAATTTCCGGCAACTAGCATTTCTTTAATTTTGTCAGAGACTCGCCGCTTGGTGAATTGGATCGAGTGTTCATCTTTGAATTGCTGTGAATATTTCTTAGTAATTTTCAGGCCCTGGGCGTCTGGAACCTTAACGTCAAAGCCAGGGTACGCTTGTTTGACGGCCTCGTGGTACAGCTCGGCACCAACAATATCTTCAAGCTCAAAATCGGGCGCAAGGACTCCAGCCAATACTATAGCCGCGTCAATAATTTTCTCTTCGGGCACGCCCCATCGAAGCAGGTCATTCCGAAGGTCGCGCCCTCCGCTATCTGCATCGATATAAACTACAAATGGCAGGTTGGCCCGCTGAAAAAATCGAATTAACCAACCGTCCTTTGAATCTGAAACACTGCCGTTCACTAGGATCTTTCTCACCACCTGTCCATGGAATGCTTTTATCGCCCCTTCTAGAATCGGTTTGTCTGCGGCGCCTTCCACCAGAACATTGAACTCGTTGTATACAAGACTCGATGCGAGGCTAGCACCTATTGCCATTCTTACCGGCTCCAACAAGTCGAAGTCGTCGCCCTCCTTAACTGGCAGTCGGGTGACCGTAGTACCCAGCATATTTCCATTCAGCTCCACCTGCCGTACTTGTTCGAGAGAGAAAGCATCAATCATCGCTGCCGAATGAGTTACATAGATAACCTGCACTGAAGCTGGCAATTTTTCCTCGAGTATCTTCTTTATGTCGCGCTGCCCATCCGCATGCAGCTCAAGGCCCGGGTTATCCAGCAAAAAAATTGTCTGGTTAAATCGGCTTATCTCATTTTGTAGGACCGTATAAAACGACAGAAACCATTGAAACCCGTCGCTACGTTCCTGCGGAGGAATGCGGCGATCATAAGTCTCATCACTGATCATGACTGACATTCGATCTTGCGAGAAAACGAAAAATACTGCGTATTCTTCTTGGGTCCAAGCATCGTTGATTGCGCCAGAGACCTTGGCGCGGAAGTGGTCTTCGTATCCTACCCTCATCGACGAATCAGCGGTCGATGCCAATTCTTGAATTTTTTGCATCGACAGCCCGGCTACTCCACAAAGGTTTGCCATCCCCCGTGATACCGTTTCCGGCGATTTAATGAATTCAGCAATATTCACTTCATTGGGAATCTGATCAAGTCTTGTGCTATGGAATGCGAAATTTGGCAACACGCTTTCGAACTTTGCTTTCTTGTCCTCCTCGAGCACCTTCTTTATCTTATTCGACATTGCAGTCAAATCGCGAACTGCCGCGCCGATTTCCTCTTGGATAGGCGCATCTTGCCCCGTTAGACTCGTGAGCGCAGTTGAAAATGTTTTAACCAGATTGTCGATCTGATCACTCTCGTTCAGATTAGCGGCCATGTATTGATCAATTAGAATTTCAGCCTGCGCCAGCTGTGGAACAAATTCGGGCAGTCTAGCCGCATGGGCACGCAGCTTTGCCTTTAATGAGTCAAGCAGTTTTCGATTTGCACCGACGACCGGCTCCAAGTCAGGCGGAGCGAATTTGAGTTCGGCCGTTGCATCGTTGGTGCTAATCTGTTCATAGGAACGATGGCCGTCATAAAACTTTGTGATTTTGAACTCTTTAATGGAATCGATGTCTGCCACTAGAGGGATGAGCACCGCCCGATCCTCAAGTTCGGGTGCAATCCAAATTGTTACGATAGGGATCGTTTCTGCTGGTTGCTCAACCAAATTTGGGCGCAAATGATTTGGAAGGTCGCCAGGTCCATAAGCTACCTTAGGGACGAATGACGCAAGAGCTCGAAGAAATGTAGTTTTGCCCTGTTCATTTTTTCCGACCAGGACCGTAACTTTATCTTCGATTGCTACTATACCACTATCGACTATTGATCGATAGTTTTGCACTTGGACCCGTCGTAATCTCATTGGATTGCTCCTCCAATATGAGAGTTGGACGACATTTTATCCGGCATTCCCAAGACGTTCTTGGAGATGTGCGAACGATAGCATTTTGCCCGGATATCCAAAAGCCGAAAACGTGCAACAAAATTGAAGTCTCAACTAGCTCGAGAACTCAGGTTATCCGGGGCGCCTCTGCCCTGGTCAAAACCGGCGAGCGCGTTCAGCATCCACTGTCGGAGCCTAGAAGAATGGTTCCAAAAGCAGTTCCGATCGAGCGACCTTGGTCGTCACTCCGTAACGCTTCACGGTTGCCTCGACAAGAGCTGTGAGCCAATCTCCCGCGAACGGGGAAGGCACAACCGAAACCAGGAGCTTTTCGACGTCCGCTGCGATTGAAAGACCAATATCGGCCGCGGGCTGATCACGCGCGATTACCGCACGAACCTCGGACTCGTGGCTCAACGACTTTCGCTTCCAGAACAGGCGATCTTGAACGTTGGCAAAGGCCTCTTGAAAATCAACGTACCGAACGCGCCCCAATTTGATGTTCGGGTCATAGTCGAAGGCCTCCATCAGCCGTTCCGCAGTGGTCTCGATAGCGATACCCGGCGCCGGCGCCGGACAGTAAAGTCGCCACAGCGCCTCTGACTCCCCATCGTTCGCGTGCCAGCAGCTAACATACGAGCGAATGCGATCTCGTGCGCCCATTTCGGCTAGGCTATCAATAAATCGCTCAGTGTACTTAACGAGCTCGTCCTCGGAGGGTGTCGGCGCATCACCACGAGGGGCAGTCATCATCGCGTCCCGAAAGAAATCCCGGTAGAAGCTGTTCCACTGCTCGCGGCGATCGACAATGCCGGCAGCGCCCTCGAATGGATCCCCAAGCGTGTCCGCGCGCGGAAAATAAATCGCTCGCGTTTCTAGAATCGATAGGAACTTGGCAAAGTCCATGTATCGCCAAAGTCTGGTCTCACGATCGCATCTTCTTCCCGCATGTTCCCACCATCGCACAAAGGTTGCGCACTCGCGGAGAGAGCTGCTGCAGCACTCGCCGACGTACAAGGGATGTCCGTCGGCTCCATACCCGGCAAGGGCGAGGGCCTCGCGATCGAGCTTAGATCCGCAAGTCCGGCAGGTGTCGGATCCCCACGTCAGCAACTTGTGGAGATCTTTGGTTATTCGACCTGTGCTTTCCATCCGTTCCTACCTCTGGTCGAATTTATCATTATTTTGCGTCGCGTGGTCCCGGAGCCGAGCGGAATATTCGCGTCCACGCCCACGAAACCCGCCGAAAAAGGTCAGTTTCACGGGAAACAATCCGTGGACACAGGCCCTGATGCCAAAATTGACTCGTGGGGGCTTCCTGAGCTTGCCCTTGCCCGGAGAAGTGCGCCCAAGGCGCCGGCGCAGTCTAGCGGAGTCCGGAGCCCACGCAGGGCCCCTTATAGCCTCGAAGAAGAAAAAGCCCCGCCGATGGGCGGGGCTCGAGCACCGTCCGATCGGGCGATGGTCGACGGAGCGCGCGCCTGGTCGATCGCTCATCGCCGACGTTGCCGGTGCTCGCCGGCCGCCATCGCCGCGATCGCCGGTATCGCCGGCGCCGACGATCCTCGAGGGCGTCGCGCGAGCTCGAGCTCGCCACGTCAGAAGCAGCGATGCTCGAGCCCAGGCTCGCTCCTCGAGGAGGCCGATCGTGCGTCAGGCCGCGCGTCGTACGGGGTTGGCCCGCTGCGCGAGTGCCTTGAGATCGTCGAGAGCGGCCAACTTGGAGCGCCACTCCAGGTCCGGACCGGGCGGCACCAGTTCGCCCACGAACGAATATTCGAGCTTGAGGATCACGCCCTCGATCGTGCGCGCGGGCGTGTCCAAGAATTTTTCGCATGCGTCATCGACCTTTTGCCAGGCGCGCTTGGATTTGCGGTCGCACCTGGGGCCGCGTTCTGGAGTGGCACAAAACTCCGCCTCGCGATCGAGAAGGGATTGATACGCGGCGAAGAGCTCGGCATCTGGGCCGGTTGGTGTGGGCGCCTCGGGGTTCGGAACTTCGTCGCCGGGCTTCAGGTCATTTACGCGCATTGAGATCACTCCCCTCAAAATGCCGGGGGACGGCCCGGCACCGGGAGCCTGAAAACGCGACCAATCGGAACGCGCGCGCGGTATTCCCCCGAAGGGTGTTGTATTTCCGCGCACTCCCGGCCATGATCCGCCGGTTGGCGCCGCGAGACTCGGCGCCCGCTCCGAGCCCTACCGGTTGCACGGTAAGTCTCGCCGATTGGACGGGGTTCTCAGGCCCCACCTCCCCGCTTGGGGAGATAGCGTCCAAGATGCGCGTGGCCGGATTCCGCGTCAAGGCCGCCGCGCCCTCGTTCATGCCCCATCGTAAACGGAGGCTCGCAGCCGAGTCCGCCTCGTGATCGGCGCCTCTCCATTTTCTCGAATTGATCAACGGCCTCTAGTTTCCGTTCAGCCCAAGAGACTGAGACCGGCCGCCTGGCCGGTTTGCACTTGCCGCCCGCGCCGCGGCCGCCGCGTCGACATAGGCCTGGCGGTAGCGGTCGAGGAGCTGCGCCTCGGCATTATAGGTGCCGTCGTCCATCTTGCCCGCCGCGTGGAGCGCCTTGGTACGCGCCCACACGGCCGCCACGTCGTCGAGTGAGTTGACGGCGCCCTCGCGCGGGCTCGGCAAGCCCTCGAGCCCGATCGGTTGCTTCACGTAGCGCTGCAGCATGTCGCTCAGCACCGCGTCCGAATTCTCACGACCCTGGAGCACGCGCCGCGTCCATTCGGTTTGGGCCTGGGTCCACAGCGCCGCCTTATCGGGGGCGCTGAACGTGCCCTGCTCGACCGCGTAGCCGTTGAGCGCGGTCTTGAGGGCGTTGAAGTTCGCCTTGTCGACGGCGCTCTCCCCACCCTTCGCGCGCGCGTCGACCGTCTTCTCGATCTCGGTCACGGTCGAGCGCGCGAGGTGGCCCGAATTGTAGGCTTCGAGCGCCGCCTCGGTGGTGTCCTCGCCGGCATTGGTTCGGCGCCACAGATCCGTCGCCACGGTGGGATCGTCGCGCCCGGCGGTGCGTTTCGCGTTCGCCGTGAGGATCGCCGTGTAGCCGGCCTCCGAGAGCTGCTGGGTGCGCACCTGGTCGGACAGGTTCGCGATGTCGAACGGCAGCTTGTCGCCCGGCGCCGTCTTGCCGACCTGGTCGATCAGGGTCGCGGCGTTCGCCGCCTGGGTGCGCGTGAGCTCCTTGGCCGCGACCGCGTCGTTGTGCGCGTCGTCCGCCGCGCGCATCGAGACGATCGTGCGCCCGAGCCGGATCGCCTGGTCGGAGATGGACTGACGCTCCGACGGCAACAGACCCTGGAAATTGTTCGGATCAAGAATGTAGTTCGAGATCGCGAGCGGCGAGAGCCGATCCGCGCCCGGGTCCTCCGATGCCCGCTTAATGAAATCCAAGGCTTGGACCTTCTGCACATTGGACCGAAACTGGATCCGCATGTTTGCGGCTTCCTCGGGCGCGAGGTACAGCGGCGAGCGCGACGCGATCGCGCGATCGCCGTCGTCGAGCGCCATCGCTCGAGCTTCGGGCGTCGGTGCCGTGGCTGCTGTGCCGGTAAGCTGCGCCAGCTGCGTGTCGAGGGCCCCCCGCGCGGCCGAGGCCTCGAGGCCGAAGCTCTGCTGGCGCACGTTGGCCGAATGCACGATGCGCTTCTGGTCGAACTGCTCAGACACCATGTTCTGGATCTCCGGGTCTTGGATGCCCGAGATCATCTTCTGGCGAATTTGGTTCGCTTCGTCATTGAAGCCGTTGACCGAGTAGTCCATGTCCGGCTTGCCAGTCGCGGGATTGACCGCGTGCGCCCAGTTCATTGCTGAGGCGCCGAGCTGGTTGTCGATGCCCACCATCTGGTCGCTTGCGGCGACCGCACGCTTTTGCTCGGCGTATTGTGACGCAAAGGCCGCCACCTCATCCGACATGCCGGCGGTGCCGCGCGCGAGGCTCTCCGCGACCTGGGACGCCGCGTTCGGGTCCATACGCGGCTCGGCCGGCTGTCCGGGAACCTGCGCTTCGGTCTCGAAATCCGGGATGAGGGGCATTCGCTATCTCCAGGTGATCGCGTAATAGACGCGCGCGACGATCGCGCGGCCTTGTAGCGACATTGCCGCGCGGCTCGCCTTCCATGACGTGCGCGAAGCATTCCGAAATTCGAGCCAGTGCATCCCGGCCAGCGTCAAGGAAGGGCGTCGCACCGCCTCGATCGAGATCGCCGCGACCAACAGTGGCCCGGGAAGTCGCGCGAGCCAAAAAAGCGCGAACCCGAGACAGCGCGTGGCGATGCCCCAGCTGGCGACACCAGCGCGCCACATACCGCGCGCGTGCCTGAGCCCGCGCGCGCGCATCTCGATTTCATCGCGCCCGATCTGCGCGTGGAGATCGGTGCCGCTCATCGCGAACCGCCTTCCGGTGCCGCGGCCGCCTCTGGAAATTTTTCTTCGTGGAGCTTGAGCATCTTCTGAACGGCCGCAGCGTGCCCCGGGTCGCGCCGGTTGCGATATGCCGGGTCTTGCTGCAGCTCGTGCACGCGCTCCGCGAAGCTCGCTTTGGGCCAAGGCGACGGCGTCGACCCTTTCGGTGCCGGCTCGCCCGCGATCACCTGGTAAAGAAACTTGCGTCGCTCCAGATATATCTTGTGAAGCGGGTGCCGTTTGTTGCGCCATATCTCCATGTCCCCAGGCTTGCGTCGCGAGGCCGCCAGCTCCTCGCGCGCGCGCTCGGCTGACCAGCCGGCCGAGCGATAAAAGTTGGGATCCTGGCTCATCGGCAGATCTCCCGGATCAAGGCTAGGTAGTGGCGCTCGTTGATGTCCGAGAACGTGCCGCCTGCCTTGACCATCTTGACGCCGTCGCTTGTCGGGTCGGGACGCTCGAGATCGATGAAGGCCCGCAGCCCGCGAGGGCCGGCACTGTTCGGGTTCACGTCGAACATTCCGACCGTCACGAAGGCGCAGCCCATACGTTGCCGTAGCGACGCGAGCGACAGCGCGCGACGCGCCCGATCCGAGCCCGCGAGTTCCGCGAAGGCGAGCTCGTCGGCGTGCAGCTCGCGCAGCGCATCGCGAAGCTCTTGCGCAGCCCGATCGACGCGATCCGACGTGCTGCACGCCTGCATGGCCGCGCGCTCAAGGTCGCGGACCGGACCGCGCAAGGTACGCGCGGCTTCGGCGCGGAGATGGTCGAGCTCGGCTTGCTTGGCCTCAATGGCGCGCTTCGCCGCGGCTCGATGGCCCTCGAGGGCCGCGAGCCGCTCTTCCGCGAGCTTGAGTCGGTGCGCGTCGCCCCCAGGGATCGGCCGCCCCTTTCGATCGTGGCGCGGATGAGCCTCCACGCCTTGATCGACACCCGCGCATAAGGTCCGGAGGGTCGCGATCTGTTCCTCGATTTCGGGGGTCGTCTCGTCGATTTGCCGTAGAGTCTCCTCGAAGCCGGCAAGCTCGTTTTCGAGCTTGATGATCGCCGGGTCCTTTCCGGCCGGCGCGTCGCCCGCCGGCCGCTCGATGATGACCAGGTTGTCACCGAGTTTTGTTGCCGCGCTATCCTTTGCCATGAGGCGGTCCTTTCCTTGCTAAAGTTGCGCGATCGCACGCCGCGATCGCTTCGGTTTGGTTCCGTCAGGCGGCCGGCGGGGGTGCCATGGCGGCGAGCCGCCTGTCGATTTCCTCGATGGTCTCCTTGTGCTCGCTTTGACGCTTCCGGGCGTCGGCGAGCTCGTCGTCGATCCTGGCGAGCGTCCGCCGCAGTCCCTGCACGTCCAGGGGTTCCTTAGCCGCATCGATCGCGCGCGCGGTCTCGTCGCGGCGCTGCGTGAGCGACGCAAGCTCCGCCGGCGAGCGGGCGAGCACGATCTCGTGGTGGCGCCGCATCTGGGTCAATTCCACGGCGGAGACCGGGTGGGTGTAGTTCAAGAGGTGCATGGGACCGTCCTTTCGAAGTTGGCCGCGCGCGGGGTGGGGGTGGGAGCGGCGCCGCGCGCGGGGTGGGGGATGAGTGGGCGATGAGCGACCGTTCCTTCGAACCGGGAAACTCCGGGAACGCGGTAAAAGCACGCTGCCAGGGGATCGCGCGCGCGCCCCGGCGCAAAAACCGGGGTACCCCCCCTCGACCGCGATATTTCGACCGGACGCGGATCACGCGACGCGACCAGGCGCGGGCATTGCGCCGTCCGGAACAGAGGGCGGATTAGAGCGGATCGGACAAAGAGACTGGTACCTTGAGGCCGCGAACGCCCCGGATTTCTACGCCTATTGCTGAGCGCAAATGCCGAATGGCACCTGGGATGGCACCGGACCCGGCCGCATAGTGCGCCGGCGGGGTGGTGGGGAGTGGAGTAACCCAAATCAATTCGCGATTTTTGAAGCGGTCGAGCTACGCGAACAGGAGCCGAACCGCGATCGAGACGCCGAATTCCCCGGCAAAGTCGCCACACACACGCCGAGAGACCCCAAAACTCCGAATTTGGCAGCTCGCTCAAGGTGCTTAACCAATAAACGCCCAATATTTTATTGTCGCGCTCGACCGCTTCGACCACTTCACTACGTTTACGGCTATAGGGGCGCGCGCGCACGCGCGATAGGCCCAAACCGGGAGAAGCGGTCGAAGCGGTAAAGTTGTCGCGCCTGCTCGCCATCAGTGCTCCCACGGATCAGAAATTTCATCGGTCTCAAGGCTAGACCCCAACCCCCCACCACCCGCCGCGCCATTCAGCGGCAAATCATCCGTCACCCCCCGCAACACCACGCCGCGGAAGCCACGGCGCGCGGTGTCGGGATCGCGCGCACGCTCAAAACCCATTGTGGTCAAACGCTGGGCGAAGCGGCGCTCGGTCCCGGTATACTCACCGACCCTGTTCGCCCACGACTTCCAGTCGGCGAAGAGCGCGGCCGTTGAGGTGATCTTGCCCTCGGACTTGTGGCAGCGGTCCTTGAGCCAGAGGCCGATCGAGTTCTCGTCTTCGAAATATTGATCGGTGGCGCTCGTGACCGCGGCCGGCGGCTTGAGGCCGGTGCGCAACCACTCCCCTGCCCCGTGAGCCGCCCATTTCAGGATGCCCCCGAGCTCCGCGCGCAGGCGATCGGCCAAGCTCTTGTCGATCGTCTCGGGCTTGTGCAGCATCGGCAGGACGTGAAAGCGGCGCCGCATGGCGTCGTCGGCGCTCCGCATCGCCGGCCGGTAGTTTCCGGCCACAACTAGCTTGAAGCGCGGCTTGAACGTAAAGAAGTCCTGGCGCATACGGCGGGCGGTAATGAGATCGCCGCCCGTGATCGCCTTCAGCTTGGCTTCATCCCATCGCCGGCCTTCCTCGGTTTCGGACGCCGTCACCAGGCGCGCGCCATCGAGCATCGCGAGATCGGCGGGGTGACGCTCGCCGGTCTGCACCACGAAAGTATCCATGCTCGCCATCGTCGCGTAGGTGCCGAGCATTGCTGCCCACGTGCCGAGCAAAACAGACTTCCCAGTCCCGCCTGGCCCATGGATCAGCAGCACCGCGTGCTCGCTTGTGTCGCCCGAGAGTGTGTATCCCATCCAGCGTTGCAGATACGCGATCAGCTCGTGATCGCCTCCGAACGCCGCGCGCAGGAACGAGTAAAATACCGGGCAGTCGCCCTCGGGCGCTGCGCCGGTCGATCGCGTCATAAGATGCTCGCGCGCGTGCGGCAGCGTCGCGCCCGAGCGGAGATCGATGATCCCGCCAGGCGTGCCTAGCAACCAGTCGTTCCGGTCGAACATCTCGCGCTCTGTCGCGTGGCGCGGATCGTGACCCGCGAGCTTCACCGCGGCGAAGATCGTATTTGAGCTCGAGACCTTCCGCGCGACACTCGCATTCTCGCAAGCGTTCGCCGCCGCGCGGCACACGTGGCGCGAATGATGGAACACCGAGCGCAGGCGATCCGCCTCCCACAACCGGCCGGACCAGCGGCGCCACTCTCCGTCCGGAGTGCAGCGCCAATCGGCGCCGAGGCGTTCGGATAAAAGCTTGGCGAGGGCGTCGTCGGAAAACTCGACCGGGCGGATATCCGGGCCGTCGCCGTCGGGGGGCGCTTTGCGCGGTACTTCCACGCCGTTGTTCAGCACCAGGCGCACCGGCGCCATCGGATCGCGTGCGCCCTTGTTACTCGTACTCATCGGAACGCCCCTTACTCGCTTGCGCCCGCGCATGGGCCTCGGCCTCCTCGCGCGCGAGACGCTCTATCCGCCGCAGCGCTCGCGCGGTCTCTCGAAGCCCGCGCTTCAACCGTTTTGGGCCCTCCCGAAAAGGTAGCGTCGCGTACCCGTCAGCATGGCCCTCCACTTGAGCCATCGCAGCGCCGGCGAGCTTGCTCGCCGCCGCGATGAAACCCAGAAGGCCGAGCCACATTTGCCGCTCGCGCATTTTGTGGTCGCGTGAATCGGGCATAATCAAGCCGCCCGCGGCTGCGTATTGGGCGTCGCGAGCCATTGTTCGAAGGCGGCTCGCGGGATGATCCAGCGGGTACCGATCTGGTAACCCGGAATTTGCCCATGTCGGAGGCCTTCATAGGCCTGGTTCAGGCCAAGACCGAGCCGGTCGGCGGCTTCCTTGACCGTCAGGGTCTCTGGGCTTGTCTTCGTCCGAAAGCTCATGCTTCACCATCGGAAAATGAGCAACGCGAGCGAACGTGACGTTACGCTTGCGCCCGACGCGCGCAAGCGCTATCCTCTATTTTGTGCTCTTTTATGAGCACAAAATAGAGGTCGGCATGGCCGGGAAACTTCCTAAAAAGCGCCGCGGGCGTCCGCCAATGGGACCAGTAACAGGCAGGTCAGTCCACGTGAGTGCGCGCATCCCTGTTGGAACTGACGCCTCGCTGAGGCGCGAAGCGAAGCGGAAGGGGCTGTCGTTCAGCCAGCTCGTGGCGCTTCGGCTAGGCGCTCACTCCGACGTGTACGGTTTCGCGCACGTCCGCGCGCTCGCTGTTATGGTCGCGCGCGTCGTGACCGAAATCGAGCAACAGACTGGCCACAAGTGGCACGAAGATCGGTTCACGTTTGAGAGCGTTGAGAACGCGATCAAGATGCTCATGGCCCCCCGCGCACCACGCGGGCGCGCCAAAACCCCCACACACTTGAAGCACACGTCCAAAGAAAATTCGTTTGCCCCTGCCGCTTGGCAAAAACCGGACGGGCTTGCGTTCGCCGTGACGGCGCGCTTTCTAATTCAACTGCGGACCAGAAAATCTCCCCCGCGCGCCGACGCTCACCTTCGCGAGGATCACGCCTACTCGCCGTATTCCGACTATGATTTCGTGTTTGATAGGTTGCGCGACGATCTCGGGATTGCGCCGCCCCCCGATCGCCCAACGTCCCGAACCGCGGCGGCTGCCCACGCGCCCGCGCGCACAGAGGCTGAAAAGGCACAAGCGAAAGAGCAGCGCCGAAGGGCTCGCGTGAAAAGCGATGTTCTGCGCCCCTTACTGCCGGACGATCACCCGCACAAAACCCGGCCCTGATCTTAGGAGGGATTTACGATGAAAGGTCACATTCAGCAACGCGGCAAGGATAGCTGGCGTCTCAAATTCGATCTTGGCCGCGATCCCGCGACGGGCAAGCGGCGCACTCGCTTTATGACCGTGCGCGGCGGCAAGCGCCAGGCGCAGGCTGCGCTCGCGAACGCGCTTGCGGAGATCGACAAACAGACCTTTGTCGATCGATCGAGCGTGACGGTCGCGGAGCATCTCCGCGCCTGGCTCGCGGGCATTCGGCCCGATCTCGGCGCAAAGACGTTCGAGGTTTACGAGCAGATCGTTAGCAAGCACTTGATCCCCGCACTTGGAGCGATCCGGTTGCAGCAGCTCGCGACGTGGCAGCTGCGAGAGTATTACGCCCGCGCGCGATCGGAGGGCCGCAAGGTCGAGATCGCCGGCAAGGCGATCGTGCGCCCTCCCCTGTCTCCAACGACCGTTCGCCACCATCACCGGCTTCTGGTCGCGGCGCTCGGGCAGGCAGTGACAGACGGCGCGCTGCGCTCCAACCCGGCAGCGGTTAAGAAGCTCGCGCCCGCCGCCGCGAAATCCGAGATCACGATCTTGAACGCCGATCAGATTTCGATGGTTTTGAGGGCGTCGGCGGACACCCCGCTCCGGTTGCCAGTTCTGATCGCGCTCGGGACCGGAATGCGTCGTGGCGAAATTCTCGCGCTTCGATGGGGCGAGGTTGATCTCGACCAAGCCAAGCTCACGGTCACGCGCACCCTGGAACAGACCGCGTCGGGCGTGAGGTTCAAGGCGCCCAAGACGGCAAGCAGCCGGCGCGAGATCGAGTTGCCCGGGATGGTGATTGAGGAATTGCGCCGTCACCGCCTGCAACAGGCCGAGGCCCTTCTCAAGCACGGTGTCCGGCAGGGTGTCGAGACGCTCGTATGCGCTAGGGAGACGGGCGAGCCCCTGAGCCCGCGCGACGTGACCAAGGGTTTCGAGCGCCTGGTCAAGAGGCTGCGCCTCGATGTCAGGTTCCACGATCTTCGGCATACCCACGTCTCGCAGCTGCTTGCCCTCGGGATCAATCTCAAGGTCGTTACCGAGCGCATCGGGCACGCGAGCCCGGCCTTTACCCTCAAAACCTATGCCCACCTGGTGCCCGGGCTGCAGGGCGAAGCGGCGACGCGGATTGACGCCGTGCTGAGAATGTCTCAAGAACGGTAACGCCCGATTTTGGGTGCCAACCGGGTGCCAACTCGCCCCAGGGTGCCGATCGGCAAGTGGCTAAGTCATTGTTCTAAAATCTAGGATGGGTGGCCGAGCGGTTGAAGGCACCAGTCTTGAAAACTGGCAGACCCGCAAGGGTCTCGTGGGTTCGAATCCCACCCCATCCGCCACTTCGGAACAGAACTGCGAACCTAGCTCGCCTTGCGC
>Ga0335072_10008929_pt1 | contig 14499 bp, 16 predicted proteins | sample Lox_Sample_21_FD_206725 | JGI IMG/M metagenome (GOLD analysis project Ga0335072, IMG submission 206725) | Soil microbial communities from Loxahatchee National Wildlife Refuge, Florida, United States - Lox_Sample_2.1 | ecosystem: Environmental > Terrestrial > Soil > Wetlands | place: USA... | reverse complement strand
TGGCTAGGAGTATATACTGGGGAGCAGTATTATTGGAAGACTGAAATTCTGATGGTCGGATGAACGAAATGGGTCGCGCGTGCTAACCACGAAGCGGAGAGTAATCGCTCAGGCCCTTGTCTGTCAGGGCTGTTGTTGCGGTCAGGTCGAACGCGGACGCCCCGAAGTACCGGTAGAATGGCTAAAACAGGAGTGGAGAAAACGCGGTCTGCTCAAGCGCGTTCAGCTTTCCGTAAGCGGATGCCTCGGCCCGTGTGACATGCCGAACGTCGTCGCGATTGTCACTCCAACCAAAACAGTGTGGCTGGGAAACACTCAAGGCGAGATCAATATCAATCGCTGCTGGACTGGGCCTCGCGCAGCAAGAACCTGGGTTGCGCGGTTGATATTCCAGGCGAATTGCTGATTCACCTGCTGGAGGACCCAGTGTCGCTTTGACGTGTCCGGTCATGGAAGCCTCGTGCTAGTCAATTCGGATGGTTGCAGGGTTTGCGGAAGTGATTGAAAGCGAAGCAACTTTGGTTGCGGAGGCCTGCAACGTACCGAATTTATTGCGTGTGACTTTCCGAATTGAACTGATACGTGCTGCCTAACGTGAACCGACTTCGCGTTTGCTCATATTACTAGCTGTGCGTACCAGAGCCTCGCCCGAAACTACCGGAAGCGAGATGGGCCGCGAGTGATTAACCCTGGGCATGAACGAGGGGGCTGCGGGCATGGTCACAAGATCTCGCGGATTCCTTTAGTCATATCTGCGACGGTCGCGTCATAGTCGAATATGGCGCGGGTCCTGCCGGCAGGATCTAAGGCATAGACCTCCGTGGTATGCGCAACGCTATAGGTTTCCTCTGGCGGCTTCGCGCCCGGAATCGGCGTGATCTCGTACTCCGCGCCAAATAGCGCCGTTACCTTGTTGATCTGGGCCACGGAGCCGGTAAGTCCGATCGCATCCACGCCTTTGAAATTGGCTAGATATTCCTTGAGAACAGGGGGCGTATCCCGCTGCGTGTCCACGGAAATGAACAGCGTCTTCAGGCGAGGCGCCTCTGGGCCAAGCGATCGGTACACTGAGGAAATCTTTGACATCGTCGTCGGGCAAACATCGGGACAGGACGTGTATCCAAAGAAAATCAGAACAGCCTTTCCTCGCAACGAGGACAGCTGGAATGGCATTCCGTTCTGATCAGTGAGTGTGAAGTCTCCACCGATATTCAGCACGCCCGGTTTGTGCGAACTGCAGCTCACGCTTCCCAATACGGTAACGAGCAGCAGGCACAGAAGTCGGCCCTGATGCCGTCCGAGATTCATGGGTGGTCCCCCGACATCGGTGACTGGTGATCACCCATCGAAGAATCAGCACCAGAACTATTCTGAGCAGGCCTTACGCTAACCGCGACTGGAATCTTCTTACCGTCGTCCAGTGTTAGCACCATACTGAACGTATCGCCGGGTTTGAGCGGCCTTTTTAGACCGAAGCACATAATGTGAAAGCTACCAGGCTTCAGTTCCACGCTTCCGTTTGGCGGTATGCGGAGCGTTTTGATGGGCGCCATTTTCATCATATTCCCCTCCATCTGAGCTTCGTGAAGCTCGGCTTTGCCCGCGTCTGGCGTGCTCACGGAAACGACGGACCTTGCTGTGGGACCCGGATTGTCGATGGTCATAAAGACAGCAATGTTGTTCTGGGGAGGGAGAGGGGGGCGAGTCCACGCGTTCTTGACTGTCACTTTCGGTGCTTGTGCATACGCGATGGTAATGAAGACGACAAACACACCTGCGAATAATTTCCAGGCCGATCCCGCGAATCTGAGTTTTTCCTTACGGATGCTCATTGTTGTTCTTCTCCTTTGCTGGAGTAGCACGCAACGACATGACGAATATGGCCAGGAGTTGGCGTTCGTTCGCCGTCAAGTGATCGAATGGAGGCATCGATCGATTCCCTTGGGTCAAGCCGGTGCCAATGGTGTAAGCAATTTGCCCGACGCTGTAACCGTTGACAAAAGAAGCCGGGTCGCCGAAGTCCGGTGGAGAATTATGGATAGTCTTTGCTAGGGGGCCATCTCCGCGACCGTCTGGACCATGACATAAGGCGCATCCATTCGCTTCATAAAGCTCACGGCCTTCTGCCACCTGTTGTTCGTTGCTGCTGGTTCGACCTTTGAGCCATGAACAGCCTGAGCAGTTGAACAAAGAGATGAAAATAACTGCGAAAAAGACGATGGCTCCGAACCAACTTTGTTCAGATCGTTTCACAGGTGATTTTTTAGAGTCAGCGAGCACGAAAAAAACCTGTCCACGCATTCATACCCAGTCGGCACCTTACAACCAACGAGTCCGCCAAGTAAATGTGGCGAATTGACGCACTCTGCGAGCGGAGAGCCAATAATCGAAAACAGGCCTATACAAGATGGTGCTAGCGAGCGGTAATATCGACCTGACGGTTGGCCTAGTGGTCCGCCAGGCAGGAGTGTGGAAATGGATCGGCGAAAATTCATCGCGGGCGGTCTCGCAGCGGGCGTCGCCGGTCTGGGCGCTGGGAAACTCATTCAAAAAAAATCGCCGCTCAAGCCGATTTCAGTCGAGTGCGGGCCCTACGGAAGCATCACCGGGCAAACCGTGAGGCACGCCCAGGGAGCGCAGAATTTTGCGACCGAAGTCCCAAACCACGGCCGTATACAACTCCAGATTGCGCCGGTTGTTGTTCCCCTGGCAGGGAACTATCAGAGCAGCAGCGTCGGATACAACGGCACGGCACCGGGTCCGTTGCTTCGCATTCGCGAAAATTCACCGATAACAGTCGACGTCACCAATGCCACGGACATGCGCGAAATGTTGCACTGGCACGGTCTCATCCTCCCGCCCGAAGTCGATGGCGCCGAAGAACAAGGCACGCCGTTCATTGCGCCGCAGAGCACGCGACGTTACGCGCTCGTCCCTCAACCCGCAGGCTTCCGGTGGTATCACACGCAAGTGGCCGCGGGCATGGACCTTTATCGCGGCCTCTATACTGGGCAATTCGGACTCCTGTACGTCGAGCCGCGGAACAAGCCGGGCTTTTACGACCAGGAGATCTTTCTCGCGCTCCGCGATTGGGAACCGTTCTATGTTCGCCGAGAGAACTCTCGATCGTTTACTCGAAACGCGCTCACAGTTCGTTATTCGCGGTATTCCATTAATGGAACATCTTTCGGCTACGGCGAGCCCATCGCCGTAAAAGCGAGGCAACGAGTTTTGTTCCATATCCTGAATGCGAGCGCAACGGAGGAGCACTCAATCGCGTTATCTGGACACTACTTCATCGTGGTGGCGCTCGACGGAAACCCGGTTCCACGCCAAGAAACCGTGGAAACACTGCGCCTGGGGCCGGGTGAGCGGATCGATGCTGTTGTCGACATGAACCAGCCAGGTTTGTGGATTCTGGGGTCTACGGAGGATCAAGTCCGCAACAAAGGGTTGGGGTTAGTGCTCGAATACGCGAACCAATCGGGTTTCCCGCAGTGGATCTCTCCGGAAGATCTGACATGGGATTACACGAGATTTGGCAATAAGACGCGGCGTCCGGTGCCCGACGAGATTCTACACCTCAGTTTCAAACCGGCGGCAGGGGAACCGGGTACCCAGGACGCGTGGTGTGTGAATGGCAATACGCATTTGCAGGAGATCGCGTTGCGTGCTGGCGGCCGCTATCGTCTAATTATGCACAATCGGAGCAGCGCGTCTACGCCTATGCACCTGCACCGCCACCTTTTTGAAATTGCTGCCGTGAACGGGCGTGCGACCGCAGGAGTCGTGAAGGATACGGTGGTCGTTCCCCCATTGGGAAGTGTAGCGGTCGACTTCACCACGCAGCCCGGACTGTCTCTACTTCATTCGCAGAAGCAGAATCACGCTGACTACGGACTCAAGGCGCTAATTTCTGCGTAAGCGACAACGCTAAGATAAAGCCGTCAAACACCTGTGGATAGCGGAGCGGCTGAAAATATTTCAGTGTTTTTCCGACTGAGCGACAAAGTAAGAACCCACTACGAGGAGACAGGCAAGAGCTTGCGCGCTCAATGTCTGTACCGTAGGGAATATCGAAAACCACAGGCCCCAACTTCCTGGAATCAAGCGGCTCAGCCGTGGGATTTCCGTGACCGGCAACCATCCGGCTAGCTGCATCTCCTGCGCCTCTTCGCCCACCATCGCGAGCAAGACCAATCCGAGCAATACGCCAGTGGCAACGAGCATCTTCCGGTAGGGCAAATGGCGGTGCGCAGAAAATGTCAGTGCAGCGATTGCTACGGTCACCAGAGCCCCCGCTAGAACTCCCCAACCAACGATTTTGTCTCCGAGTCTCAATCGATAACTCTGCAGGAACAGCACGACTTCAAATCCCTCCCTGTAAAATGAAGTAAAACCTAGAAGGATCATTCCTGGCACCACATGAGAAGTTCCATGATTCGAAATGTCCTGTTTAAGGAGTTCATTTTTGCGCGCGTTGTGGTGTGCGATCCAACCGGTCCAGTAAAGCTTGTGAAAGAACCAGTTCATCACCACGAGCAAGACAACAATCGCAAGCAGCCCCGTTCCCGCTTGGAGAGCTAGAGCCGAAGCATCCTGACCGAGGTCGGTTAAAACGCGCGAGGCAACCTGCCACGTCAGTAGGGTTGCAGCAAACGCGATTCCCACTCCCCCCGCAACGGCGCGGTTGTAGCCTCTCCCGGAGTTCCGGAGACTCGCGGTGATTGACGCCAGCACCAACACGCATTCTAGCCCTTCGCGAAAGACGAGCACGCCGATGTCGATGATCGCGGACAGATTGTTCCAACGCATATCGCTATTTTTTATAGATGCGCGGCAAGTGAAAAGGCGGTGCGTTTAGCCGGCCAGATGCGCCGAATCCCGCGGACTCGAAATCCGATAGCCCGACAAGTCGCCGGCACAGACTGGATCGGACTTTGTTTTAGCTCTTCGTTGCGGCAGCTAACTCTTCGGCTTTCTTCGTAAACCCGGCCAGCAGTTGAATCATGTCGGCCTTCACTCTTGCGGGAGCCGTTTTGATTGAGCCGGAGTTGAACGGTGGTTGAGGATTATACTCGCTCATGAGCTGGCAGCATTCGGCATAGAAGCGGCTGCGTAGCTCCGCGACCATGGTGAGGCCGAAGTCGAGCCCGGCGGTTACGCCCGCGCCCGTGACGCGGTTGCGGTCGCGCACGACGCGGGCGTCGGTTGGGATCGCGCCGAACCCAGACAACACATGGCGCACCGACCAGTGCGAGGTAGCCTTGTAGCCCTTCAACAAGCCGGCAGCCCCAAGGATCAGCGAGCCCGAGCATACGCTGGTGATGTACTTGGCCCGGGCTCCCCGATCGACCATGAAGGCGAGTGTCTCGGGATCCTTGGCCGCCGCCAGTGTCCCGTCCGTGCCACCAGGCGTGAACAGCACGCTGAGGTCGCGGGGGCAGGTGTCGAAAGTTGCGTTCGGCGTAATCGTTACCCCTGCGTCGCTCCTCACGGGATCAAGCGACTTTGCAACAAGAAATATCTTTGCACCCATGAGAGCGCCGAACAGAGATTGCGGTCCGATCAGGTCGAGCACGGTCATCCCGGGGTACATGAGCATTGCGATCTGCTCGTCCCCCATCCAGTCCACGTTCTCTGTATCGGGCATTTGCATGTCAGGCATTTCATGCTGGGGCTCCTGCGGCTGCTCGCCAGCGGCACGAAGGGTGTAAGAGGCAAAAGGGGCGAGAAGCGTTAGCAAAACTGCTTTGCGGCGGTCGATGTCGGTCATATTCTCTGATTCCCCGTTAAGTCATCCATATCCGCCGTTGCGCTTTCAATTTCATTCCGCAACAACGCGTAGTGCTCCGGCGATATGTCTGAGACTGCGGCAGCCGCCCGGGCAGAGCACAGAAACTTGCGAATCATAAAGAGCGTCGGAATTAAGGCCAGTAAGCATAGGATCTCAGGGCCTCTAAAGAGTGTCGTTCCGATCCGTCCATCCGGTACAACGAGAATCCTCTCCCCATATTCTGCTTTGTAATGTCGGACGATTTGTTCTTCGTCTTGGCCGCTAGCCACCATCGTCGTAATATCGGCGCGCATCTGAACGGCAACGTCGCTCATGTGCTCGGAGACGGGCTGTGTGTAGCAGCAGGGCGACAGAAGACGGTCTTCCACCCGGCGGATTTCAGCCGTCTGACGTGGCGTCAATGAAACCGCTGAAAGGAGCAGAACACCACCGAATCCTAATCTCATGCGCCTTCCGATCTAGAGCCACCGAGGATTTTTCCGCCAAACGATATCCCCTTGCAGATATTCTCGTTCTCATTTCCCTTCGCTTCGGATTCGCCTTGGGGCTCACTCCCGCGTGATGTTTGAGCCGTTCGCAAGCCTCCGCAAGCGTCAGATCGGCCTCGGTTCTGAGCCACGCACGAATCGTCCACTCCATCGCTGTCACTGGTGATTTCCGGCCGCCGCGCTTTCTCTCCAAAAAGCGCATACCTTTTCCAAGGAAACTCTACCGTCCGAAGTTTCCCTCCAAGCCGCGACGCCTCCGATATCGAACTTTCTTCGCTCTCGTGCGAACGGATGATGCTCATTCGCAAAGTATTCGCTCTAACCGGCACACGTAACTCCCAGCACATTTTGAGTATCGCGCGAATTTGCTTCGCCCAGAGGGTGCTTCAACGTCAACCTCCGGAACTGCCATGATATGAACGGCTGGACTGATTTAGCCTAAACCAACTGATCGTGTAAATGAGTCAGATTGTCGCACCTCCAGAAGAAGCGCTGCGTCAATTTGCCGCAGGAGGCAATAAAAGGCTTGTCCTGAGGTAGGATGCCCGATAGCCGTTATGAACAGCTCTCGTCGGCCAGAATTCGCTTCTCAGATAGCGCTGCCATGGATCGTGCGCCTGCGCTACGGCATGGTGATTGCCCAAATCACTACGGCTCTCATCGCGCAGTATGTGTTGAAGATAAGACTGCAGATTCTCTGGATTCTACTCGTTCCTTTGCTCGTATTTAGCAGCAATGTCTGGTTAGCTCGCCGAACTGCCTCGACGCGCTTGTTGGACCGAGGTCGCACTTCTTTAGTAGTCATGGGGATTTTCATGCTGGACATCTTCTGCCTAACCGCTCTCCTGATGTTGAGCGGCGGGGCGGCAAACCCGTTCAGCGTCCTCTACCTTGTTCATATCACACTGGCAGCGATCATTTTGAAGAAGGATCAGACCTGGTTTTTGGCTGGGCTTTCCATCCTATGCTTTGGGTTGCTGTTTGTGATCTATCGGCCGGTCGCAGAGCTCGAAATCCATATCCACGGAAACAGTCCCAACTTTCACCTGCTCGGGATGTGGGTCAGCTTCAGTGTGGCGGTGTTGCTTGTGGCCTTGTTTTCCGCAAAGATTGCCGCGTTGTTGAGTGAACGCGAGTCCTCGCTGTTGACGATGCAGGAGGAACTATCGAAAAGGGACCGCCTCGCTTCTCTGGTAACTCTGGCCGCGGGTGCGGCTCACGAACTCTCCACTCCTCTCAGCACGATCGCCGTGGTGGCAAAGGAATTGGAGCTCTATGCAGCGCGGTCCGCCACGAACCAGGCTGTTGTGGATGACAGCCGGCTAATTCGATCCGAGGTAGAGAGGTGTCGCACGATTCTGCGGCGGATGAGTGTTCGCGGGGCCGAGCCAGCGGGTGAGCCTCTCGAGGCGGTATCGGTTCAGGCTGTGCTGGATGCACTCAGAAGCGAACTCTCTCAGCCTGCGGAGAACCCAATTGAATTCCCGACATTCAGGGAACAAGCGATGCTGAAGATTCCTCGCGACGCTCTCGTCCAAGCGCTAGTCGCCCTCGTCAGGAACGCCCTCGAATCGAGCAGGCCGGGGGCTCCGGTTCAGCTCGGCGTCGGACTATCCGGTGCATTTGCCCGCTTTGCCATCACAGATCGCGGCCTCGGCATGTCCCCAGAAACGTTGCGACGGGTCGGGGAGCCATTCTTCACAACGAAGGAACCTGGCAAAGGCATGGGACTGGGAGTCTTCCTCGTGCAAACGCTCGCTGAGCGTCTGGGAGGGCAGTTGACGTTTGAGTCTGCCGAGGGTTTCGGTACAAGCGTGTTTCTTGAAATCCCCGTGGTTCTGAAAGGCGAGCGGGTGTAAGCCATGGATGACCGAGAGATAGTCCTAATCGTGGATGATGACGAAATCTATCGGAACCGCCTGCGGCGTGCCTTTGCCGATCGCGGGTGGGAAGCAGTCGCCGTGGCCAATGGCGAGGATGCCATCGAACTAGCTGCGAAAGAAGGCCCAGAATTGTCGATCGTGGATCTTCGCCTACCGGGAATCGGAGGTCTGGAAATCGTCCGCGAACTGCATCGTATTGATGAAGAGATGTGCATTGTCGTGCTGACCGGATACGGAAGCATCGCCACGGCTTTGGCCGCTACAAGATGCGGCGCCAGCCATTACCTTGGCAAGCCTGTTGACGTGGATCAGATTCTGGGTGTCTACGGAATGATCGGCAGCAAGCAAAGCGCCGCTTCCGACGAGTCCCATTCATATTCCGTGCCAAGTCTGGCTCGCGTCGAATGGGAACACATTCAGAGGGTTCTCGCTGATTGTGATGGCAACATTTCGCAAGCGGCCAGGCTTCTTGGTCTACATAGGCGGTCTCTGCAGAGAAAGCTTGGGAAGTACCCCCCTAAGTCTTAGTTGCCCAAGGACCGCAGAGGCCCTGTTCACGGTCGTGTACAGTTTCACTCATTCGGTTCAGCTCTTCTCGGCTCACACGGCAAACGCTTCAAACGACCGCCCGTGAGAGCCGCCCCACACCTGACTCGTTCTTAAATCTGAAAAGCGCTTTCGCTCCGGTGCGACAACGTGACGCATTGTCTACCGCGACCTTTTTTGCGAGCCTTCCGCGTACCTAAAAACTCTGGATCATCTGTGACTCGCTGTGTGAATCCATGTCGGGCAATTCGGACCGATCGGTGCAGACAATCCGTCAAGCGATCTCTAAATAACGAGTGCGGATTTCGGCGAGAGAGATCCTCCCTAGGAGGTTGTGTGCTGGTTCGTTCGTTTCTTGGAAAGTTCAAGACTGTTTTGTTGCTGTCGATGGCTGTGTCAGGGATAGCGCTATTCGCAGGAGCTCAGGAGACAGTCAATTATGGAAGCATCAGCGGTCAGGCCACTGATCCCAGTGGGGCGGTTGTCTCCGGCGCTTCGGTATCTGCCCGCGAGACGGAAACGAACATAACCAGCACCGTGACTACCGACGCGGAAGGGCGTTTTCGGTTTCCATACTTACGCGTGGGTCCCTACGAAATCACGGTCCGTCAACAAGGCTTTGCGGACGCAACGCGCTCGGTAACAATCACGGTGGGCGCGGCATTTGACTTGCCCTTCACTCTCTCGCTGAGTTCGGCAAGCGAAAGAGTTACGGTGAACAGTGAACCCACCATAATTGAAACGGCCCGCACACAGGTCGCCGGAACCATCACACAAAATGAAGTAGATGGTCTGCCTCTCAATGGTCGTAATTTTCTAGATCTCACGCTTCTCGTTCCGGGAGTGTCTCCAACGAACACGGCCAGCACCCAACTCTTTGCGGAGACATCGGCGGTTCCCGGCCAAGGCATTTCCATCAGCAGCCAGCGCAATTTCTCGAACAGCTTCATTGTTGACGGCCTTTCTGCGAACGACGATGCCGCAGGGCTTGTGCTTACTACCTTTGGGTTGGATGTAGTGCAGGAATTTCAAGTCGTGACTTCGGGTGGGCAGGCCGAGTTCGGACGCGCTTTGGGCGGCTACGTCAATATGGTGACCAAGAGCGGTACGAATGACCTGCATGGCGCTGTTTATGGATATTTCCGGAATCAGGCAGTCGACGCCTCAAACCCGCTAACGCATGCCACGCTCCCGAGCACGCAGTCTCAATACGGCGCAAGTTTGGGTGGTCCGATCGTCAAGAACAAAACGTTTTACTTCGCAAATGTCGAGCAGCGCATCCTGAATCAGGCCGGCAGTCCCGTCATCACAATTTCTCCCGCCAATGTGGCGACAATCAACGCTCATCTTACGGCTGTGAACTTTCCCGGCCCTCTCATTTCAGCGGGAGAGTACCCGAATCCCGTCCACAGCACAAATTTCTTTGCGAAACTCGATCAGAGCTTCAGCGCCAAGGACCAATTCAGCGCGCGCTATAGCCTCTACCACGTAGACGCCACAAATTCGCGAGGAGTCGGCGGCCTAAGCGCCGTAAGTGCGGCGGCGGGCCTGAGCGATCTCGATCAGACAATCGCTGTCAGTAACGTATATTCTTTGTCATCGCGAACATTCAATGAGACGCGCGGACAATTTACGAACAGCAATTTGTTGGCACCCCCGAACGATCCGATTGGGCCTGCTGTGAGCATTTCAGGGGTTGCAAGTTTCGGCCGGCTCTCTGCTTCTCCAACTGGTCGGCTTGATCGGCTGTTCGAGGTCGTGGATAACCTGTCTCATCAGACCGGCTCCCACGCACTCCGAGCAGGCGCGGATTTCCTTTACAACGATCTCACGATCACGTTCCCCCAGACGATTCGGGGCAGCTACGCCTTTTCGAGCCTCGCGAATTTTCTCAATGGAACGTACACGACTTTCACGCAGTCGTTCGGGAACCCAGTTATTCCCCAGAAGAATCCTAATATTGGTTTCTATGGGCAGGACGAGTGGGACGTACGACCCGGCCTTACGATAAATGCCGGGCTTCGGTACGACCTGGAATTCCTGAAGACGATTTCCACCGATACCAACAACTTTTCTCCTCGCTTGGGGTTTGCTTGGTCGCCCTTAGGCATGAGCCGGACAGTCATCCGCGGCAGCTTTGGGCTCTTCTATGATCGCGTTGCGCTGCGCCCTCTGGCCAACGCCCTTCTTTCTGGCGACAACACCACGAATTACAGCCAGATTCAACTCCTCAATACCACACTCAATTTCGGACAGACCGGCGCTCCGGTATTTCCAAACACCCTCTCGGCAGCGCCTTCTGGCCTGCCGGTGAGTTTTTCGACCATGGACCGGAACCTGCCCAACGCCTCTTCGATCCAGACCAGCCTTGAGATCGAACAACAGATCACTTCGCGGCAGAGGATCTCTATCAGCTATCAGCACTTGCGTGGAGAGCACCTGATCGTCGACGTAAATCTCAACACGCCCACTTGTACAGCCGCCGTCGATCCTGTCAACCTGTGCCGTCCAAATCCCGCATATCAGAACAACAAGCAATATTTCCCCGGTGCCGATTCGCAATACGACGGACTCTCCGTTTCCTACGTCCAGCGACCCGTCCGCTGGGGCAGTTTCCGCATTTCGTACACCTACTCCAAGGCCTTGGACGACGTAAGCGAATTCTTCTTCAGTTCGCCCATCAACAACTACAACGTACACCAGGATTGGGGGCGTTCCGATGACGATCAGCGACATCGAGTCGTCTTCGACGCAGAACTTCATTCCTCGATGGGTCCAGCCAGCAACCCTTGGGAGCGCATCAGCCACGGATTTGAGCTGAGCGGAATTCTGACCTATTACTCCGCGTTGCCGTTTAACATCGTCTCCGGCTCAAACACGATTCAGACGACCAGCGGCCGTCCTTGTCCCGGCCTTGCCGGCAACTCTCCGGCATGTACGGGGAACATCGCACTGATGATTGGTCGCAACACCGGAGCGGGTTTCGATTTCTTCAATCTGAATGCCCGTCTAAGCCGAACGTTCGGTCTCGGCGAGTTTGTCCGCCTGCAGGCCATGGCTGAGCTGTTTAACACCCTGAACCACCCCAATTACGAAGTGCCGAACAATACGTTTGGGAGTGGAATTTATCCCACTAACCCGTCGGCTACTTTTGGGACTCCGACAGCGGTGGCTGACCCAAGAGAGGCTCAATTTGGGCTACGCTTTTCGTTCTAAGTAACACCGAGCCCAGGGTACTGCATGTGAGAGAAGAGCGGGCGACGAGCGCCCGCGTGAGGAAGATGCCATGCAACGGATGACGGTCAGCGCCATGGTGTTATGCGTCGCGATGTTCGGCGGCCAGTCACTTCAAACGCACGCGAGCGTAGAGGGACAGCGCACGGTGCTGGCTGTCCCCGGGAGGCAAAATGCGACGGCCTCGATTGCGGCGTCTGGAGCGTTCGTCGTCGTGACGTGGGGCACATCGACTGCTGCGGGAGTTACAGACGTCTTTGCAGCGGTCAGTCGTGACGCGGGACGCACCTTCACGCCTCCCGTGCGCGTGAGCAGTGGCGCGCTGGATGTGCGACTGTCCGGTGAACAACCGCCACGGGTCGTCCTGGTCGCGCACGTCGGCGCCAGACGTGATCCGTCCATCGTCGTGGTGTGGACCGCGAAGGCTTCGGCAGGTACCCGGTTGCTGGCGGCTCGCTCGGACAATGGCGGCCGGTCGTTCGGCCGTCCGACCGTCGTTCCCGGCAGCGACGGCCCGGGCAATCGTGGATGGGAGTCGGCGGCGGCGGACCCCGCAGGTCACGTCATTGTCGCGTGGCTCGATCACCGCGAACTCGTGCAGAGCAGAAGCGGCACGAGGCCTCTGTCTCACGCGGCCAGCCATGAGACACCGACACCCGCGATGAGCACCGACGGGACAGCCGTCGCGCAGCTATCGCAGTTGTATGTGGCTGGTTTGGACGGAACGATCCGACCGCTGGCGGTGACCGGTGGGGTTTGCTACTGCTGCAAGACCGCCTTGGCGATAGGCACCGATGGCGCGATCTATGTGGCGTGGCGGCACGTTTATGCTGGCGACAATCGAGACATCGCGTTCACCCTCTCCCGCGATGGCGGTCGGACCTTCACCCCTCCCCAGCGGGTCAGTGAGGATCACTGGGTGCTCAACGGATGTCCGGAGAACGGCCCGGCGCTGGCGATCAACAGCAACCACGTCGTGCATGTCGTGTGGCCCACGGTTGTTCAATCCTCGACATCTGCCGGCGAACCAACCCTAGCGTTGTTCCATGCGACGACGCGTGACGGTCGTTATTTTTCTCCACGGCAGCGGATACCGACCGAGGGGATGCCTAGTCATCCGTGGATCGTGCGCGGAGTAGGCGGCGCCCTTTTGGTGGCATGGGATGAAGAAGTGCACGGAACCCGCCGGGTGGCCATGGCCCAGGCCGTGCCGGACGGCCAAGGAACGCTCCGTTTCACGCGGCTCATCATGATCGGTTCGGCGCTCGGAGAATACCCTGTCGTAGCGGAGACGAACGGCGGATATGTGATGGCTTGGACCGCAGGGTTGGCCACGCAGTCGGTTATCGATGTGGAGCGTTTTGTAACACGGCAATGAGGTGGAGTGACGGCGCCAACAAGGGGGAAACCTTGAGACAAAAGCTGCTTAGTCGCTTCGCGGACGCCGCCTGCGCCCAAGGTAAGCTCAAAAAAGCTAAGTAGTTGTCTCGTCTAGCACTTTCGCGCATCGTGTATCACGATTTTAGGCGTTTTTGGGGCTAATTGTTCCCAAATGTTCCCAACTTTTAGAGGATCTTTGTACTTTAAATTTCGGTAGGAGGCCCGCGAAAACGGACACTCGATCTCGTGCGTGCGCCGGTATTTTTTAAATTGTGAATGCCTACAAACGGTTTCTCAGGAGTTCCGTCTCTGGCTCTTCCTATGCGTTCTTCGCAGTTGTTATGTGCTGCGTCAATTCCTGTAATTGAGGCGTCGCACGCGGCAGTCGCTCAAGGAACTTTCTTGCCTCGTTCGGCGTGACGATATAGTCCATGGTCTCCCTGATCCACTCTATAGCCTGCTTCGTCATCACGTCAGGAGACAGTTTTCGTCTCCTCAAACGGCGCTCCTCTTGGCGCTGCTCCCGCTCTAACTGTTTTGAAATTTTGTTAAACAGCACATCTTGCTTCACGATTGCCTTCACCATTGGGCTCTGAATGAACGCACGCTTTTGAGTGAAATCGCCGGATTTCCAGTCACCGAGATCAGCCTCTTCTATAACAACTCGGGATGTCAGCCAGAAACACAACTCGGTTTCGTCCCTGAAACGAACATGTATGTACAAGTCGTGATCCTCGCCCTTACCAATCTCAACCCGCTTCACCACCTTTCCTTTAAGACCGGGGAACTCCCGACCGCTGTCGATTTGCACCTGTTTCTTACCAACTCGCTGATTGGTTTTCATAGTGTCGTTTTCTACCAGCGCCCATGCCTTTAGGTGCAAAAATTCCCAAATTGGTGGGGACACCGACCAGTAGCCCTCAAGAGAAGATTAGGGCGGAGTTATCTTTTAGCGGCATGATGCATCCAGATTCCGTCGTTCGTACTACCCGCTTGATATGCTGTGACCTATAAGTTACAATGCTTTATGCCATCGAAATTCGTCATTACATATCCCGGAGCGGCAAGGATGTCTTCGACGATTGGCTCTCCGAATTGGCCGACACCCGGACGGAAGCCAAGATCGCCGCGAGAATCAATCGGCTTACGGTGGGCAACTTCGGCGACTGTA
>Ga0335072_10008926_pt1 | contig 14503 bp, 12 predicted proteins | sample Lox_Sample_21_FD_206725 | JGI IMG/M metagenome (GOLD analysis project Ga0335072, IMG submission 206725) | Soil microbial communities from Loxahatchee National Wildlife Refuge, Florida, United States - Lox_Sample_2.1 | ecosystem: Environmental > Terrestrial > Soil > Wetlands | place: USA... | reverse complement strand
GGGGCGATGAAACCGAAACCCTTGTCCGGGTTGAACCACTTTACGGTTCCCTGAGCCATTTGAGATATATCCTTCGAGACGAGCCGGAGATCCGTGCACCGCGCCCGGATCAACTGCGGGATAGAGCGGCCGTAGCGGCATTACCGTGAACGGATTCACGATCATTAAGTCCGGGGAACGGCTACGGCCAATCTACCGCACTTGCGGTGAGGTTCTGCACTGCTCTTACGAAAAGTTGTCCCGGGTCTTAGCTCTGAGCAGAATCCAAGAGTAAGTAGTCAGGATGCCTTAGCGGTACCGCCCGCCCGGCCAGCGTCGCGGCGCTTTCCGTCGGCCCGCCCGGCCTCGCTTCCGAAATGCCCTGAGCGCCCGGGGCGCTGACCGGACTGCTCACCAGAGCGAGCCGGGCGGCCCTCCTGGCCGTCCCGCGGCCAGGCGCGCCGGGGGCGGCGGCCCTGGGCCGGCTGGCCCCCAGAGCGAGGCTGACCGCCCTGACGGCGACCCCGCCGCGGATTGTCCTGCGGAGCAGGCTCGGGAACGACGGGCGGCGGCGCCACCGGGCCGGCGATGGCCCGCAGCACTGGCGCGCCCGGCTCGGCGGATGCCATATGAGGCCGCACGCCGATCTCGCGCATCATCCGGCTGACGTCGCGGGACTGCGACTTGGTCTGGACGGTGACCACGGTCCCGGTCGCGCCGCCACGGGCGGTGCGACCGGAGCGGTGCACGTACGCCTTGTGCTCGGCCGGCGGGTCGGCGTGGATGACCAGGTCAACTCCGTCCACGTGAATGCCGCGGGCGGCGACGTCGGTGGCCACGAGGACCCGGACGTGCCCGGCGCTGAACTTGCCAAGGTTACGAGCGCGGGCGGCCTGCGACAGGTTGCCGTGCAGGTCGACGGCGGGAATGCCGCCTTCCGTCAGCTTCTTGGCCAGCTTCTCCGCGCCGTGCTTGGTGCGGGTGAACACCAGCGACCGGTTGTCGCCGCTGGTGAGGTCGGCGACCACGCCGGTCCGGTCCTCAAAGGCGACGGTGAAGACGTGGTGCTCAAGCGACGTCGGGGAGGCGTCCTCATCGACGGAGTGCAGCACCGGCTTGGTCATGTAGGTCTTGGCGAGCACGTCCACCGCGCCATCGAGGGTCGCGGAGAACAGCAGCCGCTGCCCGTCGGCGGGGGTGCCGTCGAGCAGTCGCCGGACCGTCGGCAGGAAGCCCAGGTCAGCCATGTGATCTGCCTCGTCGAGCACCGTGATCTCGACATCGCCCAGGTCACAGTGGCCCTGCCCGATGATGTCAGCGAGCCGGCCGGGGCACGCCACCACGATGTCGGTGCGCCGGCTCATGGCGGCGATCTGCGGCCGGTAGGAGACGCCGCCGAAGACGGTCGCCACCCGCAGGCCCATCGACTCGGCCAGCGGCGCGAGGACTTCCTGGACCTGGGTCGCTAGCTCGCGAGTCGGCACCAGCACCAGGCCGCGCGGACGGCCGGGGAGGGTGACCCCGGATGCCAGGCGGGCCACGAGCGGCAGCGAGAAACCGAGCGTCTTGCCTGACCCGGTCTTGGCCCGGCCGAGGATGTCCCGCCCGGCCAGCGCGTCGGGGAGCGTCGCGGCCTGGATCGGGAACGGCGTGGTGATCCCCTCGTCAGCGAGCGCGGCCACCAGGAAGGGGGGCACCCCGAGCGAGGCGAAGGTGGCAGTGGCGTCGGGCGTCTCGGTCGCGGTCTCCCAGACGGAGCCAGCGGCCTTGGGAGCGTCGCCAGCGCGGGCCGTCACGCCGGCCGCGTCCGGAACGAGCCTGAGCCGTTCGGGTCGCGGTGCCTTACCGTGGCGCGGCTTGCCCGGCGCGCGCTCGCCGGCGAGCGCGGGAGCCGGAGCAACGGGGGCGGCGGGCCCGGAGCCGGGGTGCTGCCGCTGGTTCTTCCGGCGGCGGCGCTGTCCCGGCCCGAGCGTGGACTCGGCCCCGGAGTCAATCGCGCTCAGCGGGATCTCGGGGCCTGGGTGCTCCGCGCCGGCGCCCTCGGGGGCAGGCCGGGCATTGCGAAGGACGGCGGAAATATCCGCGCGCAGGGTAGTCAAAAGGGTTCGTCTCCAGGGACTCAGGCGGTCGCACTCGCGGTGGTCGCAGTGTCGTCAGATCGCACTGTCGTCAGATCGTGCTGTCGTCAGATCGTGCTGTCGTCAGATCGTGCTGTCCGTAGGTGATGCCGTGGGGGCGCCACGTCCGTGGAAACCGATTCGCTTACCGACGAGCGACATAGAACTCTATGATCCTACAGTGCCCACTGAGCCTCATGCTGACGGCCCTCAGTATGCGCCTCGTCAGCCAGCAGCCGGACCGGCGCCAATCGCACCAGTGCTCTACACGTGACCAGGGCGATCGCGACTGTGTCAACGAGCCGGGCGCCCATCGCATTCCCGGCGGGGCCGGGTCCCGCCGGGACTAAATACCAGATCGAATTTCATACTGGAACTTGCTGGAATACCCAGGTTCGGCTAAAGTCTCCTTCTGTGGACGAGCCGGAGGAACCGGAGAAGTCAGCCGAAGCGCTGGAAGCGCTCATCTCGGCACTGCGCGGCGAGGTGCGCCACGCCGTCCTGGCCGGGGACGCGCGGATGGCCGGCGCGCTGCGCCTTCAGCTCAAGGAGGCCGAGCGGGCCTGGGACCGGGCGCTGGAGCGGGAGGCCGATGCCCGGGGTGGTGGGCGGGAAGTAGAAGAGGCCGATGCCCGGGGTGGTGGGCGGGAAGTAGGAGAGGCAGAGGCAAAACCCGCTCTTCCATCCGAACGGGCCCGCCAGTCCGCCGCATCGAGCTCGGACGGCGCCCTGGCCAGCGCGCTCCTCCCGCTGCGGGAGCAGGTGCACGAGGCGCTGAGCGTCCTGCAGGTCCCGGCCGCGCCCCGGCTCATCGCCATGGTGCACGAGGCGTTCTTCGCGACGACATTCCCGACCGCCCGGCTGACCAGCCTGCGCCGGGATGAGGAGCGTTCGTTCCGGACGGCGCCGTTCGCCCGGCCGTACTACATCTGCGCGGCGCTGGCCACGGACTACCTGGCCCCGTCGCGCGGCTTGCTGGCCATCTCGACCTGGCCGATGGAACGACGCCTCATCGGGTCACTGTCGCCCCGAGTGGACTTCCTGGTCTCGGCGATCAACGTTGCCGAGGCCATCGAGCAGGTACCCCAGCCGGTGCCGGCCGCCCGGGCGCTCCTGGCCAGGTTCGCTGCCAACGTTCGCGGCTCGAGCACGGGAGGGCTGCGGTCCAGCCCGGCCAGCAGGATCGACCCGAACGTGGTGATCAGGGCCGCGCGGGCGGAACTGGAAGTGCATCACGATGAAGACCGCCGCACCCGGGCCGAGGCCGCGACGAGGGCGAGGGAGCAACTCGATGACGCGGAACAGCTCTTCGGCTCCGCCTCGTTTCGAGAGGCCAGACGATCCGCGGCCGCGGGGGAGGGGTAGATGACCGCAGGCAGCGGCACGGGCGGGGGCGCTGGCCAGGGAGGTACGGCCGCGACCGAGCGCCGTCTGGCGATGTTGCGTGGCGGTCAGTTGCCACAGGCGCACAACGCCCGGACGATCGCCGCCCTGGCGAGTAACCCGGGCTGCGCTCGCCGCGCGGTGCTGGACGCGGCCGCCACGAGAAAGCACGAGCTCGCCGCGCACGCGGGATTCCCGTCGCCGTTCGGGGAATCGCCGTTCACCAGGAATCGCGACGTCGCCTTCGAGCGGAGCCTTAAGGACGAGCCGGACAAGGAACTGCTCACCCTGCTGCGCGAAACGCTGGACCTGGACATCGCCGAGGCCGGCTATACGGATCTGAACGCCCCCGGCTGGAACGCCGCCGGCGCGAGCAGGGACCTGGCGGCGCGGCACGTCCACACGCGGCAGCAGCTCACCGCGCCTGCCCGGCAGCGCGGCACGATGTTCGACCACCCGCTGCTGACCTTCCGGGTCGGCGGGCGGCACGCGTACCTGGAGCCGGACCTGATCGCGTTCCGGCATGACGGCACCTTCCACGTGGTGGAGATCAAGAGCTTCGCCGTGGTCGACGGGCAGGCGGACGGGGCCAAGGTGGGCGCCGCGGCGATCCAGTCGGCCGTCTACGTGCTGGCGCTGCGCGACCTGGTCGGCGACCAGGCGACCGTCGCGCACGAGACCGTGCTCATCGCGCCACGGGACTTCTCCTTCACCCCGGCCGCCGCCACCATCGACGTCCGCAAGCAGATTGGCGCGCTGCAGCGACAGCTCTCGCGCATGGACAGCATCGACAGGCTCCTGGCGCAGGTGCCGGAGGGCATCTCGTTCAGCCTGGACAGGGACGAGCGAGGCGTCTCCCGCCGCCATCCCGATGACCTGCTGCGGGACCTGCGGCTCGTGGAGGCGAACTACGCGCCGGAGTGCCTGGCCACCTGCGAGATGTGTTACCTGTGCCGGGATGAGGCGAGCGGGACTACGGGGGCCCTGGGCCGGTCCGTCCGCGAGGAAGCCGGCGGCATCGAGTCGGTCGCGCGGGTCCTGCGCGTGGCGTACGAGAAGGACCCCCTCCCGGTCCCCGACGACATCGCCGAGGCGGCGGCCATCTTGCGCCGCGCCGCCGCCTTGCGCCGCGCCGCCCTAGGCGGCCTAGGGTGAGCGAGCCCGGGCGGCCGGCGGGGCAGCGATGACAACACTGACCTCGCTGGCCAGGATTGAGGCGGCCGACCAGGGCCGCGCGCAGCTCATCCGGGCCGTCCGGCACGTTCACGTCAGCGATCGCCCCCTGGTCGTCATCCCGCTGCAACTGGCCGGAGAGCCGTGCGCGCCACTGGCCGCCATGATCGGCGATGACCGGTCGGCACCACGGCTGCTCGTTGTCGCGAACCCGCTCAACCGGGAGGACCGCTTCCGGTTCGCCGCCGAACTGGCGGGAGTCGTCCTGGGCTACATCGGCCGGCACGCCGCCGGTCCCGAGCCGGCGGAGAAGGAGGCGTACCCCGACGCGCCGCAGCTCGTGCTGCCCAACGCCGGGGGCGTCACGTTCACGCGCCTGCTTGGCCGCTCCACCCGCTTCCGGCCCACGGCGGGGCCGGGGGCCGTCCCGGCCGCGGTGCCGGCTCTCGGCTGCTGGCTCACCTACTTCGCCGAGCGCGCGCAGCACCCGGCATCGAGCCTTCTCCTGACGGCGACGGGGGCGCTGAGCGCGCACTGGGCGACCGGCCAATCGGCCGCCGAGGATCAGAACCTGGCGGCCCTGCTCGGCTGGATATCACCGCCTCCTGGCCTGACCAGCAGGCAGGCGGCGCTGCTGGCCGAGGATCCCGCGCGGTGCCCGCCCGCGGGGCCGGCGACCGACCCGGCGTTCGACCGGGATGTTCTCGTGGAGCTGTACAAGGCCATCAAGGAATCCCGGGCCGCCGGAGCGGGGGAGGCGGCCGTGGAGGGGGCGGCAACCGAGAGGCGGGTCCTGGTGCTGCTGGAGCGAGAGCTGCGGCTGGTGCTCGAGCCGACCTGGCGGCTCGTGTGGCAGTCAGTTGACCTGTTGCGCGCGCTTCCGGCGGGCGGCCATGTCGCGCAGCGATGGACGTCCGACCGTAAGTCGTTCACCGGGTACGCGCGGTACCTGCGCGACGGCGGCTTCCCCCAGGCGAAGCGGGACGCCGCGGTGGACGCGGCCCGGCGGCTGGCCCGGCTGGAGGGCGAGCAGGAACAGCTTGACGCGCAGATGGCGTTCGATGACCCGCTCGTCATGGCCGAGCACCTGATGACCGGGCGAGCGTTCGAGGGCGTGGTCGTGCAGGCCGAGCCGCACCGCCTGGACCAGTCCGGCAAGCGAGCGAAGCTGCGGCCGTGGATCACCCTGGAGACCGCGGATGAGGTGACCGCCGAGCCCGGTGCCGAGCTCCGCTCGCCTGCCCGGCCCGGCCAGAAGGCCGCGGTCATCGAGACGGCCACGCTGAACGGCCGGACGCGAGTGACTCTTGAGCTGCAAAGCGGCATGGGCAGGGGGCTGGCCCCGGCGCCCGGCAGCGTCCCCGAACGTGAAGACGTGCTCTGCTACACGACGCTCACGCTGGAGTTCCAGCCGCCACCGGGATTCCCCGCGCGGGAAGACACCCCGTGGACGCATGGCGGCCCTCCGCCGGAATACGTCCCGGCCGACCAGGCCGTGGCCGAGCCGTGGGACGGCAGTGCCTGGGAAGACGGGGCCTGGGAAGACACCGCCTGGGAAGAGGCTGTCCAAGGGGGCGAGCCCTCATGACGATGGAGGAAGCCGCCCGCCAGGCGCGGCTGGCGACTGAGGACATCCTCGCGGTGATGCGGTCCGCCTCGCGCGGCGTGGTCGTGGACTCACCGCCTGGGGCGGGCAAGTCAACGCTGGTCGTCCGCGCGGCTGCTGAACTGGCCGGCCAGGGCCACCGCGTCATGGTCATCGCGCAGACGAACGAGCAGGTCGACGACCTGACGGCCGCGGTCGCCGTCGCCCTTCAGCCTGGAAACAGCGAGCAGGGCGTACGGGTGGGCCGGCTCGCCAAGTCCGATTACCGGCCGCCGGAGCGCGTCGAACGGCTGCCCAGCGTGACTTCCGCGGGCGACCTGAGCGAGCTTGCCGAGTGTCAGGTCATCTTGTCGACAGCCCATAAGTGGGCCACGGTGAAGGCCGTCGGGCAGTGGCCGTGGGCGATCGTCGATGAGGCGTACCAGATGCGGTCGGACCTGCTGCTGCGCGTGGCCGGGCTGTTCGAGCGGGCGCTGTTCGTGGGGGACCCTGGGCAGCTTGACCCGTTCTCGGTCGTTGAGGTCGACCGCTGGCTCGGCCTGTCCTGGGATCCGACGCTGAGCGCCGTTGAGGTGCTGCTACGGCATAACGAGGACGTTCCGGTGAAGCAGCTGCCCGTGTCGTGGCGGCTGCCGGCATCCGCCGCACCCGTGGTGTCCGCGGCGTTCTACCCCTTCAGCCCCTTCACGTCGGCCACCTCGGCGCATGACCGTCGGCTGGGCTTCGTGACCAGCCCGTTCGGGAGGAGCTCGCTCGACCGTGTCCTGGAGACCGCGGCGGAGACGGGCTGGGGGCTGTATGAGCTGCCCGGCGGGCACAAGCCGCGAACTGACCGCGAGGCGGTCTCCGCGTGCGCGGCGCTGGGCGCGCGGCTGCTTGAGCGGGGTGCCCTGGCGACGTCGGAGCGGTCCGCCGAGCCCGCGCCGGTGACGCCCGGCCGGATCGCGATCGGGACCGCGCACCGGGACCAGGCGGCCGCGATCCGCTCCGAGCTGGTCCGGCTCGGCGCTGACGGCGTGACCGTGGACACCGCGAACCGGCTGCAGGGCCGGGAGTTTGACGTGACGATCGTGCTGCATCCGCTGTCCGGCCGCCGGGATGCCACGGCGTTCCACCTGGAGGCCGGCCGGCTGTGCGTGCTGGCCTCGCGGCACCGGCACGCCTGCATCATGGTCGCGCGGGCGGGCATCCAGGAGCTGCTGGACGCGCACCCCTCGGCTGAGCCCGTCCACCTGAACGTGGCGGTCAAGTTCCCTGACGGCTGGGAGGCCCAGCAGGCGCTGCTGGCCCACCTGGAGCAGCACCGGGTCGTCGCGACCTAATCACACGTGCATTCGTTGCAATTGCGAAAAGCTACTGGATCGCTCGCCCCAACGCGCCCCGTGCGGGGCGGAATAGTGCCACTATACGTCGGTGGCTACCGAATTGCCGGCGCGGCTTGAGGACCTGGTACCGCTGCAGCGGGGAGTCGTCGCGCGCCAGCAGGCGCTCGCGGACGGGATGACGCGGCACGCGGTCACGGCGCGGCTGGAGTCGAGACGGTGGCAGCGGCTCCATGACGGCGTTTACTACACCTTCACCGGGCCGGTCCCCCGCGAGGCGCAGCTGTGGGCGGCGGTGCTGCGGGTCGGGCACGGCGCGGTGCTCAGCCACGACACGGCCGCCGAGACCTGGGGGATCACCGACAGCCCAGCGCCGTTGATTCACGTGAGCGTCCCCCGTCAGGCAGGCACCCTGACGGTGCCTGAAGTGCGGTTGCACTACTCAGCCCGGCTGCCCGACGCCCGCTGCCCGTCGGCGCCGCTGCCCGTCACCCGGCCCGAGGACACTGTCCTGGACCTGGTTAACAGCGCGGCGACGGGCGTTGACGCCGCCACCTGGGTCGTCGCGGCGTGCCAGCGTGGCGTGACCACGCCCGGCGCGCTGCGCGAGTACCTGGGCAAGCCGGGGCGCGCCCGGATGCGCTGGCGGGGCGTCCTGCTCGGCACGCTGCAGCAACTCGAGACGGCCAGGACCGCTGGCCCGGCTGATGATCCCGCCGACGGGCAGGCAGCCCAGGGCAGCCCGTCGGCCGCCCCGCTTGTCCCGCCGCAGCGCTGATGGCGGGCCTACGCCGCCGCTAGTTCCCGCAGTAGCCTCGGCAGGGCCGTGCCGATCGGCTCCCGCACCACCGATGATGCGATCGAGTCGTACGGAGTCGGCGAGGCGTTCACGATGACCAGTCGCGCGCCCGCCTCGACGGCCAGCGGCACCAGGCCCGCCGCCGGGTACACCTGCAGTGAGGTCCCCACCGCGAACAGCACCGAGCAACCCCTCACGACAGCCGCCGCCGCCTGGAGGACACCCGGATCCAGCGCCTCGCCGAACATCACCGTCGCCGTCTTCAAGATCCCGCCGCACTCCACGCACGGGGGGTCCGGCAGGCCCTCGTCGATTCGGCCGAGCACGTCGGTGATCGGCTCACGCGTCGCACACGATGTGCACACCACGAACCTTGACGTGCCGTGCAGCTCCAGCACCTGACGGTCAGGCAGCCCAGCGGCCTGGTGGAGGCCGTCGATGTTCTGCGTGATTACCCGGACCGCGGCGGCGCGGGACGCGGCGAGCGCGGCAATGGCCTGGTGGGCGGCGTTCGGCTGCGGACCGGAGGCGAGGGTCTCCCGGCGCATCTGCCAGGACCGCTGCCGGATGGCGGGGTCCGCCATGTAGTACGAGTAGGTGACGAGCTTCTCGTACTCGGGGTGTCGCGTCCACAGCCCGGCCGGTCCACGGTAGTCGGGGATGCCGGAGTCGGTGGATATCCCGGCACCGGTAAGGAAGGCGACGAGGGGCCTGGGCATGACCTGAGCGTAGGGGTGGCTGCCGGGCCAGCGCGACTGGATTACCGCGGCCGGCTGACGCGGGGCGGTGGTCGTCACGATCTGGTCCGGCCTGTCCCCGGCGCGGGCCGGACCAGTCGCGGGACCGGGGGACGCCCAGAGTCCCTCGTGTCCAAGAGATAATGGTACGTCTGTCGCTTTTGCCGGTCTTTATGTTGCGAGAAGTTGCGATCAAAAAGCTTGTATGGTCAGATTTCCTTGCGGGCTCGCTCGATGAGCGCGCGGGCCTGCGCGCCGTGAACGGCCGTCTCTTCCAGGTGGTCGAACATCCTCGCGTACAAGGCGATCTCGTCCGGGCGGGTGACCTCGATGTGCGCGCTGGGCGTCTCCAGGCCGACAAGATCGTCATCGAAAATCCAGAACGGCGCGCTCGGCACCCCGGTGCGCTCTCGCATCATGGGAACGATCCCGAGCATCACGGCCGGATGCGCCATTGCGTCGAGGAGCCGGTCGAGCTGGGCCGCCTGTACCTCCGCGGTGCCGAACCAGACCCGCAGGGCCTGCTCCTCCAGCACCACGCGGAACTCCTTCCCCGACCAGCCGATGACCTCTTGGCGCCGCATTCGGTCGCGCACGGTGTCCTGGACGTCGTTGGGGATGCCCAGGAACTGGATCCAGAACGTCGCCATCGCCGCGCAGTACTCCGGCGTCTGGAACAGGCCGGGGATGACGTTGTGCTCATAGACCCGGAAGAGGGCGGTCGCCTCGTACCGCTCTTGCGTGAACGGGCCGACCGCCCGCTTCAGCCCGGCGCGGGCCTCCCGCTTGTACTCCAGGTAGGCCGATTCGACGGCCCGCGCCGTCGCGATGAGCTCGATGACCCGGTCCTCGGCGCCGCAGGCACTGCACCACGCGCGGATGTCGGAGTCGGTCGGCGCCTGCGTGCCGTTCTCGATCTTGCTGACCCGCGTGAAGTGCTGGCCGGTGGCGACGGCAAGCGCCCGCCCGGTGAGGCCGGCATCCTTGCGGACCTCGCGCATGCGGGCGCCCAGCGCCTTCTTCGCTTCCCTGGCCGAGTCAGCTGGGCTGGCCACAATAGCCGGACCGGGCGGGCTCAAGGTCATGCCAGGCGCCTAGGCGAGTCATGCGGCAACACCGGACGCGGCCCGGCCGGCCGGGCTGGTGCCGGGAACCTCGGCGTCACGGTTCTCCTTCCCGCGCTTGATCGTGTCCTGGCCGAACGCCTGCTGGAGGAGCTCCAGCAGCGCCTCCACGACGATCGGCGCCATCCGGACCGGAATCTCGACCGCGTCCTCGTGGGACGGGATCGCCATCCGGATCCGGGCCTGCTCGTCGGTCAGCTTCCAGCCCTGCACGATCAGTGTCCGCTCATCCGTGGTGTACACCGCGGGCGAGCCGCCCGGGTTGGAAAGCGGGTCCTTGCGGATGAACGTTAGGTCCACTCCAGCCTCCCTGAATCCATATTGCGAAAAGTTGCGACATATGAGGCGGGTAAATCGCCCCATATGTCGCCCCCCCATGCCGGAAGTTCCGGTGTTGTAATGGTACTACCTGGCTAATACTGGAATCAACTGGAAAAACTGACTTTACGGTAACATTGGTGTGGAGAGATGCAGGACCGCGCGTCCTGGCGCTCGCGGAGGTGACGATGATCGTCGTGGTGGTCGCGCTGGCTGCTGGCATCGTGCTCGTGGCGCTGATGGTCGCGATTTACCGGTACGGGGACCGCGTCATCCCGGCTGACGCCCTCGTGCCCGTGCACGCTGGCCCAGGCGGCTGGGACCGCTGGCGACCGAAGAAGTCCGGCCTGCGCATCTGGCCTATTGGCGGTGCGGTTGTCTCCGCGATCCTGGTCGCCGCCGTGTGCGTTGTTGAGTATGCCGGCAACTCCGGCGGCCAGCACCACGGGACGGCGGCCGCGGCGATCACCATGGGCGCGTGGGTGCTCGTGCTCATCATCTTGCCGTTCTCCCAGTACCGCGCGATCCAGGCGGCACTCCGCCGGCTGGACAGGCCGGGCAGCGGGCGTTAGCGGCTCCGGTATCAGGGGCACCGACGTCAACGGGCCTGCGCCACCGCCAGCAGTCGCTCGCCCTCGGCCGACAGTGGCCGGTCATACCGCCAGATAGCGGTGAACACCCGGGTCAGCGGTGGTCCCGCCAGTTCCACCGCGACGAGCCGCCCGAGCACTAGGTCATCGCGGACGGCCAGCCGGCTGAGCACCCCTGGGCCGACCCCGGCGGCGATGGCCGACCGCACCGCCGCGCTGGTGCCCAGCTCAACTGCGGCCGGCACGGGCGACAGCGGCGGCTCCCGCGCCGCCAGGTAGTCCGTCAGCGTGTCGCGCGTCCCGCTGCCAGCCTCGCGAGTGACCAGCGGCGTGGCCGCGATCTCGGTCAGCGCGACCGGCCGGCGCAGCCGCGCCCACGGATGCGCCGGCGCGGCGACGACCAGCAACTCGTCCGCGCGCAGGTACGCACGGACCAGGTCGGGCGGCAGGTGCGGCGTTTCGATGATGCCGATGTTCACCCGGTCGTCGCGGACCACCTCGATCACGCCGGTGCTGTTGGCCACGGTCAGCTCCACGACCGTCGGCTGCAGGCCGGCCCTCTCCTCGGCGGCCCGCAGCTCGATCAGCCAGGATGGCACCAGGTGCTCGGCCGTCGTCTGGCTCGCGGCGATGGCGAGCCGGTGCGAGATCCCCGAGCGGATCGACCGCACGCCCGCCTCCAGCCGCTCCGCCGCGTCGAGGACGTCCTCGGCCCAGCCGAGCACGAGCCGCCCCTGCTCGGTCAGCCGTGACCCGGCCGGCGTCCGGACGAGCAAGGGCAGTCCAGCCGCACGCTCCAGCGTCCGCATGCGCGCCGACAGCGCCTGCTGCGAGAGGCCAAGGGCGGCGGCGGCGCTGGCGATCGACCCGTGCCGGCCGACCTCGCGCAGCGCCCGCAGCGCGTCGATGTCACGCATCATCCGGGTCTCCGGCACTTCGGTCACAACGACAGTTTGTACCCTCACAAGGCTGCCCGCCTACTGCGGCCCACGGTATTGCCCGAGGGTGGAAGCGCTATGGCTACCACATTCCGGCATGATGCCGAACGCATCCGCTCACGACGCCACCGCGCTCCCGCCCCGAGACTCCGGGACCGCCTAGGGCGGCGCTGGCTGCGCTGGCCAGCACTGCCTGGCCTGGCGGTCGCCGCCGCCGTCGGCGCCGTCGCGACGGCCATCGGCCACGTCGTGCCGCTGGTGGGGACGGCGGTGCCAGGCGCCGTGATCGGCGTGGTCATCGCCTTGGCGCTCACGGCGGCACCAGGCATCCCCGCACGCCTCGCCCCGGGCCTCAAGGTGGCGAGCTCCCGGCTGCTGCAGTGCTCGGTGGTGATCCTGGGCGCGCAGCTCTCCCTGAGCGAGGCCGCTCGCGTCGGCCTGTCCTCCCTGCCGGTGATGCTGGTGACCCTGGCCGCCTGCCTCGGCGCGGCCGTGGCCTACGGCCGGCTGCTCGGCATCGTCGGGGACCTGCGCACGCTGATCGGCGTGGGCACGGGCATCTGCGGGGCATCGGCGATCGCCGCGGTCACTCCGGTGATTGAGGCCACGTCAACCGACGTTGCCTACGCGGTGTCGACGATCTTCCTGTTCAACATCGCGGCCGTCTTGACCTTCCCGGTTCTCGGCCACGCCCTGGGCCTGAGCCAGCACGCCTTCGGGCTGTTCGCGGGCACCGCGGTCAACGACACGTCGTCCGTGGTGGCGACGGCGACGACCTACGGGAGCGCGGCGGCGAACTACGCGGTCGTCGTCAAGCTCGTGCGCACCCTGATGATCATCCCGATCTGCGTCTGGCTCGGCGCGCTGACCGCCCGCCGCAAGCAATCCGCCGCCGCCACGACCGCGTCGATGGCCGCGGCCGAGGGAGACGGCCCGCGGATGACCCCGGGCAAGGCGCTGCGGCTCGTCCCGTGGTTCCTGATCGGCTTCGTCGTGATGGCGGCGGCGAACTCGGCGGGCCTGATCCCGGCCGGCTGGCACGGCTCGCTCAGCCAGCTCTCGCTCTTCCTGGTGGCGGTCGCCCTGTCAGCGATCGGCCTGTCCACCGACGTCGCCGCGCTGCGCCGGGCGGGGGCCAGGCCACTGCTCCTTGGCGCCATGCTCTGGGTGACCGTGGCGGCGGTGAGCCTGGGTATGCAATTCCTTACCGGGACCCTGCATTAGCCGGGCGGGCTGATGCCTGGGGTGGTAGGCGGAGGAGAGAGCAGAGAAATCCTTTGACCGGAATTGTCAGGTCCTGAGACCCTTGAGCCTGACGGGGATGTACCTAAACGGTCAACTGGAGGTGACTCATGGAGAAGGTACACGACAAGCTACTAGTGTGGGGGAGCGAGGTCGACTACCAGACCCGTGAGCAGGCCGACCGGGCGGCCAGGCTTCCCTTCGTTCCGGGCCATGTCGCGCTCATGCCGGACGCGCATGTCGGGATCGGCGCGACGGTCGGATCGGTCATCCCCACGGAGGGCGCCGTCGTTCCCTCGTTCGCCGGGGTTGACCTCGGTTGCGGCATGATCGCCACCGAGACCATCTACACCGCCGGCGACCTGCCGGACAACCTGGACCCGCTGCTGTCGCTGGTGTCGCGGCGCATCCCGGCGGGCGTCGGAAAGGGCCGCGACCTGGGATACCGCGATGGTTACCGGGACGTCTTCGGGGTCGTGGGCGAGCCGCCGTCCAAGCTGTCGGCCAAGCAGCAGGCGACGGCCATCGCGCAGTTCGGCACTCTAGGCTCAGGCAATCATTTTATTGAAATTTCAATCGATGAGCGCGGGAAGGTCTGGACGGTGCTGCATTCTGGCTCTCGCGGCATCGGCAACCAGCTGGCGACGTTCCACATCGGCAAGGCCAAGGGACTGATGCGGGAGCACCTGTCCACGCTGGGCGACCCGAACCTCGCTCACTTCACCGAGGGGACCCCGGAGTTCACGGCCTACATCCAGGACATGCTCTGGGCGCAGGATTACGCCTACGAGTCCCGGGCGCGAATGAACAGCGAACTGCTGAAGTCCCTCGCAGAGGTCATCAGCCCGAAGCGGCCGGCCAAGGAGAAGGCGATCACCGTGCAGGTGGTGAACTGTCACCATAACTACACGGAACGTGAGAACCATCTGGGCCGGGAGCTGTGGATCACCCGGAAGGGCGCGATCAAGGCGGGTCCCGGCGACCTCGGCGTCATACCTGGCTCCATGGGCACCGACACCTACATCGTGCGGGGCAGGGGCAACCCCGATTCCTACAACTCCAGCTCGCACGGCGCGGGCCGCCGCCTCTCCCGCGGCACGGCCAAGCGCGAGCTCGACAAGGCGGGCCTGAAGGCGCAGATGAAGGGCAAGACGTGGAACGCCGACGCCGCGGGG
>Ga0335072_10008925_pt1 | contig 14504 bp, 12 predicted proteins | sample Lox_Sample_21_FD_206725 | JGI IMG/M metagenome (GOLD analysis project Ga0335072, IMG submission 206725) | Soil microbial communities from Loxahatchee National Wildlife Refuge, Florida, United States - Lox_Sample_2.1 | ecosystem: Environmental > Terrestrial > Soil > Wetlands | place: USA... | reverse complement strand
TCGATAATCGGCACTACGAAACCGAAACTGTCTGGCGGCTTTCCGAAATCACTCACGCGGTATGCAAGGTTGACCGTCGCCGCCGACGCATAACCAATCTCGCGCAGCTTCGCCGCCAGCGGCGGCGCAACTCCTTGGATCATCCCAGCCGCTGCATAGGCTGGCGCGGTGCAAATGACTGCATCGGCTTGTATCGATGTTCCGTCAGCGCATCGCACCGTCCATTGCGCATCTCCGCCTTCCGACGTCCGCGTGATTTCCGTAACCTGCGCCTTGTTTCGAATCGATCGCCCGAGCCGCCCCGCCAGCGTCTCGACGATCTTGTCCATCCCGACACGAAAGCTCAGGAAGAGGCTCCAGCGTGCGCCGCTAGTACCGCGTGCCTGAGCCTGCTTAGTCTGCGCCGCCGCCTGAAGCCCGCGGATCAGGCTCCCGTGCTTCTGCTCCATCTCAACGAAGCGTGGCAGCGTCGCCCCGATACTCAATGTCGCCGGGTCCGCCGTATAGATTCCGCCCGCCAGCGGCTGCGCCACGCGCTCGAGCACCTCTCGCCCGAGTCGCCGCGTGACGAAGCCTGCCAGACTCTCGTCGCCGTCAGCCGAGCGCTTCGGAATCCATGGCTCCATCGCGATTCTGAGTTTGCCCCACGGACTGAATAGTTCGCTACGCCACACCGGACCCATCCAGGTTGGCGCCATCAAGGAAAAGCCCTCCGGAATCGGCACCATACGCCCGCGCCGTACGACTAACGTCTTGCGAAATTGTTCCTGCGTGTTGATCAGCTGACCGCTGATTCCGAGCCGCTCCGCGAGCTTACGCGCAGCAGGTTTTTCTGACAAAAAGGAGTCCGCCCCCGCCTCCATCACGAACCCGTCACGCCGGATCGTTTCAAGCGCGCCGCCTACGCGCTCACCGCTTTCCAGCAATGTCACTTCTACCGGCATCTCGCGCGCCGCCGCGCCTTCCCGCAGCCGCCATGCCGCTGCGAGTCCGGTGATTCCCCCACCAATCACCACCACCCGCGGATATCTTGGCGTCTCACTCATCAGCTTGATTTCTGCGCGATGCGCCGCGCTTCCGCCCGCCGGCCCTTACAGCATCGCTTCGACGATTCCCGCCATCATCGCGATAAATTCCGGCGCATCTCCGACCGTGCCCGCACGCTCCATCCGCATGCCTGCTCGCTCGGCAAGTGCCCGCGCCTCGACATCAAGGTCGTAGAGCACCTCCACATGGTCAGACAGAAAGCCGATCGGCACGACCACCGCCGGATTCGTCATCGTTGGAATCACCTTACCGATATCCGGTTCGAGCCACGCGTCAAGTGGACTCCCGCTGCGGCTCTGATAGGCGATTTGCCATCGCTCGATTCCCACGGCCTCCGCCGTCAGCCTTGATGCCTCCTCTATCTGCGCGACATAAGGTGCCCGCTCCGCCATCGCCACCGGAATACTATGCGCCGTAAAGATCAACTCCGACGACACCCGCTCCTCCGACGATAACCGCGCGAGCGCTTCCCGCACGCGCCCCACTACCGCCGTTATATAGCGCCTATCCGTATGCCAAGTATGCGGATAGATCACTTCCGGCGCTTCCATCCCAATTTGCCCGCGCGCCTCTTCGACTTCCGCCAGATACCGCTCCCAGCTCGCCTCGCATCGATAACCCGCCAGCACGAAGCCCGCCACTCGCCGGATTCCGCTACGGCTCAGCTCACGTAACGCATCCTCGAAAAACGGCGCCGCATTGCGCATGCCAACCGCGACGGGAACTTCATAGCCGTCGTGCCTGAGCTTCTCCCGCAACGCCGAGGCCTGCCGCATCGTCAATTCGTTGTAGGGCGACCGCCCACCCATCACCTCATAGTGATGGACTACTTCCTCATAACGCTCGCGCGGCACCGGCCGCCCCTTGAGCACGCGATCGAGAAACGGGCGTATCTCTTCGTGCGAGTTCGGCCCACCGAACCCGATCAGCATCACCGCGTCGGCCTTCCCGCTCGCTGTACTCATTACTGCGATACGCTCGTTACTGACTACTTTTGATAACTGGCTACCGCGAATTGTCGCGACAGACTGACGTTTTGATATTCAGTTCAATCTCAATGACGTGCGCTCAATTCATGCACCGCCTCGACCAGCGCAATGACGTGGTCCACCGGCGTCTCCGGCAAAATCCCATGCCCCAGGTTAAAGATATGCCCCGGCCGTCCGCCCGCGGCATCGAGAATTGCCTTGGCCCGCCGCCGGATTTCCACCGGCTCTGCAAACAGCGCGATTGGATCAAGGTTCCCTTGCACGCCAATGTCGTAGCCGAGCCGCGCCCATGCCTCCGCCAGATCGACCCGCCAATCCAGCCCGATCACGTCGCCGCCCGCCTCGCACATCAGTTCGAGTAAATTCCCTGTCACCGTTCCGAAATGGATCACAGGCACCGCCTTGCCAATCGCCTCGATCACGCTCCGCGTATAGGGCAGCACGAACCGCCGATAGTCATCCGGCCCCAAACTCCCCACCCAGCTATCGAAAAGCTGGACTACATCAGCGCCCGCCTCAATCTGCATTTTTAGATAGTCAGCCGTTACTGCTGCGATCAGCGCCATCATCCGATCCCATACGTCGGGATTCGTGTACATTAGCGTCTTGGTCGCCTGGTATTGCCGCGACGCGCCGCCCTCAATCAGGTACGACGCCAGCGTGAATGGCGCTCCGGCAAATCCAATCACCGGCTTACGATCGCCCAGCGACGAACGCACAATCCGAATCGCCTCGCCCACATAACCCAGCGAGTCCTTCACGTCGATCGGCGGTATCCGATCAAGATCCGCCGTCGTCCGCAAGGGCCGATCGATCATCGGCCCGTCGCCCTTTTCGTAATGCAGCCCAACGCACATCGGCACCAGCGGCAGCAGAATATCCGCAAAGATTATCGCTGCGTCGACCTTCAGCCGCTCGACCGCGGTGACCGTCACCTCTGCCGCAACCGCCGGCCGCTGGCACATTTCCAGAAACGAAAGCTGGTCGCGCACTTGCCGATACTCCGGCATGTAGCGCCCCGCCTGACGCATCAGCCAGATCGGCGTGTACGGTGCCGCTTCACGCCTGCACGCCTTCATCAGCGGATGCTCCCGCAGACTCTGCTCTTTCACCAGCGGCAAATACTCACGCCCACCCGTCTCGACTCGCGCCGCTTCCATCGCCTTCTTTACCGCCTCAATAGGCCGCGGCCGTTTGCCCTCAAGTATCGCCGCCGATCGCGCCGCCGCCTCTTTCACCAGATGGCCGAGCTTCGGATGACTCGGTTCGAGATCGACTTCTATCCCTCGATTCCGCAGTTCCTGTGAGCAGACCGGCCCTATCGACCCGACCGCTGCCCGCTTAAACCCTGCCCGCAGCGCCGCGCCAATTCCCTCCGCTTCCGCCACCTGCACGACGTTCGTCACTTGTGTCGCGCTGGTGAACAGCACCACGTCCGCCTCGCCCGCCGCAATCTGCTTGATCGCTTCGCGCAATGGCCCGCGATCCACCGGCAGCGTCCATCGATAGACCGGCACGACCGTCACGCTCGCGCCACGCGCCTCCAGCCCCGCGATCAGGTCGCGATTCGTCACTCCGTATTCCTGGATCGCGATCCGTTTCCCCTCCGGTCCAACGATCCGTACGACTTCGGCCAACAACTCGCGCCACGTATTCGGTTCCGGCACCACGATCGTCGGCACGAATCCCAATTCACGCATCGCCGCAACTGGCTTCGGCCCGCGCGCGACAGTCGTGATCCGCTTCAGCGCCGCCACCACCTCTTCACGCGCATGACGGCTCTCGACCACGCGGAAGAGCTCGCGCGTCCCAACCCCCGTTAGGAAAATCACGCAATCGAACTCGCCCTTGATCACCCGCGCCGCCCAATCGAGGGCCGCCTGATTATCTTCCAGCGGCACTTCGCGCATCGACGGCGCGACCGTCGCCCGCCCGCCATAACGCTCGATTAGCGCGCGTGTCTCGGCCGCCATCCGGCTCTCAAACGCGATTGCCCGCAGGCCCTTGAAACCACTCTCAACGACCTCATCGCTAACCCTATTCGTTTTCGCACTACTCATCGCGCGCTCTTGCGCATCGTGTCGCTCATGCGCCTCATTATAGTCCATCGCCCCGCCGCATCGCAGCGCCATTTTGCCCTGCCCGCCGATGCTATGTTACGACTCACCGTGGAGGCCCTGCATCGCCATGAGTGAATCCGCCGCCGAATCAGTTGTATTGCTTGCCAGGGACGGCGCCCTCGCGATCGTCACACTCAACCGCCCCACCAAGCTCAACGCCCTCAATCGCGAGTTGCGCACCGAGTTCTGCCATACGATGCAAGCCCTCCGCGACGATCAGTCCGTCGGCGTAGTGATCATCACCGGCGCCGGACGCGGCTTTTGCGCCGGCCTCGACCTCAAGGAACTCGGCGCCGACTCAAATCGCGAATCCGGTGCCGTCGTCCGCGATACTACTAACGTCAGCTTCGTCAGCGTCATCGAAGATATGACCGTGCCCGTCATCGCTGCCGTCAACGGCTTTGCGATCACCGGCGGCTTCGAGCTCGCCCTCGCCTGCGACATTATGCTCGCCGCTGAGTCCGCCCAGTTTGCCGATACCCACGCCCGCGTTGGCGTGATGCCGGGCGGAGGAATGTCCGCGCGTCTCCCCCGCGCCGTTGGCCTCCGCAAGGCTAAGGAACTCTCGCTGACCGGCAATTATCTCTCTGCGCGCGAGGCCGAGCGTCTGGGCCTCGTCAATCGTGTCGTCCCGGACGACCGTCTCCTCACTGAGGCCCGCGAACTCGCCGGCCAGATTCTCAGCGGCGATCAGAACTTCGTCCGCCAGATGAAACAACTCTACGATCGCACTTCACGCACCACCCTCGAGGACGCGCTGCGCATCGAGCAGGAGACCTTCCGGGCGTTCAACAGCAGTTCCAAACTCTCCGACTTCGACCGCCGCCGCGAGGCCGTGATGCAACGCGGACGCTCGCAAACCCGTTCCTAGCATCATCCTTTCTCAACTCCCTGCCGAGGCCATCATGCTCAAGCCACCATCATCTATCCGCCCGCTCGCCGCCATTCTTCTTCTCGCCCTCGCGATCACCTGTGCGCCGACTCCTCGTGCATTCGCCGCCGATACCGGCTCCGTCCAAAATGAATCCGCGATTCCGGCGGACAGTATTCCCAAGCCGATCCTGGCCGCCGTCAATTCACCCGATAGGCCCGCCACCGATCGCGCGATGGACGCGAGCCGCCAGCCGGGCCAGGTGATGGCCTTCTATGACGTCAAGCCCGGTATGCATGTCGCCGACCTATGGGCTGGCGGCGGCTACACCACCGAGCTTCTCGCGCTGATTGTCGGCCCAACCGGCAAAGTCTATTCGCAGAATCCTCCTCCCGGCACCAAATTCCAGAAAATGGTCGACGCCTGGCAGGCGCGCCTCAAACAGCCCGCCCTCGCCAATGTCACCCCAATCACCGAGCCCTTCAGCGCTCCCGACGTGTTAAAGGGTGTGCCCCCCAATTCTCTCGATGCCGTCTTCATCAACCTCAACTATCACGACGTGGTCGGGATGGGCTTCAGCACCAAGACCCTCAATCAGACCGTCTTTGATTCCCTCAAACCGGGCGGCGAATATTGCATCGTCGATAACAGCGCGAAGGACGGCTCTGGCGCGCGCGACGCCTCGACCATCCATCGCATCGATATCAACTACGTCATCAAGCAGGTCGAGCAGGCAGGCTTCCGTCTCACTGCTACTTCCGATGTTCTGCGGAATCCCAAGGACGATCGCACCCTGCCATTCTGGAAGATGAACCACATGCAGGATCGCTTCATCCTCAAATTCGTCAAACCCGCCACCCAAGTCTCTCGCAATGAATCGTCGCCCGTTTCCTTCGGTAGCCAGATGCAATGACGCTGGGCCTGACGATCACGGCGTCCCGCACAGCGTCCCGTTGATATCGCATTGCGGCGTGATATCCAGATCGCGCTGCTCCTGATTTAGCTTGTAGATTTCCTTGTTAGTCTGTTCATTCGGATTACAACCGCACAACTGGCTCGCGCAACAACTGCAACTCGCCGCCGTCTCTGCCTTCACGATCTCCGAAATATCGCACTTTGCCAGCTCCGAACACGCCGTCCCCAGCAGATTCCGATCAGTGCACTCGTCAGTACATAATGTCGCGTCGCATGTATAACCCGTCTGCACCCCCTCCGCCTGCTTGCACGTCTTGTACTCGTCGCAAACTTTGGTGCAATCGACGCCGCTCTCCGGCGGCAAAACTGTAGTGCCCTCTTTGTAAAGCGGACAGCCGAAGCCTCCGGGGGCGTCGGGCACACAACCCGTCGGACTCGGCGCCGTCGCCGCCGCTGGCCGCGATACGGCTTCATTATCCGTCCGCACATTCGAACTGATTTCCGGCGTTGGTGTTGGTGACGGCGACGGTGGTGCATACGCCGCCGACCACACCAGATCACCACCGAGCGTACATGCCTGCTCATTCTGCCCAACCTGATACGGACCGTTGAACGTCGGACACGAGCAATTGACTATTCCGGGCGTCGTCGTCGCGTCGCAAGGCGCCGTCATGCAACCGGCATAAAGGTCAGTGCCGCAATTCGTCTGCCCGATCCCATTAGTCGGAATACAGTCGAAGCTGAAGGTCGAAAACATCTTCGCATTCGGAATCAACGTGCCCTGATTGATCGACTGGCAGACCGGCGCCGAATTGGTCGTCTGACACAGGCTGCCGTCAACGCCGCATTGGGCAATCGTATTCTCGTAGACCGAGTGATTCAGTATCGAGTTGATATCAACGTAATAGACTCCGTAGGGGATGTCGTAACAGTTGCAGTTCGCGTAAAGCCCATTCTTCGTCAGCGTGCATGACAGGTCCTGCGGCGACCCGCTCGGGCCCGAGTAATAGCACAGCGCGTACGGCCCACCACGGCACGGCACGAAGTTCGTATTCTCCAACACGATATTCGCGTACGCCGGTCCATTCGGCGTTGTCCAGTTATCTGGATTACTCCAGAACGGATGGGAATTCGGTACAAAATGAACGAACGGTGTCGGCGCCGGCGAACTGCTGCTATCGCCGCCGCAGCCCGCGATCAATATCGCCATGACGATCGCAGCAAATATGAGCGCTATCGCAGCCGCGCCGTCCCGCAGTCCGTCGGCATATGCAGAACCACTCACAATGGCGCGCCGATCCCATCCGGCTGCGTGCCAACCGCTCATCCAAACTCCCCCTTTTGCCGCGCCTATACTCAGCTGCGCCCTCGCGATGCTACTCTCATCACCGTTTCGGCTTCGCCGTTAGTATAGGAGGCTCCCATGAAAATCGGCATCACCATCGGTATCGCCAATGCCGCCCGTCCCAACGTCGTCAAAATCATCGCTGAGCACGCCGACCGCCTGGGCTTCGGCACCCTATGGGCTCCCGAACACGTCGTGCTTTTCGACCGCTACACCGATTCCAAATATCCCTATTCCACCGACGGCCAGTTTGCCCTCCCCGGTTCCGCCGACTGGATGGACCCCTTTATCACGCTGAGCTTCGCCGCCGCCCACACCAGACAAATCCGCCTCGCCACCGGTATCTGTCTCGTCCCCGAACATAATCCCCTGGTGCTCGCCAAGGTCATCGCCAGCCTCGATTTCCTCAGCTCCGGCCGCTTTGCCCTCGGCGTGGGCATCGGATGGTCCGCGGAAGAATTCTCGGCTCTAGGCATCCCCTTCGAGCGGCGCGCTGCTCGCACCCGCGAGTATATCAATGTGATGCGCCAGTTATGGAGTGAAGAAAAAACCAGTTATGAAGGCGAGTTTGTCAATTTTCACGACGCTCGCAGCTTTCCCAAGCCGCCGCAAGGCGCCAACTTACCGATTATCTTCGGCGGTGAAAGCGCACCGGCTCTGCGCCGCGTCGCCGACTACGGCACTGGATGGTACGGCTTCAATCTCGACCCTGCCGAAGCCGCTGCCAAGATTGAACGCTTGTATGCGCTCGTACGCGAGAAGGGCCGCGACCCCAAGGCCATCGACATCATCGTCTCGCCCTATACCAAGCGCATCACCCCTGACGACTTGAAGGCATACCATCAAGCCGGAGTTCGCGAGCTTGTGATCTTCTTCTCTATTCCGAAAAACGACGAAGAGATTCCCAAACGCCTCGAAGAAACCGCCCGCCTATGGGTCGACCCTGCCGCTAGGCTGGGATAGCCATCGGTCAAAAGACAGAGGCGCCGTCACTGTTTCCGTGCCGGCGCTATCAACTTTTACTGAATGTCCGATACTTAAGTTAGATCGACCAACTGGCAGTTTTACTAAAGCCTGCAGCTAGGCGGGCGCATTTGACGACGTTGAGCAATTCGCACATACCAGTCGATTATTCTACCCTCCGGTTTTCGGCCCAACAGATCGGTGAATAATCCATAGGCAAAGAGTGGCGAGTAGAAAATTAAAATACCTGCTACCGCTAGTGGCAGGTTCAAAATTATCAGAAGACTCTGGAGGAAGAAGAGGATGGTGGAGATCGGCCACCGCCAAGCATCGTACTGAGAGCGAAGCCTACCGAAGAACCCTGGTGGAAAAGGCCGAAAGTCTGCTGCGGCACCGTATTTTACGAAACCAGCCACAGCAGCCAGGAAATAAAAGATAATAACCAAAATTATTGCGCGATAGATCAAGACGAGATACCAAACTAACTCTAGTCCATGAATCCTAACTCTGGCGTGCAACGATTTCCTTCGCCTGTTTCACATCCGACGCGATCTGCGCCGCTAGCGCCGCCCCCGACTCAAACTTCTTCTCCGGCCGAATCCGCTCGATTATCTCCAGCTTCACTTCCTGATCGTAGATATCGCGATTGAAGTCAAAGATATGCGCCTCAATTGTCCGCTCCGGCTCTGCGAACGTCGGCCGCATCCCGATATTCGTAATCGATCCATGTGCGCTGCCATCCGCCAACACGATTCGCGTTGCATAGACTCCGTCGGGCGGCAGCAACTCCGTACGGCTCTGGAGATTCGCCGTCGGAAATCCGATCGTTCGCCCGCGCTCGCGCCCATGCACCACCGGCCCGCGCAAAAAATGACATCGCCCTAAAAGCCTCGCCGCCGTAATCAGGTCGCCTTCCCCGATCACTTCGCGTACCCGTGTCGAGCTCGCCTCGATTCCTTCCACGGCTACTGGCCCGACGATCCGCGTCGCGAAACCGAACTCACGCCCCAACTCCGTCATCACCTGAGCGCTGCCCTTCCGCTGATAGCCGAAATTCACGCTGTGGCCCACCACGACGGTCCGCACGCCAATCCGCTTCACCAGGTATTCGCGTACGAATTCGCGCGGCGTCAGTCGGCTCAACTCCTGCGTAAACTCCAGCACCAGCACCGCGTCAAGGCCGGACCGCCCAAGCAATTCGAGCTTGTCTTCTGGCGTCAGGATTAGTTTCGGCGCCCGCTCTGGCGCCAAGACCTTAGCGGGCAACGGATCAAATGTCAGCGCAAAGGCGCTCCCATGCGCCTTGCGCGCCTCACTCATTGCGGTCTGCAAAATCTCCTGATGGCCCGCGTGAACGCCGTCGAAATTGCCGATCGCCACCACCGGCACGGCATAGCCACGCAGCACTTCAGGATCGCGCGTTATCTGCATCTCACCTCGTCGTCAGAAACCAAAGCGAATCGTAGGCCGATCAGCCGTTCGCCATGCCCTGCATCATCGACTTCGCCGCCGCTGCTTCGGGGCTGTCCGGATGGTCATTCACGAGCTTCTGCAGCGTCAGTCGCGCATCGATCTGGTCGTTGATTTTCTGGAACGCCTCGGCCTCGCGCAGCATCGACGCGCTGGCGAATTTCCCACTCGGAAAACGCATCGTCACGTCGTTGAATTGCAGGATCGCCTGCTCATATTTGCCCATCTCGAATAACGCGTTGGCCGAAAAATACTCGGCCGGCTCGCTCAAGTCCGATTTCGGATAGTTGCGCTGCAACTGCTCGAACTTGCCGATCGCCTGCTGATACATCCCGCCCTTCAGCGCGATCAGTCCCGCAGTGTATGGTTTGGCCGCCGGATCGCTGCTCGCCGCCGCCGCTTGCAGTTGCGGATCGATTTGCGCCTGCCACGGCCCTACGCTGTTGATCGGCGCAGGCGCGGGCGGCGCCTCAGTCGATGCCGTCTGATTATTGTCGGTATCGTCCTTGTCGTCACTGTCACTGGCGTTGTCATTGTCGTCGTCCGCTGTCTCGGCTGGCGACGCACTCGCGCCCGGCGCTCCATTAATCGCGAGCGGCGGTCCCGGTGCGGCCGGTGGTGGCGGAGGTCCATTGGCCGCGCTCGTTGCACCCGCATCGGGCGCAGGCGGCGTCCCACCTGCCGGGACGCCATTGGCCGCCGGACTCGCCGACGGATTCGGCGTCCCACCCAAGGGCACTGGACTCGCCGACGCATCCGGTTTCGCCCCATTCACTTGTGCTTCAAGTTTGGCGACTTGTTGTTCCAGCGTAGCGTTATCCCCGCCACCGCCATTGTGCTGCAGTTCGGTCACTTGATCGTTCAGATCGCCAACCTTTTGCTGCAATGCGCTGATCTGCTGCTGATCGCTCGCGACAATCGCACGCAAATCTGCGTTTTCAGTCGCCTGTGACTGATCTACCTGCGGCGCGCAGCCCGCCATCATAAGCGCGATCGACCCGGCGCCGAACAGCGCCGCCAGCCGCTTCCAACCCGGGCCGGACTTCATCTCATTGCGCTTGCGATACCGCAAAATGGTCACGCCGATTCTGTGCCCAGCAATCCTCAGTCTCATCGGTGCAAAGCGGTAATTCCTTGCCATAACTTATCGTCGATATCCGATCACTGGATATCCCCAGCGTCGTCAAATAATCCTTCGCCGCCTGCGCCCGCTTGGCGCCGAGCGCGATATTGTATTCCTCAGATCCACGGTCATCGCAATGGCCCTCGACCTGCACATGCGTCGCCGGATTCTGTGTCAGCCAATCCGCATTCGCTCGCAGAATCGCATTATCCTGCGGCTGGATCGCATAGTCATTGTACCCAAAATGGATATCCGTCAGCGGTCCGCCGCTCCCATTCGCTCCCAACTCGCCTTTCTGATACTGAGGCAGCGAACCGCTTGGGGGCATGTTCTGACCGTTCATGCCGGGACCGGTCGCCGAACTAAGCTGGCCCTCACCGCTTGTATTCTTCTTCGACGAGCAGCCGGTTCCTACGAATGCGATAATCGCCAATACCAGCGCGGCCGTCCGCACACCCTGCCCCATGTTACTCACCCATCCACCCCGACCACGAGGGATCCGAATCATTACCTTCTCCTTCCATTAACGGCCCAATTACGTTTCCGTCTTCAGCCCGCATCAAGTAAATCCGCGAGCCTCCACCACTCCTCGATCCGTAAATTATATAGCGCCCGTCTGGCGACCACGCCGGTGATTCATTTGACCCTGATTGTGTAAGCTCACGCGGGTCGCCGCCACCAGCATCAATTACATATATCTGAAAAATACCGCCCTCGCGGCTCTCATACGCTATTTTTTTACAATCGGGCGAAAAGGCCGGCGCCGTATTATACGAACCGTTATACGTGATCCGCTGCGCCGACCCGCCGTTCACCGTGCCTACGTAAATCTGCGGCGTCCCCGACCGGTCCGACGTAAACGCCAGCTTCGTCCCATCCGCACATACCGACGGACTTACGTTAATCGCCTGATTATTGGTGATCGCGTTCAGCTCCCCGCCGGTCGAATCGACCAGGTAAAGATTCGTATTCCCGTTGCGCTGATAGGCTGCCACGATATTCCCGCCGGGCGTCAGCGTCCCGCCCACCGCCTGCCCCAGCCCAGGATCGATGCGCGTTTCGGTCTGCTGTCCCAGATCGACCAGGTAGAGTTCCGGCGTCATCGATTTGTACGACAGATACAGCAGATGCCGCGCGCCACGATCGAGGCTCGGAAACAGGTTGATCGTCGGATTATCTGTCACTTTGAACAGGCTGCCGCCATCCATCCACGCCGTATAAATTTCCTTGAACCGTCCCCCGCCGGTCGAAACGAACGCAATTTTGCTGTCAAACGGCCCGGGCGTCCCAGTCACCGCCAGCATCACCGCATCCGCGAAACGCCGCGCCATCTCGCCGACGTCATGCGGGCTGCCGTTGAACTTCTTGCCCATCAGCCGCCGCTGCCCCGCGACGTCGAACAGCAGCGCCTCAACCTCGACGCTGCCACCGTTGCGTGTCACCGCCCCCTTGACGAGAAACTCCGCTCCGATCGATTTCCAGTCGTTGAAGTTGATTTGCCCGACGTCGAAGCCGGAGCTCTGCGCGTTCTCGATAAACGACGCCGGGTCAATCAGATGGAAATAGCTCGACAGCTTCAGGTCGCGCGTCAGCACTGTATCGAACGCGTTCGAGGTCTGACCTCCGTCGTCCCCACCGAGATTCTTCAGCGCTGACACCGCAATCGGGAACTCCGCCTGTCCGCCGGTGATCGGCATCCTGATCGGACCAGACGCCGCAGGCGCTCCCGATGCATCTGGCGCCGCTGATTCGTTCGGCGTTTGCGCCCTCGCCACTGGCTTCACCGATGCAGCGCCGAGTACCACTATCATCGCCGCGCCCAGCCACTTGGTTACCGCCGTCAACTTCTTCTTAGCCGTAATTGTAGTCCGCAGGCCCATCCGCCCATCCCACGACGCTCTGCTCCGCGCCGCTAAGCTCCAGTCTATGATTTCATCTCGCCCAGCTTGAAGGTCGCTTCGACCCCCGCCGAGAACTCTCGCTGATATTTCGGCGGCGGCGGCAGAAACGGTGCCGCCCGCTTGATCGCCCTCACCACCGAATCATCGAAGGCCGGGTCATTCGAGCTTGAGTTCACTCTGATTCCATTGAGTGTACCGTCTGGATTGATTCCAAACGTTACGATCGCCGTTAAATCGTTACTCCCGCCAGGAAAACTCCACGACTCCTTAATTTTCTCCTGCACATCCTTATAGTACAGCAGAAATTCTGTATCCTCTTCGATTCCGGCGCTTCCTTTCCCAGGACCGACTCCATATCCGCTCCCTTCGGTCGCATGCGAGGCTACTACCGGCCCGCTCCCACGTTCTGCGTTTGCTTCCGCCCTCTGCGCCGCAGCCTTCTCGGCCTCTTCTCGTTCCACTTCCTTCAAATGAGCTTCGAGCAGCTTCCGATGTAATTCCTCAATCTTCTGCTTAACACTCGGCGTCGGCTTCGCGTTCGCGACCATCACTGACGGCGGATGCTTCCTTACCGTCGCGGGCGTCGGTTTGGGCGTCGCCCTGGGTCGTGGACGTGGCGTGGCTCGCGGCGTCGGCCGCGGAGTTGGTTTCGGCCGCGGCCGTGGCGTCCGCTTCGGATGGGGCGTCGGACTCGGGGTCGGTGCGGGCGTCTCTTCCGGGGTCGGCGCGATTGTCGCCACTACCGCCGGCATCGGCGTGCTCGCGGGTGTTTCTTCAGGGGTAGGAGTCGGCGTGGGTGTGGGTGTCGGCTTGATCGCGGGAGTCGGTACCGGCGTGACGTTCAGCGCGATCGCGTTCTTGTCATTCTCGACCGGCGGCGCTGGCGGCTTCGCCTCAGCCTTCACTTCGGGCGGCTTCGGTTCCTTGTGATGCTCTTCCGGAGGCTTCTCTTCCTTTTGCTGCTCTTGCCGCTCGTCATCTAATGGCGGCAGCCGCGTCCCAAGGTCGCCCGCCGGAATGTTGTCCACGACCTTTACGGTATAAGCCGGCGGCTGCGTGAAATCTTGCCGCCATAGCCCCGGCAAAACGAAGATAACGAACCAGCCGATTCCTAGGTGTACTGCCGCCGATACCAGGATTGCCGCGGCGTAGCCCCAGCGCGCTGGCCGGTCGGCTTTCCTAGGGTCCGGCGCTGCCACGCTTCGACCTGCCCCCCGCCCGATCCTCATCCTCCGCCGGCATCTCGGTCACCATCCCCACGTTCTCGATTCCCGCCGCCTTCAGCGCCGCCATCGCACCAACCACGTCGCTATACGGCACCTCGCCGTCCGCGCGGATAAACACTTCCCGGTCCGGACGTTCTTCCGCGATCGCCGTCATCTTCTGGGTCAACTCCTCGGGACTCATCCGCGTGTCATTTAGATAAAGCTCACGCGACTTGGTGATCGAAACGATAAACGGCTGTTCCTTTCCCGGCAGCGAGGCCGCCTTTACCTTGGGCAGATCTACCTGGACGCCCTGCTGGATAATCGGCGCTGTCACCATGAAGATGATCAGCAAAACCAGCATCACGTCGACCAGCGGTGTCACGTTGATTTGCGATACCAGTGAACCGCGTTGTCCGGGCTCGAATGCCATCTGCTGAATTGCTCCGGCTGGCGCTTAGGACAGGAAATGGCGCTCGGCAATATTCAGAAACTCCGAGATGAAATTCTCCATCTCGGTCGCCAGCACCCGCACTCGCGCGATCAGAAAGTTGT
>Ga0335072_10008923_pt1 | contig 14505 bp, 14 predicted proteins | sample Lox_Sample_21_FD_206725 | JGI IMG/M metagenome (GOLD analysis project Ga0335072, IMG submission 206725) | Soil microbial communities from Loxahatchee National Wildlife Refuge, Florida, United States - Lox_Sample_2.1 | ecosystem: Environmental > Terrestrial > Soil > Wetlands | place: USA... | reverse complement strand
CGGACGGCCTCGCGGGCCTCGGGTGCGAACCGGTGGTTCTCCTGGGTCACCATGAGGTCGGCGATGCGGACCAGTTCGTCGACGGTGAAGTCGGGGAAGTCGATGTGGTGCGCGATCCGGGAGGCCATGCCGGGGTTGGAGGCGAAGAACGCGTCCATCCGGTCGCGGTACCCGGCCAGGATCACGACCAGGTCGTCGCGCCGGGCCTCCATGACCTGGAGCAGGATCTCGATTGCCTCCGGGCCGTAGTCGCGCTCGCTATCGGCCCGGTACAGGTAGTAGGCCTCGTCGATGAACAGCACCCCGCCCATGGCCCGCTTGAGCACCGCCTTGGTCTTGGGCGCGGTGTGGCCCACGTACTCCCCGACCAGGTCGTCGCGGGTGACGCTGACCAGGTGGCCCTGGCGCAGGTAGCCCAGGCCGCGCAGGATCTCGGCCATGCGCAGCGCGACCGTGGTCTTGCCCGTGCCCGGGCTGCCGGTGAAGCACATGTGCAGGGTCGGGCGGGACGCGGTCAGGCCGTGGCGGGCGCGGAGCCGGTCGATCAGGAGCAGGGCGGCGATCTCGCGGACCCGGGCCTTGACCGGGGCCAGGCCCACGAGTTCGGCGTCGAGTTGGGCCAGGATGTCCGCCGACTCCTGGCGCAGGGCGCCGAGGTCGGTGAGTTCGTCGTCGGCCAGCCGGTCCTCGCCCCGGTCTCCGGGGGCAGGGTCCTCGGGGGCAGGGTCCTCGGGGGCGGGGTCTTCCGGGGTGGTGCCGCCGGGGGCCGGCATGGCGAAGGTGGTCATGCCGGGTAGCGCTGGCCGTGGGGGCGGCCGGCGGCGTAGGGGGACAGGGTGTAGCGGATGCGGCGGTCGGCGGCCTCCTGCCGGTCCAGGCGGAAGCCGGGCTCGTCCGGAGGACGGTGCACGATGAAGCTCAGCGCGGTGGTCTGGCGGCCGTAGCTCGCGTCGTAGGCGGCCACGCGCACGTAGTGGTGAGGGTAGGCGGCGCGGCAGGCGCGGATCTCGGCCAGGCCGGCCGCGGGATCGGCGATGTCGAACATGGGCAGGCCCCACATCTCCCACAGGTTGTTGCGGGGGTGCGGGTCGTCGGTGAACTCCACCGCGACGGCCCAGCTCTGGCCGATGGCGTACCGGAGCTGGGCTTCGATCTCGGCGTCGGTCAGGTCCGGCAGGTAAGAGAAGGTCCCCTGAGTGATTCGCATTTTATTGTCCTAACGGGCCGGGGTGGCCACGACGTCGGGAGTGTCAGTGGACTCGTAGTCGAAGCTGATGTCGCGCCAGGTGTCCAGGGCGGCCTGCAGCGGCGGGCAATGTTTCGCGGCGTCGCGGAGGATCTGCTCGCCGTCGGCCAGGTAGTCCCGGCCCTCGTTGCGGGCCTTGATCATGGCCTCGACCGCGACCCGGTTCGCGGTGGCCCCGGCCGCCACCCCCATCGGGTGCCCGATCGTGCCCCCGCCGAACTGCAGGACCACGTCCTCGCCCAGGTAGTGCAGCAGCTGGTGCATCTGGCCGGCGTGGATGCCGCCGCTGGCCACCGGCATGACGCCCGGCATCGAGCCCCAGTCCTGGTCGAAGTACAGGCCGCGGGCGGGATCGGCGTCCACGTGGGCCAGGCGGCAGGTGTCGTAGTAGCCGCGGGTGGTGCTGGGGTCGCCTTCGAGCTTGCCGACCACCGTGCCGGCGTGGATGTGGTCCACGCCCAGCAGGCGGCACCACTTGGCGATGACCCGGAAGCTGACGCCGTGGGTCTTCTGCCGGGTGTAGGTGGAATGGCCGGCCCGGTGCAGGTGCAGCAGCATCCCGTGGGCGCGGGCCCACTTCGACATGGAATGCAGCGCGGTATAGCCGACGGTGAGGTCGACCATGACGATCACGCTGCCGAGTTCTTTCGCGAATTCGGCCCGCTCGTACATGTCCTCCATGGTGGCCGCGGTCACGTTGAGGTAATGGCCCTTGATCTCGCCGGTCTGCTCGGCGGCTCGGTTCACCGCCTCCAGCACGAACAGGTACCGGTCGCGCCAGCGCATGAACGGCTGGGAATTGATGTTCTCATCGTCCTTGGTGAAGTCCAGGCCGCCGCGCAGCGCCTCGTACACCACCCGGCCGTAGTTGCGGGCGCTCAGGCCCAGCTTGGGCTTGGTCGTGGCGCCGAGCAGCGGGCGGCCGTACTTGTTCAGGTACTCGCGTTCGGTGACGATGCCGTGCGGCGGGCCCTGGAACGTCTTGGTGTAGTGCAGCGGGATGCGCAGGTCCTCCAGCCGCAGCGCTTTGAGCGCCTTGAAGCCGAACACGTTGCCGATGATCGAGGAAGTGAGGTTGGGGATCGAGCCTTCCTCGAACAGGTCGATGTCGTAGGCGATGTAGGCGATGTACTCGCCCGCGCGGCCGGGAGCCGGGAGGACCTGGTAGCACTTGGCCTGGTAGTGCTCGTAGGCGGTGAGCCGGTCGGTCCACACCACGGTCCAGGTCGCGGTCGAGGACTCCCCGGCCACGGCGGCGCCGGCCTCCTCGGCCGGGACGCCCGGCTGCGGCGTGACCCGGAACGCGGCCAGGATGTCGGTTTGCTTGGGCTGGTAATCGGGCTGGTAATAGCCCATCTCGGCGTACGGGATAACCCCGGCATTCCACCGGTCTGCCGCCATTGTCGTGCTCCTTCGGTTGTTTCTTTCCACGATGGCGGAGCATTGGCAAGGCGTCTATTGACTATTCCGGCGGGACTGTTAAGGGGAAGCTTGATTATTGGCCGGGAAGCGGAGGCGGAGCAGGGTGCCCTGGCCGGGGTAGCTCTTGACCTCGAGCGTGCCGCCCAGGAGTTCGGCGCGCTCGCGCATGCCGGGCAGGCCGTAGCCGGTGGCGGCGTTGCTCGCCTCGGGGCTGAAGCCCTTGCCGTCGTCCTCGATCTCCAGGGTGATCGTGTCGCCGTGGGCGAGCAGGCGCACCCGGGCCTGGCCGGCTTCGGCGTGCTTGACGACGTTCTGCAGCGCCTCCTGGGCGATGCGGTAGACGGACGTGGCCACGTGGGCGGGCAGCTCGCACGGGCTGGCCTCGGCGTGCACCTCGAGCTGCGGGATCGACCCGGCCAGGCTCTCCAGGCTGGCAGCCAGGCCCAGATCGTCCAGCACCGGCGGGTGCAGGCCGGCGATGGCGAACCGGGTCTCGTCCAGGGCCGCCTCGGCCAGGGCCTGGGCCTCGGCGATCTCCCGGGCGGCGACGTCCGGGCTGGCCGGCAGCGCGTCGGCGGCGGCGGACAGGTGGAAGGACAGGCTGACCACGCGCTGGCTGATGCCGTCGTGGATCTCGCCGGCCAGCCGGCGGCGTTCGGTCTCCTGGGCCAGCACGATCCGTTCGGCGAAACGTTCCATGGCCTCCTCGCGCCGGGCCAGCATGCGGTGCAGCCGCGCGTTCTCGATGCCGCCGGCCATCAGGCCGGCCATCCAGCCGAGCAACTGCACGTCGGCGTCGGTGAACTCGCGGCGCTGGCGCGTGTGCACGTTGAGCACGCCGACCAGGCGGTGCGGCTTGCTGTGGATGGGCACGCTGGCCAGCGAGGTGAAGTCCTCGCGGCCCAGCGCGGGCAGGTGCTTGTAGCGCTGGTCGGCGTGCTTGTCCTGGGTGATGACGGCCGGCCGGCCGTGCGCGGCGACCCAGCCCGACACGCCCTCGCCCATCTTGAGCTCGACCTGTCCGGCCAGCCGGTGGAAGGGCGGGGTCGCGCCGCGCATCACCAGCCGTTCGCCCGCCTCGTCGAGCAGGTACACGAAGCACACGTCGGTCTGCGTGGTCTCGGTGGTCAGCGCGGCGATTCCCTGCAGGATCTCCTCCAGGTCGAGCCCGGCCGAGATGGTCTCCACGATCCGGGCCAGCAGGCGCGCCTCTTTTGCCGAGTCGGCCAGGCCGAGCGGGGTGCCCGGCGTCACCGGTAGATACCCTCGCGCAGGGCCGCGGCCACCGCGCCGGCCCGGTCGGTCACCTCGAGCTTGCGGTAGATCCCGCGGACGTGCGTCTTGACCGTCTCCGCGCTCAGCGTCAGCTGGCCCGCGATGGCCCGGTTGGACCGGCCGGAGACGATCAGGCCCAGCACCTCGCTCTCCCGCTGGGTCAGGCCCAGGTGCGCGCCGGGCCAGAACTCGCCGCTCTGCAGCCGGGCCGCGGACTGGGCCACGCGGGCGGCCAGGGCCGGGTCGATCAGGGTCTCGCCCTGGTGGATGCGGGTCAGGTACTCGACCAGTTCCAGGCCGCGGACCCGCTTGAGCAGGAACCCCGAGGCGCCCAGCCGGATGGCCTGGTACAGGTACTGCTCGTCGTCGTAGACGGTCAGGAAGACCACCTTGCACTGCGGCCGCCGGCGCAGGATGGCCGAGCACAGGTCCAGGCCGCTGTTGCCGTGCAGCCGGATGTCCAGCAGCACGATGTCGGGCTCGACGTCGCCGACCAGGGCGATCGCGTCCTCCGGCTCGCAGGCCTCCCCCACGATCTGCACGCTGCCCTGATAGGAGGACAGCATCGCGCGCAGGCCGTCGAGCACCATCTGGTGGTCATCGACGATCAGCAGCCGCGGCGGGGACCGGGTCATGCCCGACAGCGTACGTGGGCAGGTTGGATTTCGGGATCCCCCAGCCTTCTCCCCCGCGCGGGGGAGGCGGTTCCGGCGTGCTCGTGCATAAATTCACAAGGTGCCTGAGAAGATGATGCGGATGCACCGGGCGCGCGGCCCGCGGCCGACCATGCTGGCCATCGCCGGGGACAGCGCGGCGGGCAAGACCACGCTGACCCGCGGCATCGTCGCGGCCCTGGGCACCGAGCGCAGCACGTCAATGTGCGTGGACGACTACCACCGCTATGACCGTTCCGAACGGGCCGGGCTGCCGTTCACGGCGCTGCATCCGGACTGCAACTACATGCAGATCATGGAGCAGCACCTGCAGCTGCTGGCCATGGGCGAGCCGGTGCTCAAGCCGGTCTACGACCACTCGACCGGGCTGCTGACCCGGCCGCGCCTGGTCGAGCCGCGCGAGGTGGTCATCGCCGAAGGGCTGCTGCCGCTGCACACCCGGCTGTCCCGGGCCTGCTTCGACGTCACCGTGTACGTCGACCCCGGCGAGCGGATCCGGCGGGAGTGGAAGGTGCGGCGGGACACTTCGGAGCGGGGCTACACGCGGGATCAGGTGCTGGCCGAACTGGCACGGCGGGAGCCGGAGTCCGAGGCGTTCATCCGGCGGCAGCGGCGCGAGGCCGACATCACGGTCAGCTTCGGCCCCATCGACGGGCGAGAGGACCCGCCGGGCACGCCGCTGTCGGCCACGCTGCTGCTGCGGCCCACGATCAGGCACCCGAACTTCGCCAAGCTGATCGCCGAGGTGCCGCCGTCGGTGGCCCACCTCAAGCTCATGCGGGACGCGGACGGCAGCCCGGTGGACGCGCTGCACATCCACGGGTACGCGCCGGAGGCCGAGGCCGAGGTGCTGGCCAAGGCGATCTGGTCCGGCCTCGGGGTGGATCAGGCACTGCCCTCGTGCCTGGGGGTCATCGGTCCCTCGGTGCGCAGCGAGCCGCTGCGCCTGGCGCAGCTGCTGCTGCTGTACCACGTCCTGCGAGACGTCTTTTAATGGTGACGCTGACGCAGCTGCGGACGTTCCTGGCCGTGGCCGAGACCGGGTCGGTGCGCGCCGCCGCCGAGCGGCTGGTGGTGACCGAGTCGGCCGTGTCGTCGTGCGTGGCGGCGCTGCAGAAGGAGCTCAAGCTGGCCCTGGTGGCCAAGAACGGGCGCGGGCTGCGGCTGACCGAGGCCGGTTCGGTCTATGCGGGGTACGTCCGCGGGGTGCTGGGGCTGCTGGACGAGGGACGTTCGGCGGCCGCGGGCGAGGCGGGCGGCGGGATGCTGCGGGTCGCGGCGGTGACCACGGCCGGGGAGCAGCTGCTGCCGGGGCTGCTGGCGTCGTTCCGTTGCGCCTACCCGCGGATCGGGATCCACCTGGAGGTGGGCAACCGGGAACGGGCGCTGCGGCTGGCCGCCGACCACCAGGTGGACCTGGTGCTCGGCGGCCGGCCTGGGTCTTTGCCGATGGTCACGCACGCGGTGCGGCCCAACGAGCTGGTGGTGGTGGGGCCGGTGTCCTGTTCTGGTGTTGACCTCGCCGCTCAGACGTGGCTGCTGCGGGAGCCGGGGTCGGGGACACGGGCCACGACCGAGGCGTACCTGGAGGAGCTGCAGATCGCGCCGGGCACGCTCACGGTCGGGTCCAACGTGGCCGTCTGCGAGTGCGTCGCGGCCGGCCTGGGGGTGACCCTCATCTCGCGCGACGCGGTAGCCCGCGAGCTCAGCCAGGGGGTGCTGGCCGAGCTGCCCGCCCCCGGCACGCCGCTGCGGCGCGACTGGTGCCTGTTCTCCCGGGAGGGGCAACTGCCCGCGCCGAGCCGGTTGTTCGTCCGGCACGTGCGGCAGGCACCGGGGTGGTCTTTGTCGTTACCGCGGGGGTCTGTGCCTTCACCTTCCGGTCCAACTCGCGGGGGGAAGCCGGGCGGCTCGGCGCGAGTCAGGCTCGTGGTCTCGCGCTCTCCGGAAGGGGCAACTGACGTGAACGGACCCAGCCTGGCTCCCATCCTCATCCCGGTCATCGGGACGCTGCTGCTCATCGCGTGGCTGGCGCTGGTCTTCTGGGCCGGCCGGCACGCCGCACGGCCGGGTGTCGCGTTCCGCTCGGACACCGACCCGCGATGACGGCCACCGCGCTGGCCGCGGCCGGCCTGGTGCTCGACGGCAAGGGCATCCTGGCCGCGGCGTCGAGCCGGCCGGCTCTGGATGCCCGGCTGCGGGCGGCGGGGGTCTGGCCGGGTGAGGCGTCGCGGCGGGCCTTTGCCGAGCTGCTGGTCACCACGCCCGGCCTGAGCCTGGGGATCAGCGGCATCATCCTGGGCGACGAGACGTTCGGGCAGCGGCTGGCCGACGGGCGTTCGTTCCCCGGCGCGATGGCCGACCTGGGGCTGCGGCCCGGGATCAGGGTCGACACCGGTGCCCAGCCGCTGGCGGGCGCGCCGGGCGAGACCGTCACCGAGGGGCTGGACGGCCTGCGGTCCCGGCTCGCGGCGTATGCGGCGCTCGGCGCCCGGTTCGCGACCTGGCGGGCCGTGCTGCGGAGCGGGGACGGGCGGCCGTCGTGGCGGGCGCTGCGGGCCAACGCCTGCGCCGCGGCCCGGTACGCGCTGGTGTGCCAGGAGGCGGGCGTGGTGCCCGTGGTCGAGGTCCTGACCCGCGGCCGGGAGGCGACGTCGGCGGCGCTCATGGTCATGATCACCGAGTTGCAGGACATGGGGGTGGCCCTGGACGGGGTGGTGCTCGAGCCGGGCATTGCGCTGCCGGACACGTCGCCCGAGGCCGTCGCGCAGCAGACCCTGGCCGCGCTGTGGTGCGTGGTACCCGAGGAAGTGGCCGGGGTCGCGCTGCTGGCCGCCGGGCAGAGCCCGGCCCGGGCCACCGCGAACCTGGCCGCGGTCCGGCGGCTCGGGACGCCCTGGCCGGTGACGTTCGCGTTCGGCCGGGCGCTGACCGATCCGGCGCTGGCCGCCTGGCACGGCGACCCGGCCCGGGTGGGCGCCGGCCAGCGGGCCCTGGCCAGCCGCGTGGCCGGTAACGTCGCGGCGCTGCAAGGTAGCTACACGCCGGTCCTGGAGCCGAGCTACGTGCTGGCCGGGTGTTCGTGGCAACCTGGCAGCAAGAGCGGTCTCGGCTGAATGCCCCAGCTGTCCGGCCGCCAGCTCAGCGTGCCGTCTGGTGACGGAGGCCACGTTCGCGGTCTGACCCGGCGCCGTGAGCCGCCCCCGGCGCGGTCATACGGGGCTTGTGGCACACGTGCCCCGATAGGCGGGGGTTGTGGCACACATGCCCCGATCCGCGACACCCGGTCACCCGTTCCCAGCTCACACCGTTCCCGCCAGCCCCGCCAGCCCGGCCCGCCCCTCGCCGGCGGTGAACCCGACAGCATCGGGGCAGCAACCTGACGGCTGGAGACGTCAGGGCGCGGGCGCGGGGCGACCAGGATCGCGGGATCGCTTATTTTCACCGCTGTTTCGTGAACCTGGGCGGGGCCGGGTGCAATAGATCAAGCGATGGACGACGACGAGCTGATCGCCCGCCTGGCCGGCGGTGACGACGCGGCGCTGCGTGAGCTGTTCACCAGGCACGCGCCGTGGCTGGCGAGTCGGCTGCGCGCTGCGCTGCCGCCGTCGGACGTCGAGGACGTGCTGCAGGAGACGTTCCTCGCGGTGTGGAAGAACGCGAAGACCTACCGGCCGCAAGGACAGGCCGGGGGCTGGCTGTGGGTGATCGCCCGCCGCCAGGCGGCGCTGCTGCTCAGGCGGCGCGGCCCGGCCGCCGCGTCCCTCACGGACGCACCCGAACCGAAGGCCGACCCGGCCGAGCGCGCGCTGGCCAGGGCGGAACTCCAGGCCGCGGCGAGCACGCTCGGCGGGCCCGAGCGGGAGGTGTGGCGCCTCATGTACGTCGAGGACCGGCCGGTCGCCGAGGTGGCGGAGCTGACGGGCGTCCCCGAGGGCACGGTCAAGAGCCGCGCGAACCGGGCGCGGCGCCTGCTGCGCGCGGCGCTGGGAGGAGGCACCCGATGAGCGCACCGGACGACGTCGACCTGAACCGGGTCTGGACCGGCGTCGCGGCCGAGGTCTGGCGCCGCCGCCCCGGCGGACTGGAACGAACGGCGGCACGGCTGCTCCGCTCTCCGGGCCTGGCGCGGGCGCTGGTGACCACGCCGTCGCTGCTGCCCGGCTGGATCATCGCCAGCGCGGTCGTGCTGGCGGCCGGGATGGTCGCCACGCTGGGGACCGGCACGCCGTTCGCGGCCCTGTTCGCGCCGGCGGTGGCCGCCGCGGGCATCGCCTACGCCTATGGGCCGGGCGTGGACCTGGCCTGGGAACTGTCGCAGAGCATGGCGGTCAGCGACCGGATGGTGCTGCTGGTCCGGGTGCTGGTCGTGTTCGGGCTGAACGCGGTCCTGGGGCTGGCCGCGTCGGCGGCGTCGGGGACCGCAGCCGCGGTCACCTTCGGCTTTCTGGTCCCGATGACCGCGGTGTCCGCACTGGCCCTGGCGACCGCGACGGTCACCCGCTCGGCGAACGCCGGTGTCGCGGCGGGCCTGGCCGCCTGGGCGATCACCCTGCTGTCGGCGCAGTCGGCTTCCGGCCGGGCCACCACGGCGGTGGCCAGCTCCGCGCTGGTCCTGCCCTACCTGACGGTCGCCGCCGCCTGCGGCGCCATCGCGTGGTTTGCCACCCGTATTCCGAAAGGAACGTCATGAACGTTGAGATCAGCGATGTGACCAGGCGGTTCGGCCGCACCCAGGCGGTGGCCGGGGTGAGTATGCGGACCGGTACGGGGGTGTTCGGGCTGCTGGGCCCGAACGGTGCGGGCAAGACCACGCTGCTGCGGATGATGGCCACGGTGATCCCGCCGAGTTCCGGACGCGTGCGGCTGCTCGGCCGCGATCCGGGCGGATACGGGCCACGGCGGGAGATCCGGCGCAGGCTCGGTTACCTGCCGCAGAACCTGGGCTACTACCCGGGATTCACGGTGGCCGAGTTCGTCGAGTACTTCGCGCTGCTGAAGGAGATGCCGCCGGGCCGGGTGCCCGCCGCGGTGGCCACCGCGATCGAGCGGGTCGACCTCGGGGACCGGGCGAGAGCCAAACTGCGCACCCTGTCCGGCGGCATGCTGCGCCGGGTCGGGATCGCGCAGGCCATCGTCAACGAGCCCGAGCTGCTGCTGCTGGACGAGCCGACCGCCGGGCTCGACCCCGAGCAGCGGGTAGCGTTCCGCGCCCTGCTGCGCGACCTCGGCGAGCGGGCCGCCGTGATCGTCTCCACCCACCTGGTCGAGGACGTCGGCGCCGCATGCAGCGAGGTCGCGCTGATGGACGCCGGGAAGATCGTGTTCCAGGGCACGCCGGACGAGCTGACCGCCCGCGGTCAGGGCACCGGCGCGGCGGGCGACGCGCCGCTGGAGCGCGGCTACAGCGCGGTGCTCGCAGCGGCCCGGTCCGCCACGGCGGCGGCGTGATGGCGGCCGCGGCCGACGCCCCGGTGCGGCAGCGGGCACCGCGCGCCACCAGCGCGGTCCCGCTCAACGCCGCGCGGCTGCTGGGCGTGGAACTGCGCCGCAACACGATGCCGTGGATCCTGCCGCTGATCGCCGCGTTGTTCTGGTTCGACTCCTACCGGCCCAGCACCATCACGCCGCCGCTGTGGGCGCTGCGCACGTTCTGGAACATGGGCCAGGGGCACACGATCCTCGACTTCGCGCCGTTTGTGGCCGGCGTGGCCGCCTGGATGGGATCGCGGGACGGCCGCCGCGGCCTGGCTGACCTGGTGACCACGACCGCCCGGCCGCGCTGGGCGGCCCAGCTCGCCGTCTGGGCCGCGACCGCGATCTGGGCGGTGGCGGCCTACCTGGTCTTCGTGGGCGTCATGTTCGCGGTGTACGCCCACCAGGGCGTCGCAGGCACGCCACCGTGGTGGTATGTCGCCGTCGGCGCCACGGCGGTGACCGCGTTCAGCGCCGTGGGGTTCGCCATCGGGGCCTGCTGGCCGAGCCGGTTCGCCGCGCCGGCGGCCGCGTTCATCGGGTTCCTGGCGATGTTCCTGTCGTTCCAGATCGGGTTCAGCCACGCCGAGGGGTGGGCGCTGATCCTGCCGACCAACTCCCACGGCAGCTTCGATGGCAGCGCCCAGGCCGACGCCGGGATCTTTTACCCCTGGCTGCCGGACCTGCCGATCGCCAGGATCATGTTCCTGGCCGGGGTCGCCGTCGCGGCCCTGGGCCTGACCGGCCTGCCTGCCCGGGCCGGCGGCCCGTGGCTGCGCCGCGCCGCCGCCGTCGTCACGCTGGCCGGCGCGGCGTTGGCGGGGACCGCCGTCGGGCTGGCCAGCACCGCCCGACAAGCAGCGGAAGGCGTGGTCATCCCCGCCCTGCACGACGCCGCGAACGACGCGCCGATTACGTACACTCCCGCCTGCGGCCGCGCGGCCGGGGTCCCGGTGTGCGTGAACCCGGCCTACGGCCGATGGCTGCCGGACGTGACCGCGGCGCTGGCACCGATGCTCACCGAGGTGGCCGGCCTGCCCGGCGTGCCAGTGCGGGCCACCCAGGTCGCGGCGGCATACCCCAGCGGTGGCAGCGGCCCTCCGCAACCGATCACGGTGGATGACCACCCGGCGGTGCTGCGCATGCAAATCGGCTTGATCATCATGCCGGGACCGTATGGTTTCATCGACCAGGTGCGGCTGCTGTTCGCCCACGCCTTCGTGGGCGCGGGCGCCGGTTCCGGCAGCGCGGTACAGCAGGCCGTGCAGGCGGCGCTGCTGCGAGAGGCCGGGATCCCGTTCGCCGCGCAGCCCGGGCTGCTGGCCAACGCGGGGAACCTCCCTGGACCCGCGCCGGGAAGGGCGACCGGGCCGGTCTACGCGGCGGCCCAGCGACTCGCCAGCCTGCCGGCCGCGGCCCGGCACGCCTGGCTCGCCGCTCACCTGGCGGAGCTGCGGGCCGGCCAGCTCACCCTGGCGGACCTGCCATGACCACCACAGGCCTGCACCGGCCGGCGCCGGGAAGCGTCCCGCCTCCGGCGGCCGGGACCCGGCGGGGCCGGGCGATCGCCGGATGGCGGCTGGCGCGGCTGTACCTGGTCAGCCGGCGGGTGCCGATGGCGGTGGCGCTGCTGGCCGGGCTCGGCGCGCTGCTGTGGGTCGCGCTGCACTGGCACTGGAACATCGCCGGCGGCCCCGCCGCGCAGCAGTTCATCCCGCTGGCGATCCAGACCGGGGCCGCGACGGTGATCGCGGTCACCACCTACGGGCCGTTCGGGGAGCCAGAACGGGTCGCCGGCCGGTGGCTGCCCTGGCTGCGGCTGGGCGCGGCCGTGGCGCTCACCGCCGTCGCGTTCGGCGCGCTGGCCGCGGGGGCCGCGCCGGGCGGGATGCCGGGCGGGACCCTCGCCCTGCTCCGCAACCTCGGCGGCATGGCCGGCATCGGCCTGCTGTCGGCGGTCGTCCTCGGCGGCGCGTTCGGCTGGACCGGGCCGATGGCCTACCTGCTGATCGCCGAGGGGGCGCTGGCCCATCGCTCGGCCACGCCATGGGTCTGGCCGGCCCGGCCGCCGCACGACCTCGGCGGCGCGATCTGTGCCTGCCTGGTGATCGCCGCCGGACTGGTGCTGATCACCGTGCGCGGACCGCGGGAATCGGGCCGCGAGTCCGGCCCCGCGAGCTGAGCCGGGCCGGACCCTAGGTTTCGGGGAGGTTCACCTCGAACTCCACGCCGACCTCGTCCTTGAGCTTGAGGGCGCCGAAGAAGCCGACGTAGGGCTTGATGCCGAGCGCGGTCTGGACCACCGTGGCCGTGCCGCGGTAGCGGCCGGGGCCGGGCTCGGAGACCTGCAGGCGGACCGGCTCGCTGCGGCCGTTGAGGGTGAACGTGCCCTCGACCGCGCCGCCGGTAGTGCCGACGCGGACGACCCGGGACGAGGTGAAGCTGGCCGTGCCGGTGCCGAGGATCCCGTTGATCTGCTTCTTGATGTCGGCCCGGTCCCGGTCGGTGAGCGGCTTGGCGCCGCCGCTGCCCTGGCGGACCTCCAGCGAGCCCAGGTCGAGTTCGGCCTTCACCGACGCCGCGGTGACGCCGCCCGCGTCCTCGTCCGGCACGTCGACCTGCGCCGACCAGCGGGTGACCTCGATGGTCAGGTCATGGCCGGCCTTGGCGGCGATACCGGCCCGGCTGGTCTTGAGCAGCACGCGCCCGTTGTCCGGCCCGAGCCGGAAGTTACCTGTAGTAGCAGCCACGGGCCCGACTGTACGGGCTCGGGCGGGCCGTGGTCCACTACGGGAGCGGGAAGTCGCCGAACAGCTCGCGGATCCGGCGCAGGTCGCGCAGCCGCGGCTCGGTGGTGCCGCCGACCCAGCGGCTGACCGTCTTGACCGAGACCCCGAGCTGGCGGGCGGCCACCTCCATGGTCATGCCCTCGCGGCGCAGCGCGGCCGCCATCCAGTCGGCGAAGGCCGTCTCGTCCCCGTTCTGCGGGGGGCCGCCGCCGTTGTAGCCGACCGCGGGCGGCTCCTGGGACTTGAGCAGCGAGGCCAGGGCGTCCAGGCCCGCGGGCGTGCCGATCTGGGCGCCGGAGCGCAGCACGTCGACCTCGACGTGGTCGGGGAAGATCCGGAACGAGACGTTGATCGCGCCGGTCGAGCCGGCCGCGTCGAGCAGCGCCTGGGCGACGGTCTCGCCCACCTCGCGGTTGTCGTCTTCGGACAGAGGTGACTGGGCCAGGCAGCGGCGGACGAAGTCGCGGATGTCGGGGATGGACGACGGGCGCGCGGGGAACGTCTGCGACAAGACCACGACCGGTACTACCTCAACCTTGTCGCTGATCAGGTCGGCTGGCTTGTCCATCGCCACCCTCCGGGTCGTCACTCACGGTGAATCGCCCCGGCGCCGCCGACGCCGGGGTATGACAACGAGGGTACGCGGAGTACGTCTCCGTAGACGAGTCAGAACAGATAGACATATGTGTCCACCGCAAAGACTGTTCTGTCTTGAGATCTCATCGGCGCAGGACTAGGCTGACGTCACCGGTGATGGCGCCGTTGCCGTGAGCCGGCCTTTTGTGAGCATGTGATGAGCGGTCAGCGTGCCGGCGCATCTCGTCGGCGAGCGACTGGGCCACGGCGAGGATGGGCTCGCGTGACTCAGCGATACCGCATAGCGCGTTCCGGGCGTATGCAGGAGATCGGCCGGCCTGGCTCGCGCACTCGCGCCGCGGCGTTCCGCTCGCGCGTTTCCTTAGCCAGGGCGCCCGCAGACGCGGGTCTGGAACAGAAGGGGTGGCCGCGATGACCCAGGCCGCGGAGGAACCAGTCCTGCATATTCTCTGGATGAACGGGGGCCTCGGCTGTGACGGGGACTCGGTGGCGCTGACCGCCGCGACCCAGCCGAGCATCGAGGAGATCGTGCTCGGCGCGCTGCCCGGACTGCCCAAGGTGGCGGTGCACTGGCCGCTGATCGACTTCGAGTGCGGCCCGGAGCAGGGGGCCGACAACTTCATCGAGTGGTGGCACAAGGCCGACCGGGGCGAACTCGAACCGTTCGTGCTGGTCGTCGAGGGATCCATCCCGAACGAGGCGATCAAGTCCGAGGGCTACTGGTGCGGCTTCGGCAACAACCCGGCGACCGGGCAGCCGATGACCACCAACGAGTGGCTCGACCGGCTCGCCCCCAAGGCCACGGCCATCCTGGCCGTCGGCACCTGCGCCACCTACGGCGGCATCCACGCCATGGCGGGCAACCCGACCGGCGCCATGGGCGTGCCGGACTACCTGGGCTGGAGCTGGAAGTCCAAGGCCGGCCTGCCGATCGTCTGCGTGCCGGGCTGCCCGATCCACCCGGACAACCTGTCCGAGACGATCCTGTACCTGCTCTACCAGGTGGCCGGGCAGGCCCCGATGATCC
>Ga0335072_10008922_pt1 | contig 14505 bp, 11 predicted proteins | sample Lox_Sample_21_FD_206725 | JGI IMG/M metagenome (GOLD analysis project Ga0335072, IMG submission 206725) | Soil microbial communities from Loxahatchee National Wildlife Refuge, Florida, United States - Lox_Sample_2.1 | ecosystem: Environmental > Terrestrial > Soil > Wetlands | place: USA... | reverse complement strand
CGCGGCCGACGGCACGGACTCATCGGCCAGCGCGAGTGCCCTGAGCGCGACGTCGGAAAGCGAGGTAGGCCCGCCGGCCAGGCTAACCGGCCGCATTGTCCGTCCCCAGGACCCCGACTACGCGAGTGCCAGCCTCGGCTGGGACGAGCTCTTCGTCCGCTATCCGCTGGTCATCGTCTTCGCCCAGGAGACCCAGGACGTGGTTAACGCCCTCACCTGGGCACGCCAGAATGACGTGGCGCTGCGGGTGCGGAGCGGCCGCCACAGCCTGGAGGGCTGGTCAAACGTCGACAACGGCATCGTCATCGACGTGAGCGAGCTGAAGTCAGTGAGGATCAATACCGCTGCTTGCACGGCGACGGTCGGCGCCGGGCTCAGCCAGCTCGAGGCGGTGACCACGCTCGCGAAGAAGGACCTCGCGGTGACGACCGGATCGGAGGGCACCGTAGGGCTGTCCGGCGCGACGCTCGGCGGTGGCTTCGGCTTCCTCACCCGTTACCTCGGCATGGCCTGCGACAGCCTGATAGGGGCGGAAATCGTCGTCACATCGGGTGCCAGCCGCGCCAAGGTCATCAACGTAGACCTGAGGAACAACCCGGACCTGCTCTGGGCCCTTCGCGGAGCGGGAAATGGCAACTTCGGGATCGTCACGTCTCTCACCTATAAGGTGACCCCGCTCAAGAGCGTCACCTATGTCACGGCGACGTGGGCAGGCCTCAAGTACACGAATAGCATCTTCGAGGCATACCAGCGTTATGCACCGCACACCGATAACCGCCTCGGAACCCAGCTGGAAATCCACAAGAACCAGATCCTGCTGTTCGCGGTCCTCGCCGAAGGCTCGCCAGCAGAAGCGAGGAAACTGCTGGCCCCGATCCTGTCGATCGGCAAGCCCGACGTCACGGGGCAGGCCGGGAACTGGGGCGTCATCTACGCGGGATTCCAGATTCCGACCGCGGACGACCCCGCGAACTGGAAGTTCTTCTCGCAGTTCGCCACCAGGCCGTTCCCCAAGAGGGCGATCAGCCTGGTCCGCGCATTCATGGAAGACGCCCCCACCGATGACAGCAACTACTTCCTGCAGGCCTTTGGCGGGGCGGTCAGGAACAGTGAGCCCCGCGGCGGCGCGGCGTTCCCGCACCGCGACGCGCTTTTCTATGCCGAGCCAGGCGCCGGCTGGGGCACTCGCGGCGACGAGGAAAGCGGCGAGCCGCTCACCCCGATCGCCCAGGCCTGGATCGCCGAGTTCAGCCAGGCGCTGCGGCCCTACGTGAACGGTGCCTACGTCAACGTGCCGAACATCGGAATGCAGGATTGGGCGACCGCCTACTGGGACTCGAACTTCGACCGGCTGCGCCAGATCAAGGCGAAGTACGACCCCCACAACATCTTCCAGTACGAGCAGAGCATCCCGCCCGCGACATGGTGACCGGCGGTCTGGCCGCCCGGCCGACGCCGCCACATCCGACGAGGCCGAACCGGACTATCAGGCACGTATATACCTTATATCAGGCTAATTCCGTCACAGGTTTGAAAGCACGCCACTCCTTCAGGTGCAAAGCACAGGTACATCATCGCCACCTCTGGTACCGTCGCCGGCATGGACACTCCTGCTGAGGGAATTAATCGAGAAACGCAATCCTATCCGGATAATCACATCTGGCGCAAAAGTTCGAAGAGCATGAGCGACGGCCATTGCGTCGAGGTTGGCCTTGCGGGTCAGTATGTTCTCCTGCGCGATTCAAAGAATCCGATCGGCCCAGGACTGGCGGTCAACGCGCTCGCCTGGAATTCTCTTATTCAAGAAATAAAGCAGCTAGCATAGGATAGCATCTAAACTACGCGAGCACGTTCTTGCTTCGCCAAAATCGTGTAGCCAAGACGGCGGCAACCATTGCCGCCACGAGTATTAGCGACCGCCTCTGCCGTTTCGATTCCGGCCCGATTGCCGCAGGTTCGACCGGCCATGCCGGAGCATCGCCACTGCTTATGGGCTTAGCAGTCGGCGCCCCACTCAATATCGCCTCCTTGTACACGTCATCCAAAATGCGGAAGAAGCGCCTGCGACGCCCAGCGCTGTTCTCCATCTGCGCTCGCCCGACAGCCGCCCAGTAGTTTCGGCCAGCTTCGCTGCGAAAAAGTTCATGCGCCGCCATATGCCGGACTGCCGATTCCGGCAGCTCGCCAATCATAAAGTTTCCCGCCAGGAAAGACACCCAGAGCTGGACATAGAGGTACTGGCGTATGGACGCATTGTCGGAGGGGATATTAAGGTCCCACGGCGCGCCACTCGCGGTCATAAGCGACGGATCCCCCATGGCCATTCTAATTAGTTCAAACTGGAGGCGCCGGGTCGTTTGCTCCCGCGCGTTCTTGCCATCACGAGACTGATACAGCAGAGAAGTAGCCACCCCAACAAGCGCGAGGGAACTCAGCAGCGCCGAGACCGCGCCGTAGGTCTGGCCGATATCAGAGAGCTGGAACCAATTAAGCTTGAAACGAGCCAGTCCAACCAAGGCGAAGGGCGAAAAAAATACTAGCCCGCTGAGCGCAAGCACTCCTATGGTCAGGAGCACGAACGGGAGCGAACGACGCATGGACACAGGGCAATCATCCGACATATAACCCTATGTGTCAAGATGATCACTCTTAGTGATACTTGTCGCGGGGCAGGCCTCGGAATCGCCTAGGCAGGAGTAGCGGTTCCAGGAGGCACGGACGACGTCAGTACGTGACGGGCAGGCGCTTCATGCCGTTGACCCAGCCGGAGCGAAGGCGCTCTGGCTCGCCCGCCGGGCGGATGTCCGGCATCGCGTCGGCGATGGCGTTGAAGATCAGCCCGATCTCCATCTTGGCGAGGCTGGCGCCGAGGCAGTAGTGCGTGCCGAAGCCGCCCAGGCCCAGGTGCGGGTTGGGGTTGCGGGTGATGTCGAACCGGCCGGGGTCGTCGAAGACCGCCTCGTCGAAGTTGGCCGACCGGTAGAACAGGCCGAGCCGGTCGCCCGCCTTGATCTGCTGGCCGCCGAGCTCGGTGTCGGCCAGCGCCGTCCGCTGGAACACGGTGATCGGGGTGCCCCACCGGATGATCTCGTCGGCCGTGGTCTCCGGCCGCTCCGCCTTGAACAGCTCCCACTGGCCGGGATTGTTGAAGAAGGCCTGCATGCCGTGCGAGATCGCGTTCCTGGTGGTCTCGTTGCCGGCCACCGAGAGCATGAGCACGAAGTACCCGAACTGGTCCGCCGATAGCTGCTCGCCGTCGATCTCGGCGTTGACCAGCTTGGTGACGATGTCGTCGCGCGGGTTGGCCCGGCGGTCCTCGGCCATCTGCATGGCGTAGGCGAGGATCTCCATCGACGCGATCATCCCGGCGTCCGCGAACTCCGGGTCGTCGCTGCCGATCATCTGGTTGGACCACTGGAAGATCTTCTTGCGGTCTTCCTGCGGGACGCCGATCAGGTCCGCGATCGCCTGCAGCGGCAGCTCGCACGCCACGTCGGCGACGAAGTCGCCGGTGCCCTCGCGCAGCGCGGTGGCCACGATCCGCTCGGCCCGCTCGCGCAGGCTGTCGCGCATGGCGTTGACCGCCCGGGGCGTGAAGCCCTTGGACACGATAGCCCGCACCTTGGTGTGCTCGGGCGGGTCCATGTTCAGCAGGATGACCCGCTGCATGTCGATCTGCTCCCGGGGGATGCCTTCCTGGAAGCGGATGAGCGCGGTGTTCTCGTAGCTTGAGTAAACATCGCTGCGCTTGGAGATGTCGGTGATGTCGGCATGCCGGGTGACCACCCAGAAGCCCTCGTCGTCGAACCCGGTCGAGCCCCGGCGCAGGGCGTTCCACCAGACCGGGGCGGTCCGGCGCAACTCGGCCAGTTCCTCGGTGGGAACCCGGCTGGTGTACAGGTCCGGATCGGTGAAGTCGAATCCTGGCGGGATGTCCGGCACGGCCACGGCTGCCTCCCGGTGCCTGAAGTCTGCCTGATGAAACTGGAACGTGTTCTAATTAGAGCACGACGGCCCGGCCAGTCCAAGGGCCGGGCGCGGCCCGTTCACGCTGAGCTGGCGGCCGCGGTCGACCCGGCGACGGGCATCGCGGGCAGCCCTAGCTTGCGGTGATCCCAGGACCGCACGCGCACCGGGTCGATCCGCACGACGACCCGCTTGTGCATCATCTGCTCCACGAACGGGCGCAGTTCCGCGGTGTAGGCCCCCTGGTACCGCTCGAAGACGCTCACCGCCGCGGCCCAGTACTCGTCACCGGACGCGTCGTCGATGATCGTGGCCATCCCCTCGATCGCCACCCCGCGCAGCTGGTCGTAGGACTCCCCCGCCTCCACCGAGCAGCTGATCCTCGAGTCGCGGCGGAGGTTGGCCACCTTCTGCGACTTGGCCTTGGTCTCGATGTACACCGTCCCGTCGAGCAGGCCGTACCACATGGCCACCAGGTGCGGGAACCCCTCCCGCCCGATCGTGGCGATGGTCGCCGTGCGGCCCTGCTCCAGGAGCGACGACACTTCTTCCCCGCTCATGCGGACCTGCGCGCGCTGGTTGACTCCCATGGCCGGGATACTCGCAGCTTTCCCGCTGCCCGGCTAGGCCCGGCTAGATCTTGCGGGCCACCAGTCGCCAGCCGACGATCGCCTCCCCGCTGGCCGCGTCGCGCTCATCGGGTGCCGCCGCGGCGGCCATGACCGCCGGGTCGATGAGCTCGAAGCCGTCCAGGAGCCGGGTGAACTCCACCTCGGCGCGCGGGAAGGCCGGCTGGCCCGCCATGGCGTACACCCGCAGCGCCGCGTCGCCTTCCTCGGCCGTCGTCCGGCGGGTCACGTAGCCGCCGATGTGGGTGATGACCACGTAACTGCCGGGGGCGAGGGCATCGCGCAGGGCCGCGACGATACCGGGGATGTAGTCGTCGGCGATGAAGTGCAAGATCCCCAGCAGGAGCACCGCGAGCGGCTGCCCGAAGTCGAGGTGCTCGCGAATCTCCGGATCGGCCAGCAGGTCGGCCGGCTGGCGCAGGTCCCCGATGACCGCGATGGCATTGTCATCGCCGGATAGCAGGGCTCCGGCGTGGGCGATCACTGACGGGTCGTAGTCGACGTAGGCGACCTTGACGCCCGGGCAGACCGCCCGGGCCACCTCATGGACGGCGCCGTTCGCCGGCAGGCCGGTGCCGATGTCGAGGAACTGGGCGATGCCAGCTTCCCCAGCCAGGTACCGGACAGCGACCCGCAGGAACCTGCGGTTCTCGATCACCGCAGCGCGAATCGACGGGATGAGCTGGAGGACCTTCTCGGCGGCGGCCCGGTCGGCCTCGAAGTTGTTGGTTCCGCCAAGGTAGTAGTCCTGCATCCGTGCGATGTTGGGCACGGACGTGTCGATTCCCGCGAATCCCTCCGGGGATGTGCCCATCTGAACCTGTTCGCCTCCGTGTGAGCGTCATGGGATTGACGTCGCAGTATTGCGTTCTCTGACGCTATCAGTGAGCTCACTGCAGCGATCACGCGAGTCGCCATATGGGAGGGAAGCCGCGACCGGGCGGTTCCGTTCCGAATAAGGGGGAAAGATGACCTTTCCTACCGTTTGATGACGTTTGTTAACGTCTAGTTCGCTCGTCGCGCATCCCGCCGACCGTCGGCGGCCACACGGGGAACGTACGTTCCCCGTGGCCCACTACGCGCCACCGCGTTCCGGGGCTCCGCGCGATTCGGAGGGATTTCATGCCGGAGATCAGCCGTCGTACCTTTGTCGCAGGTGCGGCCACGACCGCCGCCGCGACTGTTGCCACTGGGGCGGCTGGCGCTGTCGCGTTCCCGGAAGCCGCCGACGCGGCCACCGGGACGATCGCCGACGTCCAGCACATTGTCATCTTCATGCAGGAAAACCGTAGCTTCGATCACTACTACGGCACCCTGCAGGGTGTCCGGGGCTTCGCCGACCGCACCGCCATCACGCTCCCGGGCGGAAACTCCGTCTTCAGCCAGCCGAACGGCTCGTCCAGCCAGTACCCGTGGCAGCTCAGCCAGGACTCGTTCCTTGGCGAGGACCGCGGCCAGTGCAATGGCTCGCTGGACCACTCCTGGGCCACCCAGCACCAGGCATTCGACGGCGGCAAGATGGATGCCTGGGTCGCCGCCAAGGGCAGCGTCCGCACGATGGGCTACCTCAACCGGTCCGACATCGGGTACCACTACGACCTCGCTGACGCGTACACCATCTGCGACGCCTACCACTGCTCGATCCTGTCCGCGACCGGCCCGAACCGCACCTACCTGTGGTCCGGCATGATTGACCCGGACGCGACCGCCGGCGGTCCCGCCTATGACGGCGGCTCCGAGTCCGGACTGTCCTGGACGACGTACGCGCAGGCCCTGCAGGCCGCCGGGATCACCTGGAAGGTCTACCAGGGGTACGACAACTACGGCGACAACGCGCTGGAGTACTTCACCCAGTTCCAGAACCTGTCATCCTCATCGCCGCTGTACCCGGGCGTGGAGCAGACGGGCGGCTCGTCCGGCGACATCGCCTCGATCCTCACGGCCGGCATCACCGCCGACCTGGCGGCGGGCACGTTCCCTCAGGTCTCCTGGATTGTCACCAACCAGGCGTACTCCGAGCACCCGTACGCCGCGCCGAACGACGGCGCGCACTGCATCAACATGGTCCTGAACGCGCTGGCCGCGTACCCGAGCGTGTTCAACTCGACCGTGCTGTTCCTCAACTACGACGAGAACGACGGCCTGTTCGACCACGTGCCGCCGCCCATCGCCGAGGCGGGCACCGCCGGCGAGTACATCCCGTCGACCAACTCGGCCGTCGAGGGGCTGCCGATCGGGCTGGGCTTCCGCGTGCCGATGACGATCATCTCGCCGTGGACCCGTGGCGGGTACGTCTTCTCGGAGGTGTCTGACCACACGTCGGTCATCCAGTTCCTTGAGCAGTGGTCCACCGCGATCGGCAAGCCGGCGCTCTGCCCGAACATCAGCGCCTGGCGGCGCGAGGTGTGCTCCAACCTGACGGCTGCGTTTAATTTCGAGGCGCCGGTCACCGGGATGCCGTCGAACATCCCGTCGCTCTCGTCCACCTCGTCGACCTACGGCATGTCGTTCTGCGCGATCATGCTCAACCCGTCCCCCACCACCAACGCGCTGCCCGCCCAGGAGCCGGGCACCCGCCCGGCCCGGGCGCTGCCCTACCAGCCGACCGCGGAGATCACCGGCTTCGGCGCGTCCTCGACGTCCAACATCGCGGCGTCGGTCGAGCTCGCCAACATCGGCACCTGGGCAACGGCGGGCGCTCACTTCTGGATCTACGCCAACTCCGGTAACCCGAACGGCCCGTGGCCGTACACGGTAGCCGCCGGCGCCTCCCGCACCGTCCAGGTCAACATCGGCACCGGGCTGGGCGGGGGCGCCTACAACCTCACGATCCTCGGGCCGAACAGGTTCCGCCGTGACTTCACGGGCAACTCGGCCACGGCGGGCGCCTCGGTGTCATCGGCCGTGTCCGTCAGCGAGAACGCGTCGGCCCCGTCGGCCGGCCTCATCGTGACCCTGGCCAACTCCGGCTCGTCGGCGGCGACGTTCACGATCACGTCCAACCACTACACCAGCGGGTCGGTGTCCGAGTCGGTCGCGGCGGGCTCAACCTGGTCGGCCGACCTGACCTCGACGTTCGTCGCCAGCGGCTGGTACGACTTCACGGTCACGGTGGGCACCGACTCGTCGTGGTCCCGCCGGTACACCGGTCACCTGGAGAACAGCCAGGTCAGCGTCACCGGCTGAGCATCGGGGATAAAGCTGGCGGCCCGGGCACCATGCGGCTGGTGCCCGGGCCGTCCCCCGCTGCCAGGAGCGAGCTCAGCTAGACGTTGTACCCCGGGATCCCGACTCCCGCGATCGCCACGGTGACCGACAGGAAAGACGGCCCCTTCTTGCCGCAGGCCGAGAAGGGGAACTCGACGATGGTGGAGGAATAGTCGTTCGGCGGGTACACCCGCAGCCCGATCGCGTCGGCCCGGGGGCACGCCGACGGGCTGAAGAACCCGGGATCGGTGATCCCCACCGACACGTGCGCGGTCGCGCCCTTGGCCAGGGTGACCAGCCGCTTCGGCTGAACCGCGTCGCGCCTGGCGGCGCTGCCGAGCTGCTTGCCGCCCACGCCCACGGCCGACACGCCGGGGTACCCGTACAAGGTGCACGCGTGGTTGGAGATGTTGGACAGCTCGAGCGCGTAGTAGATCGGCCCGGCGGTGCCGTCGCCCGGCACCCCCATCCACACGCGCAGGTCCGAGGTCGTGCACTTCGGCGCGGGAGCCGACGTGGCCGCGTCGGCGGCGGTCGAGGCCGACGCGGCGGGCACGGCGGCCGCGACAGCCCCCGCGACGATGGCGGTGGCGGCGAGCGCCTGGAACTTGCGCTGTCTAAGCGCGTGAAGAACGTTCATGATGGGACTCCCCTTCGAGGACCGGGAACGGCAACGGCGCCGATGACTCCCGTCTGCCTCGATAGACGCCAGGGGTGCCCGAGTGGTTGTACTGGGTTACCCAGCTACCGCATCGCGGTTGTGCAGGCTGGCCAGGTCGGCAGCCGCGCGGCCCGAGGTCCAGCCTTCGGCGTCAGTCACCCGGGCCGCGCGACCCTGCGACAGACGGTCGCCGAACAGGTCTTCCACCGCGTCATCGACCGCCTCGCGGCGAGCGGCCAGGAACGGGACGAGGGCCGTGCCCATGCTCGTGCCAGCGGCCTGCGCCTGCCCGGCGCTAGTCATCTGCCGCGACATGGCCTCCTGCTCCGCCGCCGCGGCCTGCTCGGTGCGCATCGTTGCCTCCGCGAGGCGCTCCCCGATGCGGATGGCGTATGCCACCAGGAATGACTGGCGGAACGCCCTGGTCCGTGACCGGCCGTAGGAGTCCTTCTTGGCCCCTGCCCGGAGCATCGCCGTGTTCGCCTGCACGAGCAGGGAGGTGAACAGCAACTCGACCGCGTCCAGGTCCGCCGGGAACCCGACGACCGTCACGAGGCCAACGTCCTTGGACCAGATGGCCCGGCACCGGTTGGCGTCGGCGACGACGTTGAGCAGCGTCGTCTTCGGCGACTCATAGGGGTTGTCGACCGCGATCCGCCGCCCGGACGCTTCCTCCCTCTCCCCCGCCTTCGCGGCCAGCAGCGCATGATCGATGCTGTACTTCGCCATGAGCTCCTGGGCGCGGGCGGACAGGGCCTCGGCTTCCTCGGCGAACTCGGTCGATTCGGCCTTGGCGAGCAGCGCCCGGATCTTGGACAGCATTCGCTCATCCGCCGGGTCACTGGCGGGCGCGGAAGCGGTACGGCTCGACCACTGTCCGGGCTTGGGCAGCAAGGCTTGCAGGACAGGCAGATTGAGGAGGAGATCGAGGATCCCTACCGCGGTGCCGATGGCTACCGCCGGGTCGGGCTCACCCGCCCGGTCACGCCAGGCCGCCAGGTACTCGGCGTCGGTCCCCCACCAGATGCCCTCGGGCGCGACCATGGTCACCTGGGCCGCCCAGCGGGGATCAACGGTGGCGGCGGCGTAGACCTTCATCTCGGCGGCGATCATGTCGGCGGCCATCGACGCGTGCGGCGCGCCCATGGCCCGACCGGCCTGCCGGGCCAGCTCGGACGGCTGCCAGCCCGTCTGCCACGCGTTAGTCACCCCGCCGCTCAGGAACTCGACGACGTAGCGGCTGACCGCCCGCGTCCAGCCCTGGGCGCGCTCAGCGGTGAGCTGGTCCACGGCCGCGGTGAACGCGGGCTCGTCGTTGTCGATGAGGGCACGCAGCGCCCGGCCGATCAGGGCCGACACCTGCTCCCGCCAGTCCGCGGCCTGCTGCTGGGAGAAAGCGCCGCGATCGGCATGGCCGCCCCGGCTCCCCTGGCCCTGGTCGGTCCGCCGCTTCTGGCGCACCTGCTCTTTCTTCTGCCGCCGCAGGCGACTTGCCTTACCCATGATCCCGCCCCCTTGCCGCCCGCCCCGCTGGGTACCTGGCGACCATTGTGCCGCCTGCCACCGACATTCGAAGCTGTTCGAAAATCTGGATGCCCTGAACTACGGCAGGGGCCAGGTGGCGCGCAGCGTGCCGCCAGCCGGAAGGGCGCGCCAGCAGCGGTAGAGGCGCCGCACCCCGATCCGGGCGGCGCGGATCGTGTCATCGTCGAGTCCGGCGGCCAGGTCCTCGATGCGGGCCGCGGCCCAGGTCTCCCGCCTGGCGGCGGCGCGGAGCCGGTCCCTGACGCCGCCGGGCGTGTTCGGGCCGTGCCGCCAGAGGTTCACGACGGCATCGGTGGCCGCCCTGGCGACAGCATGGCCCGCGCGAGCCTGCCCGGTCAGCGAGTCGTCGGGTGAGGCATCCGCGAGCGTTGCCCACAGCCCGTCGTCAATGCCGAACGCGGACTCCACGACCAGGTGCGGGAGGTCACGAATAGCCCGGGCGACCGCCTGGCTGGTGACGCCGCCGGGGGAAGCCAGCCAGATCCGGTCCTGCGCCGGGGTCTCCCCCTTCACGATGGCGACTGCCACCGTGGCCGCACCCGCCGCGACCATGGCCGTGGCCACGGCGGACGGGGAGCTGACGGCGGACGGGGTATCCCGGGCGACGCCGCCGGTCATGCCGAGCGCGCCGGTCCCCGTCGCCGCGCGCAACGCTAGCGCTTCCGTCACGGGCCAGAACGATACTCGCGCCGATCGCGCATCCGGCGCATATCGGCGTCGTGTCCCGATATGTCGGCGTTCGGCATCGAGGGCACCCGGTAGCCGCGCATGGTCCATGCTGGCGATGTGGAGACTGCTACGCGAACGCTGCACCGGCTGACCTCGTACGAGCCCGGCCGGGAATGGACCGACCCCATCGATGACCCCCGCGTGCGGAACGACTTCGAGCCGAACGACTTCGGCCGGCTCCCCTACTTCTGCAAGCGATACCCGGCGGGCCTGCCCATCCTGGCGCTGCCACGAGACCTGCCGACGGCGTCAACGCCGGCGCTGGCCGTCCTTTCCGGGGCCGCTGAGGTGCCGCCAGCCACCCTGGACCTCGCTGGCCTGGCCCGGCTGCTGTACCTGTCCTCGGGCGTCGTTCGGACGTCGCCGCGTCCCACGTACACGCACCTGTTCCGGGCGGCCGGATCAGCGGGCGGCCGGTTCCCGCTGGAGCTGTATGTCGCGGTCCCGGAGGGAACCCCGGACCTGCCCGCGGGCGTGCACTGGTATGACCCGGTCGGGCATGCCCTTGTCCGGCTTGGCGTGGCGCCGCAGGCGGGCGGCGCGGTGACGGTGATCGTCACCGGCGTCCCGTGGCGCACCGGATGGCGGTACCGGGAGCGCGGATACCGGCACGTCTACTGGGACGCGGGGACCATGCTGTCGCAGTTGCTGGCGCTCGCCGACTCGGCGGGACTGGCCTCGCGCCTGCATACGCGCTTCCCGGATACGCTGGTCGCGGCGCTCGTCGGCGCGGACCAGGTGCACGAGTGGCCGGTCGCGCTCGTGGCCCTGGGGGAACCGGGCACCACCCCGGTCACCCAAGGGCCCGGGCTTGCCGCTACCGGCCAGATCGATGCCTCGCCGCTTGAGTTCCCGCTGGTCACGGCCGCCCAGCGGGCCGGGGATACGGGAGTGCTCGGCCCGCCGTGGGCCCCGGGCGACGCCTGCGCGCTCCCGGCTGGCGTTTCCGCGGAAACGCCGGTGGACGCGGTGATCACCGCACGCGGATCGCAGCGGCGGATGAATCCCGATCTCAGCCTGCCCCTGGAGACCCTCCGGACCTGCATGAACGTGGCCACCCGAGGCATCAGGGTCGCGCACTGGGTGGCGGTCCACCACATGACGGGACTCGCGCCTGGCCTGTACCGATGGCCGGACCTGTCATCGCCCGTCCGGCCAGGCAACCTGCGTGACGAGTTGTACCAGGTGGCGCTGGAGCAGTCACTGGCGCGGGACGCCGCGTTCGTCGCCATCGCCGCGACGTCCGTGGCTCGGCTCTCGGATCGCGAGTACCGGGAAGCCCAGCTCGCCGCCGGCCTCGTGGAGGGCCGCCTGCACCTCGCGGCCTACGCACTCGGCGCAGGCGCCACCGGCATGACGTTCCTGGATAGCATGATCCCCGGCCTGCTCGGTGAGCCACTGGATGGCCTGATCTTCACCTGCGTCGGCGTCCCGGCTAACACGTCCAGGCCAGCGGGCCCTCCGGGCTCGCCCACCGCCGTCCGCATGGTCCGCCCTCGCGAGTGATCATCACCTGGCCCTCGCCGCGGTTACAGTTCCGGCCCGATGGTGAGCTCCGCCAGAGGAGCGGTGAGGGCCGGGTCGCCGTCGTCCTGGCCAGTGAGAACGAGGTAGTTCCTGTCCACCGACGGCAGGTCGGCAGTCGTCAGGCGCAGCGTGTAGACGTGCTTCCCGGGCGCCGGCTTGCCTGAGCTGACCAGTGCGGTTCCGTCGTCCGGCACTCCGGCCCACGCACCGTCCGTTATGCCGAGCCGGAACCGGCCCAGGCCGCTGTCCGGCGGGATGGTCAGCGTGACCGTCACGACGAAACTCGAAGCCGACGGCACCCACAGCACGGGTTCCACGGGCGACGGGTACTCGGTGTAGCCCTGCTGCCGGGCAGCGGTCACTATCACCCCTATTCCCGGGCCTAGCTGCGGGGCGGACGGCTCCGGGACGGAGACCGGCATCGTCGCCCGCGTGACCGCCGGGACAGGAGGCGTGGCCGGCGAGCCCGCATTGCCAGCCAGGATGGCAGCGATGGCCGCAACGATGCCCGCCTGCACCGCGAACGACGCCGCGATGGCAGCACGCTGCCCGGCACTCGTACTCGCCATGAGGCAAAGCCTGCCCGAAAATGCCGCCCGCAGCAATACTCCACTTTCGCGTATTGAATTTCATTAATTCATATGAACTGGCGTCCGCGCAAGGGATGTTGCCCGTGTGGCAGGATGGACCCCTGTTGCCTCGCCGGCCCGAGTCCAGCGCAGGATTTTTCTTTCGTGAAGACTTTTATACGCTATTACGTCGGCGCGACGTATAAAAGTCTTCACGACCGCGAAATTGCCCGCCCGGTTCGCCGCCACGTCGATCCCGCGTTACCGGGCACCTGGGATAATCGGCACGTGGAACCGCTTCCCGGCTCGGTACTGAGGTCCCTGGCCGCCATCGTGGGCCAGGAGCATGTCCTGACCGGCGACGCTGCCGCCGGGTTCGCCGTGGACTGGACGGGCCGTTTCCAGGGCCAGGCGGCTGCGGTGGTCCGGCCGCGTGACACCGCCGCGGTCGCGGCGGTGCTGGCGTTGTGCGCGGACGCCGGGGTGCCGGTCGTCCCGCAGGGCGGGAACACCGGCCTCGTCGGCGGCGGAGTGCCGCTCCATGGCGAAGTCGTTCTGAGCGCGGCGCGCCTGACCCGGATGGAGCCGGTCGACCGGGAGGCCTCCCAGGTGACCGCGGCCGCCGGGGTTACCCTGCAGCAGGTCGCCGACGCGGACCCTGACCTGGACCTCGGCATCCAGATCGCCAGCCGGGCCAGCGCGACCGTCGGCGGGGCGGTGGCGACCAACGCCGGCGGGCTGCGAGTGCTGCGCTATGGCCCGATGCGGGCGCAGTTGCGCGGCATCGAGGCTGTCTTGTCGGACGGCACCGTCGTGTCCCACCTGGCCGGGCTGGTCAAGGACAACACCGGCTACGACTACCCGTCCCTGCTCGCCGGGTCCGAGGGCACCCTGGCCTTCATCACCGCGGCGCGACTGCGGCTGCATCCGCGCCCGAAGGGAACGGTGACCGTCCTGATCGGGCTGGCCGGCCTGGACGAGGTGCACGCACTGGCCCGCCAGGCGGTACGGGACGTGCCCGGCCTCATGTCGGCCGAGTTCTTCACCCGGACCGGGCTGGACATCCTGGTCGAGAACACCGGGCTCGCGCCGCCACTGCCCGGCGGCGCGCCAGCTTTCCTCCTGCTTGAGGCGTCTGGTCCAGGCGCGCTCGATGATCTCGCGAGCGTCATCGCCGACCGGGCGGCCGTCGTCGGGGAGTCAGCGGCGCAACGGCGACGGCTCTGGTCCTACCGGGAACGCCACCCGGAAGCCGCCGGGTTCCTCGGCGTCCCGATCAAGCTGGACGTCTCGGTGCCAGCGGCGCAGTGGGTGCGGCTGGCGTCGCGGGCGGCTGACGTTGTCGCCGAGGCGGACCCCGGGGCGAAGGTCATCACCTTCGGTCACGTCGCTGATGGCAATGTGCACGTCAACATCGTCCCGGCGGGCACCGCGGACGGCCGTCACGAGGACGCTATCTTCAGCTTCGTCGCTTCCCTCGGCGGCTCTATCTCCGCCGAGCATGGCATCGGCGCGCTCAAGGCACCATGGCTTCACCTGGCCCGCACCGACGCCGAGCGGTCGCTCTTCGCTAGGATTCGCGCCGCCCTAGACCCGTCCGGCACGCTGAACCCGCATGTCCTCCCCCGGCTGGATTCCTGATGACCCGAGCGATGCGGCGAGATCGGTCAGC
>Ga0335072_10008920_pt1 | contig 14506 bp, 11 predicted proteins | sample Lox_Sample_21_FD_206725 | JGI IMG/M metagenome (GOLD analysis project Ga0335072, IMG submission 206725) | Soil microbial communities from Loxahatchee National Wildlife Refuge, Florida, United States - Lox_Sample_2.1 | ecosystem: Environmental > Terrestrial > Soil > Wetlands | place: USA... | reverse complement strand
CTGGCTACTCATGGAGGTAGCCAGGCGGCGTCGTAATCACTGGTAAAATTTAAGCAGCACATGTTCAGGGAAAAATACGCGCGCTGGATGTACGACTGGGAAACCCGCCTGACCACGCGCGATGAAAACCGGGTGGTGCGGCCCTTGGAATGGGGCTTTGAGTGGATCGAGTCTTTTCTCGAGTCGCACGGATTTGGCGCTGCCATTCCGGGACCCGAAGTTCAGCGTGACGATAGCGCTGCCGAGGCGGCGATGATTCATATCAACCAGCTCCTCGTCCGCCACAGCGATCTATTCTTCGGCTACGAAACGCCGACGGATTTCCGGCTGGAAGAACGTTATCCGGAACTGTTTCCGACCAATGTCAGGCCCGAAACGCTGGCGCGCAATGCCGAGCTGAAGCGGCTTGCGGCCGAGGGGAAATCGGCGAAGGCACAGTTTCTGCGCTTTACGTCGCCGGAACGGACGCCGCATCCGGAAAATGATCTGGTCAATGCGCGATGGTTTCCCGCGCCCGAGCACAAGGACCCGAAGCGTCCCAAGCAGGCGATTGTCGTCATGCCGCAGTGGAATGCGGATGCGTTCAGCCACAACTCGCTGTGCACGATCTTCAACCGTATGGGAATCTCGGCGCTGCGCTTGTCAAAGCCGTATCACGACATTCGGCGGCCGGCAGAGCTTGAGCGTTCGGATTATGCGGTGAGCGCAAACATCGGGCGAACGCTTTCGGCATGTCGACAAGCCGTGGTCGATATCCGATGCTGCATTGACTGGCTGGAGCAGCAAGGCTACGAGCAGTTCGGCGTGCTGGGAACGAGCCTGGGATCGTGCTATGCGTTCCTGGCGAGTGCGCATGACAAGCGCATCCGCGTGAACGCATTCAATCATGCATCGACCGCGTTCGGCGATGTGGTGTGGGCGGGGCAGAGCACACGGCATATCCGGCAGGCGCTGGAACAAGCAGGTCTCACGCAACCACGCCTCCGCGAAATTTGGGCGGCCATCAGCCCGGTCAGTTACTATGACCAATTTGCGAGCAACGGGGCAGGTAAGAAGATTCTGGTTATCTATGCGAACTACGACCTTACATTTCCCCGCGAATACTCGCTGCAGGTCGTTGAGGCATTCGGGCGATCGGGATTAGATCATGAGATACGCGTTCTGCCTTGCGGTCATTACACCACGGGCGAAATGCCTTTCCAGTACATCGACGGCTGGCACATGGGGTGGTTCGTCTACCGGGCGTTCAAGGAGCTGCGCAGCGAACGGACGCGATTGCCGGCAGGCGATTCTGTTCCGGAGGCCGAAGAAGACCTGGTTTCGCGCTAGTTCCCCGTCGAAGAAGATCGGCGGTCTCCCTGGTCGCAAAAGCGAGACCAGGGCACCCAGATTGCAGCCTTCAATCGAAAAGCAAACGAATACCAGCGCTAGCGAATCCCGCTTAGGTTCAAACGCAGCAACTTGGCGGGATCGAGATATGCGCCTTGCCAGCGCACGGCCCAATGCAGATGAGGACCGGTGACGCGGCCGGTTGCGCCGCTCAATCCCAGCGGATCGCCTGCTTCAACGTGCTGGCCTTCGTGAACACCGATGCGGCTGAAGTGCATCGATATCGTATAGAGTCCGAAGCCATGATCGATGACCACGCAGTTGCCTTCAAAATAGAGATGGCGCGCGAGCACGACTACGCCGCTGTTGGAAGCGCGAACCACGGTTCCCGTTGGCGCGCGGAAATCCATGCCCTTGTGAATGCTGGCGAGCTTGCCGTTGAACATGCGCCGCGTGCCGAAGCTGTCGGTTGGCGGCGAATGGACAGGGGCACGAAAATCACCGTGCCAGAGCGGTTCGGGCGCGCTGGAGGCAAAGACCTTCGCTTTTATGTCGGAGTCGGCGGCAATCTCCTTTTGCTCGTCGGGGCCGGGCTCGACGAATTTTGGTTCTACCGAGAGCTTGCCGGTGCGGTAGTGGGCGGGATGGATTTCAACATCGCGATTGAACTCGGCACTCTCGGGGAGCATGTGGACGCTGATTTTCAGTTTGGACGTCCCGGGTTCTGTTTGTACGTCAACGCCAGCAAGAGCAAACCATGACTTCATATCCTTGCTCTCAAAGAACTGAACTTTTTGGCCCAACCACTCTCCAGTAACCAGCGTTGCTCCGGGTGCCTCGACTCGAATCAGCTCCGGTGATCCAGCTTCGACAAACGCCGGGATGAGCGCGATTGCAGAAGTTGGCGCGGGCTTGTTCTGGGCAACGCTCGGCGAAACGGATGTGAGGAGGAGCAAAGCGCACAAAATGCGAGAGCCGGCCATGCGTTCAGCATAACCGGCTCATCGGTCCCGGGGGAGGGAACGTCGTTATTTGGGAGCAACCTTGTTGTTGTGCTTCTGGCGATAGATCTGGCGGCTGGCGCCATTCTGTTCCTTGTTGATCTGCTTCTTTTCTGCACCGGTGAGCTTGCCGCCGTTGGCCTGCCGATCGGCGTGGACCTGCTGATTGATACCCTGCTCGCGATTCTCAGTCTTGGCGGCTTCCCCGGCGGTCATCTGGCCGCTACGGATGCCCTGCGCAATGCGATCCTGCTGGTTCTCCCTGCGCTGGCCAACTTCATTGTTGCCATAATGGGCGGTGTTGGCATTGTGCTTGTCCTGGTAGATGGACTTGCTGAGATTGTTCTGCTGGCGATTCACCTGCTGGCGCTCCTGCGTAGTCAGCTTGCCGCCATCGGCCTGGCGATCGTCCTTGATTTCCCGATTCAGGTTGGCTTCCCGACCTTCCAGGTTCTTGGTTTCACCGGCGGTCAACTGGCCAGATTGCACGCCATTGGCCACGCGGTCCTGCTGATTCTCACGGCGCTGGTTAACCGTATTTGGATCGGTTGGCTGCTGCGGGGTGGTGGGCTGCGTTTGTTGCGCGAAGAGCGGTGCCGAGGCGAACAAGGTGGCCAGGGCCAGCATGGGCAGTGTGCGTCGCATATCGATCTCTCCTTTGGGCCTCGGTTTCGAATCTCAGACCCAATGTGTGTCCAGACCCATGCTCTCCCCAAAAGTTTTCGCGCGTCTAACGAAATTTTCTTTTGCCGCGCGCCAAGGTCACGGCTCAGGCGCTGCGCAGACCGCCTCGACTCATCTCAATGGCATGTTTCCTGTAACCCGGCTAAATAATCCTGAGTCAAAGGGTTGTATGTCTTCCGCGCTTGTTATTTCTGACCTCCGACTGGCCATGTTTCCAGTGGTCATGGCGTGCGCTTTTGGGCTGGCGCCTGGACTCAACGCGCAGCCATCGGCTCAGGCCTCGCAACGGGTTCCGGTGCTGGTGGAGCTGTTTACCTCCGAAGGCTGCTCGGATTGCCCACCCGCCGATTCCCTGCTCGGACAGCTTGATCGAAAGCAGCCCATCGCCGGCGCGCAAGCAATTGTGCTGAGTGAGCACGTCACGTATTGGAACCACGATGGCTGGACGGATCCCTACTCGCTCGATGCGATGACGGAAAGACAAGAGGCGTATGTCCGGCACTTCGGGCTCGACTCGAGCTACACACCGCAGATGGTCGTCGACGGCACTACGCAGTTTGTCGGCAGCAACGCCAAGGCACTGATTGCCGCGGTCGAGAGTGCGGCAAAGGCTTCGAAACAACCGCTGGAAATTGGAAGCGCGAAGTGGGATCAGGGTTCGGCCACGTTCTCCATTCGCGGCCCGGCGGCTCCGAGCGCGAAACTCTTCGCTGTACTGGCGGCGGATGCGACGCACCAGGAGGTTTCGGGCGGTGAGAATGCCGGACGCACTTTGCATCACGTTGCCGTGGTGCGCGTGATGAAAGAGCTAGGTAATGAGTCGGCGGATGGTCGTCCGCTGAAGCTTGCAGGCGGCGATCTGAATCGCAAAGACGAGTCCGATGGGCCGGTGCGTCTGGTGGTCTTTCTTGTGGATCGCAAAACCGGTCACGTGCTGGGCGCGGCAGAGCAGACATTGCAGCGATAAGAACCGAATCGCCGCAATGCCGGATTACTCGATGCGCAGGGCCTGCATCGGATCGAGTGAGGCTGCGCGGCGAATGGGAAGGAGCGAGGCTAGAACTCCCACGATTGCGAGAAATGCGATCAATGCGGTGATGACGAGGCCATCGCGCTCAAACTGAATTACGAGGACACTCGACACCACGCCGCGCAACAGGACCGTCATCAACGCACCTGCGCCGAGGCCCACCGCGAGCAGCGAGCAAGTGCGAACCAGCATCATGCGGGCGATTCCGTTTCGCGATGCACCGAGCGCCATGCGAACGCCGATTTCCCGCGTGCGGCTGGCCGCTTCCTGCATCAAGAGGCCGTAGATTCCAATGACCGCCAGAAGCACGGAGATGCAGGCGAAAATGCTGAAGAGCCAACTCTCCATGCGATTGGCAACCAGAGCGTCATCAAGCAAATCATCCATTGTGTCGGGTGTTTGGAAGGCCACGGCCGGCGCAACGCGATGAAAGGTTTCGCGCAATTGGGGAACGATGGTCAGGGGAGGAACAAGGGTACGAACAAACAGGCAGACGCTGAATGAGCCGGCATTCTGCTGGTCCTTCAGAGACATCTGCGAGAATGGGAAGTCGATCTCGGGCCGTGCGTGATCGGGAAGGTTCTGACGCACGTCGCCTGCGACTCCGACAATGGCCATGTTGGGTGTTCCGACGAATGCCGTTGCAACGGGGTCCTGTCCTCGCGTGAGGAATTCTTTTACCCACGCCTGGTTCACCATAACGACAGACTGCGAAGAGGGCGTGTCCTGCGAAGCGAAGTTGCGACCGCGCACAATCGGGATGCCGAGCGCCTCATAATATCCGGCTGTGACGCTCCTGCTCTCGGAATTGCGTTCGTATCCCGGAGGGTCGGCCGGCTCGCCGACAATCTGCTGCGACGTGCCCGACCCGTATCCGAGCACGGGAGGCTGGTCGATGATGCCCGCGGCCGCGACTCCGGGGACGGCGCGAACCGATTCTTCAATCGGTGTGAAGAGCGCCTGAATGTAGTCGCGACCCTTGTAATCGCCGGCGGGGATATTGATGGAGAACATCAGCAGATTGCGCGGGTGAAATCCGAAATCGACATTCAGCATGCGGCGGACGGTAAGAAGCAGAAGCCCGGAGAAGACGACGAGGACGAGCGAAAGGGCAATCTGCATGACAACGAAGACCGCGCGGAGGCGATGCTGATGGCGCGATGTTCCAGCCGAGGCCCCTAATTTCAGGGCGCGATTCGGATCGGAGCGGGCGGCACGCGCCGCGGGCCATAGGCCTGCGACAACGCTTGAGACCAGCCCGGCAAGGAGCGCCACCACGACAACCTTCGGATTGAGGGTGACGTTGGATCCCCGCATGAATGCGTGCACCAGGAATGTCTTCAATGCCTTGAGAAGTCCGCCGGCAAACAGCAACCCTGCGCCGCCGCCAATCAAACCAAGCAGCGCGTTCTCAATGAGGAGCTGGCGGATCAGGCTGGCGCGTGCCGCTCCGATGGCGACGCGGAGAGCCATTTCGCGCTCTCGGGCAATCCCCCGGGCCAGCAGCAATCCGGCAACGTTGATACATGCGACCAACAGCACCGCGAGTACGGCACCCAGCAAGAACCATGCTTCTGACAATTCATTTTCGCCGCGCAGCGCTTTGGCAATCGGAGTTAAATGAGCTGTGCGTCCGCCGTCGGTTTCCGGTTGCTCTCGCCCCAACTCATTGAGGACCGTGTTCATATCTGCCTGGGCTTGCTGGGCAGATATGCCAGGCTTCAGCAGACCGATGGTTTGGACCCAGTGATCTCGCCACGACCCGATCCAGTTGGGCCTGACGTGCATCGGAACGTAGACAAGATTGGGCTCGTTGAGCGGGAATCGAAAACCAGCCGGCATCACCCCGACGACTTCGTATGGTCTTCCGTTGAGATTGATTACGCGTCCGATGATGTTGGGATCCGCGTGGAAGATCTCATGCCACACTTCGTACCCCAGAACGGCGATGTTGTTCTTTCCGTCCGCGTCTTCTCCGGGAAGGAAGGTACGGCCGAGCATAGGCTGAACGCCGAAAACGTCGAAGAAATTGTCGGTGCCCTGGGTGACATGGACGAACTGCGCTTGGTCGCCTGCTTTCAGCGTCATACCCCAATAGGGCGCGTAGCCAGCCAAAATCTGCAGAGACGTGTTCAGCCTGCGCATGCCGAGGTAACCGGGCCATGAGCTCATCTGCCAGAAGTCAGATGCCGAGTGCGTCTTCACGTCGACGATGCGGTCGCGATTCGCATAGGGGAGGGGTCGCAAAACGACGGCGTCGATCACGCTGAACATGGCGGCAGTAGCGCCAATACCGACGGCGAGGGTCAAGATGGCAGTGAGGGCAAACCCCGGTGCGCGAAAAAGCTGGCGAAAGGCGAAGCGCAGGTCACGGGCAAATCGTTCGAGACGCGGGAAGCCGCGCTCAGCGCGATAGATCTCGCGCGTCTGGGTCACGCCGCCGAAGGCACGCAAGGCTGCAGTTCGCGCTGCATCAGGCGACATTCCCTTGCGGATGTTCTCGGTGGTTGCCAGCTCGATATGCGTACTCAGCTCGTCTTCGAGATCGATATCGAGTCCGTGCCGATGAAACATGGTTTCACAACGGTTGAGGAGTGTGCGGATCCAATCCATCGAAGGCTCCTATTCGATGCGCAGGGCCTGCATCGGATCGAGCGAGGCTGCGCGGCGTGCAGGAATGATTGCGGCCAGTGCAGCGGCAGCGGCGATGAGGCAAAGGCTGCCGCCGATGGCGAGTGGGTCCAGCAATGGCGTTTCGTACAGCAGGCTGCGCACCCAACGTAGCGCCAGCACAGCAAAGGCCAGCCCTGCGCCGCATCCGAGAAGAATGGGATACGCCGCCTGCAGCAACACCAGGCGTATCAGCGCACCTTTGTTCGAACCAAGCGCGATGCGTATGCCGAATTCCTGGCGGCGCAGCGATACCGAATAGGCGAGCACGCCGTATACGCCGAGAAGAGCGAGCAGCAAGGCTGCTGTTCCGAAGCTGGTGAGCACGATCGCCTGAAAACGCTCAGTGGCAGCCGAATCGCTGACCTGTTCATCCATGGATTTCAGAATCGGCATGGCGACCTGCGGATCGATCTGCCAGATCGTGCGGCGTATTGCGGGGATCAGCGCATCGCTCGGTTGCGAACTACGCACCAGAAACGACAGGGTCCACGGCGTGTAGGCCCAGTACGGGATATAGAGCATTGCCGCGTCGTCTTTGAGCCCGTTGATGCGCGCGTTGGCGACGACGCCTACAATCGTCAGCTGCTTATTGTTGTCAGGCTCCGGGAGGATGTCGCTGATCTTGTGCCCGACAGGGTCTTCTCCTGGGAAGCCTTCGCGCGAAGCTCGCTCGGAGATCAGCGCAACGTCCGGATTAGCCCGATCACCGGCTGTGAAGTTACGGCCAGCGATGAGGGAGCTATGCATCGTGGACAGATACTCCGGATCGATCCAGCGCACATTGATCAGGGGTTCCTTTCCAGGGGGAACCGGATGATCCGGACGGGTGATGTTATCCACCCACGTTTCACCGGTCAGGGGAGCGACACTGGTGATGCTCGCCGATTGCACTCCGGGCAATTGCCGAAGAGATGCAAGCGTCCGATCGACAAAGGCCAGTTTCGCTGTCCTGAAGTTGGGCTTGTCATCGCTATATTGCGTGGAAAAGAGATCAATCTGGGCCAGTGTTACGTGAGTGGTATCAAAGCCCCGGTTTTCGTTCATCAGATGCGCAAAGCTGCGCAGCGCGAGCGATGTGACGATGAGCAGAACCACGGTGCAGGCAACCTGCGTGGCAACCATGATGCTGCGCGTGCGGCTGCCTTCCTGGGTATTCACGGTGCGAGCCGAACTGCTCTGTAGAGCTGCCTGCGGAGGAACCCGAAGAGAGCGCAAGGCAGGTAGAATTCCAAATGCGACTGCGGCGAGAATCGAGATGCCGGTGGCGAACAGAAGCACTGGCGCATTGACATGCACCTCATCGAGACGTGGGACATTGGCCGGTACCTGGGAAAGAAGGATGCGTACGCCGGCGAATGCCAGCGCCGCCCCGGCTGTTCCTCCGGTCAACGCGAGCAGGAAGCTTTCCACGAGACGTGAGACGACCAATTGGCTTTTACTCGCCCCCAGTGCCGAACGCACGGCGGTTTCACGCTCTGCATTGACCGCACGCGCAAGTTGCAAGTTGGCGAGATTTACGCAGGCGATCAGCAGCACTGCACCAACGGCTGCAAACATAAGCCAAAGCGCGCCGCTAATGCCAGACGCCACATCTTTTGACAGGGGAGTCAGAGCGATTCCGAAACGAAGGGGAAGATGCGCAGAGACGGTGTATGCATTTTGCAGAGATTCCAGTTCAGCACTTGCCTGGGAGAGTGTGACGTCGGGCTTCAGGCGGGCGATTGCCTTGTAATCGAAGTTGCCCATGTCGGTTTTCAGATCGTAGTCAGTCGCTATCAGGGGTTGGAATAACATCACGCTGTGCGAAGGGTCCTGGAAACTGATCGTCGGTGAATAGGCGATCTGAGGAAAGCTCATTTGTGCAGGCATTACGCCAATTACCGTGCTGGGGTCACCACCAAGCCGCACCGTCCGTCCTACGGCATTTGGATCGCCTCCCAAAAGAGATTGCCAGCCTTGATAGCTCAAAATCACAACGGGACTGGCTCCCGGTCTTGCATCGCCCTCTACGAAATTACGGCCGAGAATGGGCTGAACGCCGAGCAAGGAGAAGAGATTCGGCGAAGAAAACACTCTTCCCACAATGCGTGGATGGTCGCCATTCGGAGAGACGCTCGCGCCGTTCTGGGCAAAGATAGCAATATCTTCAAGCGTCTTTGCCGTTTTCTTCAATCGCTCAACGTGCCGATAGTTATCCGGAAGCGCAGTTCGGCCGGCGTGGTCTTCTTCGGATTCGCGCAGCACGACGAGGCGGTTCGGATCGCGAAAGGCAAAGGGCTTCAGCAGGACGGCGTTGACGACGCTGAAGACCGATGTAACGGCTCCGATTCCCAGGGCCAGGGTGAGAATTGCAGTGAGCGCAAATCCAGGTGCTTTGCGCAGTCCCCGTATGGCGATGCGGATATCGCGGGAGATCTCTTCGAGCCACGGCAACCCGCGCTGGGAGCGGTAGGACTCACGGGTCTGCGACACACCGCCGAATGCACGCAAGGCATTGAAACGCGCCTGCTCCGGCGACATCCCAGACTTCACATTCTCAGCGATGGCGAGATCAATATGTGCGCACAATTCTTCGTCGAGATCAGCGTCGAGCTTCTTCCCGCGAAACAGCGTCGCGCAGCGATTGAGAAGAGTGCGAATCCAGTCCATATGCAGCTCCTAGTTCGAGGACGCCAGGAATCGCGCCATGGTCGAGGCTACGCGTTCCCAGTTTTCGGTTTCTTCGGCAATCTTTTTGCGACCGATCCGGCTGAGGGAATAGAACTTGGCGCGGCGATTGGTCTCGGATGTGCCCCATTCCGACTTGATCCACCCACGCTGCTCGAGGCGTAACAATGCCGGGTAGATTGTGCCCTGGTTCAGCACAATCGAGTCGCCGCTGACTTGCTCGATGCGGCGGGCGATGCCGTAACCATGCAGCGGTCCCAAGGCTTCGAGGGTTTTCAGGACCATCAGGTCAAGTGTGCCTTGCAGAACATCGGATTTGTTGTCGCCCATTCGCGCTCCTGTTGAAATTCAACATATACGCTTACCATAGTCAGAATGTCAACAGGGAGGTGACAAATATCACGACTTTTCGCCGCGATCTTCACGACGACGACAAGGGAATCCATGACGTAGAATTCTCGTATGACCGATCGCATGGCTCTTTTCCTAGCCCAGGCAGATCCCGAAGTTGCCGCCGCCATTGACCACGAAACCATTCGCCAGCATGAAGGGCTGGAGATGATTGCCAGCGAGAACTTCGTCTCTGAAGCGGTGCTGGAAGCCGCAGGTTCGGTATTTACGAACAAATACGCGGAGGGCTATCCGGGACGCCGCTATTATGGCGGCTGCGAATTTACGGATGTCGTCGAGAACCTGGCACGCGATCGGGCGAAGCAGATCTTCTCCGCAGAATTTGCCAACGTGCAACCGCACTCCGGCTCGCAGGCTAATTCTTCCGCATATATGGCGGTCCTGCAGCCCGGCGATACCATTCTTGGTCTCGACCTGGCCCATGGCGGTCACCTTACCCACGGTCATAAGTTGAGCTTCAGCGGGAAGCTGTATCGCACTACTTTTTATACGGTTCGCCGCGATACCGAGGTGATCGACTACGACGAACTCGAGTCGATCGCGACGCGCGAGAAGCCCAAAGCCATTATCGGCGGGGCCAGTGCTTATGCGCGCTTGTGGGACTTTGCCCGCATGCGGCAGATCGCCGACAAGGTGGGAGCAGTCTATATCTTCGATATGGCGCACATTGCCGGCCTGGTTGCGGGCGGGTCGCATCCATCGCCTGTGCCGCATGCGCACATCACCACGACGACGACGCACAAGACACTCCGCGGGCCGCGCGCCGGCATGATTCTTTGCGGCAAGAACTACCAGGTTGGTGAAAAACCGGACCAGACCATTGGGAAGGCGGTCGATATGGCCGTCTTTCCGGGACAGCAAGGCGGGCCGCTGGTGCACATCATCGCCGCGAAAGCGGTCGCCTTTGGTGAAGTGCTGCAACCCGATTTCAGGACCTACGCAGCTCAGATTGTCTCGAATGCCAAGGCGCTGGCTGCCGGTTTGCAGGAGGCCGGCTATCGGCTTGTCTCGGGCGGCACTGACAATCACCTGATGCTGGTCGACGTGTTCGAAAAAGGCATTCTTGGCTCAGAAGCGGAGTGGGCTCTCGGCAAGGCTGGAATCACCGTAAATAAGAATGCGATTCCGTACGACACGAATCCGCCGCTGAAGCCGTCGGGCGTTCGCATCGGCACGCCTGCGCTCACCACGCGCGGCATGAAAGAAAGTGAAATGCGGATCATTGCGACCTGGATCGCCAAGGCACTCGAGAAACACAATGACGATGCGGCGCTCGAGCGCATTCGCGGGGAGGTCGCAGAGCTGGCGAATAAGTTCCCGCTTTATGCATGGCGCCGTACTCCGGCGGCTGTAGTGGCATAGGCTGAATTGGATTGGGCCGACGCGATCCGCCAGGCGCCAAACCTTCAAAGAATTTAGAGGGCGACATGCAGTCGCCCTTTTTTCATTGCAAAGTCGAAGCTGGTTTGGTCGAATGGTCTCGCTTGATCCTCGCCGTCTAAGATGTGTTGACAACTCCCGGGAACGGTTGGGGTTTGTACAAGTGAGATGCGAGAAGGAACTGGAGCGGCAGGCACATTGAAGCGGCTTCAGCAGGTCAGAAAGACGGAGGCTACCATGCGTGCAGCAAAGCTTGTTTTGAGCGCATTGATCGCCGTGAGTTTACCGGCATTGGCACAACAGAGGCCCGAGCCTCGCGGAAATCCGATTCCGCCGACACGCGGGCCGGCTCCTACCCGCGCACCGAAAGCCAATCCGGTGCAACATACCCCGAGTGCGAATCAACCGGCACAGCAACGGAATTTTCAAGATAAGCCCGGTCACCCCAACGTTCCGCACGTTGACAAGGGCAATAAATGGGTAGGTCACGATACCGGCCCCAATGACCCGGCATATCATCTCGACAATCCGTGGGAGCACGGTCACTTCACGGGAGGCTTTGGTCCCTCGCATCGTTGGCACCTGGCGGGCGGCGGACCCAGCCGCTTCTGGTTCAATGGCTGGTACTGGAGCGTTGCACCTGCCGACTTTGCTTTCTGCGCTGGCTGGGATTGGGACAGCGACGACATCATTATTTATGAAGATCCCGATCACATCGGCTGGTATCTCGCTTACAACGTGCGGCTCGGAACTTATCTTCACGTAATGTATCTTGGACCGCAATGATCCTCACAATAAGTTGAAACCAGGCGCGGGACAGGCAGATAACCTGTCCCGTTCTTTTTGCGAACGGCTTCAGCTCTCTTCGGTCATTTCAATTTGCGGGAACCTATCAGCTGTCAAAGTCAGAGGAGGGTGTTTCTTTTCCGGACATGCGGCAAACCCGATAGGTTAGCAGAATTACATGCATGGAAGTTCTAAGTTGAGAGTGCATCCGTCCATCGCGTGAGTTATGCTCTCTCTATGTCGATCGAAACGATCCTTCAGGAAATAGATGCGGAGATTGCCAGACTAACCCAGGTACGCACTCTGCTAGCCGGTTCTCGCACCATCAACTCATCGGGATCTCGAAGCAAAACCAAATCCGCAGGCAAGACGAGGAGAAAGCGGGTACTGAGCGCTGACGCGCGCAAGCGGATTGCGGATGCGCAGCGTAAGCGCTGGGCAGCGCAGAAAGCCAAATCGAAGAAAGACTGATCGCGCCGGGTCCGCGACACAGCATAAGTGGAAAGTATGCCCTCTGGTTTACCAGGTCTCAACAGCTAAGACATTGGGCGGGCCGGAGTGGCCCTCGATCACCTGGGTTTCAATCACGGCTTCCATATTCAACTTTTCCCAGTTGGCGGGAACCTTGGCCAACAGCGAGTTGAGATAGACCGGGTTGTAGAGGATTTCTCCCGCCGCTTCGGTGCCCTCTTCCGAGATGCCGGCCGCGATGATCACCGGCTGGCCGGTGGTGTTGTCGTGTATGCGGGCAACGATGGCGTAGTCACGCGAAAGCTTCTGGTAGGGCAGGTCCCACGCGGTCGCCCAGCTGGCCTTGCTGTTGCTTTTGCGGTCGACGAGAAGCGCGTCACCATTCTTCGATTCGAAACCGAACCGTAATTTCTGGGTGACGCGCAGTGTCCAGATGTTATCGAATGCGCCGATCAGCACAATCGGCCCTTCGCGCAGCTGCGCGAAAGTCGCTTCCGAGGCGGGTACTACGCGGAACGCTTTATGGCGGGCTTCCAAAGCCGCGGCTGTGCGAGTCAGAGTGATGACGTCGGCGAGCGCGAGGTTTCCCGCCAGATGCAATCTGACATAGAGCTTTTGTGGCTCGGGCGCGCTGACCGGCGCTTCGAAGGACTCGATGGAGTCCATATCGATACTCTTTGACGGCTCGCCGAGGCAGAACGTGGTTGTATTCGGGGTCGAGATGAAGGGCTCCCAGAAGCGATCGATGTTTGAGGGCGTCTCCGGGGGCGGCGGAGGGTGGAGCTGCAGTCCGGCAAATACCCCTGCGGCGCAACCGATGACGAGGAAACCAGCAGCGAGCATCCACCACCAGAATCGCGAAGACGCCGGCGGTTCTACTGCAGCAATGGGAGGCGGAAAGCTGTGCGAAGCGCTTGCCAGCGCCTGGGGTTCCGCAACTTCGGCTGCGGGTTCCGGCGCGAGCTCCGCCGGCCGAAATACCGGCACATAGGATCCCACCGGGAGCTCGATGACCATTTCGCCGGAATGCGCGGAATCATAGTAATAAAGTCCGAGCCGTTTTCGCACTTCGCCCGCGGTGATGCGGACGATGGGGTCCGCATTGGCGTCGTAGGTTGGCGCGCGGCCGAAAACCTCGATGCCGATGCTGCGTTCTTTCAAGTCCGAGGCATTCCCGAGCAGAGTCTGCTCAACGGTGTATGCCAACAGGGCCGGGTACCGCTTGCTATTGGAAAAGAGGGGATGCTGCAGAAGGCGCTCCAACTGTGCGCGGATTCCTGCGGGATCGGGAACAAGCCCCAGCTGTTCCATGTCCTGCATGGATTTAGGCACCGGCATCCGAAACTCCTTGAGCGACTCTAAGCCCAATTGGGCAAATACTCGCCGCCCTCGAGTTGCGCACGCGGATGCTTTGAATCCACTTTCGCCAAGGCTCAATCGAGCTGCGAGTCAAACGACAATGCAGGCACGTCCCGAACGTCTATCGCCGCAGTTATCTCCCTCCAAGCGAGAAGTGGAAAACAAGGTCGTATTCATTCCCGGGTTACCTGCACAGCGTATGATACGTTCCGCATGTTCGGTTGTCTACAAGTGAATAAATTTATTGATTTCATAGGATTATCGAACTCATTAGCCATTGCTACCCGAAGAAACCTGTTGGCAACCTTCAATTCCGCATACAGTCGGAGTCGGTCCAGGAGATGTGCCGGAAGTGTGTCACACCTATGGCGCGTTTTCTTGTGATTGCGGCTCCTCGCCCCTCCGGTTACCAGACCTGGCCTTAGTCAGGCAGGACTAATCGGGGGGCGCTTTTTTGTGTGGGGCGCCGCAATGTTGCGCAAACGTTTGCGGCGTTCAAGTGGAATCAGCCTCTCGTTTCCGAACCTTTCGGAGGAGTCCTAACTCATCATGAAGTCACGCTCGTGTTTTAAAGTAATCCTCAGCCTGCTCCTTCTCTCGATTGCATCCCAACTGCCCGGACAATCCGCCCCTCTTTCAGCGGAGGAAGCACACCGGCGTGCCGAAGAGCTACTGAAACAGATGACGGTCGACGAAAAGATCGGCCAAATGAACC
>Ga0335072_10008919_pt1 | contig 14507 bp, 12 predicted proteins | sample Lox_Sample_21_FD_206725 | JGI IMG/M metagenome (GOLD analysis project Ga0335072, IMG submission 206725) | Soil microbial communities from Loxahatchee National Wildlife Refuge, Florida, United States - Lox_Sample_2.1 | ecosystem: Environmental > Terrestrial > Soil > Wetlands | place: USA... | reverse complement strand
CGCACCCGCTCGCCTACCAGCAAGCGATTCGATGATAGGGCAAGGCAGGTCATCTATGCCGCCGAATCCTCATAACCAAAGAGCCTGTCCGCCATGGCGCGGACAGGCTCTGGCCTTGCCATCATGGCAAGGATCTGGTTCCGTGGCACGCGTCCTTGCGCGCCGAAACCCAATTAAAACGTCAAGCTCCAGTTGTTGAGGGTGCCGTAGTCGCCGTAGTAATACGGGTCGTTGTCGATCACCTTCAGCTTCCACGTACCGTTGGCGGTAACGGAGGAGGCATTCACCGTCCAGGTGGTATTGATGTTGCCGTCGTTGTTGTAGTCGGGATTTTTCAGCACGGCATACGCGCCGTTCGGTGCGACCAGTTCGATCGTCAGATCACCCGACCAGTTATGCGTGATGCTGGCATGTACCTTCAGCGTGGCCGGAGCGTTGCCCGACTCGCCGGTCACCGCAATGCTGCTGGTGATGGTGGCGTTGTCGTTGATCACCACTTGCTTGCTATTGGTGAACACGCCGCTGGTGCCGCCGCCACCACCACTGCTGCTCACCGTAACCGAGGCCGACTTGCTGTTGGTGGCGCCGGTGCTGTCGGTCACCGTGAGTGTCACGGTGTACGTGCCGGCCGCCGTGTAAGTGTGGCTGGGGCTCGCCGACGTAGACGTGGTGCTGTCGCCGAAATTCCAGGCGTAGGAGGTGAGGGTGCCGCCGGTGTCGGTGGAGCTGTTGGTGAAGCTGGCCGTCAGTCCGCTCACCGTATCGCTGAAGTTCGCCACCGGATTGCCGGCAGGAGGTGTCGTTCCACCGCCACCGCTGCTCGAACCGCCCCAATACTTGGTGACGTACGCATCGAACTTGGCGATATCCAAGCTGCCCCAACCCGTGGTGTTGTCGTAGCCCGCCGCCGCGTTGTAACCGTAGCCGTTGTAACCATTGTTGCCGGAGGTGACGTCGTGCAACGCCGTCGCATCCTTCGGAAAGTAGGTGTACATGTTCTGCGTCGGCAAGCCCAGCGAGTTGCTGTTCGCCGATTCGATACGCGCCCAGATGCCGACGAAGATCGGCGAAGCGAGACTGGTGCCGCCGTACTGCTGACCGGTCTGGCCATTGGCGACGATGATCGCGCCCGTGGAGGACGCTGCATCGAATGCGATGTCCGGCAGCTCGCGTTTGGTAACCGACGAACCCAGTGCCGTGGTCTGCCATGCCGGCGCGGTTTCGAACAAGCTCACGCCGCCACCGGTCGCCCACAGACGCTCGTTGTTGTCGCCGTTGTTCGGGTCGACCGCAGCGAGACCTTCGTTCCACACCGTTTCGCCCGCCCAGGTAGTGGTGCCGGTGGTGCTCAGCGTGGTGCCGCCCACCGCGACCACGTTTGGCGAGGTCGCCGGTTCGCTCACGCCGTAGTGGCTTAGATCGATCTCAACGGTGCCGCTCGAATTGGCGATATAGCCCGGCGCGCCTTCGGTCGGATCGCTCGACCATTGATACACGCCCGCATCGCCTGCGGCCACCGAGAACGTCTGACCTTGCGCGACGGCTTGCGCGAAGACTTTGTCGTCCGCCGCCTGCGTGCCGGAGTTGTTCGCCGCGGTTTCGTCTTCGCCCAGCGAGACGTTGATGACTTTCGCTACGTTGTCGGTCACGGCTTTGTTGTAGGCCGCCGTGATGGAGGCGTCGGTGAGCTGGCTGTCCTGGCTGTCGCCGTTGATCGCAGCGTAGAAGATCAGCTGTTTCACGCCACCGGAAACGGCGACGATGTCCTGACTGTCCAGCGCCCACTCGCCGTCGTCGCCATCGTTGGCCAGCGTGCCCGAGCCGCCCGCGACCGTCGCGGTATTCACCGTGGCCAGCCCCGCATTTTTGGTGAAGGTGCCCAGGTCCTTGATCGTTTGCGTCATATCACCCCAGGTGATGATGCCGACGGTGGTGTTCGACGCAGTGGGCGTGCTGCCGACGTCATAGATCTTGGGAAAATCCGTAGGCTGGTGACCCACCTGCGAGCCGGACGCCATGGTCTTCACGTCGCTGCTCACGCGATGCGACATCACGTGCGGCTTGGCGTAATCCTGCAGGCCGAGCACGCCGTCCACGATGCCGCCCAGCGACTGCGGAACGGTTGCGTCGGAGCCGTTCGCGAAATGTTGCTTACCCTTGAAGCTGAAGGTTTTCATGTTGGCGCCGAACGCGGCGTTCGCGCTCGCGGCCGTGCCGTCGGCCGACACCAGCAAGTTGTTCGGCGCCACTTTGATGTTCTTGAAACCGGATGCTTGAAGGTGCGCCACCACAGCCTGCACCTGCGCGTCGGTCGGCGCGTAGAGCGCCTTGAACTGCGCCGGCGTCAAAAAGCGATGGTAGTTGGCGTTGCCGGGTTGGTTCACTGATGCGAGGAAACTTTGCAGCTGATCGACGTTGCGCAAATTCAGGCTGACTTCCACATGCAGCGGCTTGCTCGCCTCCAGCGGCATGATCTGCGACGCGTCGATCGACGGATGGCCGGTCATCACCAGCGTGGAAACCTTGGTGCCGGTGTTCTGGATACCCGCGTGCGTGCGGGTCGCCGCGCGCGAATCGGCGGCGTGCACCGATACCGACATCAACGCCAACGACAAGGCGGCCGGCAGCAGCAATGGACGAATCCCCGAAAGTTTGAAACGTTGCGACATGAGTGAACTCCCAAAATTTTTAAGGCGCAGACGAACCCGATGCGGCTCGCAAGCCCCATGCAATAGTTGTCACCGCTCACCGCGGCGTATCGATTCACAAACGATGTCTGGCGACCCCCGAAGCCACTCAGAGATCGACGTCCCCCTACAGTCCCTGTACGTCGATCATGCTGCAACGTCGCCGATCATTAAGACGCAGGCGAGCCACACATCCCTACCTCGACGAGGTCGGAAAAATATCGACGTTCAAGAATCGGTGCGCAACGTCACCGTTCGATGAAGACCGATATTCATCGACGTGAATGCCGCGTTTAAGTGCAATGCGATATCAGCGATCGCGGACCAGCACGATTTGCGTATCGCTCACGCGCCTGGCGTGGATGGACCAACCTTGCTGAAGCAGCAGCAAAAACGTTTGCTGATCGTTCGCGCGGAAAATGCCACTGATGTGAATGTCTTGCAGCGACGGATCGCCGATCGTCAGCTGCGTGGTGCTGTAGCGATTCATCTCGGCGAGCAATTGCGGTAGACGCCAGTCGTGCACGAATAACTTGCCTTGCGTCCAGCCTTGCGTTTTTTGGGAATCGAGCGCGTGCACGGGCGTGATGTGTCCGCTCTGATCGAACGACAGGCTTTGTCCACCCGTCAACGATGCGTTTTGCGACATGCCGCCGGGCGACAGCGCGGTAATCGCCAGCATGCCATGCAGCAGCGCGACGTCGGTGGAGTTGTCGTTGAGCCGAATCTGGAATTGGGTACCGACCGCCGTCACCGTGCCGTGGCCGGCATGCACGACGAACGGCCACGCGCGGTTGCCGTGTACGCTGAACTGCGCTTGGCCGCGCAAGAGATCGACACGGCGCGTGCGTGCGCTGTAGCGCACGACTACGTCGGTATCGGTATCCAGCACGATCGAGGAACCGTCCGTCAGTTGTACGGTTTTTTGTTCGCCCGGCGAGGTGACGTAATCGGTGCCGACCGGATCGGTTTGCGTAGACAGCCAGCGGGGCAGAGCGAGGATCGCCACCAACGCGGCCAAGCCTGCCGCCATCGCCGGGAAAAGCCAGCGCCGCGATGTTCGCATCATGGGTTCGTGGTGCAGCGCCTGCCGCGCGGCCGCCACGATCGCCGGGTCACGGGCGGCATCGGCGCTTTGTTTCCACAACAGCTCCACGTCGCGAAACGCCGCGGCGTGTTCCGGATCGGCGTCGCGCCAACGCTCGAACGCGGTGCGCGTATCGGCGGGACAATCCTTGTCGAGCAGGCGCGCGAACCAGTACTCGGCCTCGTCTTGCGAGTCCAGATGCGCTCCCCCAAGTGCATTCTGCCTGTCCATGCTCATTAAAACGTTTCCGTGGACGAATCGCCTACCTTGCGCCGTAGCTGCCCAAGCGCGGTCGCCAGATGTTTCTCGACCATCTTTACCGAGATATGGCAACGCGTGGCGATGTCGGCGTGACTGAGGCCGTGCACGCGTTTGAGCAGGTACACGCGCTGACATTTGGGCGGCAGTTCCAGGATGGCTTTGCTCAAGCGGGCCACCTGCTGATCGTAGAGCGCGCGCTGCTCGGGCGAATGCTCGGATGCGGCAATCTCCAGACCTTCCAGCGCGACGTGGTCCTTGCTGTGATGGCTCAACGCAACCCGATACTGGTCGTGCGCCACGTTCACCGCGATCCTGTACAAGAGCTGTTTCCAGGCTGACGGCGGCTCGGATTCGCGGTAGCGCATCAGCTTGGCCATGCTCTCTTGCGCTGCATCCTCGGCGTCCTGCTCGGATGCCGTGCGGGCACGCAAAAACTGCAGCAGCCCGCGAAACTGGCTACGGAGAAAGACCTCGAAACCCTGCGTATTGGCGCGCACATCGATGGCCGGGGCGTCCGGCAGAGGCCCCATCGACGTGCTCTCCCGCTTGTTATTCATCCCCGAGTTCGTACCTACCCCACCCAGATTCGGTTGAATTTGGACCAAAACGCGGTGGCATGCAAATCCGCCGCCGGCCGGTCGGGCCGCCGCGGGCAGGGCGGCGCGAAAAGCTGTCGTGCCGCGCGGCGCGCTTTTGCCGATCGTGCGTATTCGTTCCACGAGCAGGCAGAAGCGGTGCTCTTTGCAAGAAAACCTACCGGTGTTCGCATCGAGGGAGATACTTGTCGATGCGCATTTGCCGAATGTGCAAATCGCTCGGTACCGATTATGAAAGCGATTATTGCAAATCGATCCGTGCGAAATGACGACCGATTATCCCATTTAAATAAAATGTCATTTTTGGCTTTTCAAATCGGCAACGCGCCTGAAAAAAGAAAAGCGTAAATAACCAATACGTCCGCGATATCCCGAGAGCCAGGACCACCCCTGGCAAAACCGTTGCGCCGTGCATGGAGTACGGCGCCACTCATTTCGCGCGTCCTTTGAGGAGTACCACTCATGAATCTCGTCTCTCGCTTTAAAAAGCTTGCTGTGGGCACGTCGGTCGGTCTTCTTTTCGTTGCCGGCACGTCTTACGCGGCGCAATTCACCTATACCCCGAGCAACGTGAAGGTGAACTTCAGCAACACGTCGGGTCAGAGCGACAGCCTGTCGTTTCAACAAGGCGGCAAGTTGGAAACCTCCGGCACCAACAATTACAGCTTTCAAGGCGGCTTTAGCGCCTCCGGTGCGTTCGGCCTGCCTTCGGCGGTGCTCACCGATACCAGTTCCTCGACCGTGACGAGCAGCACCAGCGGCGTTTTGCCCGAACAGGTCAATTCGGGTGCGAATGCCTATTACTTGTTGAACGGTCTGGTGAATATCGAAAACGTCAGCGACGTGCAGACCCTGCAGTCGGGCGCCGGCGGTGTGCCGCCTTATGCGCTATCGGATGCCATTTCGGTCAGCATTACGGGAACCGGCGTATCCATCCCCTCGGGCAACTACAAACCCGGTACGAAGTTTGTCGTGTCCGGACCGGTATCGCTGACGACGGTCGCGGGTAAAAGCGAAACCGACACGTTCAACGGCAAGCTGGTGTTGGGTGAAGTGCACGGCATCACCGACGGCTGGGGCAACCTGACCGGTACGCGCTTCATCGCTATCCACATCACCGGCACGCTCACCGACAGCGCCGGCGAGACGTACGAAGTGAATCAGACCATCGGTCAGAACGATATGAACGGCATTACGCCGGATCAAGTGACGCTCAATTACACGCTCACGCAACAGTAATGCGCGAGGCGCGCCATGCAGCATGCGCGCAGTCGCCAAAGGAGCTGCCTTGTTGCAGCTCCTTTGTTTTGCGGCAAGCGTGGCGGCAGGCGAAGTTGCCGTCCGCAACCGAACTGGCCTGAACGATGAGAGTGTTTCGTTCACACGGTGAGCAGGATTTTGTCATATACGTACGTGCAGGCTTGAATACCGTAAAAACGCATTGCGCAGGTCATCCGTGAACGTACTGGTACAGTTGGATAAAGGCGAGCTCATTGGCTTGGAAAGCGTGGCGGAAGGCCGTGCGTCGGCCCTGCCCGAACATGTCGTTTCCCGTTTGCTGGGCATGGGCTTGGTGCAGAAGTCGCACCACGGCGTGGAACGCGGTGCAGCGCTTCAGCTCACCCCGATGGGCTTGTCCTTCATCCGCTCCAGCGATCAATAAGCGCCTAACTCAGTATCACAATACCGCCGGGCAGCGACGTCACTTTCGCACCGTAAGCATCCTGGATCAGCGCCGCCACATCGGCGAGCTGATTGAGCGAAAACCGCGCCTGCACTTTGCGTGCGGCTAGCACGTCGTTGGCAAGGATGATCTTGCCAGGGCGATACCGATTGATCTCGCGCACGACGTCGGTCAGCGGCTGACCGTCGAAAATCAGCACGCGTCTGCGCCATCCCATGGTCATCTCGATATCGGCGGACGTTACTTGACCGACGCGTCCGTCGCCGTAATCGGCGCGTTGCGCGGTTTTGATAACGGCGGTTTGTCCTTGGTAGCGCAGCGTCGTCGTACCGTCGAGTCCGGTGACCTGCACGTCGCTGTCGTAGCACCGTACGTTGCACTTGCCCGCGGCACCTACGTCGATGCGCCCGCCGCCGGCGAACACGCTTATGGAGCCGTCCGCGTCCGCTGTGGCTTTCACCTGAATTTCGCCACCGATCAGTTCGATGCCGACGATGCGGTTTTCCGCCTTGCGCAGATTCATCGTGGTCTGCGTATTCATTTGCACCACGATGCCGCGCCCCAGATCCACTTCGCGCTGCTCGCCGGTGGCGGTGCGATAGTCAGCCGCCATATCCGATAACGACGGCCACAATTGCAGCGGCGGATGCACCACCGCCAACGCAGCGGATGCCGCAATCGCCGCACCAAGGAAAGCGCGGCGACTCATGCGCGGCTGTTGCGATCCGGGCAAAGCGACCACGTTGCGAGCTTTCGCCGAACGGCGCGTCTGCTCGTCCGCCATCCAGGCTTGTGCGGCCGGTCCCAGGTTTTCCCAAAGGCGACGCGTTTCCGCAAAGGCCTCCACATGCGCGCGACTTTGCGCGCACCAATGCTCGAACTCGCGCGCGTCGTGCGTCGTGGCCGCGCCCGAAGTCAGGCGCAGCAGCCAATATTGCGCCTCGTTTCGCAGCGCAACACGGTGATCGGCGATGTAATCGGACGTCCGCATACCCCTAAGACTCTTTTCCCGCACCGGGACCGAACCGCTGAACCGCTTTTCGGTCCAGCCGGTTGCCGCAATGTTCCAGCGCCTTTTTAAGTTCCTTGCCCACCATGCGCACCGAGATGCTGAAGCGGCGGGCGATGTCCTCCTGCGGTACGTCCTCGACACGTGCCGCGATCAATATCGCGCGTTGCCGTTCGGTGAGTTCGCGCAGGGCGCTCTCCAATATCTGAATTTCCAGCTGAGCATGCACCACCCTGGCCGGGTCCAACGAGTCGGTGCCGACATTCAGCAGATCGTCCACCTCGCTGCCAGTAAGGTAGCGCGCCTGGGCTTGACGCTGGTCGGCCGCCGCATTGATCGCCATGCGAAACAGATAGCCGGCAGGATTGCTCGACACGTAACTCGCCTCGCCCATGCGCTCGATGCGCAGATAGGTTTCCTGCAACGCGTCGTTGGCAAGTTCGTCCGAACCCAGGCGATTTTTCAAACGCCGCCGCAATTCCTGGCGACGTTCCATGAACAAGCGAAGCAAGGGCAACGAGGTGGTATTCATTGCCGTTTGCTCAATGCAGCGATTGGGATGCGTCGGCACAACCGGTTGCACCGGTTGTATGTGTCGGCAATAGCAGCAATGTGATGGGTTGCGGCATGCCGGGCGGCGGCGGATCGAGCGACAAGCGGTCCAGCGCGTGGCGTATGTCGTCGTCGCGGCGACGATTGTGGGTGGTGCTAAGCAGTTTGGTCTGTTCCACGTTGCCCGTCGAGGCCACCCAGATCTGCAGCGCAAGGCGATACGTGCCTGGCTGGCCGTCTTTCAATTGGCATAGCGCCTGTTCGATCGGCGCTTGAATCCTTCCGGCATAGTGCTCAATCATGGCTTCGAATCCCCCCAACCCAACGCTTTCCGATCGTTCCCGCGTCGTTTTGCCCGCGAGTTCGCTCGGTTTCGCAAGCTTCAACGTGAAAGCCTGATCGCTCGAATAGCTCGCGATAAGTCCCGTCCCTGCAAGCAGCTGCTGCAATGCTTCGATCTTGTCGAACGTTCCGTGGACGCCGGCGGAATGGCGGCCCACCGTCAATGTGTTGTCGACCAATACCGCCTGCCCGGTGACCTCGCTGTAGCTGCGCAACGCCGTGAGCAGCGATTGCGGCGGTATGTCGAACGCGATGGTTTCGTCGGCCTGGATGCCGCCGGTTCCTTCAACGGCGGGCGAAGCCTGGGCCAAAGGAGCCGATTGCGCAGGAGATGCCAAAGACAGCGTCAAACATAAAACCACATATGCAAAACGTCGGAGGACAAAACACTTAAAAACCTTTGTTGCGAAAGCGCCGCACGTCGCACAACCTCCTTGGGCCAGCAGACAGCGTATGCCGGCAATATGACACTGGATCGCGAGCGCTCTCATCGGGTCCGCTTAGGATGGGAGCGCTTACGATGGCCGACAAGCCACCCATGCGTGCGTCGTCGTGTGTCCTGACACATGACATTCGGATGTCCAAAACACCTCTGTACGCCCGATACATGAAATTTTCGTGACATGGTTCAGTCGCGAACTGAGAAGCCTGTCTAACCGTGCAGGGATGTCGTGGACGGCAAGGACGCCTTTCCATCTATTCGCATCACACGCAGCGCTGGCCGTTCGCGTGCGGGGATCTTTCGACTTTGCAAAACGGACGGCTAAAGCCGCTGCGATAGGGATTGGTGTTGCGTGATCGAGCGATTGATACATCGGCCGCACGGATGGCGCTTTGGAGTGCCACAAGGACGTGGCAAGGGGAATGGCTGCTTGCCGCGTGTTGCCAAGCCGACATGCGACTGTCGCGATTCGGTTATATGCGTCGCGATAGGTTTGCACCATCCAGAAGGAGCGTATCGATCGCGACGGACCACTCGCGGGTCGGCGCAGGCGCGAGGCGGCGAATGAGCATGCGGCACGGAGTGAGCGCGCTAAAGCGTCCGCTGGCAGTCATCGTCGGCTTGGCGTTTGCCGTCCCGTTCTCGGCAAGGGCGCAGCAACAACCTGTCGCGGCGCCATCGTCGGCACCCGCCGATTTTCAGGTCAACGAATACCTGGTGCGCGGCAATACGCTGCTCAACGCGGTCGATATCCAAAGCTCGGTCGATCCTTATCTTGGTCCCGGCCGCAGCATGAACGACGTGCACGCGGCACGCGATGCGCTGCAAAAGCTCTATCAGTCCAAGGGTTACCAGTCGGTGGTGGTGGAAGTGCCGCCGCAGCAGGTGAAGAACGGCGTGATCTTGCTGCAGGTGGTGGAGAACACCATCGGCCGCATGCGCGTGGAGGGCGCGAAATATCACTCGCCGCAAGCCATTCGCGATGCCGTGCCGTCGCTGGCGGAAGGCACGATACCCGATTTCAACCAAGTGCAGCGCGAACTCACCGATCTCAACCGGCAGCAAGGCAGGCAAGTCGTTCCGCTGCTCAGCCCCGGCAGCATGCCGCAGACGATGGACGTCACGCTTAAAGTGGACGACACCTATCCGCTGCACGCCAGCGTCGAAGTCAACAACGACCACAGCGCGGATACGCCGGACCTGCGCACGATCGCCAACGTTCGCTACTACAACTTGTGGCAATTGGGCCACACGATATCGGCCTCCTACATCGTTGCGCCGGAAGACCGCCACGCCACGGAGGTGTATGCGCTTTCGTATCTGGCGCCGCTGAATCCCGATTGGAGCCTGCTTGGCTCGGCTTACAAATCCAACAGCAACGCCAATACGCTGGGTGGCACCACGGTGCTCGGCAAGGGCAACGCGGTAAGCCTGCAAGCGACGAAACAATTGCCCGTGCTGGGCGGCGATTACACGCAGACGGTGTCGGTCGGCGTCAGCCGCAAACACTTCGATCAGAACATCACGCTCGGTGGGCAAACGTTGGAAGCACCGCTCACGTACTACCCGTTGACCGCCGCTTACACGGGCCAACATACCAGCGATAAATCCACGACGGGCTTTACGCTCACCGGCAATTTCGGCTGGCGCGGTCTGGGTAGCACCAATCAAGCGTTCGACAATCAGCGCTACAACGCGCGCGATAACTTTGCGGACCTTCGTCTGGACATAAATGACCTGCGAAGTTTCGCGGGCGACTTCGCCTTCGCCACGCGCGCAAGCGCGCAGGTTTCCGATTCGCCACTGGTGTCCAGCGAGCAGTTCGCGGCCGGCGGCGCAAGCAGCGTCCGCGGCTATCTCTCCGCCGAAGACACCTCCGACAACGGCGCGGTGGCGTCGGTCGAATTGCGCAGCCCGTCGATTCACGCGTGGCTCGGTTCGTTCGCGAACGACTGGCGCTTCCACTTCTTCGTGGACGGCGCGCGCCTGATGTTGATCGATCCGCTGCCCGAACAGCGCGGGCGCTTCACGCTGCTCAGTACCGGCGTCGGCACGACGTTTACCGTTTTCCACGATGTGAACGGGAACGTCGAGTACGCCTACCCGCTGAGAAACGGCGTGCAAACCAAAGCGCACGACGGCCATGTGCTTTTCAGCGTCAAGGCGGGACTGTGACCACGATTACTTCGCACTATCCGGATAGGGGTTCAACGACCATGCGGTACTTCATCTTTCTGTGCGCACTGTGCCTGCTGCTTCCGCGTTTGGGCATTGCCGGCGAAGCATCGTGGTGGAACGACGATTGGTCGTACCGCAAGCCCATTACGCTGGATACCACCAGCAAGGGCGGCAATCTCGCGCAGTCGGCAGGACGCATGCCGCTGCTGATCCGGCTGCACCCGGGCAACTTCCAGTTCGATGGCGTGAGCAAAACCGGCGCGGACCTGCGCTTTGTCGGCAGCGACGGCAAGACGCCGTTGAACTATCAGATCGAGAGCTTCGACCCGGTGATGGGCGTGGCGCAGATCTGGTTGGACGTGCCGGATGTGCCCAATAACGGTCAGCAAACCATCTGGATGTATTACGGCAACAGCAAAGCGCCTGCGTTGAGCAGTGGCGCGGCAACGTTCGATGCCGATTACACGGCGGTGTATCACTTCGACGAACCCAGCGGCCAGCCACCGAAAGACGCTACCGCCTACGGCAACAATGCGCTGAGCGGCGCCGTGCGCACGGTGGATGGCGGTATTGCCGGCAACGCGGCGCGTTTCGACGGTTCGACGGTGTTGACCCTCCCGTCGAGTTCCTCGCTCGATATCAAGGATGGCGGCAGCTTCACGTTCAGCACGTGGATCAAGCTGGATGCGGTGCCGACCACGGCGACGCTGATCTACGGCCATCGCCAGGACAACAAAGCGTTGCTGATCGGCATCGACGGCGGCGCGCCGTTCGTCGAAGTGAATGCCGGCGACAAGCCGCAACGCAGTGCGGCGGGCGAGCCGTTGAAAGCCGGCCAATGGACGCATCTGGCGGTGACGGCAGGCAACGGGCAAATCGTGATCTACGTCAATGGCCGTCCGTATGCGAACCTCGCGGCGGCATTACCGGCGTTGAGCGGCAGCGCAACGGTTGGCGGCGATGCGGCCGCCGCCGGTACCACGCCGGTGCCGTTTGCTTCGTTCGTGGGTCAGATGGACGAATTGCGATTGTCGCGCGTGGCACGACCGGCCGTGACGATCGCCGCCGACGCGTTGTCGCAGGGCGCGGAATCGAAGTTGCTCGGTTACGGCGAAGACGAAAAGAAATCCGGATTCGGTTTCGGCTACTTCGGCATCATCGTCAAGTCGGTCACCGTGGATGCGTGGGTGGTCATCGCGTTGTTGATGATCATGGCGGTCGTTTCGTGGCTCGTGATGTGGCAGCGCGGAACCTACGTATCACAGGTCTCCGGCGCGAACGAGCGCTTTCTACGCCGCTATCGCGAACTCGGCGGCAACTTGCTCGGCCTGGCCAGCGGTGAAATATCCCCGGCCGTCAAACAGGAGCTGACGGGCTCGTCGCTGTACCGGCTCTACGAAACGGGCGCCAAGGAAGTGTGGCGTCGCCGCGATGCAAACGGGCGCCTGGTGATTGCGTCCGAATCGATCGAGGCCATTCGCGCGGTGATGGATTCCACCTTGGTGCGGGAGAACCAGGCGCTGTCGCGTTCGATGGTGATGCTCACCATCGCCATCTCGGGCGGTCCGTTCCTCGGCCTGCTCGGCACGGTGGTGGGTGTAATGATCACCTTCGCGGCGATCGCCGCGGCGGGCGACGTCAATATCAATGCGATCGCGCCGGGTATTTCGGCGGCGCTGCTCGCCACGGTGGCCGGTTTGTTCGTCGCGATTCCGGCGTTGTTCGGCTACAACTATCTGTTGACGCGCAACAAGGCGGTCACCGCGAACATGCAGGTGTTCGTCGATGAGTTTGTCACGCGTCTGGCCGAATGGCATCGCTCCGTCGATCTGACGACTGCGGAAGCGTGAGGGGGCGGTCATGCAGGTTCAAGACGACGACAAGCCCTACGACGATATCAACATCACGCCGATGCTCGACCTGGCGTATGTGCTCCTGGTGATTTTCATCATCATGACGACGGCCGCCGTGCAGGGCATCAAGGTGAATCTGCCCAAGGCCAGCGCATCAGTGAGCTTGGCCAAGCCGCAGACCAAGGCGATCACCGTTTCCGATACGGGGCAGATCTTTCTCGATGCGTTTCCGGTCACCATCGGCGAACTGGAGCAACGGCTGCGCGAACAAAAGGCGCTTACGCCCGATTTTCCGGTGATCGTGAAGGGCGATTCGAATGTGCAGTATCAGAAGGTCGTGGACATTCTCGACCTGTTGCGTCGCCTCGAACTGACGCAAGTCGGTCTGGTGACCGGCAAGCAACCGGGCTGAGGAAACCAGCGTCATGTTCGAGTCCGGTTACCACGAACCCACGCGATGGCGCCGATGGCGAGGGCGCATCGTCGCCGTCGTCGTGCTGCTCGCGGCGGCATGGTTGGTGTGGATGTTGGCCGGCCACGAAGTAGGTGTGCGCCGGTCGGCGCCGCGCATCGCCACGATCACGCCGTTGCCACCGCCACCGCCGCCGCCGAAAGAAAAGCCGCCCGAGCCGAAAAAGGTCGAGGAAACCAAGCAGGACATTCCCAAGCCGGCCGAACCGCTGAAACCGGTGGAGGCGCCCAAACAAGCGCCGGATGTCGCCAAGCAGATCACCATCAACGGTCCTGCGCAGGCCGGCAACGACGCCTTCAATATCGGCGCGGGCGAGGGTGGCGGCATGGTGGGCAGTGGCGGCGGCAACGGCGTGGGCGGTGCCTCGTATGAGCAATACCTGAGCTATGCGCTGCAAGAAGCGGTTCAACACGACGACCGCACGCGGCGTCTGGTGTTCGACGTGCGCATCAATCTCTGGTTGTCGCCCGATGGCGCGGTCATGCGCGCCCAATTGATCAAACCGAGCGGCGCGCAAGCCACCGATCAGGCGCTGTTGGATGTGTTGCGCGGCGTGCGCATCGATACGCCGCCGCCTCCGAATCTGAGCATGCCGGTGCGTATCGCCATGCGCGGCTATCGACCCGGCTGATGTTTGAAAACCTTATGGAGAAGACAATGAAGTCTCTGGCGCCGCAGCAAAGCTTACTTCACCGTCATGTCGGCTTGCGCAGACATGACGTCCGTGCCACCGCGCTATGCATCGCCATCGGTTTGTTGCTGGGCGCACCGGTGACGACCGCTCGCGCGCAAGATGCGGCGCCGTCCACCAACGCCACCGTCAACCTCATTCGGCTGATGGTGAAGAAAGGGCTGCTTTCGCAGACCGAAGCCGACGGACTTCTGAAACAAGCCAGCGACGAGGCGGCGCAAGCGCGCAAAGCCGAAGCGGCGGCAACGGCCGCAGTTCCGTCGGACGGCGCGCAGCCTGGCGACGTGCGCGCGGTTTACGTGCCGCAAAACGTGCGCAACGAGATCCGCGAGCAGGTGAAACAGGAAGTGATCGCGCAGGCCAAGTCCGAACATTGGGCCGAACCCAATGCATTGCCGGATTGGCTGGATCGAATCAGCTGGTTCGGCGATGTGCACGTGCGCGACGAGTCGTGGTACTACAGTCGCAACAATTCGCCCTATTTCATCGACTACGGCACGCTCAACCGCACCGGCCCCTACGACATCAACAGCCTCACGCAGGGCGTGACACCGCCCATCTTCAATTCCACGCAGAACCGTTTGAACATGGTGCGCTTGCAGGCGCATATCGGCATGGACGTCAAGCTGGGCGATACGATCGCCGCCGGCGTG